>Ga0116157_10000137_pt1 | contig 80583 bp, 53 predicted proteins | sample AD_UKC048_MetaG_FD_89882 | JGI IMG/M metagenome (GOLD analysis project Ga0116157, IMG submission 89882) | Active sludge microbial communities of municipal wastewater-treating anaerobic digesters from USA - AD_UKC048_MetaG | ecosystem: Engineered > Bioreactor > Anaerobic > Digestate | place: USA... | reverse complement strand
CCGATACAGGAGCTGTTGCTGAGGCACAGTAAAAACTAGCCAAATCCTTAATGTAAACCGATTCATTTCTTACAATAACATCGTAAGCAACAGTATCCTTACATCCAAACCCATTGGTGTAGGCATACTTTAAATTACAGGTTACAGCACCTCCTGAAACATCAATAAGCGAAGGGTAAAAATAACCATCAGTACCAACACCAGAACCCCAGAATGTTCCACCAGTTGGACTTACATACTTAGAGAGTTCATCTTTCCCTTCAGTGGAATTGTATGGAGATGCCGTAACGTTAAATATTGGGGTAGTTACTGGGTTTATTGTGATTGTGGCATTTTCCAAGGCAGCATTTGTGGTGTTACCAGTTTGGTCAGTTAGGTTAACCAAAGTATACGTGCCACTCACAACATCAATAACATAAGTATCGGCATTGTGGTTGTTGACTGTATAATTCGATGTCCCATCATTATATGTAAATGTATAGGGCTTAACTCCAGTAAAAGTAAACGTAATAGGCACCTTTTGCCAAGGATAATCGCATTTAGAGGTTGAGCCAGTTATACGAACGGTAGGCTTTGTATTTATTGATAAAGTTCCTCCCGACACTGTAGCACTCGTTGTACTTGTAGTATTGCCAGCATTATCCTTTAGTGTGATGCTTATGGGCAAATTTGAAACCGCATTTCTATTTACGCTCGAAGCACCAACGGTATAGAATACTTTATATGTATTATCGCCCATATTTGCAAAAACAGCCGACTCCCCGTTTACAGTTACAGCACCATCGGTAATGTAACTATTTGCATCGGCTGTAATGGTTACAGGAATAACACTGCCAATACCGTAACTACCTGAAGGAACTAAAGCTGATGAGATAACAGGGGGAACAGCATCTACAAATACACCAGAAGTACTTGCTACATTGTTTAGCGTTAGGTCTGCATTATTTGTGTTGTATTTGAGCGTTCCGGAGTTGCGGACAATTGTTGTTCCAAGAACAATCCCATCAAGATCCAAATTCCCCGAAACTACTGTATAGCTAAACGTCAGGTACATAGTTGTTGAACCACCTGAATAGTAAGCCCTAACAGTACCTCCGGTATTTAAAGTAACATTAATATAAGGTGTACCACTAGTAGTACTAACTGTGATTACTTTGTCATACTTAACAGTAAAAATTAAATTTTGTCCTGTTTTATAGTAGCCATTAGAGGGGACTGTAACATTTTCAACTACAGGAGCATTACCATCAACCCAAACAGAGGATGTACTTCCAATATTACTTAGCGAAGTACTTGCATTATTCCCTGCTAAATCTTTAATAGTTCCACTACTAAGAGCAATAGTGTTATCAACATTAATACCATTATTATCATAATCGCCAGCTTGAACAGTATAACTAAATACAATAGAACTGGTCCCCGTTCCTCCCGAATAATATGCAGGTTTATTATTACCTGAATTAAAGTCAATAGTTATATAAGGGGTTCCTCCCGTGGTATTAACGTACACATTCTCATTATAATTTACGGTAAAGTTCATTACTTCCGATTCAGTATATATTCCGTTAATGGGAACACTAACCGAGGAAACAGTTGGAGCGTTAGAATCGTATGTTATACTAAGAGGCGTAGCAGCCGTATTGCCATTACTTGCATTATCCTGAACTACATTGGCGTTTACATTAACAACAACAGCCCCTTGAGCAGATGGGGTAATATTTGCAGTGTAGGTTGTTCCACTCCCACTAAGACTACCCGCCGTTCCATTAGTAACTGATATATCGCCAACCAAAAATCCCGTTACAGATTTGCTGAAAGTAATAGTAATTGGAATTGGCGACACATTGGTTGGATTATTTGCCGTAGTTGTAATACTGACAGATGGACCTGCGTTGTCAAAATCAATTGAGAATTGCGTTGCCGCAGTATTATCATTGCCAGCAGCATCGGTTACTATACCTGCAGCAATATCAACCTTAACCGTTCCTATTCCTGCAGGAGTAATATCGGCAGTATAGTTAGCACCGCTACCACTAAGATTGCTTGCTGAACCATTCGTTACTGTGATATCACCAATTGCAAAACCAGAAACGGATTCATTAAAGGTTATACTTACTGGAATTGGGTTTGCATTTGTAGGGCTTGTCTCCGCTGATGTTATTGCAACAGTAGGGCTTTGACTATCAAATGTAATTGAAAAGGTTGTTGCGGCTGAATTTCCATTACCGGCATCATCGGTTGCAACTCCCGCTGAAATATCAACAGAAACAGTTCCTTGACCGCTTGGGGTTATATCGGCAGTGTAGCTAGCACCACTCCCACTAAGATTGCCTGCTGAACCATTAGTTACAGTGATATCATCAATTGCAAAACCAGAAACGGATTCATTAAAGGTTATACTTACTGGAATTGGGTTTGCATTCGTAGGACTTGTCTCCGTTGATGTTATTGCAACTGTAGGGCTTTGACTATCGTAGGTAACAGAGAAAGTTGTAGCAGCTAGATTACTTGCACCACCTGTTGTTGCAGTACAAACTGCTGCAGGAACATCTACCTTTAACAATCCATCACTTGTTGGCGTTACACTTACAGTAAACACAGGGTTTGCTGTGGAGTTAAAACTTGATAATGTACAATTATCCACAACAATATCTCCTACCTCAAAGCCATCAACAGATTCGTTGAAAGTTATTGTAACTGTAAAAGAAGTTGCATTGGTTGGGTTTGAGACCCCACTTGTTATTCCCACAGTTGGTTGTGCCCAAAGGGATGAATACTTTATTACAGTTAGTAAAATAAGTATTATAACACTATTTGCTTTCATAACAATTGTTGCTTAATTTTTGAGCATAAAGTAATCCTTATCAGTTTTAATCAACTGAATTGTTTTGCCAAAGGTTGAAGCTGTTGTTCCAACCAGAATTAGTCCATCATCGTTAGTTTTTAGAACTTTGCCTACATTGCCTTGGAAAGTTCTGAATACATCGTTTCCATAGTAAACCTCCCCATTATTATCAACCTTAATAAAATTAATATATGTAGTACCCTCAAGGGTATTTTCGCCAGCAATAATAATTGTTCCATCGTTTTTCAAGGCAACCGACTTGGCAACAATACTATTAATATCATCGGTTCGCCATACTTGACTTAAACCTGTATTAAGGTTTTCCAAAGCAGAACTGTTTACTCCGTTATTAAGCAGAACTAATAACTGACTGCCATAAAAGCATGCATCACCGGCAACTTCACTACTATTACCAGCTACCGCTGATGAGTTTATTCCAAAATGAGTTTTAGGCGTTAAGAATATTGATGCCTTCCCAGTTGTTCCATCAGTTCCAACAAGTATGAGCTCATCGTTATTAGAAAATACTCTTTGAAATGAACTATTCAAACTAATCTGAAAGTGCTTATCCCAAATTTTATTCCCAGAAGTATCTAACTTGGATACATAATAGTCTGTTTTGTTAGCCAACAAAGTATCAGAACTACCCGCAAGGTAAATGCTAGTGCCTTCTACAACAATATCGTTTACACTAATATCACAATCCTGTTTACCCACAAACTTTGTCCACCGAACATCACCATACTGATTTATTTTCATTAAAAAAGAATGAACTAAGCCACCCGTTTCAACCGATGTTCCACTTATAATAAAACCATCAGATACTTCCTTTACTGTTTTACCTTCGTCCTTTAAAGCTCCATCGCCATAGGTGTTGCTCCAAATCAAGTTACCATCGGCATCAATTTTACAAGCGTAAATCTGATAATCGGTACTATTAACCAAATCAGAACCAACTACCAAATATCCGCCTCCTGTAAGTTCTATAACATCGTTCCCTTTACTTTCGTTACCACTTCCAAAAAACTTCACAAAGTTCTTCGATTGAAAATCCGATATTGATTTCTCGCACGAAAATAGAATACTCGTAAATAGGATTATATAATATACTTTCTTCATACTACTTAATTTTCTTGGGTTTATACACTGGTCGGATGTACGAAACTGAAATATGCGATTGATTCAAGAGCAAATCGTCCTGTACAAAATAGTACTTATTAAATAGCGTTGGATTTGAGTAACGTTTCTGGTCATTGGCCTGAATCATAGTGCTAAACTTAATACCTCCCGACACGTTTAGCCATCCATCCCAGAGTTTGAAAGAAACCCCAATGGAGAGCAATGGTCTTATGTCAATTTTATTCTCACTTCCAAGCAAATCCTCGGTACCTGTAAAAGGTTCCTGTCGGCCAATAATATTGTCCTGCCTTGTTAAACTCACACTCGACTTAACCAGATAAACGGGCTCAACGCCTAGTTTTGCAAATAGGTTAATTCCTTTAAAAACATAGTTATATCTTGCCGCAATGGGTAACCCCACATGCCAACTTGAGAAAGAACCCGAAACACTAGAGTAATCTGTAGGGTTATTGGAATAATCGAAGTTGGATATGGTTAAAGAAACCCCAATGCTATAATCGAAGGATTTGTACAAGGAATTAAGGTAGTTGAACTCTAGGTTATACCCAATTTTTGGCTTATAAGTAGGGGTTATAGTTTTAATATCACTTACACCGTATTGCTCAATAATTGTTGGCATACAGAAGGTAAGTCCACCCTTAAGTTCCAACTTAAATATTGGCTTAGTTCTATATGTTCCATAAAGATTAACAAACTCTTTGGGGTCGTTTGTAGCCAATGAGTAACTAGGAAAATCGTTCAAGAATTTAAGCATCACCTCATCGGCTTGCTGATAGCGCTCATTAAAAAGGTATGTTTGAATGAGTAGTTTGTAAGCCCGAGCCTTTTCCTCCTTTGTAAAACCATCCTTCATACAAGTTTCAAGCATTTTTGGAATCTCGTCGAGTTTTCCCTCGTCGAATTTTCTTTCGGCCTCTTTTAACGTTTCTGCACAAATCGATGTGTTCTGAGCATTAATCAGATTAACTGATAATACAAAAAGAAGTATGGGTAAATATTTTTTCATTTAATAACTATTTGCATTTATAGGGTTTATAGTCTATATCCTCTCCAACATAATTCTTCCATTCATCCTCAGTTAAGTCACGTTTTAGAAAATCGCAATATCCCTGTAAGAAATTCTCAATATTTAATGGGTATTTCCTAATCAAACCTTGTTTATCGCCAGTGTAAACAAACTTACTATCGTTAGAGAAAATAACTGTAGTGGCCCAATTATCATGGTCGCTAAGCACTATAGGCAAAGTATTAAGGTCGGACATATTCCATAACCGAACAGAACCATCAAAACTCGACGATGCCATATAGTTTCCGTCAGGTGAAAAAGTTATGGATGATATCTTTGCTGTATGTCCACGTAACACCCTCAATTGTTGTCCAGCTTTTGTATCCCATAAATAAATAGTTCCCTCATTACTGCCCAACCCTGCTGCTAAAATTTTCCTTTTGGAATTGTAGGCTATATCACCCCAGTTTGCCTGAGCAATAGTAGCAAGTGTTTTGGAGGTTGGACTCTCGGCCATTACATCGCTCCAAAAGACAATGCTACCGTCCAAATTTGCAACAAATAGAAGATTGTCCTGCTTACTGTACTTTACAGCGTTAATCCTAGAGTTAGAACGGTATAACTCACGCCCCTTCATCCTATAGTTTGATGTAATATTGATGGATTGATTGTAAACCACCAATAAACTATCATTTGGTAAAATGTAAAACTCCTTAATTTCATTGGGTTGTATTGTGTACAAATCCGATGACTTGGTGTTTAAATCATAAGTAAAAAATCTATTATCGGTAACTCCGTAAAGCAAATTATCGTTCACTAATATTTTCTTAACAATCGATAAACCCGAGTTCATTACAGTGGGGGATTTTGAATCGATATCCCAAGTTATTAATTGGCCATCGCTACCAGCAGAGTAAAGTAAATTGTCGACCTGTAAAATTGTACGGACAAAACTTGTATGTCCACTATAAACATTAAATAAATCGCCCTTAAAAAGTTTTATTGATGAATACATTGCCTTGTAAACATCGGGGTCGTACGAAACACCATCAAAGTCCTTATTAAAGCTGAATGCTTGATACGCCAACAATCCTTTCAATAGAGTATCGGCAGTTAATTGTTCACTTTTAACAGCCATGGACTGTGCGATGGAAAGCATACGTCTGCGTTCAGCCTCTCTACTGGCCTGCTCGGCCCGCTTCTGCTCCTCAAGTGCCTTTTGGGCATTCTGCTCAGCCCTTTTCTGCTGCTCCTGAGCCTCGTTCGATTTTTGTAAAGCAATCGCCCTTTGCTTATCGGCCTCCTGTAAGTTTCTGTTTGCAATTATGGTTTGTTGAACCGCCAGTTTCCTCTGTATCTCTGCACTATCTTTTTGGATTGTAGCCAACCGTTCATTCTCTAACGCTCTTTCTCTCTCTGTTTGAGCCTCTTCTGCATTCTTTGTTGCAATCTCTTTTTGGGCAACAGCCTCATCCTGTGCCTTCAAAGCATCCTGACGTTGAACTAAGGCTAAGATTCCAAGACCAATGGAGATAATTGCTGCGGTACCTAATACTACCGCTACTATTCTTGAACGGCGGATAGCCCTTTTTTGCAAACGTATTTTATTCTCCTCCTCGGCAATGTACTCCTCCTCGCTTGTTTTGAGGTAAACCATAGTACGCTCAAATGCAGGGTTATACCGAACAGCCCAAGCCAGGTTAGGCTTTTGCTTTTCGCGCCAATTCAGCGCAAGTTGCAAATCGGGTGGTCCCCAAAGCGATGTTTCGCCCCTATCGTAAAGTTCAGCCGATTCGGCAAGCCGTAAGTACATTTTAACAGCCGCAGCCTCATCCTCAACCCATGTTTTAAGTTTATCCCAAACACGCATCAAACTCTCGTGGGATATATCAATATAGGAGTTCTCGTTTAATTCAACATTTGGACCAGGAGTTAAAAAAGTTCTTCCTTTCTTACGGAAAATATCAACAATTCTAATCACCTCGGAGGGTGTACTCTCCGAAATTACGGCTAATTCACTAACCGCAGTTGGTCTACGAATTCCCCTATTGTCTGCACCCTTTTCGGTAAGCGATTTAAAAATAACCTCGCAAACCTTTTTTTGCTCAAACGATATCTCATCGTAAGCCTCATTTGCATGAACTGAGAGCGCCTTCTCCATTCTGCCAACTGCCTCGTATTCATTAATTCCTATTGGATGCTCGTGATTTGTATTATTAATCCAGTACTCCCAAGTTCTCATTAATGCATGCTGGAGAATTGGCAATTCGTCAGGGTTATTGCCCATTTCGTTAAGAAGCAGCTGAACCAACTGGTCAGTTATTTTAGCCCCCCCCAACAGCAACAGGTCCTGTTATTGCCTTACGAAAATCTTCGCGGGTCATCCTTGGAATCAAGTAGTGACTATCATTAATTGCCTTGGTCAATCCTTGATATGGGGAGCAATCGCCAATAAAATCCGAACGCATTGTGATTACAACATATATTGGCAATTCCGATTGCTTGACCGCACTTAAAAGAAGGTTTACGAAATGCTCCGACTGATTAATTGAAGTGGAATCCTTACTCGAGTATTGATAACGAAATAGTTCCTCGAACTGGTCAACAAGAATCAGGATATTCTCATCGTTATTTATTCCGTATTGCTTAATTACATTCTGAATACCTGCCGATGAACGCCTAAGTAATGCTTGGTCGATAAAAGCATCTGTTTTCTGATTTGCAACATCAGCATTATTTCCCATTACCTGAGAGATGGACTCTGCAAGATTTCCAATAGGATTTAACCCTGGTCGAGTAATTACAATCTTCCACTTGGATTTTCCGTTATGTAAAAAACCTCCATAAAGCGTTGGAAGTAATCCACAATAAATAAGGGACGATTTACCTGTTCCAGATGCGCCAAGCACTGCCACAAATTTATTCTGCGATAGGTTGGTAAGCACCTCCTCGCTCTGACCCTCGCGGCCAAAGAACAAATGGGCTTCGCTGGTATGGAAAGGTCTTAACCCTGGAAATGGATTTAACAGATTGTTTGTTACAACACCTTTTTTGGTTAATGTAACCATATGGCTTAGTTATTATATTGTTCTACAGTATGTTTAACTTTATTTCATCCGCCTCAACAACACGTACCTCATTGAAATAATCTTCAAAAAAGCTTGTATCCAAATCCTTGGAACTCTTCACCAACACTAACTTCTTGTTTGGTTTGGAAGTCTCAAGTCCTGGAGATTTAAGAATATCGTGAACCTTAACATTTATCCACTGCTGATTTTCCAAAGTGTAATTCACAACAACAACCTGGGCATTAGCCAAATATCGCAAATGTTCGTTGTACGTTATACCATGGAAGTTAATTCCGAATTTTAACCCAGCGGAATTAGCCTCTTTATCAATAATGTTTGAAATTGAATCGTTTTGTTTGTCGGCAATAACATACAAATCGGGCAAGGTTTCCCTCTCCTGTACTATCGAACTCTCTCCCGATAATAACTTACGGTATATCTTTTTTAAATCCTCAAGGTTAACTTTTAAAACCAAGGTGTTGCTCGACAAATCAAAATCGCGTTGAATTCTTTCCAAGAATATTTGGTTTTTTTCGTCAATAACATCGTATTCGGAAGGAATCCATATTATCCTATTTATCTTCCTATTAGCACCATTGGCAATAAATTTTGCTGACAAATTACACTGATGCTCAACCAATGAAATCTCCTTATTCACAAAATACTCTGAATATACCGATGGTATAGGATGAATAATCAGTGTAGATTTATTTAAAGCATCGTTAATCTCCTGAATAGACTCATCGAAATTATTAGTAATTGGATTTTCGGGTACAATGCTATAGCCCAAATCCAGCAAATCTCTCTTTATATTATCCCTATCCTGATTCTGCGACTCGTGGGTTTGAGCAAGGTATATTGCACCCAGCTTTGGCTTACCGCTCTGATGCTCCATAATTTCGGAAACAATATCAATTAATCGTTCCCAGTATAGATGCTGAGTAGAATTATCGGTTTTTACAAAATATCGCGTTTCGCCTGTTTCAACAACCTTATCCCAAAAGTTATAGGAATGAGCCCTAAACAATGCAGATGAAATCCCATATTTTGTAGGCTCAAGGCTAACCACATAACTCTTGGCATTTTGAGATAATGTATGATTCGCAGAATCTAAAAATGATGTATTGTTTAAATCGGCCGATGCTACAACTATTAAATTAACCCCCGATTGATTCTCGGAATTGTTATTTTCACTCAATTGTGCCAGTACCTTGAATCGCTTAAAACAGTATGCCAAATCGTCCCTGAGCAATGCAACAAAAGCCTCCGTGCTTTTCGAGGTAGCATTATAAACCAGGTTAATATTTACTGTATTTGCCATAATGGTTATACTCTAATTCCAATTACCAGAATATCGTCGAGCTGACTCTCATACTTCATCCAATCAAACAACACCTCTTCCATTTTATTCTTTTGCTCATTAACAGGTAGTTGATGCACATCCATAAGTAATTTCCGGAAATTACTCATTAGGAATTTTCGACTATCGTCGCCACCGAACTGATCGGTATAGCCATCGGAGAATACATAAATCATATCGCCTTTCTGCACATCCATCTCCTGATGGGTGTAGCCAGCAGCAGCCCTACGGGAGAATGCTCCAATAGGACACTTATCGCCTTTAAGTTGAATTAACTCCCCGTTCCGTATAATTAACGCAGGATTGTAAGCTCCTGCAAACTCTAGTTTCATTGTTGTATAGTCAACGCAACATAGCGCTATATCCATACCATCCTTAACCGCATTATCCTCGTCCTTTTCCTTGAATGTGGTTGTTACACCTCTATTTAATGCTTCAAGGATATCGACCGGCCTATCGAGTTTCAAATCTTTTAGCGCATAGTCGAGCCAGTTATGACCAACCATGGATACCAACGCTCCTGGCACACCATGTCCAGTACAATCTATTGCCGAAAAGAATCTTTTATTACCCTGCTTATAGAACCAGTATATATCGCCACTTACAATATCCTTAGGGTGGAAAAGTATAAACGATTCGGGAAACAGTTCTTTCACAAACTCATCAGTAGGAAGAATTGCGTACTGCAAGCGTTTTGCGTACAGAATACTATCCATAATATGCTTCTGCTGTTCCGCCAGTTTGTCGCGTTGACTCTCCAGTTCATCTTTTTGAGCCTCTATCTCCTCTTTCTGGGCAACAACCTCGGCGGTTCGCTCCTTAACTTTCTTATCCAAATCGGTATAAAGTTCCTCTAATTGCTCAATCATCACATTGAATTTCTTTGAAAGGGTTGTTATCTCATTGTTTCCAACAACCTCAGCCCTTTCGCTTAAATTACCATCGGCAATTAGGTTTACTTTTGAAACAAGCTTCTTGATTGGATCTGTTACCATTCTTGTTTTCTGGAAAATAAGGAAACTGATGGTGAATAGCACCAAAATAAAAATTACAATGAAACTGATAAGCCTATAGTACTCATCATAAATCTCCTTGGTTCTATCCGATACTATTCTAATCACAGAGCCCTTGTAAAGTTCAGAATTCTTAGACTCCATAAATATGTACTGAAGCGAAAGATGCTTACCATCAACCTTTTTATCTACCAGAACTGTATCCATTTTGGCAAACCGTTGTCTAATAAACTCTTTTTCAACTGCCCCAATTTCCTCTGTCTTTGTTAGAGAGAAGGGGTCGTCAGCATTCATAAACAGCTCCGCCGAGACAATGGATTTTTCCTTTACACTAAAATCATTTAGGGTAGATTTTATTAGGTTGATAATCTCGTCGGCAGTGTTGGAACGAACACCGAGCTCTACAATATAAAGTCCATCCAAAGTAGGTTCGTAGGTGTATTTTTTTAGTCGACGCGTGGTAGCTTCAATAGTAAATTTCTCGCTTCTAAAAACTCCTTCTCTAAAAATTCTCTTTATTAGAGACTTGTGCTCCTCACCAAACGAAAAGAAATTTAAACCCATATCGGGTTTAAATGTTGTGTTCACTACTATTCCATTGGTGTCTATTACGTATAAATCGTAAAAATTGGGGTCTAGCCCTAACTGCTCACGAATCTGCTTTAAATCAGCCTCCTTAATTTTTTGCGTCGATTTAAAGTATTCCATAACCAATTTACTGCTGACACTCTCCAGCTTGGGGTTAATGTTTTCTTCAAGAATAGAAAGGGTAATGTCCTGAAATCTAAGCACTTGAGTTAACTCGTTGGATATAAGATTATTTCTAGTGCTATTGCTCTCTTTCAGTATATTTCTTGTATTCCTAAAATTTATTACTCCAAGCACAATTAAAGCGATAACAACAGGAAACACAATGTTGTATATCAATTGTCTAAAAATTGTTGTTTGTTGTTGCTTCATAAATTCTAGATCCATTAATTCTATTTGTTAAGTGAATAATTTTGAATATCGGCCATGTACTGAACTAAATAGTCATTATCGTACATACTGCTATATATTTTATCTAAATCAATAAAATGCAATAACGTTTTACCAACAACTCTTAATGAGTCCACGCTGTAATCCGATGTGTTCAAAATTGAGCCAGCTGTAAACTCTAAAGATTCGCCCCTACTGTTTGAGGCCAATATTTTACCATTCTCAATAAAAAGTAGCATTCGTTTCCCGTAAAAAACATCAACTTCGTTAACATCAACATCATTTAAAACCACCATGGAAGAGTTGTAAAGAATAAAAAGTAACGAATCGGCATCAGTATTTTCAGGATGAACTTGCTTTAGAAAACTAATTCTATCCACAACTGAACTTTCAGTGGATTTGGAAATATCCATCAATCTATCCAATTCAACCCTGAGTTTATCGGGTAAGCGTCTCTTGCAGTTTAAGAATTCATTTAGATTTATTCCCTCAATAATTTTTGCCGAAATTTGGCGTAAATACTTATCGGTATTGAACATTTGGGCTACCAAATCGGGATTCAACTCATTGGCTCCATTATACTCAAAACCATTAAGCGCATAAATCTTGGCCTCTTTTCCTATCAAATTATTATCGCGACTGAGTATCGCTTTTAGTAACTCATCAGAAGTGTAATGCCTTAAAGGATAGTAGTTCTCAAGTGCCCAGAGTTTATTGCCAGTGCTGGAATCCTCTAACAAAGGAATGATATATGGCTTTAATTCTTCGTCAAGGAATGTATCAATTAATTCCACTGCAAACGAAATACTTTGACCCGTTCCCGCTTCAAGATTCTCAATTACCTTTTCAATTGAGTTCTTATCGTAAACCAGCTTCAACAAATCAAATAAAGCACGTAAGCTTGAATGGTATTCCTTTTCGAGCTCGTCCTTTAATTGAGGGTATAAATTATTGCTTGGGCAATGGTAAAATGCGTTTAAGTTCCATACGCAAATACCTACCTGTTCAATAATCATTTTTCGTAAGTACAATCGCTCCTTATCGTCTGCTTCGAAATTAAGAGAGATTAAACCCTCAACTACAATTGGGCGTAATTTAGATTTAACCGACAAGTGGTTGAAAAGCACATTGGAGGCTATTCTACTCCCTGTTTCAGGGATTAGCCTAAGTATTCGCTCCTTGAACTTGGCCGAGGTATTTGTTCTTTGCAATGCCAACTCAAGCATCTCCAAACCTGTTTCGCCTGTATTAATTAATGCAGTATGGGCATAAGGAGCGTACTGGTCTTTATCCAAGAAATCTATCAAGAATGTAATCAACTCTTTAGAGCGAGAGCCTTTTGCGGCTCTTATAGCCTGAATTTTAACCGAAGGAACTAAATCGCGAAACAAAAATGTAAGGTTATTCCTCATTTCATTTTTACGAGTTGCACCAAGCAGCTTAGCTGCATAAATGCGCTCCTCAAAATTTTTGGAAACTAAAAACTGATTAATTTTTTCAGAACTAGCGGAATCCTGTACAATTTGCTTAAGGAAGGCAATAGTTTTAGCAACTATTTCATTATTTTGATGTTTACTAATTCTCTCAAGACTCTCTACAAAATCGACATCACCCAAATCTTCTATCTTACTTAATAGAACAGCCAAATCATCGCCTTCCACATTAAAAAGTTTTTCTGCAATAAACTCTTTCAAAAGCCAAGGTTTAGATAATTCAATTATGGATATTTGCTCCCGCAAATTATATCCCTTCAATAAATCAACAATGGAGGTTGATACGGATTGCTTTACCTCATCTAAAACGGACTTAGTAAGAGTCTCTTCTAGGCTACGCCTATAGCCCCTATATAGCCTAAACGTAACAACAAACCAAACAAGAATAATCCCTATTAAGAAGTAGGTATAATGTATTAGATGAATAAAGCTAATAACACTCAGCGCAGTAAGAAATACCCCCGATGCAAGTGCTGCAATCTCATTAATTGTACCGTCAACACGCGCCTGAACCTCATATCGAATGGAGGGGTCGAGCGACTGATATATCATTTTTAACGAAGGCCCCTCTATTGAATCCTTTAGGGCTTTCTGAAATAGTTTTGCTAGCGATATCAACAAAAAGAAAAATGTAAATGCTGCCGAGGCAATTGTGTAACCAAATAATGAACCAACCAACGCAGCTCCAATAGTTACCAATGAAACAATTATTGGCGAAACCAAGAGGCTGATTTTTAGGCCATAATTCTTCATCAAAGGGCCATACACAAAGGTTTTAATTAGTATGCTGACAAACGTTAGCGTACCCGTCAGACCTCCAAGGAACTTTGCCAACTCCTCGTTACTTTCAAAACGACTATCGGCAACTGCAAGGAAAAGGTAGTGAACAAAAAAAGCCACCAGCATTGAACAAACAACAAAAAATGCCATTGTTCTAACATATGGAATCTTAATTGTATCAAAAAAGCGGCTCTTTCTTTGAGCGGATGATATTTTTGCCTTAAGCTGAGCGGTAAAGTGTGAATTAATAAAAATTTGTATGACAAAGGCCGTTAAGGCTGAAGCTGCACTTATGTAGATAAGGTTAATTGCGCTAAAACCTTTTGCAACCATAAAGGGAACAGCCCAACTGCTAAGAATAACACCTATTACTTGGCCTGTATCGATAATACCAAACAAGCGCTTACCCTGTCGTAAATCAAAAATTCTACTTACAGTTCCCCAAAAACCTACCAGTGCAATAATATTAAGTGGTCCCATTAAAACAAATAGCGCAAAAGCCAACCATTTTGTATCAGTAAAGAAATAACCCGCCCTTAATAGAAAAGTAAAAACAAAAACTACCAAAAGGTTAATAACAGCAAGGTTTGAGAAAATTATACGGTTCTGAAAATAGGAATATAACGAGGTTAATAAGATGCCCGTGATACCAGAAATCACAATTGCCTTAGGAATCATAGTTTGGTCGAAAGCCTGAAGGAAAAGTGTGTTTGCTCCAACATCGAAAGTTCCAAGGAATGTTCCCAGAAAAAAAGATTGAAAGACAAAAAGCAAGACTGCTAAATACTCATCCTTCCTAATATTTAAGGCCTCATACAGTTTCATTAACTATAAATCTTTTACATCACCTAATTACTTGTAACTTATAAAAATACAATAAAAAAATAAACCTGTATAAAAAAACTGTAACAAATTGAAACATTTTTTCAACTTAGTATTTGAATGGATGAACTAAAAAAAAATATCGATAAACACGCATTTCCTGTAGACTAACAAAAATTATTTTCCAATTCTTTTATGCCTTGCTTTTTCATTTTTGATTATCAACCACTTGCTTGATTCGTTTATTTTTATAACTTTGGTTATCATTTTCTCAAAATTCTGATAAATGGAACATATACAAGATGATATTCCAAAAAAGCACACGCTATTTATTGTACTTTCTACACTTTTTATTACCAATGCACTTATTGCAGAGGTTATTGGAGCAAAAATTCTTTCAGTTGAAAAAATTCTTAATATTCCTGCGCTAGCACTACCTTTCATTGGCGATTCCAAGTTAAACCTTGAAATGAGCGTTGGCGTTCTCATATGGCCAATTGTATTTATCCTTTCCGATATTATAAACGAGTATTTTGGAAAGAGCGGGGTAAAGCGCATCAGCATTATTGGAGCAGCAATGATTGCCTATGCTTTCTTTATAGTTTTCTTATCGACAAAAACTCCCCCAGCCGATTTCTGGCTACAAAACAACGCATTGGACCCCGATGGCAATTCGGTTAACATCAATCATGCCTATACTACTATTTTTAGACAAGGCTTAGGAATTATAATAGGTTCAATTACCGCCTTTTTGGTTGGACAACTTGTCGACGCATATACATTTCATTACCTTAGGGTTTTAACCCAACATAAGTGGTTATGGCTCAGAGCCACAGGCTCAACAGTTGTATCGCAATTGGTAGATAGTTTCTTAATTTTATTTATAGCCTTCTATTTGCTGGGCAACTGGTCTATGAACCAAGTTATAGCCGTAGGGTTAATACAATACTTATATAAAATCATATTAGCAATAATTCTTACGCCAGTTATATACTTAATGCACTCAATTATCGATAAGTACCTGGGTAGGAAAGCCTCACTTAAACTAATTGCTGAGGCCAAAGATTTATAACGCAACAATCAAAAATAATAAAAAGCCGCTAAATAGCGACTTTTTTAATTAAGTGCAGTGTTATCTCTACTCAACTTTTAGGCCTTTTGCCCTACTTGTACCTTCGGTAGTTTCATCAGTGGTCTTTTTTGAGGATTTATTCTTCTTTAATCTAAAGAATAAATCAACTAAATCATACTTATAAGTTAAAGCAAACCCAAATGAACGACTCCTTGTCTTGTAAGTATCTCCAGTGTCATCGTGCAAATCAACCATACCCAAATTATAACGAATATCCAATGCCCAAATACCATACTGAGTTGGGTACTCTGCACCGGCACCAAAACTAAATCCCCAATCGTACTTTTTAAACCCATCACCAAGTTCAAAAGTATCTCCTCCTTCATAGTAAAACTCACCTTTAGTTCTCACATCTGCATAGGTTCCACCCATTGCATAAAATTTTGTAATTCCCAATGCCTTAAACGAGTATTTTGCCAGAAGTGGGATCCCTATGTAATTCATTTTAATTCCGCCATCAATATCTGCATATTTTGCTCCTCGTGAATAAAATAATAGTTCAGTTTGCACAGAAAATTTTGACGTAAACCCAAACTCCCCTACAGCTCCAACCTGATAACCAAACCGACTTTCAGTCTTTCCAAAAGATTCAGAAGCATTCGATATATTCGAAAGCGCCCCGCCTATTTTTGGTCCAACATAAACAAATCCTACATCGTGTCCAAAGACATTGAAAAGTTGAGCCTCAGAGTTGGTAAACATCAATAAAAACGGCATCAATAACAGTAATCGTCTCATCTCTATCTATTTGTTAATTAATAAATTTTTGTTTGTACAAATTTACAACAAATTAGATAGTTCAAAAAACAATTCCAACAATAGTTTAAACAACTGTTGATAACTATTTCACTGATTATCTTAGCCTTAAATTACAAATAATTCAACATTTCTGCGCCAAAAAGCGCTACAACTTTAACAATTTAAATGTTGACTTAAGTTGCTTTTTTTACATATAATTGCAACTAGTTGAATTACATATGGAAAATATATGAAACCAGACGAAAAAAACAAAAAACTTCTTGACAGGCTTATAGCCAAAGTAAATTGTACATTTGGTTCTCATATAATCAGTCTCAAAAACTGTTCACTCCAAGAATTTGAGTTAAGTTTTTATTCCAACATTAGGTTATACCGTATTTGCGACTGTAGTTTTACCCCACTGGTTCAGTACCATATACTAGACAACGGAACTGATACAATATACCTTAATGGTACTTTGCAGAGTTGGAATATTGCTAATCAAATTGAAAAACCAAAACTATCCGTTACGAATATCCTTGAATACTTAAAAGTTGTTCTTAGCACTCTTTCTTTGTGCAATCAAAAATATAGCATAGTTGTTTCAATTGAGGATATCGACTTTTACCAGATGCCTTCCAATGAACTTTTCGAAAAAATTGAGTCAGTTATTAAACCACCTGTAGTTTCACTCCGCAATCAGCAATTTACAGTTCTTATTTGCTTACTTGTTGGAAATAAACTTTACGACAGTTTAGTTACTATAAATACCCTAGGGCAAATTGAGATTACGGACAAGAACGAAATCCTGGACAATATTCCTGTTGATGAATTAGTTTGGGATTAAAGTACAACCCATTGGACAATTAACTCAATTGACTATTCTCCTTAAATGTTATTAAAAGGAAAATTCCATTCCCAATAGAAGGTATTGAAAATTGGCGTACATTTGCCCTGCTAAATCATTAACCAATTAATTATGAAAGCATACGTATTCCCAGGTCAAGGAGCACAATTTGTAGGTATGGGTAAAGACCTATACGAAAATTCACCTCTTGCCAAGGAGATGTTCGAGAAAGCCAATCAAATTCTTAGTTTCCGTATTACTGATTTAATGTTTGCAGGTACCGACGAGGATTTGAAGCAAACAAAGGTTACCCAACCTGCAATATTTTTACATTCAGTAATCCTATCGAAAGTTTTAGGAAACAATTTCAAACCCGAAATGGTGGCTGGTCACTCTTTGGGTGAGTTTTCTGCATTAGTTGCAGCGGGTGCATTAAGTTTTGAGGATGGATTAAAACTTGTTTCTGCACGCGCAATGGCCATGCAAAAAGCTTGCGAAAAAGAACCTTCAACCATGGCTGCTGTTCTTGGACTAGAAGATGAGAAAGTAGAAGAGATTTGCAACTCAATTAATGAAGTTGTTGTTGCTGCAAACTATAACTGCCCTGGCCAACTTGTTATTTCTGGATCAATAAAAGGGATTGACATTGCTTGTCAAAAACTTACTGAGGCTGGAGCAAAACGCGCCTTAAAACTTGCTGTGGGTGGAGCATTCCACTCTCCACTGATGGAGCCAGCACGTCAAGAACTGGAGGCAGCTATCAACTCAACACCTTTTAACAGGCCTATTTGTCCAATCTACCAAAACGTTGATGCCAAGCCAACCAGCGACCCAGAGGTAATTAAGAAAAATTTGATTGCGCAACTAACCGCGCCTGTACGCTGGACACAAACCGCTAAGAATATGCTTGCCGATGGTGCAACTTCATTTGTTGAACTTGGCCCAGGCAACGTGCTTCAAGGTTTAATTAAGAAAGTTGATAGAAATGTTGCTGCTGAAAGCAAGCAAACGCTATAATCAGAAATATTGGCAATAAAAAAAAACGGGCATTGCCCGTTTTTTTTTATTCTCCATAATGAAAATTAATTATTTGCTTCAAATCAGAATGCAAACTCTGCGCCACTGGGCACTCCTTTGCTGCTAACTCAATAATTTTCTTCTCTTTAGCGGAGTAGTTATTGTGAGGAAAATACAAATCAATTACAATCTCAACCACCCTGCGGGGATTAGTACCCATAATTTTTTGAACACTAATTTTTGTGCCATCAATATTAAACCCATGGGTTTTGGCTGACATACCCATTATTGTTACCATACAAGCGCCTAACGATGTGGCTAATAAATCCGTTGGCGAAAAGAACTCCCCTTTACCATTGTTATCAACAGGAGCATCGGTAATTAACTTGTTCCCTGACCTTACATGCTCAGCCTCGGTACGCAAATCGCCTAAATAAATAATCCTTGACGTTTCCATTTATAAAAAAGATATTTTGCATTTCTAAATTTACTCCTTAACAACCTTACTTACAAGCGACTCTCTAATCATCCGTCTTATTTCCATTTGTCTTTTTTGTAGCAGATTTCTTGAAACTGGACGATTCAAATCTTCATATTTACATTTAGTCGGTCTAATTTTCAAATCTTCCATATTACCAGACACATTAACGCACAATTTAACAGGCAAAGGACTCTCAAGAAGAGAAATATTATAGTTAAAACTCATATCCAAATTATGCCGGCCTGCAACTACTGCTTTATATCTATTCATCACAATCATAAACGGATAAATATCAATTTGATCCTTGAAAATAGTGAACTCAGTCGACAAACTATCCACCTTATTCTCTGCACCTTTGGTAAATTTTAATGTTTTAGCTATCTCAGTAAAAGTTTGCCCATCCATCAAAACAAGATTATTCCCTCTAATTGATGATGTTGCTCTAAGAGTAGCAACCTTTGGTTTGTACGTTGAATCTAAATAGGTTTCAGCAGCAAGATGGTACTCCGCATTTCCCTTGAACGACTTAAGCATTGGCATTATAGAATCCAAGTCGGGAACCATTTTCAGCAAGTCCTCAATTTTTATATCCAACATATGGTAATGAAATCCTGCATAAATATGGTTTTTTCTTGGCGTACGGTACATCGCCGTTAACTGCATTTTAGATGCGGGCGTTGTAAACAGTAAATTGTCGAGGACTAATAATCCATCCTTTACTCTAACCTCTCCGCTAATATCCCTAGCTATTTCAGTACCAAAGAAAGCTTTATCAATTTTTGTCCTTAATGTAAAATCTACACCTTTAGGAACCATGTAGGGCCCAGTGGAAACGGTTGAATCAGCAACTGTTTTAGCAGAGGAGTCTGCGTCCTCATTACCAATCCCACTTGTAAGACTCATCAGCTGTAGCACATCCGTTTGCTTGGATACAAAAGTAAAATCGCCTTTAAGAAGAGAATCGCCTTTGTAATATGCTAACATATTTGTTAAACTCCCTGAGAGGCTAAAATCAGAGCTATCAATCCTTAGTTTGCTTTCCTTTATATTTAAAAGTTCAGGTGAAAAATCCATTTTTATTGAGGGTATTTCCAATGCACTGTTCAACATCGATGTTTTGATATACCCTTTATCTAAACTAATGAAACCTTTTGGCATCCATTGCAGAAGTGTATCCTTTTGTGATAAATCGTTTACAATATCAGCAACAATTTTAAATTTGCCCATATCAACAGAATTGCCATCCATTTCGGCCTTAAAACTTTCCGCATTACAATCGAGTTTTATTTTAGGCTCTTTTAAATAATTAATAACATTGGCACTAAGGTCAGCCCTACCAATAGATACTCTACTTTCGCCAGCATTTCCAGCTATTGCATTACTACTATAGCTGAGAGTAACCTCATCCTGCTTATTTAGTCCCTTTTCGGAAAGCATTACCAATTTACCATTAGGGTTCGATATCTCAATGTTAATAGTATCGGCAGAGGCCACAAGTTTATCTACTTCAAACACACAGGTAACATCAGGTAATTTGGTAGAGTCCATAACATCGGATGTTTCCAATGCTATTGTTCCATTATTAATAACAGCCCTATAACCATCAATAGTTCCAGCATCAAGGTTTTTGGTTTGAATTTTTGTATAGAGATATGGTGAAAATTTGTTTCCCTTATTGGGATTGGGTAAGGAAAATTCAACCTTGGATTTGTCAGTTTTCATATAAATGCTATCGTATAGCACATCAAAATCCGAGAGATTAACTGAACCAGAAATCTTCATTTTATCAATCAGTAGTTTGTCCATCTGCGACATCGAAAAAGCTGTCCTCACCTTTCCAGCAAGATTGCCTTTCAGAGAGACCTTCATATCGCTTGGGATAAATGGCAGCACCTCTACCATATTAAACCCTTGAGTTTCAGAGGTTAAATCGATATAAATATCAGAGAAGAGGTTGTTTATTTTACCGCTAGTGCTAAACGATGACTTTGGTGTGTTGGCACTGAATTTATTAATACGGAAATAAGTAATATCATCGTTAGTTAAGTCGGAGTAGAAAACAAAATCGCCTTGAGCATTGCTTAACGGCCAAGGAAGAGCGTTGTAAGCGATGTTTCCATCTTTATAAACAACATGAATATCCATTAAGGGCATCCCCGATGCAGAGTAAGAACCTGAAATTCTACCATCGGAAGTGGCCATTCCTTCCAAGGTCATACCCTCAACATAAGATTGGAATGAAGGTGGTATTAATGCTATTAAAGTTGGCACAGAGAATTGATTGGTTCTATACTCAATGTTTGTATTAATCCGCTTATTAATTGAATCGTCCTCAATGGTACCCTTAAAAAATAAATCGATATCGTTAATTGAGAATTCCGAATCGCCAAACTCAACTAAACTCTTAGAAAGCACAACTGTAGATGGGATTTTCAACTTTATTTTAGCATCATTTAGATAAGGTTCCTTATCCATAATAAATGTAACTATACTATTAGTAACTCTTAGGTTTGAAGTAAGATTCACAGAGTCCATAGTTCCAGATAACTGCGCATTCAAGTCCTTTAACTCTGCAAGCATTTTGCTTTGCATATCGATATAGGATAAACTAATACCATCTAAAACAACATTCTCGATATTCAACTTAAATGCTTGCTGAGTTGAAGCAGTATCAACAGGCAAGGTATCAGGAGGCGTTATGTCGAAATTTGTTTTTCCCAAACTATCGATAAAAGCATTAACAACCCCATTACGAACAATTAACTCATTAAGCACTATATCGTTATGTTTCCAGTAAGCTTTTACATCAACAACACCAATAAGTTCATCAACAAAAACCAGTGTATCCGATTTAGCATTAGGCACTGGATTAATAAGCGCAAACTGATTTACCTTTAAACCAAAACGAGGAAATGTACTAAAAAAAGTAAGTTCCACACTTCCTACCTCCGACTTGCAGGTTATAAATTGCGCTGCTTGCTTTCGGACTATTGGGGTTAATCGCTCAGGAGTAAAAACAAACCACAAAGCAACACCAATTATCAATAAAACAACAGATAACAATATTACAATTGCAATAGCAACTTTTTTTAGAACCTTTTTCATTGTTGAAGTGTATTAAAAACTATGCTATCTAATATTATTTACTTTTGTATATGAATATTTGACCACAGAATTCGGTAATCTCTCCTCATATTTCAAAGAAGTAGATGTAAGTTCAGTAACGGTATAAACTTTTGTTACATTAGTACCACCGCTTAATTCAAATAAATGTATCTGGGTCAAGTCTGATTTATCCAAAGTCCAATTAAACGCTTGCCCATCTTCCTCTGTCATATCTGCACTCTTATCCCACATTAAACCCGTATGATTTCCCATATACTTATAGTGCATTTCGTGATCCTCGTCAAGTATACGTTCTATACCTTTCCATTCTCCTATTAACAATGATTCATCAAAAGACTCTTCTTTTTCACAAGAAGTAAACATTAATGCGATTGACAAACAAGCAATCAAGCAAAGTATTAGTTTTTTCATATAACAAGTTTTTATTTTGATTATACATTAGAATTACTTAATCATACTCCAGTGTAACGCATTAACCTGCTTAGCCAAAGAATCCTCTGGTTCCCTGTAGTTAGTAAAATAACCATTAATCATTGGTTTTAAGAGGTATGCAGGTTTAGGATAGTTAACCTTTAGTAGGGTTGAGTATATTTTTTCGCGAATATCCGTTGAACGATTTTTAACCTCTTCTAAAATCCAAATTGTATGGGTAACTTTATTTCTAGCATTAAGTTTGTTAAATGCATTTAAAATATCATCGCAACATTGCTTATTTAAATCCTCATAAGCAACTATTTTGAAGTAACCTTTTATATCTATCTCTTTACCAGACAGAATTATATCGCGTACGCCACATTCTTTATACAAAGTATCAGAAATAGATTTAGATTTACCCTCACACTCCTGCGAAAATAAATTAAGTGGAAAAAATATTGATAAAAACAATAATCGGATTATCATACTCATAATCAACCATTAATTGAATAATTCTATAAATTCACTCCGAAAGTTACGGGTTTATAACTAAATACTCTATTAAAACCGATACTTTTTTGGAGTCAAAACTTGTACCAGAATATTCTTATGGCTAAAAACACTACTTCGTTATAACTGAAATAGTTTTTTAATAAGTAGCATGATTGAGATAAAATTGAAAAAATAAATGAGGTTAAACCGTAAAACCGAGCACCAAAATATCGTCAATTTGTTCAGCACCTCCATTAACGGGGTATGAATTTTGCCAATTCTCTATTGTGCTTTCAAGTACTTCCTTTTGCTCCGCAAATGGTTTGCTGCTGATTGCAACGAGGAGGTCTCTAAGATTCTTACGCATAAACTTTCGTCCATCGGGGCCACCCATTTGATCCTGAAAACCATCGGAGAAAAGATAAACACAATCGCCTTTTTTGAGCTGATACTTTTCGTGGGTAAAATCGTCCATTTTGATGTGTAAACCCACGGGCATCCGGTCGGCTTTAAGTTCCACAGCCTCATTATTTTCAACTATTATGGCAGGATTATAAGCTCCAGAAAATGTAAGTTCAAGTGTGTCGAGATTTATTATGCAAAGTGCCATATCCATTCCATCCTTGGTGGTACCCTCGTAATTACCCTGCTTAAGCGATGTAATAACATTGGCACGCATATGATTCAGAATTTGCTCGGGCAAATTAACCTTAAGCTCATTAACAATTTTATTCATAAAACTAATTCCGAGCATGCTCATAAAAGCACCGGGCACGCCATGCCCCGTACAATCGGCTGCTGCAACAACTAAATAATTATCACTTTTGCCAATCCAGTAAAAATCGCCGCTGACTATATCGCGGGGTTTGTAAAGAATAAAGCAATCGCTTGTATTCTCCGACAAAATTTCAAAGTTGGGTAATACAGCCTGCTGAATTCTACGGGCATAGGTTATGCTTGCCGTAATTTCCTCTTTCTGCTCCTCAATATGTTCCTTTTGAGCAACAACCTCAGCTGTGCGCTCTTTTACAACCTGCTCTAAGTATTCCTTTTCCTTCCTCAGTTTACGTTCGCGGTACCGAATAAAAAATATCAGCACTACTATAAATCCAATAACGCAAACAATATAGAACCAAAGTGTTTTCCGGAATGGGGGTGAAACGGTTAACTTATAGGTGATTGGTGCAGACCAATTAACACCATCCGAACTGGCACTTATATAAAATGTGTATTTTCCATCGTTCAACCCAGGATAAGTAACGCTTTTGCTATTACTAGCCGGCGACCAGTTTTTTTCGAAAGGTTCAAGTTTATATCTGAACTTTACTTTCTCTGGGTTCAACAAATAAATTCCATCAAAATCAAAGGTTATATGATTCTGAAAATACTTCAACTTCAGTTTTTCAGGAATGTTGTACCAATTGGATAGCAATTGATCCTTTGAAGTCCAATCAACATTTTCGAACGAAAGTCGGATTTCAGTAATATGAACAACGGGAGTTTCCCTTATTGTATCTTCAAGTTCTGACTGATAACGGGTTAAGCCGCTTACAGTTCCAAACCAAATATTATTACCATTATCCTTGCAAATAGCATTTAATTTGGTTTCACTAAACTTGAATCCATTGGATTTATCGTAACTAACTACTTTTATAGGATTTCCGAAATCTTTATCGAAGAAAACTTTATTAAAACCCAGAGTTGTTCCGGCAATAAGAACTGTATCGTTATAAAAAATAAGGGAATTAATAGTTTTAGCATTTAATTCACTACTCAATAGGGGAACAATTGTATCGGCCTTTGCATTATACCTAAAAATTCCACTGGTGGTACCAATGTAAATTTGATTGAGTTTATCTACAGCTAGAGCATGAATTCGTAAATCAGTTAAACCTTCGGCTTCGTTAAAGTCGCGATAATTCCAAGTAATTGGATGAAAACTGGCTAAACCACCAAGAGTACCCATCCAAATATTACCCTTTAAATCGGAAATAACCGTTTGAACTTCAGGATGAATTAAACCATTTGCCTCGTTAATTGTATAAATTTTATCACTTTTAATTTCGTTGTACCCCACATCTGTTCCTGCATATATTGAACCAAAATTATTCCAATACACACAGTTGATATTATCGTCGGCTAAGCCATCGTAACTGGAGAGGTACTTAAATTTACCCGTTTGTTTAATTGCAATTCCGTCGCCATGGGTACCAAGTATGAGGTTGCCAAAATTATCCACATCAACAGAAGTTACCTGTGTGCTAATAAAACCGGTATTTGGACCAAAAAATTGGGAGGTCATTTTATTATTCTGTACGCTAACTTTTGCCAACCCCTTTCCATCGCCACCAACCCAGAGAGAGTTATCTGCGTTGGCTTTTAATGCAAGCACTTGCTTGCCGGGCAATCCATCGTCGAGGGTGAAATGCACTAGGTGAAAACCCTGAAATAGCGATAAACCATTCATTGACCCTATCCAAAGATTTCTATTTTTATCGCGATTAATGCTCAAAACAAGATTTCCGGGTAATCCATTTCTGGTTGATATATTGATAACGGTATTGTTTTTTAAATGATACAGGCCATTATCGTTAGTGCCAAACCATACCTGATTATCTACATCGCAGTATATATCCCAAATTCGTGAATCGACAATTCCCTTTTGCTCACCATAAGGTGTAACTGAAAATCTATTATTCTTCTTGGATAGAAGAAAAGCGCCTGCATCTAAAGTTCCTAACCAGATATCACCTTTTTTATCCTCGGCAATACACGAAAAAAGATTACTGGGGATTGATGCAATTGATTCGAGGTTCTGAATTTTAGGTTTGCCATCCACGAATGTTATAATACTAGCACCACCAATCATTGCAACCCAGGTAGAACCATCGGAACTATGCAGAATATCGAGAACAAAGTTTGCCGCTAAACCATTCCTTTCGTTTATATAATCAATTAGAGTACTATCTGCCCGAAGAGTAATAATATTTATACCCGAATCGCTGGTGGCAACCCACATCTTTCCATCCTTATCCTTTACCAGTTTTGTAACGGCGCTACCCTTTAAACCATCCTTTGCAGTAATCGTTTTCCATACTTTACCATTGAAAACGCCAATACCTTTATCGGTACCAACCCAGATGTTGCCATCGGTACCCTCAACAATGGTTCGAGTTATGTTTCCAGGTAAACCAGAACTTTTATCGAAAACCTGAAACTGGCCGCCGTTAAAACGAGCCACCCCACTTTCTGTTCCTACCCACAAATACCCTCTACTATCCAAACAAGTTGAGAAAACAGTAGATTGTGGAAGGCCTTGCTCTAACCCATAATTGGTAAAATTATAGAGCTGACCATACGATCTGTTTCCAGTGAAAAAAAATGAGAGAAGTAATAAAACAAGTAAGTAGCGTTTCACAATTACCTATTGATTTTGTTTACGAACAAAAATAAACTGTCCGCCCTCATCGCCTGTATTCACAATTGGACTAAACATTGGTGTTTGGTTGGAATTATTTACCACGGCAATCTTTAAATCGTTGTAAAGCTGACTAGCATCGAAAAACTGATTCTGATTAGTGGTTAACGACTTGAGCAGATAGTATGTAAATACAGAGTGACCATCCTTTCCACCATCCATAACCGGTTCAACTCCGCCAGAGGTTAGTGCGGTTCTTGAAGGCTTTGAATAAATCTGGTTGTAGTACTTAAACGAGTTTTCGTATGGAATTGTAAGGGTTTTACCCCTAAAAATATCGCCACTGAAGCAAGCATCGGCAATTAGGAATGTATGTTTAGATTTAATTCCGCTTAGGAATGCCTGTATATCGGTATTTGAAATTAACCCAGAAATGGAACTACTTGTGGCATCAACAGGCACCCAAAATCCTTTTTGTATGGTTTCATTGTAATCGCCGTGACCTGAATAGAAAATTAGCAGATTGTCATTCTCCCTTACATTTGCCATTAACCACTCGTATTCTTTCAAGATATTAGTGCGGGTTGCTTGCTCGTTATAAAGAGTCCTGACAGACTGAAACTCATACCTGTTGCTAAGTTGCTCTGCAACTGCCTTTGCATCGTTAACTGCATTGCGTAAAGGTTTCCAATCGCCAGTATAACTATCAATTCCAATAATCAACGCAAAGTATCGTCCAATTGAAACTTCCTGAATTGCTTTTGATGCCTTGAGTCCCTTAAGTGGATCGTTACTTCCTCGATACAACGAGTAATCCTCTACATTTTGAACCTCGGCAATTTGCACTGGCTTATTGAGCGATGCGGTAAAAGACTTAACGCTATCCCCATCAAGTTGAACACCTTCAACCTTCATTTTTAATGTTAAGTCGGTTAACTCAACACCCTTATTGATGTAGAATAACAATTCAATATCCTTTTGTTCACCCGCTTTTACTTGCAAGTTGGTTTGGCTCTCCAGAAGTAAAACATTTGCAGGAAGGCTATATATCAACTTGATGTTATTTGCATCCTCTTTGGATTTATTCAGTACTGAAAAGTTCAACTTTACAGACTCACCTGGTGCTATAGTGCCCGATTTCGATATAAAGTTTTCGTTTTTAATTTCGATACTTGGTAACTGAACATTACTATCGGAAGTAAGTTTCCATACTTTCAGGTAATCAATTTGCACCGATGATTTTTCGGCAACCTGAAAGCCAATACCATTCCCAAAGAATGGCTCAAATGGCATTGTATGGACTAACTGTTGGTTTAAAAAGAAATAGTACTTTGCTCCTACTTTGCGAACGGTTAATGTGTTATATGTGTAATTATTGATAAGTTTTGTTGATTTTGTAGGGACAAAATCGGTAAATGTACCATTCACAAACTTATCGATGGTGAACTGCCCTTGACCGTTAAAGAAAAAGTCGAACTGCTTATTCTCAATAGTTGACTTCCCCCACTGCAAACCATTAAACTTATTCTGAATACCCTTATCGAGGCGAATTTTTAATTCAATTTCAAAATCCTTACTCTGATCTATAAAAACCTCCTTAAAATCCTCCTTGGGGACATCCTCGTATGATTGAAAAAACAAAGTGCCTTCCTGTAAATTTTGGAACCACACATTCTCCTTTATTCCCAAATACCAACTATTCTTGTTGTTGGTAAACTCCTCGTCGAAAAGCACAACCCTGTTTTTAGCAGAATATGCGTTGTAAACCTCAGGAATAGTCATACTCTGACAGAATGCACTGCTCGAAATCAAACTTACAATAACAAAGCACGCCAAAAACTTAACAATTCTATCTAATTTCATTTTTTCAATAATTTGAAGCTTCTTCAAAAAGCTATTTATGGTAAAGCAAATTAGGTGATGTTTTACCAAATTATCTTTATCAATTCGTACAAAAAAGTTCGCAAATCGACAAAATTCGCTCTCAAAAATTCCTAAATCTAACCTTAGATTAAATAAAAACGAATACCACTATCATCTTATCTCTTGTAAAATATTGAATATCTATACTTTAATCAAGCAAAAAAAATACACAATATGAGTTGATTATTGGTCAAAAAATCGTTGTTTTTTTATAACCTCTTGATTATATTAGCAAAGTAGATATGCTAATTTATGTTTGCAGGCTTTATGGTTTCGAATTTTCACTTTTTGTCAAACTCTCTTTTTGCTTTGGTTTGCCTTTTAATGGGAACTTCGTTTCTTTCTTTCCATATTCCTCGAAAAGAAGGCCTACACAACTACCGAATATCACTGAAAGTTTTATCGAGTGCATATTTTGCCATAGGGCTTCTTACATTATCTGTACTTGTTTTTAAACTAGCCGATAACTCCCGTGAGTATTTTACTTTTATTAGCATTTTAATATCCTCAACACAAGCATTACTATTTGCTTTTACTTTAATTACTCTGATTAACCCAACCTTCGTAAAACTCAAGAATATTATACGCCACACAGTCCCTTATGCAGTATTCTTAGCGCTTTACACTACATCCGTGCTGATTTACGGTGAACCACAACTAACATCAATCAGCGAAGTTTTGGATCACGCTCACAATCCAACACTATGGATTCGACTAATATTCTTAGCGTACTACCTATTTCAACTAATTTACTACACCCATCTTTTTTTAAGAGAAGTTAGAAATTACGATAATGAATTATTGAATTATTTTTCCGATGTATATCAGCTAAAACTGGGCTGGGTACGTATAGCATTTTACTCCGCATTACTCGTAGGAACTATTGCACTTATCTCCAGTTTCCTCCCAATGCGATACGATTGGATTGTAACAATAATATATTCCTTATTCTACTTTGGATTTGCACAGGAGTACATTAAGTACAATAAGGTTTTTAGCATTATTGAGCCTGCAATAACTCCGGCAATGCAGGAGGAAGCCAAAATCAACAATAAAATAAAAACCAAAACAGATTGGCAAAACTACAAGCAACAAATATTTGTCAATAAATACTACCGCGAAACAGGTATTACAATTGAAGATTTGGCTTTAAAACTTCAAATCGGAAGAACTACTCTATCGAATTTCATTAATCGGGAGGAAGGCATAAACTTCAACACCTGGATTAACCGAATGCGCATTGAAGATGCAAAACAGCTACTAATTGATAACCCCGATTATTCCATAGTCATTGTCTCCGAAATGGTAGGTTATACCGAACAAGCCAACTTTAGTCGCCAATTTAAACTAATTACTGGCGAATCACCCTTGGTTTGGAGAAAGAAATCGGCCTCCTAGATTCTATTATACTTTATGATTTTATCAATTCATACATCACTTTGTATGTATTGATAAAAAGTATTGTACGCCAGACTCTACCTTTATATCTTATTAATTGGCTTTCGAAAATATTCAAAATATATTCATTATGAATAAATTACATCATCATTTGTCATCTACTTATAGCAGGTTTGTAACTGCATTTAAAGTTCAAATACTAGCGGCGTTAATTTTTCTAGTAAATCCAAGCATAAATGCTCAAAATAACTGCCTCAATTTTGATGGTTCCAACGACCATGTTAACCTAGGCACCCTAGCCCCTACTGGCAATTTTACAACTGGCTTTACATATATGGGTTGGGTGAAATGGGGAGCGTTCAACAACTGGTCAAGACTATTTGATTTTGGCACCGGAGAGGGTGTTAACAATATCTTGTTAGCGTGCAATGCTACAAGTAATTCTCTTACACTTTCAAATTACCTGAATACAACTCCTTACCAGTTGACTTCAGGCAACATAGCTCAACTTAATCAGTGGATACATATTGCTGCAACAATTTCAAATACGGGCACCGCTAAAATATACGTAAATGGATTGGTTGTAGCATCGGGGAATATACAACCACCTGCGAACATTGCACGTAATCTCTGCTATTTAGGAAGAAGTAACTGGGCTGCCGATGCTTATTTTAATGGACGCATGGATGAGGTAAGCATATGGACACATGAACTGACCTCAACAGAAATAAACAACAGCATGTTTAACCCTCTAGTTGGAAACGAAAGCGGCCTTTATATCTACTATAAATTTGACCTAGGGACTGCCGGTGGAACAAATACTTCGATTACAACGTTAAACGATATAACATCTAATGCAAAACACGGAACGTTAACAGGTTTCACTTTATCTGGCGTTTCTTCAAACTTTGTTGAAAGTACAGTACCTTCAACCATTCAAAACAACTGCCTATCATTTGATGGCTCTAACGATTATGTTGCCTTGCCAGCACTAGGGAGCAATCTTTCACAGTTTACCATTGAAACGTGGTTTAATGCCAATTCTTTCCCATCTGCTGGAAATTTAACCAGTATTTTTAACACAAACACATGGGCTGCAGGTGACATTCATTATCAATTTGTTAATACTGGGGGTACACCCCAAATTCAATTGGCTGTTAACAATTCAACTATTGTTAATATTAATTATTCATTTTCAACCAATACATGGTATCATCTGGCCGCAACCTATAATGCAACAACCAAAATCATCAAATTATTTGTAAATGGTTCTTTAGTTCTATCAGTTCCAATTGCAACTGCTGCAAATGCTAATTTCACAGCCTCTCAGATAGGTGCATGGACAACTCAACGTTATTTTGCAGGCAGATTCGACGATTACAGGATATGGAGCACCGAGCGTACTGCTTCCGAAATTTCCACTAATATGTTTTCCTCACTAACAGGCAACGAAACGGGGCTTTTGGTATGCTACAAATTCAACCAGGGCGTTGCTGGAGGTACAAATACCAACTTAACTACAGCAATAAATGCAACAGGGACAAACCATGGAACGTTAATAAATTTTGCGTTAACAGGCTCGTCATCGAACTGGGTGAGTGGGATAAAAGATGCTCCAACAAATCATGTTACCGGCTTTGCAGGTTCACTTGTAAGTAATAAAATGACACTAACATGGACCGACGTGTCCTCTGCACCCGAACCCGACGGCTATTACATTTATGCCTCAACGGAAAACTCCTTTTCAAATCCTATTAACGGAAACGAACCTGCGGTTGATAACGATTTGAGCGATGGAACTGGAGTGATTAAGGTTTTAAATAGTATTCAGACATATAACGGCTGGGTTAACGAGTCAATAGGAACCATTTATTATTTTCGTATTTATCCTTTTACCAATTCAGGCAGTTACATAAAGTTCAATACCACTTCCCCTATTCCTGAAGCCCAGCTAACTTCCAAACCTCTATTTAGCTATGGCAGTGCAACATTATCTGTATTAGCCAATAAGCATACTTGGGGTGATTTTAATAACGATGGGTATCTGGACTTTCTAATTAATATTGGTGGTGAAAAGTGGGTAGGTAGTACTTGGGATGGTGACTATTCTTATTTATATGTTAATAATAAAAACAATACATTTACCAAGCATTCAAGTTTTAATTATCCTTCGCATGAGAGTTATCTAAAATGGCTCGATTTCGATAATGATAACGATTTGGATGTAATTGCATCAGAGCGAATTTATTTTAATAATGGCGGATCTTTCACCCGCTCAGACGCTTCAACCTTTGGACTGAATACTTTTCGCGGTACTTGGATTGACTTTGATAACGATGGTGATCTCGATTTCATTACCAATAATTGCGATAATAATGCCGTTAAGTTATATCGAAAAACCAATAATTACTTTTACGAAGTTTATAGTACAAACTTTCAGCCCTTTATAGGCGACATTGCAGCCATTGATTACAACTGTGACGGATTTAAAGTTATGGCACATAATATGACATTCCTAGTAGAAGTTGCTAGATGATAAAAAGATAACTAATTAAAGAATCTGACATAAATGAAGTTCAATATGAAACCGATTTTTTGGATTGGGAAAAAGTATCTTGAAGAACAAATTCAACAGGAAACTAAAGAACTGAAAGACAAGGTGTATGTTTTGGAAAAAAACAATATTTCTTTAAATCATTGCGTTTCAGACCACAAAGAAAGAATTGCTAAACTTGAAGAAAGAATAAGAGAATTTGAAATAAAAATAACAGCTGTTGAGACAGCATTTTCCGTAGTTGGTATGCTTAATGGCAAAAGTAATTCTTTTTCTCTCCCATTAGATAACGAAAGGAGGTCTATCAATGGATAAGTTAATTGTAAGAGAGTTAGAATATCTAACGAAAAAAATCGAGAATAATCAAGCAAATTTGAACGATTATCAAAAATATGAAGAAATTCTCCTCAAAGGAGGTTTACCTAAATCAATCATTGAAAATAATTTAAGAAAAGCCGGTTTTAATACGTGGTCTGAGTTTGTAAACGCTAGAAATGATAAACAGAAAGAAAAAAACATTGAATCTGGTGTTATAGGAGGAATAATAGGATTAGGTCTTGGTTTACTTTTAGTTTCTTTATTCAATAAAGATTAAAATTACATGCCATAACAGGTGGTTTAGCCTACTGGGGCTGATGATGCAGATACGAAAGTTTTTAGTAATTTAGTATGGTTTTAACGTGGGATGACGCCGCTGGCCATTAACTCCCCAGCAGCCCAAACCACCGACCGATATAATTACTACAGGAGTAAATTCTGTAACCAACAAAAGTGAGAATAGGCTTTATAAAAACGATGGAAACGGGAAGTTTACCCTTCAAAAAACCACTTCAGGTAGGGTATATTCGGGATTTGGCGATTACAATGCTGATGGACTGATTGACATTCTAGCATATAGTTACCCTGACGATGAGAAAATCTTATATGTTGAATTATTAACAAATATTGACGGTGAAAATTTTATTTCTCAAATAATTGATAGCACTACATTCTCTATAAATTCTGAATTAATATTCACCATCGCTGATTTAGACAATGATGGTTGGGCCGATCTAATGTATACCCTTCCAAGTAATGTCGATCAATGTGAACTTAAAGTAATGAAAAACAATCAGAATGGTAAATTCACCAATATCCATTCCCATTCATTTAGTAAGGATTATTCCATTAGCATTACTGACATAAACAAGAATGGCAAAATAGATTACGTAATTTCAAACTATGATTCGCATTACACATTTTTTAATATCAGTACCATAACAAATAATGCACCTGATAAAATAACTAATGCAACGGCTACTTTAAAAGGAAACGGAGTTGTTCTTAACTGGCATGCCACTGACGATAAAACACCACAAAACGGTTTAACTTATAATCTGCGTATAGGAACGTTATCGGGAGCCAGTAATATTTTAGCACCAAATTCAACCAACACAGGCCAACGCAAATTGCTTGAACCTGGAAATATGGGTGCCGATACTTCAGTATTTTTCAATCTACTTCCGGGCACATACTATTGGAATGTCCAGGCTGTCGACAATTCATATCAGGGCGGAGCCTTTATGGATGCGGATAAAACGTTTACCATTGTTGATGTGCAAGCTTCGAATTTAGAGGCTACAATTGTCGATAAAACCAGTTTAAACCTCCGCTGGTCCAATGGCAATGGAACCAGAAGAGTAGTTTTTGCCAAAATTGGCACATCTGGAACAGCCGCTCCAGCAAATAGCACCTCATATATAGCATCATCTGAATTTGGCTCAGGCGATCAAATTGGCACAACAGGTTGGTTTTGTGTATTTAACAGCACAACCAATAATGTTACGATAAGTAATTTATCCGCAGATTACTCCTATATTTTCCAGGTTTTTGAATATAGAGGAAATGCTGGAAGCGAAACCTATATAACCAAATCGGGTCAGGGCAATCCTGGCACATTTAGCACTGCCGTATTTAGTTTGCAACCCCCCATAGGTAATGCATATGAATTTACAGTAAATAGTCAAATTAAGATGGGCGACTTTAATAATGATAATTATCTCGATTTTTTATTTTATAATTCACATACGAGTTCAATGCTATTATATCTGAATCAATCAGATAATACTTTTACAAAAGATAGTATTCCGTTAGTTTCTAAATTAAATTATGCATCATTCCATGTTTTTGATTACAACAGTGATGGCTTACTGGATTTTATTTATACAGGTTCTTTTTATGAAAGTTGGAACAGGGAATTTTCAAGAGCATATATCTATACAAACAATGGGGATAATACATTCACAGGGGTTTTATCCGATTCAATTCTCGGAACACAAACTTCTTCAATAACTTGCGGCGATTTTAATAATGATGGAAATATTGATCTGTTTGTTGGGGGATTAAAATCAAATATAATTCCAGATCCCTTTTATGGATCGATTACTGAATTTAATCCAATTTCCTATTTGTATAAAAATCTTGGTTCATCAGAAAATTATAAATTTTCCACTGTCAATTCTCAGTTTAAAGCATTAAAGGACGGAGGCTCCTGTTTTGGAGATTTTAATAATGATGGGTGGGATGATTTGATCATATCCGGAAATACGCCCGATGATTACTCGTACATTTACCTTTACCTCAATAATCAGGATGGTACATTTGATGAACAAGAATTATTGGTATCACAGGGTCAAAATTATTCTAAAATGGTTTGTGCTGACTATAATAAGGATGGATATCTTGATTTTATTTGTGGAGCTATATATTTTATAAATAAAGGCGATGCCACATTTGAACTAAACTACAATTCATTCAGCATCCAAAATTCCAACAACGGATTTACAATATCTGATTTTAATAATGATGGTACAATCGATATTCTATTCAATAGTTCAAAATATCCCCATTTTAAAAAGCTATATCTTAATAATTATCCAGAAAATAACTTCTCAATTCAATCCGATTTTAATTCAGAAGATGGTATTGGCATATCTTCAGGGGACTATGATAACGATGGAGATGCAGATTTTACTCTTGCAGCCTCCTCCTCTAGCGATAAAATAAATATTTTCAGAAATACATTAATTATGAAATCTGGCGTCTATAATCAAAATCAAAAGCCAGAAAAACCTCAAAATATCCAATTCAATCAGAGTCCAAATAAATTGACCATCACTTGGGATGCCGTTATCACTGATGAATCGCCCTATTTAAGCTACAATGTGTCGTTAAAAAAGGACACCATATTATTCAACTCGCCCAATAGCGATTACCTAACCGGAAAAAGACAGGTTCCCGAAATAGGTAATAGCGGGTTAAACACCTTTGCACTATTCAAAAATTTAGAGCCTGGAACTTACGAGGTTAAGGTGCAAGCTGTTGACGGGGCATACTGTGGCGGCGAATGGTCAACCCCAACAACAGTAGATGTTAAGGATTTACAGACATTTTATTCTTTTGATGAAGTGTGTCGTGGTGCCGAAACACAATTTACAGATCAATCTAGCCCTCAAGATAAAATTACATGGCTATGGCGCTTTGATGATGGAACAACAAGCACTGAGCAAAACCCAAAGCATAAGTTTGTTGCATCAGGAGCGCATCAAGTTTGGTTAATTATTACTAGCACAGAGTTAACAGATGCTAATGGTAGTTTCCTTAAGGATTCGGTTATGCATACTGTAAACGTAAAGCCAAATCCAAAGGCAGCATTTACAGCCCCCAATGCTTGCCAGGGTACTGAAACTAAGTTCACGAATAACACCAATATGGATGGTGCAGAAGCCAAATCATGGAAATGGGACTATGGTAACAGTGACTTATCTACAGATTCTATCCCGTTAAATAAAATTTACGGCATCGCCAAAACTTATAACACCAAGTTGGTTGTTGTGGCAACTAACAATTGTGCAGATTCAATACAGGTGAATACAACTGTAGTTCCAATGCCAAGCGCAGTTATCAGTGTAACTCAAAACAGTAAGTTTTCGTTCTGCAAGGACTCCGATGATAGTGCGATTCTTTCATTGGCAACTCAAGACAATTGCAACTACCAGTGGGAAAACTACTCAGTTGTATTAACTGATAAAACCAATAATCAACTGGCCATAACTGGTAGTGATAATGTAGGAATATATTCCATTACTGCAACTGTTACCAGCAAACTTGTTTCAGAAGGTTGCGTTGCAAGATCAACCAATCCTGTAGTTATAACAATTAACCCAAAAGCAAGCAAGCCGATAATTGAGGAAAAAACAAACAATACGCTCTTCTGCCCAGGCACAGAAGTTGAGCTAAACGTTAAAAACTACTCAAATACAGTAAATTATCAGTGGAAATACTATGGAGTAGTAATAGATGGAGCAAACAATCAGGTTTACAAGGGAAAACTTGCCGCAGGAGATTACTCCGTTGAAGCAGAACCCGGAAGCTGTGCAACTGAATCGGATAAAATAACTCTTAAGCATAAGCTGGCTCTTTCAAAACCAACGATTCTTGGCCATGGTCCAACAGTTTGGATTCTTGCCTGCGACAATATGACCGCAACCAACTATAGATGGTACTACAACAACAACTTAATTCCGGGAGCAAACAAGTACCAGTATGTTGCCAACAAAAACTATGGCGATTACTACGTAACCGTTAACGATGGCGGAGAGTGCTGGACACCTAGCGATGTGTTTAAAGTTGATCTAACTAATGGAATCGATGATTTAGCAAACGATAACATAAAAATTTACCCTAACCCATCGAAGGGAATAATTAATATATCTATTGATAAAGACATTATTGAAAATGTAACCATCGAAATATTTGATGTGCTAGGAAAAACTATTCATACTAAACAAGCTGAAGGTACATCTTATTTCAAGGTTAATCTTTCAGGATACGCAAATGGTGTTTATTATTTAAGGATAAAAGTTAAAAATGAAATTATTGTGAAGAGAATAGTTAAACAGTAGGTTAAACATAGCATGGTGAATCAGGAACTTGCCAAAATGTTCTTTAATATGATATACAAGGCAAACTTTGTCTCCATTAATTATTTATCAAATTACATTGTTTTTGTCGATTTGCATATCAGATTGTATGGATTGATAAAAGGAGATGTGATTCAAAATCTAATTTTGTTACCCTAAAATTAATCTGCACAAATCACAATAACAATATGCTACAGTTGAGTTCAATTATCCGCCGTGTAGGGTTTATGTTGCTACTAACCCTTCAACTCTCGGCTTTTTCGCAAAGCAATTATACGTTTACGCCTTCTACTGGAACATACTCCTCAATTACTGGAACTATTGTTAACCTAGATGGTAATTATCCAACTGTAAACATCGGTTTTACTTTTAATTTCAATGGAGTAAACTATACTCAAGTCATTCCAAGTCAATGGGGCTGGTTGTCATTTCGAACTGGCATTACGGTGTCTGAAGGGGATGCTTTAAAGGATGGGAATTTAAGCGGATCCTTAGGTCGTCCATTAATTGGAGTGTTATATGCTCATAACAAAACAGCAACCGGTTATAAATCTAGGTATTTGGTATCAGGCACTGCTCCCAACCGTGTTTTCACCTTTGAATGGTACAATTGGACATGGCAATGGTACACAAACAACGACATCTGTTTTCAGGTTAAACTATATGAGACTTCGAATAAAATTGAATTTATTTACCATCCTGTTAACTCATATTTCAATTGGTATGACTGGATTCCCACTTCTATAGGCCTTGCTTTTGCAAATCAAGGTGATTTTCTCTCGGTAAGCGATTTCGGTACTTCACCAACGGTTAGCACCTCAACTGAGAGTCATGCAATTAACAACATGCCTGCAGATGGTCAGAAATATACATTTGAACTAAACACGCCTAAAGCAGAACCAACCAATCAATGTACAAATTTAACTGCATCAGTTGCTGCCGATAATTTATCTGTAACATGGACAGATGCTGAAGGAACTGTTACACCCGACGGCTATTTATTGATGGTTTCAAAAACCAACTCATTCACAGATCCTGTTGATGGAATAAGTGTTGCTAATGATCTTAATTTATCTGATGGGGTTGGCATTACAAAAGTATTACAAGGACTACAATCGTTCTATGGTTGGTCTGGGCTTGAATCATCAACAAATTATTACTTCAAAGTTTTTTCATACACAAATAGCAGTGGATTAATAAATTACAAAACCGTTTCAGCGCCAACAGCACAGGTGTACATGCTCAAATCGCAACCTCAAAAACACGTTACAAGCTTTAGTGCAAAAAACGTTGCTAATGTTTTAACATTTGAGTGGAACGATATTTTGAAATTCGGAAATAGTTTGAGATCCGATGGTGAAAATACATGTAACATTGATTGTGGCAACTCAAGTTCTCTTAATATTTCGGGAAATGCCATTACACTTGAAGCTTGGGTTAACATGAACCAAGTATATGCAGATATTTTTCAAAAAGAAAATAGCACTTTGGATGGTGGATATCGTATGTATGGCAATTCCTTAGGACAATTGTGCTTTGGATTGTATATAAATGGTTCATGGAGCGAAGTGAAATCGCCAGTAAATTCATTAACTGCGCTAACTTGGACTCATATATGTGGCACGTATGATGGTACTTCACAAAACATTTATATCAATGGCTATTTAGCAGCCAGTAAAGCAACAACAGGCAACATTACGCCATCATCATCAAACCTAGTTTTAGGGAAGTCTCATACATCAACAATAAAATACTTTGATGGCAAATTGGATGAGATAGCTATTTGGTCGGTCGGAAGAACCCAGTCTGAGGTTTTAAAGGATATGAATCTACAACTAAACGGAACAGAACCGGGCTTATCGGCATACTATAATTGTAACCAAGGAATAGCCGATGGTGATAATACTGCAATGCCACACATCTTAACTGATGCTACTTCAAATGCAAACCATGCAACCTTAAACATGTTTTACTTAGGTTATTCCTCTGCAAATTTTACAACCTCAAATACAGCAGTCGAAAACGATGGCTATTTAATTTTAGCATCTGAATCAACAACTTTTCCAAGTGTTACAAATGGAACTGACTTTGCTGCCGACAACAATTTAGCTGATGGAGTTGGTGCTGTTAAAGTCGCGCAAGGTGTGAAAAGCTACACTGGTTGGACTAATCTAAATCCTTCAAAAACCTACAATTTTAGGATATATCCTTATTCAAATACTGGCTCTAATATCGTTTTTAATACTAACCCCACAATCCCAGAGATTACAATAAAGCCAAAACCCACAAACCATGTAACTGCATTCACTGCCAGTAGTTCAAATGGCAATATTCTATTAAACTGGACAGATGCAATAGGCACTCAACTCCCCGAAGGCTATATAATATTGGCTTCAACATTACCAACTATAACTCCACCAGTCGTTGGTTCTGAAATCGGTATTGATAGTGATTTATCGGATGGTATTGGAGCTGTAAAAGTATTACCTGGAGTACAAACCTACTCTGGTTTTACAGGTTTTACTATAAACACAAACTACTATTTCAATATTTATCCATACACAAATAGCAGTAAAATAATAAATTACAAAACCGATGGAACAGTTCCCCAAACAAACGGGAAAATTACAATATATGCAGAGCCAACACTTCATGCTACTGGTTTCACGGCTAGCAACAATGATCTATTAACGTTAAGCTGGACCGATGCTACAGGCATGCCAAGTTTATTATCAAATGCTTTAAACTTCGATGGTTCAAATGATTTAATTACTTGTTCAGGTTCACAAAACCCATCAGTATTTACAGCCGAAGTATGGTACACTACCTCTTCAGCTGCAGATGAGGCAATGGTTTCAACTTTGAGCGAAGGAGCCGGAACTGGTTTTGAAATCCATTCTTACCAAGGGAAGCCTGTTGTTACCTTACGTAATGCAGCCAACTGGCTCGATATAGTTTCACCAACCCCTGTTGCAGCTAATTCGTGGAACCATATAGCACTAACATACGATGGTGTTACTGCTAAATTATATGTCAATGGCGAATTAATGAATTCAGCAGCCTTACCATCTTCATCATACCTTCCAGGCAATGCGGCACTTACAATTGGTCGTAGGTCTTTAGGAGGCTTGTATTTCAATGGCTCAATCGATGAGGTGAGAATTTGGAATGTTGCCCGTTCACAAGCGGATATTCAAAACAACATGTACAATGAATTAGCTGGTACAGAAATCGGTTTGATCTCTTACTACAAGTTTAACCAAGGAACAGCAGGAGGAACAAATACAAGCGTTACAACGCTAACCGATGCAACAACAAATGCCTTTAATGGAACATTAAGCGGTTTTACTTTAACAGGTACAACATCTAACTGGATTAATCCAGGTCAGGCACCTTCTGGATATCTAATTAAAGCCTCAACTACAAACTCGTTTGTCGACCCAGTAGATGGGACAGAAATTGTAACAGACAATGACATAGCAGATGGTACAGCGGTGATTAAAGTTTCACAGGGAACACAAATTTATTCAAGTTTTACTGGAATAAAAGGTGGTACAACCTATTACTTTAAAATTTGGCCATATACCAACTCAGGTAGTTATATTAACTATAAAACAGCAGTAACAGTACCAACGGCATCAATATTGTTTACCAAACCAAGACCATTAACTCATGTTACAGGCTTAACAGCTAATAATAACAATAAGGTTATCAATTTAAAATGGACAGATGCTAAAGCAGTAAATATGGGCAACGCCATAGCGCTTGATGGAGTAAATGATTACATATCAGTACCCGATGGCAGTATCGACAATGGAGGGAATACAGCGTTTACAATCGAAACATGGGTAAAATGGACTCCAGCATCCGCATCAAATGTTCAGTTTATTTGTGGTAAAGGACCTGAACAAATGGAGATACACACTGCTGGTGATGCAGGAGCTAATGGCCTCCGTTTTATCCCAACAACGGGCGTTTACCTTGATGCTTACAATGTATTACCTCTTAACACTTGGACCCATGTGGCTGTGGTATATGACGCCACAAACCGGTTTTATAAAATGTACATAAACGGAGCAGAAGTACCATTAGTTAAACAAGGGCCAGGAGCTATAGGTACAGCCCTGCAAAACACAACTAGTGCTTTTGAATTGGGTAGACGCCCCGCAATTTCATCGTTATACTTTAACGGATCTTTAGACGAATTCAGGGTTTGGAACAAAGTACGCACTCAGGCCGAGATTGCAGCCAATATGCTCAATGAATTATCAGCTAATGAAACGGGATTATTGGCATACTATAAATTCAACCAGGGTATTGAATACAGCGCTAACCCAGGTTTAACATTGGTTACTGATGCCAGCAGCGCTGCCAACAATGGCATTTTAGCCAATTCCGCACTCATTGGAAACGCCTCCAACTGGGTTGGTTTCAAAGTCGATGCCCCAGAAGGCTATTTAATTAAATCCTCAAAAACAAATAACATTACCGCACCAGTAAATGGAACGGTTGTAACTGATGATAATAACCTCTCAGATGGAATTGGAGCAGTTAATATTTTAGCGGGTGTTCAAACCTATAATGGCTGGATAAATTTTACCGACACGACGTCCTATTATTATAAGGTTTACCCTTACTCAAACTCAGGAACATCCATTGTTTACAATACTATGGCAACAGTTCCTTGGGTAAAAGATTCAGTGGAGATTGATGAGTTTAAGGATGTGTCTTCATTTTTAGAACTAACTCAAGGCTCCTCTGCTTGGGCCGACTACAACAATGATGGACTTATGGATTTATTGTTAACTGGAGGAAATAGTTACAACGCACAAAAACAACTAATAAACAGTATAACCAGACTTTATCAGCAGAATGCTGACCACTCATTCTCAATCGTAGATAAAGGATTCCCTCAAGTTTCAAAAGGTAGTGTAGCTTGGGCCGACTACAATAATGATGGTTTATTAGATTTGATTATTTCAGGAGCGACTGGCTATTATCCTCTTAATGGAAATGTTGCAGGAATTATCACTCGTTTATACAAACAAAACAGCGATAATAGCTTTACCTATGTTTCGTCGGCTAATTTCCCCAATGTTTACAAAAGTTCAATTGCTTGGATTGATTACAATAATGATGGAGACCTTGATCTATTGATTTCAGGCTATCAAAATGTTGCCCCATTTTATATAACAAAAATTTACAAGAATATGGGCAACGATACTTTCAAAGAACAAACTGAAATTCTTTTTGACAATGTAATAGAGGGTTCTGTTGCAGTTGGAGATTATAATAAAGATGGTTTTGATGATGTATTAATTTCTGGCTATGGAGATAGAGTTGGAAATGTAACAAAACTATATAAAAACAATGGTGAGGGTTTGTTATTAGAACAGGAAAATCTGTCGCTTCCTGTTTCAAATTCCCCATCTGTAAATTTCATGGATTACAACAATGATGGTTATCCAGATATTTTAATTGACGACAAAATTTGCAAGAATAACCAGAATGGTGGTTTCGAAGAAATTAATATGGATTCAACTTTAGAATACGATTATGTTTCTAATGACATAGGAGATTTCAACAATGACGGATTGCCGGATATATTAATAACAGGTGATGATGCGAATAGAGTTTCACAGGAATGGGTATATTCTTATTTGTATAAACAACTGCCCAATCAAACTTTCTCGCGTTCCGATTTTAGTTTTATAAATATGGTATATGGCGATGCTAAATTTATCGACTATGATAACGATGGTAATTTAGATGTGTTTTTAAGCGGCGAATCTTACTCGCAAGCCTGTCAATTATGTGATTTAATTTATACTGTACAAACAAAACTTTATAAAAATACTGAATTTAAAAAAAATCAAAAGCCAAGTATACCCACAAATTTAAAATATGAATTGGGCCAATCTGTCAAATTTAGTTGGAATCCTTCAAATGATCTTGAAACACCTTCAGCAGCATTGACTTATAACATAAAGATTGGAACTACGAAAAATGGAGGAGAAATTGTGAATCCAACTGCATCAGCAAATAATGGTTACAAATCACTACCTGGAATAGGAAATTGTGGCTCTAATACATTTGCAACATACAAATTGAAAGTGGGGCAAAAATACTATTGGAGCGTACAATCTGTGGATAACGGATATTCCGGCAGTAATTTCTCCTATATTGACTCTCTGGTTTACGACTCTATTCCTTCTTCAAATTTATCATTAAGAGTTCAAAATAATACTTCAGTTTTAGCATCGTGGAAAAGAGGTAATGGAAACCGCAGTGCTGTCTTTGTCAAAATGAAGTACAAGGATGCAACACTGGAAACCTCATCTCCGATTCAGGGGACAACATACCTTGGTGTTAGCCGCTTTCTTTCGGGTCCAAAAATTGAAAACACAAGTTGGTATTGCGTCTATAATGGAATTGAAGATAGTGTTTTAATAACAAATTTAGACCCATATAGCCTTTATGCCATCCATATTGTAGAATATATTGAAGATTCAGGAACCCCAAGGTATTTTAGAGTAAATAGTGCAATGAAGGACAATTACGGCATATTTAACACCAATGACTACTTAAGGAATACAACTGGTTTTAATGAAACTTGCTTTGCTGATTTTAATAATGACGGATATCTTGACATCCTCAACGTAGAACCTAACGGGGGAATTATCGAAGGCTTTTTATGGAAAAATGAAGGGGATAATGATTTTACATCATCAAGTCTGGCATTTCAAACATCATTAAATAGTAATATAAAGCAAATAAACAAACCAGTTGTTGCTGATTTTAACAATGATGGCCTAATGGATTTTGTAGTATGTGGATCACGTGACACTTCTCTTAATTCTACAGAAATATCATTTACAAATCTTTATAAAAACAATGGGGATGGAACATTTACCCTTCAAATTGGAGCATTTTCAAAAGAAGTTTGTATGGGTTCTGTTTCGTGGGGTGATTTTAACAATGATAGTAAAGTAGATTTACTTATGTGCGGTAACCCTTGGGGATCCAAATTAACAGATTCTTCAATTACTTGTATATTTGTTAACAACTCAACATTAGCGCATACCCAATTTGATCTATTAACAAATACTAATTTCGCAGGTATTCAAGATGGTTCGGCAGCTTGGGCCGATTTCAATAATGATGGGTACCTTGATTTTGCAATTTCAGGTTCTGAAAACGATTCATATCCGGCCGATGGAATTCTTGATATTGCTCGCCTATATCGAAACAATAAAAACGAAACTTTTACCGAAATTGTGCTTAACAAGGGAAAGTCAAAAAGAGGATATTTAGATGAAACATGCTTTTGGAACGATTTTGACAATGATGGCGATTTAGATTTAAAAATTGAAGGAGATGATGGATTTTTTATTGTTACTAATAATTTCCCAGATACCACATTCTTTGAAGGTTCGTTAGCTGAATCGTTTTTCAATTACAGCAACAAAGCTGATTACGATAATGATGGCGATTTAGATGAGGTTACCGGAAGCATTCAACGAAACAATTTCAAATACTACCCTGGCAATTTTGCTAGCAATAAAAAGCCTGCTACACCTATAAGTTTGGAGTATGTTAATCTTCCGGGGTATGTACAACTTATGTGGGATAACATAAGTTCAGACGAAACACCCTCATCACAAATCTCATACAATATTCGTTTACGCAAAGAAGGCAGCAGTCAATGGCTTTGTGCTCCACAAACGATGGACGATGGCTCAAGATTGATTCCAAACTTTGGAAATTCACCATTTAGACCCAATGGTCTTAACAATTTTGCAAGGTATAATCTTCCCGAAGGGAATTATGAATGGCAAGTACAAGCGATTGATGGTGTATTCTCCGGTAGTGAGTGGTCTGAAATAAAACAATTCACAGTGAAGGCAGCACTTGCAAGTTTTACCGCAGAACCAGTTTGCTTGGGTGACACAACAATATTTATTGATAACTCATTTTCTTTTGTAGGGATTAAAGAATGGAGATGGGATTTTGGTGATATCCCCACTGTTACAGGGAAAATGCAAAAACACGTTTTCCAAACTACTGGTGACCATACTGTAAGGCTAATTATTACAAACAACAATTTGCAGAATGACACTGTTTATGGAATTGCACATGTAGAACCAATTCCAACGGTTTCATTCACTGCCGATGATGTTTGCGAAGGGTTAACAGCAACAATAGTAAATCCTGCTAATACGAATGGTTTGATTGATTGGATATGGGATTTTGGCGATGGAAGCACTTCAAACTACTTCAACCCCGGCACCCATACTTATGCTGAAAAGAAAAATTACACCATAAAGTTTAAAGTTACTGGCGAGAATAATTGCTCAAATACAGCAACAAAAACAATAGCAATTAAAGAAAGACCTGCCAAACCAACAATTTCCGAATCAACAAACAATTTCTGTCCAGGTACTGAGGTAAAGTTGGAGGTAACTTCTACCACAAATGGATTAAACTTCCAATGGAAACGCAATGGCGACATAATAGATGGGGCGACAAACAGTATTTATACAGGTAAGTTAACTGCTGCCGATTACTCTGTGGTAGTAGAACCAGGTAGTTGTTCGTCGGAATCAAATAAACTAACAATTGTTACGAAGCCCGCACCTCCTAAGCCTACAATTCTTGGACATGGACCAAACGTTTGGATTCTGGCCTGCGATAACATGAATGCAACTAACTACAAGTGGTACTACAACAATAACCTGATACCAGGAGCAAACAATTACCAATATGTTGCCAACAAAAACTATGGAGATTACTATGTAAGCGTTAATGAAGGTGGTGAATGCTGGACTCCCAGCGATGTCTTTAAAGTTGAATTACCAAATGAAATAGACGATTTATCGTTCGAAAACGTAAAGGTATTTCCTAATCCATCCAAAGGGATATTCAACATATCATTAGGATCAAATATCACTGGCGAGGTCAATGTTCGGGTTGTTAATGTTTTGGGCAAAGTTGTTTTAAGCCAAATAAATAGTGCATCTGAATTTCCAATTGACATTTCACACCTCACAAACGGAATCTACTATATCAGTTTAATGCATAAAAATGAAGTAATAATCAAGAAAGTTGTAAAGCAGTAAACAATGAGAGAATTAAAAAATAAAATCTTTATGAAAAGATTTATCACACTTACGATTCTTATATTTTTTGTGTTTAATGGCCTTGCACAAAATTTCAACGATAAGCAGAAGGCTATTATATACAACGAGGCCATTAAACTCCTTAAAAATTACGAGATGTACTCGAACCAAATGGCCGATGAGGTTGTAAACATTGACGAGTTAAATAAAACAAGCCAAAAACTAATCGATCAGTTTGTTAGTCGCAAAGCAATTATATATAATGATTTAGACCCATCGCATATGCTAAGTCAAGTATATGAGTTAGAAACATATGTTGCAAATATTCTGCTTTGGTATCCTGATGGAATGAAGATTTACCTAGATTACAACAACCTTAAAGCAGGGAATATCATAGCCCATGGTAATGATATCTACACCGTTGATATTATGACCAATAAGCGTATTAAAGGAAACTATCTTAACAAACAAAACAACACCAATACCGAAGAGTTGCTATTCAGGATTGCTTTTTTCGAAAATAATGGAACATTCGAAAACTATAAAATTGCAGGTATTAGGAACAGTAAATTAATTACCGTTTCCGACGATTCAAGAATGCTTGCCGAGGTAAAAAGCGTTACATTCTCCGAAAAGGATATGCAGCTAATTAAAGATCAAACCAAAACATTACTTAACGACTACATCAACTTTCTAAACTTGCTTGCCGATCCGAAGGAGTTAACGGAGGACAAAAGCTTCTACAAAATCTCATTCATAGGATTATTCAAAGATTCAACACTTAACGTTGCAAACGATATTGAACCAGAGCCTCAAAACCGATGGATTAATATATCAGAATATCAAAACAAAATTACCGCTGATTATCCGGAGGGCATAAGGAATCTTGGACTCAACCTCGACTCAGCACAGTTCAGCAAAGTGGTATCTGAGGGTAATGAGAAGTATTACATCAATGGGTATATCGATAAATTCTTTTCAGGAAAGTATAAGGCAAAAACTGTTTATCGCGATAACTCCAAGTTCGATTTTAAAGTGTCGTTCGAACGCGACGAAAACACTTTTAAGAATTTTAAACTTTCAAGTATCGATAAGTTTGGCGTAAACCTATATAGCCAAACGTCTAACACCTCTCAAGAACTTCCAAACCAGCCAATTTCTAGTTTAAAAAGGAGTGGTTTGTTCTTTGGTTTCTCGGTAGGCGGAGGACTTACATCCTACAAAAATTCAAACTTATCAAGTAGTTCATTGCTCAACTGGAATCAACAAGGAAAAACCGCAATAGATGCCGAAATTCATACTACTTGGTACTTTAATAATAGAATTGGGCTAAAGCTTGGATTGGGATTCAACCGCTACCTGGCAAACTCAAACCTTAGCGGAAAATTTCAAAACACAAATTACTCTACCGATATCAATGGGGACACATACCTGCTGAACATCACAGCGAACTACGATTCGCTTTTTACCCTGAATTACATCACAATCCCCATAACATTGGTACTACACAGCAACAATAACCCCGAAAAATGGGGCTTATATGCCGAAACTGGCATAATCGCCGCTATCAATATCGGATCAAACTATAAAACTACAGGAGACTATGCTACCAGTGGTTTTTACGAACAATACGATACCCCTTTACAGAATGTTGATGATCCCATATTAGGATTCTATTCGCGTACGAATATTAACAGTAAAGGCAAAATTAATTCGGCCACAACCTATTTTGCATTAAAAACATCATTGGGTATAACTTGGCCCATAAATTACTTCACAAGCATTTATGCCGGACCTGAGATTATCTGGGGATTAACTAACATCTCAAAGGATAAAGATTATACGGATGCTTTTGGTGCAACATCTTCGGCAAAAAAAGTTGGAATATCAAAATATGGTGTTAAGTTTGGAGTAAGCTATAAGTTCTAGTTTAAGTATATGAAATATGAAGAAGAGATATTTATTGACATTATTAACGGTTGGATTGCTCGTTTCAGTAAGTGCTCAGGAGCCAACTAAAACTGCCGCAAGCAGCAAAGAGGCAAAAATTGTTGATGAGATTAACCTCTCCGATTCCGACATTGATGTGTTCAAGGAGCAGACCAAGCAAAAAGTAGAGGAATTCCAGCAACATATTGTTACCATTGGTAGCAAGGATCAGCCCGCTGAAAAAAGGAATATGGCAGAGAAGGAGGCTCTAAAGCTTTTCTTCAAGGGTGCCGAAATGCAAACATCTGTGATTATGCCCGATGGCTCGGTTACCATACAATCGCGCCCTATGGAGAAGTACTTAGCCAGACTAAAGTCGCTCCCATACACTGCAGTAGTTATAAAATTTTACGATCTTGTGTATATATCAAGTTTCACTAAGGGTCCAGACGGCAGATACTACTCTTCCGCAACGGTAATTCAAGAATTCACAGGGTTTACTGGGGATAATCTTGTTTACAAGGATGTTACAAAAAAAGAAATTGAGATTGTTATTGACCTTGTAGAAGATAAGTTCTTTAATGAGAAGAAATGGAGAGTGTTCTTAGGTAATATAAAAGCAACAGAAACAAAGAAGGCGTAATGAGAAAGTCCAAACTCTGTCTGTTTTTAATATTTTCCATAACATTCCAGTTTGCTTCAAACGGACAAAGCAACATCCCTGAAATTGATAAACTTCAAACACCAAGGGAATACTACTTACAGGTTAAACAGTTCGGGGAATTTATTGATAGGTTTAACTATAAAACCGATTGGAGAGGTAATTTAATCACCGAAGAATTCTCCCAAAAAGTTCCCCGTGATTCATATCTTTTTTATCTAATTAACCAGGAAGATCAACGTTTGACAAATCCCAACGACTCGTCGTACAGAGTGGTTTGTGGAGAGTTTATTTCCTTTATTGTGAATCCCTCACACCCAAAAGAAATAAAACTTTATAGTGGACATGTAAAGGCCGAAGCACTTGTAAACATTGTTTGCTTTGGGAAAGACGCCCAAATTACCGTTGAGATGATTCCCGATGCTCTGCCCGACCGTTCGGCACGATGGGTAATCAATGGCGTTGAGTCGAGTTTATTTGCTTCGAATGCCGATAGTGTCAAAAAACATTTTATTGCACCCAATAGTCACGAGACAAGCTTTATCAATCTTAAAAAACTAAACGAAGCCGATAATGCGATTTACTATCTTTCAAATCCAATAGCAAATACTATGGTTTTCATAAAAGGCCTCGAACAAAAAAAGATTCAGATCAAGAGTATCGAAAAGGTAACTTATTCAATATCCTTTTCTAATTGGGAAATAACCGTGGAGGAGTTCAATAGAACTTCCAGTAATTCTGGATGGTTAATCAGCAATATCCAAAAACTATAGAAATTTCTACACAAAAAAAGGAGCCTTTCATGGCTCCTTTTTCATATCTATTAATTAAAAATTAAAGAGGGCCAAGATCAACCATTGCGTTGGCAACCTTCATGAAACCTGCAATGTTTGCACCATTAACATAGTTGATGTAACCATCTTTCTGAGTACCGTGCTCAACACATGCAGAGTGGATGTTCTCCATAATTTGTTTTAAACGCATATCAACCTCTTCGCGAGTCCAGTTCATCTTAAGACTGTTTTGGCTCATTTCAAGACCAGAAGTAGCAACACCACCAGCGTTTACTGCTTTACCAGGAGCGTAAAGAATCTTATTCTTAATGAATAGTTCAATAGCCTCGGGAGTACAACCCATATTTGAGATTTCACCTACGCAAGTAACACCATTCTTTATTAGAAGAGCAGCATCCTCGCCGTTAAGCTCGTTTTGGATAGCGCAAGGAAGAGCAATGTCAACCTTCACTTCCCAAAGTTTTTTACCAGCAATGAACTTAGCACCAGGGAATTTCTTAGCGTAAGGAGAAACGATATCTTGGTTAGAGTTACGTAACTCTAGCATATAGTCAATTTTCTCACCGCTAACACCAGCCTCATCGTAGATATAACCATCAGGACCAGAAATAGCAACCACTTTAGCACCTAGTTCAGTAGCTTTAAGAGCAGCACCCCAAGCTACGTTACCAAAACCAGATACAGATACGGTTTTACCCTTAATGCTGATACCGCGAGTTTTTAACATGTGGTCAACAAAATAGATACCACCAAAACCAGTAGCCTCAGGACGAATTAACGAACCACCCCAGTTCATACCTTTACCAGTAAGAACACCAGTGTGCTCGCAAGCAAGTTTTTTGTACATACCGTACATATAACCTATTTCACGACCACCAACTCCTATATCACCAGCAGGTACGTCGGTTTCTGGGCCAATGAACTTCCAAAGTTCAAGCATGAAAGCATGGCAGAAACGCATAATCTCAGCATCGCTACGACCTTTTGGGTTGAAATCAGAACCACCTTTACCACCACCCATAGGAAGTGTTGTAAGTGCATTCTTGAAAGTTTGCTCAAAACCTAAGAACTTAAGAGTTGAAAGTGTAACGCTTGGGTGGAAACGTAAGCCACCTTTGTATGGTCCAATAGCACCGTTGAACTGTACTCTATAACCAAGGTTGGTTTGTACGTTACCTTCGTCGTCAGTCCAAGTTACTCTGAAAGTAAAGATACGATCGGGCTCTACAATACGCTCAATAATTTTTGCAGACTCGAATTTTGGGTTCTTGTCGTAAACTTCTTTTACAGATTCAAGAACTTCGTGTACAGCCTGAAGATACTCTTTTTCACCTGGGTGTTTTCTCTCCAGTTCGGCCATTAATTTATTTACATCCATTGCTTAATTATTTTAAATTAGTAAAACACAATGTTTATTTTTAACGGGTTTTATTCCCCTAAAAACTTGCTCAAATTTGATTCTTAATAATGACATTTCAAAAGAAAAAGATGACTTAAAAATATGATGTTAAACAGTTTTTTGCAATATGTTTAAATCTTTTAACCTAAATGGCTTATTATGCTTTCAGAATGATACCAACATTATTTTTTCCATCTACCTGAATTGTCAGGGGTTTTGCAAATGTTACACATCTAATAAAATCTGTTTCGAAAGAAGGTTGAATTGAATTCAGAAATTCGACATTAAACACCCCATCTTTCATGTAAGGATTCACTGTAAGATAAGCTACGCCAAATGATGTAAGGTTCTGAAAGAAATGCGTGCCCTGACTTGGTTCAACCCTAAAGTTCTCAAGCCCGGCCTCAACAATTACCCTTGCCTCCGATATTTGCGACCACTTAATAGGAATTCCCAACCAAGGATCACTGCTACCCCATCGGCCAGGACCAACAAGCACATAGTTTTTTTTGAGATCTAAAAACCGATTATTAACAACTTCTACCTGTTTAGCAATTTCTAGCGTTTTTGCTGGATCGAACATTTCGGGCTTGACATAAACAAAATCATATATGTCCGGAATTACACCATGTCCAAGCGCAGACTTTGAATGTACTATTGCCTTTGAATAATCCACTTCATCCCAACTTATAACCTCATCCTGAATTCCTTCAACTATTGGCCTAATCTGTAACAAATTGAACATTTTAGGCATACGTTCAGGAGTGTTAAGATTTAAGGCAAATTCAATTTCAATATGAGAATTCATCTCCTTTTTTCCAATCTCAAGCAAATTTGTAAGAATTTTGCTTAAAGGGAACGTATTATGCTTAAGAATACCCGAGAACGTAACAAGCTTTATTCCCTCATTGGAATATCCATCGTTTAAAACTCCATTCAGATGATCGTATGTTGATACAACCATTTTTAGATCCGGTATTCCGTATGCCTCTTTGATATCAAGATTAATTAAGTTTGTACCATCATCGACTTGTGGTGAAAATGTAGCAGGATCGGTATTCAGCGCATAAAAATTCTTCTGCGTTTGTTTCAACGCCATCTCTGGCGAAGATAGTTGAAGTATTTTCTTTGGATATTTGGGCGAAAACCTAAGCGCGACTCCACCATCCACAATCAGTTTTCCCAAACCAAAACCAATGCTTGCTATTCCATCCTCTGGCTTTTCGGAGCCAATTGGATAAAAATTGATACTGCGGGCTACACCTGAAAGCGTTGGCAAGTACATATTTCCATACTCATTACCACATATCTCCTGAATTACAATTCCCATTTTCTCCTCGTCAATCACATTTTGGGTTGCATTCATATAGGCTTTGCTGGCCTTAAAAAACACCGATGCATAAACAGCCTTAATGGCGCTACTAAGCATTCGTAGCATCTGTTCTGAATCCTGAGAGCGAGGAACCATATAGGTTGAGTAAATTCCGGCAAACGGTTGGTAATGGGAGTCTTCGAGTTTACTGGAAGAGCGAACCGCCAACGGACGTTTAAAAACAGAAATAACTCTACGCAGATCTACCTTGAGCCGTTCTGGAAGTTTAGCCGCAAGAAATGCATTCAGCACGGTATCGTTTTCCACATCGCGAAGAGCAATATCGTATAAATTATTTGTCTCCATGAACTCATCGAACAAGTCTGTACTAATAACCACAGTGCGGGGTATGCTAATAATAGCATTGTCGAACTTATTGAACAACCCGTATTCCTTAATAATTTGGTTAATAAATGCTAAACCGCGGGCTTTGCCTCCTATTGATCCATCGCCTATTCGGGAAAAGAATTTGTACTCATCAAACGTATTTATATCAAACTTTGCAATTATGCTCCTACCCTTGCTTAACCGGTACGCCGATATTGCATAGAAAAGAAACTTGCGGGCATCATCGGTAGTTTTAAAGTCTTTTAGGGTCATCGGTTTAAATAGCTGCGCAATAGAGAATATGGCACGAGCATTGAGCCACTTGGAAATATCGTTTCTACTCGTATGGTACACCAACGACCTATCTGGGATTTTCATTATGAGTTGCTGCAATTGGCTAAGGTCTGCAGCGCGGCCAATCTCAGCAATGGTCTCAGGATCGCGGAATACAAAATCGCCAAAGCCAAAATTGTTGATAATGTAATCGCGAATTTCAATATTACAGGTTTTAGAATACTTGTGGACAAAGCCAACGTTCAACTCATCGGCAAAGACCTTATTCGACAGCTCCGACGATTGCAATAGGAATGGGATGTTGGGATCGTCGGTGCGAATAAGTTTACACAGCTGCACACCAGCCTTTGTAACATGATCGCGACGGTTATCCACCTTGTAGCTGATGTCCGATATAACACCAAGTATGTTGTTCCTGTATTTATTATAAATTGCTAAGGCATCCTCGTAGGTAGTGGCCATTAAAATTTTAGGACGCCCCCGCATACGCAGCATTCGGTGATGCTCATTCAGAGCCTCGGTCATAAAACTCCGGGCCTGTCTAAATACAATCTTATAGATATTCGGCAAAAAAGACGAGTAGTAACGCACTGAGTCCTCCACAAGAATTATTGCCTGAACGCCAACCTCTAAAATATCATGATCGGCATTCATTTTATCCTCAATCAGTTTAATAATTGCAAGCAACAAATCGGCATTACCTAGCCAGCAAAAAACATAATCGATTGCCGATAAATCCTCTCGTTGAAGACGTATTGACACCTCGCGAGAAAAAGGGGTAAGCACAACAATTGGTATTTCGGGATGCCTTGCTTTCAGCATCTTTGCCAAATTGAAGGTATCAATCTCACCCACATTAAGCATCGATATAATAAGGTCGATGCGCTCCTCCTGAAGAACTTTCAACACCTCGCGCGCCGTATGTGCTTGAATAAATACGGGGGGATATCTTAGATTAAGCGAAACGTACTCGTTAAAAATCTGCTCATCTATACGTCCGTCTTCTTCCAGCATAAATGCATCGTAACTACTACAAATAAGCAACACCTTATAAATACGTTTCTGCATCAACTTATCGAAAGAGGTATCGTAAATATCAAGTTGATATGAATTCAGGTAGGATTGGTCGGCAACTAGGTTAAGCATATTTGTATTTTTAACTTTTGCTAATTTATGGAAAAATGTTAAAAGTTTTGGTTCATATTTCTGAGTAACAAAAATAATAAAGGGGAGTAAAAACTCCCCTTCAAAATATATTGCGATACTTAATTAAACATCCCAGGTTTCACCGCTATTGAGCAGGTCATCAACGCTTTTAATTTTTGCATCCTTCATTACCTCAAGCACTTGGTCGCGAACATTATCGTCGTAAGTAGTATCCTTTACATTACGAATAACGCCCATAGCAACAGGATACTCGGGATACTCCATGTTTGCAAGCATCATGTGAACTCCAGGGTTTGGATTGAATGCATCGTGAACAAGGATATCGTCCATGCTAAATCCGCCTTGTCCAATGGTAACAACCTTTAAACTAAGACCGCTTAGGATTAAACCTTTATCGCGGTTTTTACCAAAAACCATCTTTTCGCCATGACGAAGAGTAATAACTCTATCCTCGCGATACTCTCTGTCGGTCAGGAAATCGTAAGCGTTATCGTTGAAAATAACGCAGTTCTGAAGAATCTCAACAACCGATGTTCCATCGTGCTTAGCAGCCTCAAGCATAACCTCGGTGGTTAGCTTAACATCCACATCGAGTGAGCGGGCAAAGAATTTACCTTGCGCGCCAATTACTAGTTCACCTGGACGGAAAGGATGCTCTACTGTTCCGAAAGGAGAAGTTTTTGTAATCTTACCTAGTGGCGATGTTGGTGAATACTGTCCTTTTGTTAAACCATAAATTTGGTTGTTAAAAAGTAGTATGTTGATATCGATGTTACGACGTACAGCATGAATAAAGTGGTTACCACCAATTGCCAACGCATCGCCATCGCCAGTGATTTGCCACACACTAAGGGTTGGATTTGCAACCTTAACCCCTGTTGCAATGGCCGAAGCACGACCATGAATACCATGGAACCCAAAGGTATCAACATAGTAAGGGAAACGGCTCGAGCATCCAATACCCGATACAAAAACATAACGCTCAAGGTTATACTTTAAAACTTTGGAAACCTCAGGCAAGCCTTTTTGAACAGCACTCAAAATTGCGTGGTCACCGCAACCGGGACACCAGCGTACTTCCTGGTCGCTCTTAAAATCTTGCTGGCTATATTGTAAGTATTTTTCTTCCATGACTATTTGCCCTCCAAAATATTGTTAAACTTATCAACCAATTCAACCACAGTGAAAGGAAGACCTTGAACCTTATTGAACTGTATATAATTGAACTCCTGGAAGTTCGTACGTAAATAGTTGGCAAACTGCCCCATGTTCAACTCGCAAACAACCAATTTCTTGTAACGTTTGAATACTTCGCTGGTATTTTTTGGAAGTGGGTTGATATAGTTAAACTGACACAATGAAACACTCTTACCGGCAGCGCGCATTTCCTGTACAGCAGTTAGAAGATGTCCGTGAGTTCCACCCCAGCCAATTACAAGCAAATCGCCCTCCTTATCGCCAAAAACCTCTTGTTCTGGAATAAACTCCTCAACGCGTTTTACCTTTGCAGCACGGATATCAGTCATACGTTGGTGGTTCATTGGGTCGTGAGATACAGAACCTTTAATGAAATCCTTCTCCAAACCACCTACACGGTGAGCAATACCTTTTTTACCAGGGAAGGCCCAACCACGAGCCAAACGCTTCTCGTCGCGCGCATAAGGCATAAAGTTCTCAGTTCCTTCTGGAACAATTGGAGGATTAATTGCAGGGTAATCCTTCATGCTTGGGATACGCCAAGGCTCAGAACCATTTGCAATAAAACCGTCGGTAAGAAGGATTACAGGGGTCATATGCTCCATGGCAATCTTCCCTGCCTGAAATGCAAAATCGAAGCAGTTACTTGGAGTGCTAGCAGCAATAATCACCATTGGAGCCTCGCCATTACGTCCATATAAAGCTTGATTTAAATCTGATTGTTCAGTTTTAGTTGGCAAACCAGTTGAAGGGCCTCCACGTTGCACGTTAACAATTACCATAGGTAGTTCGGTCATTACAGCTAAACCTAAAGCCTCTGCTTTTAGTGATAGACCAGGTCCCGATGTTGATGTTACTGCAAAGTTTCCGGCATAAGCAGCACCAATAGTGGTACAAATACCGGCAATTTCGTCCTCAGCCTGCAATGTTTTAACGCCTAAATCCTTACGTTTAGCAAGTTCTATTAAAACATCGGTAGCAGGGGTAATTGGGTATGAACCGCAGAATAATGGAAGATTAGCCTTTTCCGCTGCTGCAATAAGTCCCCATGCAGTTGCGGTATTACCGTTTATTGTTCTATACTTACCTTTTGCAAGTGTTGTAGCAGGTTTGATGGAGTAAGTATTCGGAATAGCCTGAATATTGGCTGCGTAGTTGAATCCATCACGTAAAACCTTTTTATTGGCCTCAACAATCTCTGGTTTCTTTTTAAACTTAATCTCGTAGTATTTCTCAGTGAAGTTTAATGGACGGTCGAAAATGTAATAAACCATACCAAGCGAGAACATATTCTTACTACGAACAATGCTCTTATTATCCAAACCACTATCCTTTAAACTTTCCTTTGTTAAGGTTGTGATTGGAGCGTAAATTACTTTATAATCCTGAAGGTTTAACTCGGTAACAGCATCAAGAGTTTTGTAACCAGCACGCTGATAACCCTTCTCATTGAACTGGTCGACATCGGCAATAATCATCCCACCTTTTTTAACCCACTTAACATTCGCTTTAAGAGCGGCAGGATTCATTGCTACAAGCACATCACAAAAATCGCCAGGAGTATTAACCTTTTGGCTACCTAGATGTACCTGAAAACCAGACACTCCACCAACAGTTCCTTGTGGTGCGCGAATTTCCGATGGATAATCGGGGAATGTGTTTACACCATTACCAAACAATGCAGATGCATCGGCAAATAGTGTTCCTGTAAGCTGCATTCCATCTCCGGAGTCACCGGAAAATCGAACAACTACATCGTCCAGTTCCTGGACACTTTTTTGTTTATCCATAAAAAGATAAATTAGATTTTTTGTTGTGCCGATTTCAGTAATGCAAAACATAAAATATTTGCACATCACTGAAAATCAGCATTTCAATTAACTCAAATATTTTATTTAATGATGCAAAATTAGGCATTTTTAAACACAGCAATCCATTTAAAACATATTTTACGACATATTTACATAAATATGCTTTTTAGCTAATTATCGACAAAAACCTATTATTTTTGCCAGAAATTGGAGTATTATGCCTATTATTAAATCGCTACGAGGATTTACTCCCAAAATAGGGACAAACTGTTTTATTGCGGAAACTGCCGTAATTATTGGCGATGTTGAAATTGGAAACGATTGTAGCATATGGTACGGTGCAGTTATCCGTGGCGATGTTAATTCAATCCGAATCGGAAATAGGGTGAATATTCAGGATAACGCCGTTCTGCACACAACATATCAGAAAACTACAATCAAAATGGGCGATGATGTTTCCGTAGGGCACAACGTAATTGTTCATGGTGCTGAAGTGCATAACGGAGCGTTACTGGGAATGGGTTCTACCATTATGGATAACTCTGTGATTGGCGAAGGCGCTATTGTTGCAGCAAACGCATTGGTTCTCGAAAACACAAAAGTTGAAGCAGGTACAATATACGCAGGCGTCCCCGCTAAGTTTGTGAAGAAAGTTGACCCTGCACTAAGTCGCGATATGAATGAGCGAATTGCCCGGAACTACCTGTTTTATTCGGGTTGGTATAAGGAGGAAAAGTAGGAAGTAGGAAGTAAAAAAATAGCTACTCTGTAGTTTATTTTCTCAAATTCAAATGGCTTATCTACAAATATTTTGCCGCTATGCGGCTTCTAATTAGCAGCAGAGCTGCGCTATATTTATAGATTGTAAACACCTACAAAAGCAAGCTCCAGAGGAGCGAAATATAATTCTAAACTATTGGAATAATAACTTTAGAGCTCGCAAATGATTTTACCAGACAACATTGAAAATAAATATAGACAAAACAACAACAAATATTTATTCCCTTCGAATTCCTTTGTGACTTTACTTAGTATGCCTTTGGGGTTAAATAATTATTGGTAACTAATTATTTTCCACAATCATTTCATATGCTTCCTTAAATACTCCGAGGTATAGCCACAGTTTGCTTTGATTACCTGCTCGGGAGTTCCAGTACAAACAATTTTACCGCCTGCACCACCGCCCTCGGGGCCTAAGTCGATAATATAATCGGCAACCTTTATTACATCGAGGTTGTGCTCAATTACAATCACCGTATTCCCTTTTTCGACAAGCTTATTGAGCACATCGAGAAGAACACGCACATCCTCAAAGTGAAGTCCTGTTGTAGGTTCATCCAGAATATAAAGGGTTTTACCGGTATCGCGCTTGGCCAGCTCTGTTGATAGTTTTACACGCTGCGCCTCACCTCCAGATAATGTTGTTGACGCCTGCCCAAGTGTAATATAACCGAGCCCAACATCCTGCAAGGTTTTTACTTTCTGGAAGATTTGAGGGATACTCTCGAAGAATTCTACGGCCTGATTAATGGTCATATCCAGCACCTCGCTGATATTCTTCCCCTTATACTTAACCTCCAATGTTTCGCGGTTGTAGCGGCGACCATAGCAATCGGGACACTTCACGTAAACATCGGGCAGAAAATTCATTTCGATAGTTTGTAATCCAGCGCCCTTACAGGTTTCGCATCGTCCACCCTTTACGTTGAAAGAGAATCGTCCAGCCTTGTAACCACGAATCTTGGCATCGGGAGTTAACTCGAATAATTTCCGAATATCGGTAAATACGCCAGTATAGGTTGCAGGATTGGAGCGAGGAGTGCGTCCAATGGGCGATTGGTCAACCTCAACAACCTTGTCGATATTTTCGATACCCTCAATTTTATCAAAATCGAGTGGTTGCTTATAGGAATTGTATACATAACGGCTTAACAAAGGCTGTAGCGTTTCGTTTATTAGTGTTGATTTTCCGCTACCCGACACACCTGTAACGCAAATCATCATTCCCAATGGGAACTCAGCATCTACATTCTTAAGATTGTTGCCCTTTGCACCTATCAGTTTTAAAAATTTCCCGTTTCCTTTTCTTCGTTCCTTTGGCACCTCAATGGATAAAGCTCCGTTCAGATATTTGGCCGTTAAAGTATCGGTCTTCATCAACTCATCTGGAGTACCTTTTGCAACAACCTTTCCGCCGTGTCGGCCAGCCTTTGGGCCTATATCTACTACATAATCGGCAGCAAGAATCATCTCCTCATCATGCTCAACCACAATTACCGAGTTACCTGTATCGCGAAGTTTTTTGAGCGAATCAATCAACTTGATATTATCGCGCTGATGTAGCCCTATGCTGGGTTCATCGAGAATATAGAGTACGTTTACCAGTTTGGAGCCAATTTGCGTAGCAAGACGGATACGCTGACTCTCTCCTCCCGAAAGAGTTACAGAACCTCGACTTAACGACAGATAACTCAAGCCAACATCGAGCAAGAACCGAACACGCTCACGAATCTCCTTTAAAATCTCGGTTGCAATGGCACGCTTGCGCCTATCCATTCTATCATCAAGCTCTTGTAGCCACTCCCAAAGATTCTCAATATCCATAGCCGATACATCGGCAATGCTCTTGCCATCAATCCTGAACCAAAGCGATTCATCACGAAGCCTTGAGCCCTTACAATGTGGACAGGTAACCTGACGGATAAACTGGTTAGCCCACTTCTCCCCTTTCCCTGTGAGTTCTTCGTTGGTTTGGTGGTTCTGTATAAAACTAACCACGCCCTCGAAGCTCAAAAAGTAACTCGATGTTAACCCAAGGTTCGGGTGCTTCAACTTGAATTGCTCCTCGGAACCATTCAGAATTACATTCAACGCTTCCTCGGGTATCGATTCAATTGGGTCGTTAATGGAAAACTCGTATTTCGATGCAATGGCCTCAATCTGCCAGAATATCAATGAACTTTTATATGGTCCAAGCGGTTGAATTCCACCTTTTTTAATACTTAACTTTGGGTCTGGAATAATCTTTTCGATATCCACCTCGGTTACGTAACCCAAACCATTACAATGATTACAAGCCCCTTTCGGTGAGTTGAAAGAGAAAGAGTATGGTTCAGGTTCATCGTAGGAAATTCCGGTGGTTGGACACATCAGGTTCCGACTGTAGTAGCGCGATTGACCACTTTCCATATCGAGCACCATTATGATACCCTTTCCAAGTGACATTGCGGTATTTACCGACTGCGAAACCCGCTTTCTATCGGACTCATCCACAACAATTTTATCAACAACCAACTCAATATGATGAGTTTTGTAACGGTCGACTTTCATTGCAGGGCGCATCTCGGTTATCTCGCCGTTTATTCTTGCATACAAATAACCTTTGCGACGTAACTGTTCAAATAGTTCCTTATAATGACCTTTGCGCCCCCTAACAACTGGCGCAAGAATACCTGTTTTCTTACCTTTAAAATTCTCAACAATAAGATTGATGATTTGGTCGTCGGTATAGCGCACCATCTCCTCGCCAGTATTGTGTGAGTAAGCAGTTGATGCCCTTGCATAAAGCAAACGGAGAAAATCGTAAATCTCGGTTGTTGTGCCAACTGTAGAACGAGGATTATGGCTGGTGGTTTTCTGCTCAATGGAAATCACAGGGCTTAAACCCGATATCTTATCCACATCGGGACGCTCCAACGAACCAAGGAACTGACGGGCGTAAGCCGACATTGTTTCGATATACCTACGCTGACCCTCAGCGTAAATGGTATCGAAGGCAAGCGATGATTTACCGCTGCCGCTAAGACCTGTTATCACCGTAAGTTTATTTCGTGGAATTGTTATATCAAGGTTCTTTAGGTTGTGCACCCTCGCACCTTCCACCACAATTTCCTCGGCTTCGCCTTTTAGAATTTCCATTATATCAGTTGTTCGTTGCTCGTTGTTCGAAATAAAAATCGGACTATAAATTAATAAGCAGTTTCTCTAAAACCTTTCTCGGGAATTTTTATTGAGTATGTTTTGCGTGATTTGTTTGTAAGATAATTCTCCCGTAACCAAGGATTCAACATCTTGATTAACTTATAGTTTGAGTCGAATTGTCGAGCAAACTGGGCAATACTGGTAATAGCGGTATCAACTTTTACCTCGGTAAATTGGTACGGTGGATACAAATCCCTTTTATCGAGGAAAAATCCGTAACGCTCAGGATTCTCGAATATCACCTTAATTGCCAAAATGCGAAAAACATAACGGCCTGTTTCTTCGCCCAAAACCATATCGTAGTATGAATCGTTCTCCTGTCTATCCATTTGCTTGCTAATCCCATTCGACCCAAAATTATATGATGCTGCCGCCATTGTCCAGTTTCCGTACTTCTGGAAACTCTTTAGTAAATACCTACAAGCCACCTCGGTAGATTTCTCAATATGGTATCGCTCATCAACCTCGCTGTTAACCTCTAAACCATAATCCTTTGCGGTTCCCTCCAGTATTTGCCAAAAACCCACAGCCTTAGAGGGTGATACTGCCTGCGATAAACCACTCTCCGCTACAGCCAAGTACTTAAAATCGTCAGGGATACCATTTTTCTTAAGAATAGGCTCAATAACAGAAAAAAAACGATTGGCCTTTTTCAACAATATCACCGTTTGCGAATGCCAGAAAGTGTTCACCTGTAGCTCCCTATCCAAACTCTCGCGAACATCAAAATACTTTAAGGGAACATCCTCGCCAGCAAAAGTTAATTTCTCGGGTATTGGTATTGGAATAATATACGAACTCTGAAAAACTGTATCGGGAATTTGGATTTGCCTTCTGCACGAGCCTCCGTCGGTATTTTTAAACGATGAAAAAGCAAATACGCTTACCACAAGCATTAAAACGGCTGCAACTCCAACCACAACGCTAACCTTACCCTTTGCTGACATAGAAGATTTTTTTATTAAATAACAAATAGCGAAACCGATTAGTTTTATGAACCGACAAATTTACTATATCCGTTTTATTTTGAAGAATGATTTTACTTATTTAATTGTTGATAGTGTATAACTTGCACATAGGTATTTATTTTGGCCTAACCAAACAGTTATTGCTTCTAAATTATACATCCAACACTACCTAATCTTCCTAAACACATAAATCGAAATAGCAAAATCACACAAAAAGGATTACTGTAATCAGAAAAAACCACCTAAACACAACCTAAAATATCTATATTTTCCAACACTTAACAATTTCTTAACATTAAATCAAAATCCTTAACGTCCACTTAACTTTAAAAAAATATTTTTGCAACGATTTTTTAACCTCACATAAACCGGAATAATGAGAAAGCATTTATCGTTAGCTATAACCCTAATAACACTAGGCTCCTTAAATGTATCGGGACAAACTTTGGCGGACTCGATTTACCAACAAAACCAAAAAATTCTAAAAATTCTAGAAAGCAGTTCTGTTTCCACTCAAATATTCTTAGGATATAGATATTTTATGGAAGGTAACGACCATTTTAATGAATTTGCAGTAAAACGCGGCTATATTACTTTCCAAAAATCTCTCAACAACCACATCTCTGGTAGAATAACACCTGATTTGACCGTTGACCAGGAAGGCGACGGCGAAGGTGATTTAGAAATGCGGTTGAAATATTGTTATATGGAACTTAAAGATGATGGAAACTATTGGATATTCTCAAACCCTAGAATCGTTGTTGGCGAGGTTTTTACTCCTTGGATTGATTTTGAGGAAAAGATAAACTCTTTCAGAGTGGTTGGCAGTCAATTTATGGATAAAACAACAATTGTAAGTTCTGCCGATTTTGGCTTTACTACTACAGCATTACTTGGAGGAATGGTTAATAAAACCTATCAAAACCAAGTAAGTAAAGCTTACCCCGGGAAGTATGGTTCCTTGGCATTTGGTGTTTATAATGGAGGCGGCTACCATGCACTCGAAAAAAATAACAATAAAGTTCTTCAGTGGAGATTATCTATTCGTCCATTACCCGAGGTTTTAACTGGACTCCAGTTAACATACACTGGCGCTCACGGTAAGGGCAATACGGACCTATATCCAACTTGGAATTTGAATGCAGGAATTTTATCCTATGAACATAGATACTTTACCCTTACTGGTCAATACTTTAAGGGAATTGGAAATCACACTGGAGAATTTGCCGATATTAATGGAAAATCCTACGATGTTTCCGGCTATAGCACTTTTGCAGAGATTAAGTTTTTTAATAAAAAATTTAGTTTATTTGGTCGGTACGATTATATGAATACTGACAAGGTGACTGATAAAGTAAAATCGATACAGCAGATTATTGGTATTTCTTATCATATTTATGGAAGAAACCAGATTGTTTTGGATTTTAATCGCAATACCAAGGCAGATAAAACTGTTGATGTAGTTGAATTAATGATAGAACTAGCTTTGTAACAATAAAAAATGCCTGACAGGCTTTGAAACCCTGTCAGGCATTAATTTTATTCCATTAGAATAATCCGGTAATTACGCCATTATTATCCACATCAATTCTTTCGGCAGCGGGCTCATCGGGTAAGCCAGGCATACGCATAATTTGACCCGTAATTGGAACTATAAATCCAGCCCCTGCAGCAATCTCAATTTCACGCACTGTAACCACAAAATCTTTCGGACGACCAAGTAAATCGGGATTATCCGATAGTGATTTTTGAGTTTTTGCCATACAGATTGGGAGTTTATCTAAGCCTAGTTTGTAAACCTTCTGCAAATCGGTTTTAGCCTGAGCTGTAAAATCGATAGCTGCGGCTCCGTATAGTTTTTTTGCAATAGTCTCAATTTTTAACTCGGGAGTCCATTCCCATTCGTAAAGAGGGTTAATTTGGTTTGTGCAACTGGTTGCAATTTTGTCAACCAAGTTTGCCAGTTCAATTGCGCCGCCGCCACCTTTTCCCCAAACATCCACTTCGGAAACAGGCACATCCATTTCCTTGCAAACGCTCTTAATATAATCAACCTCCTCGTTGGTATCAGTTGTAAAGCGGTTAATGGCAACAACAGGGCAAACTCCAAATTGCTTCATGTTCTCGATATGCTTTTGCAAATTACCAATACCATTTTTAAGAGCATTAACATCTGGCTCCTTAATTTCTTTCAAATCCTTGCCTCCGTGATATTTCAACGCACGAATTGTAGCAACCAGAACAACAGCATTAGGTCTTAATCCAGCATATTTACATTTTATATCGATAAACTTTTCTGCACCCAAGTCGAATCCAAAACCTGCCTCAGTTACAACATACTCGCTCAACGAAAGGCCCATTTTTGTTGCAAGAACCGAGTTTGTACCTTGTGCAATATTGGCAAACGGGCCACCGTGAATAATTGCAGGTGTACCCTCAATGGTTTGCACTAGGTTTGGCATAATGGCATCGCGTAACAATGCAGCCATTGCGCCCTCGGCCTTTAAATCACGGGCATAAATTGGCTTTTTATCGTAAGTATAACCTATGAAAATATTACCCAAACGACGTTTTAAATCCTCCATATCCTCGGCCAAGCAAAGTATAGCCATAACCTCCGATGCAGCTGTAATATCGAATCCAGTTTCGCGAGGAATACCGTGGGTTGTACCGCCCAAACCAACAATCATGTGACGTAAAGAACGGTCATTCATATCCATTACCCGTTTCCAACTTACTGTTCTTGGGTCGATACCTAAAGACTTTTTCTTACTCTGAATATTATTATCGATAAGCGCCGATAACAAATTGTGAGCACGTTCAACGGCGTTAAAATCGCCAGTAAAGTGTAGGTTGATATCCTCCATTGGTAAAACCTGTGAGTATCCACCACCTGTTGCGCCACCCTTTATACCGAAAACAGGGCCTAACGATGGTTCACGTAAAACTACAGTAGTTTGTTTTCCAATTCGGTTAAGACCCTGAGTTAGTCCAATGGAAACAGTTGTTTTACCCTCACCTGCTGGTGTTGGCGAAATTGCCGAAACAAGAATCAGCTTATTCTTCTCGTACTTTTGCTTGTTGATGTACTTTAGGGGAACTTTGGCCTTGAACTTGCCGTAAGGAATAAGGTCTTCCCTATCAATTCCAAGTATATCGGCTATCTCACCGATAGGTTTCATCTTAATTTCGTGAGCAATTTCAATATCTGTTTTCATATTTATAATGATTTAAAAGGTTATCACAACGAATAAAATATGTTCATATGTTAATACAAAACAACATATCTAACAAGTTACATAAATTTTTGTTTAGACTTACTTTTATTTGAACCTTTTAATTATGTTTCTAAACTTTCAATTACCAATGCTAAGGCTTATAGCGTGCCATATTAAGCACTTTCTGGTAATCCTTAATGTTCATCAACTCCTCAAGGCTCATCTGCTCGTTGCGCTGCATCAGCGATTCAACTATTCTGTATCCAATCCAAACTGCAGCACGACCAGGACTTTCCTGCGGAAAACCAGATGTAAAAGGCGCATCGTTAATAAATTTGTTTATTTCAAGAGTATTTGTGGTAAAAAGCAATTTATTCTCAATAAGATGAGTCCACATATCGGCCTCGTTCTTCTCACACCATTTAAGTTGTTCCTCACTAAAACCATGTATTAGATGCTCAGGCTCATTAGGTAAAAGATGTCTCGTAATGTAGATTAACTCGCCCTCGTAAATCATATTCGATAGCAAATTGTCAACGGAGTCGTTATAGGCAAATTCTCCGTAAAGCCAAGCTCTTACAATATCGGAGGGTATCTTCTCGGGTATCATTTTGTTGGCCATATACCTAGGTATGCCCAATAATTTATACTGAGGTGTTTCGCTTCCCAAGTACCTATCGAGCCCAACTGCAACAACGTTTTCATCGATAGCCACCGATAAGTTGTAACCCGATACGTACGAAATAACTGCTGGTATTTTCCTAGTTGGAAAATGGTAATTATATCGCTTAAAAGCATCAGTTAAATCAAAATTGAAATCATCAAAATTGGTAAACGTGGATTGTGTCTTACGGTACGAGTTGTTTACCATAGTATCGGTAAGGAAACTTCGGAGAAATTGGAAGTACTGGGGATTCTCGGGCTTTCCTATTCGAATAATACCCTCAAAAAATAAATCGGCAAACTGTCCATACTTTTCCTTTAAAGTAGAAAGCTGAACCTCAATGCTATCGGGGTTTATGGCGAATAAATCATTATCGAAACGCTGCACTTCAACTTTCACATCAATTTTCGATATATCAATATCATCCAACCTATTCTTTTTGCAAGAAATTAGAGTTGTTCCTAGCAGTATAATAATTATTCCTTTCCTAAACATAGCGCAATCAGTTTTCAAACACTAGCAAATATAGTAAACCATGTTCTAAGAATAGAACTATTGCCCCAATTTCGCCCAAAGAATAACAACTTTTAACGCTTTTCTGGCCTGTTAATAACTTGTTAGCAAGCCAATAAATTTTGTGCAAAAACATATAGGGTTAACTAAGGAAAAACTAATCTCGAAGTTTAACTTTGCATCCTAATTTTAAAGAAATGGCCGAAAAACGAACATATAACAAGCAATACAAGCCTAAACCAATTGGAGCAGAGTTGGGTAAGATTCCACCCCAGGCACTCGATTTGGAAGAAGCCGTTCTTGGTGCAATAATGGTTGAAAAAGACGCTATTATTGCAGTAAGCGAGGTTTTAAAGCCAGAGTGTTTTTACAAGGAATCGCACCAGACTATTTTTAAAGCGATTCAGGATTTATCGTCACGTCTTGAACCTATTGACCTACTAACTGTAAGCGAAGAACTCCGGAAAAAGGAGAAACTCGATGAAATTGGCGGCGCTCCATTCCTTGCACAACTAACCACAAAAGTTGGTTCGGCAGCTCACTTGGAGTATCACTCCAAAATTATTGCCCAAAAGTATATCCAACGAGAACTAATAAGAGTAGCAACCGATATCCAAAACAAGTCGTTCGACGAGGATGTTGATGTTGATGAATTGCTGGATTACTCTGAAATGGAACTCTTCAAGGTTGCCGAGGGTAATATTAAAAGTGACACACAGCCTATCAGCAATATTGTAATGAAGGCCATTAAGCAAATTGAAGAGGCTGGAAAACGCGAGGATGGCTTAAGTGGTGTTCCTTCTGGTTTTACCGATTTGGATAGGCTTACTTCGGGCTGGCAACGCTCCGACCTTATTATTGTGGCCGCACGTCCGTCGATGGGTAAAACAGCGTTTGTGCTGTCTATGGCTCGCAATATGGCAGTTGACCATAAAGTGCCAGTTGCATTTTTCTCGCTTGAGATGTCGAACATTCAGCTGGTGAACCGTTTAATTGTTAGCGAATCGGGTCTTTCGTCGGAAAAAATCCGTAATGGGAAAATTACCCAGGATGAGTGGACTCAACTCACCGTAAAGATTAAAAACCTCTCCGAGGCAAAAATATTTATTGACGACACCCCTGCCCTATCAATCTTTGAATTTAGAGCAAAGTGTAGAAGATTAAAAGCGCAGCACAATATTGGAGTTGTGGTTATTGACTACTTACAACTTATGACTGGCCCTGCTGAAACTAAAGGCAACCGTGAACAGGAGGTAAGTACAATTTCACGTTCATTAAAAGCCATTGCAAAGGAATTAAACGTACCAATTTTAGCGTTATCGCAGCTAAACCGTTCGGTTGAAACACGTGGTGGAAATAAGCGTCCGCAACTTTCGGACCTTCGTGAATCGGGAGCTATTGAGCAGGATGCCGACGTTGTAACATTCATCCACAGACCTGAGTACTATGGACTGCTCGAGGATGAGGATGGTAACTCAACGCAGGGCGTTGCCGAAATTATTGTGGCTAAGCACCGTAACGGAGCTGTTGAGGATGTAAAACTACGATTTCAAAAGGAAATGGCCCGTTTCTCGGATTTGGACGATACGGACTACTCCGGCATGCAACCAGCAGCATCGGCTTCGTTCACAGCATCGATGCCTGTTACCTATTCGTCAAAAATGAACGATGACTCATTTGGCGAAAGCGATTTCGATTTCCGTCCAAGCAAGGGAATCGATAACAGCAATATTCCGTTCTAAGAAAAATTAAAGAATCGTCATAATATCGCGAAGCGATTGAACCTCGTAAGTTGCTTTAAACTTACGGGGTTTATTTTCGGGGTTAAAGTAAATTTGGTCCATGCCAAACTTTTTGGCACCCTCAACATCCTTTTCAAAATCGTCGCCAACCATTATGCTCTCTTCCTTCTTAGCATTTGCTTTCGATAGCGAATGTCCAAAAACACGAGGGTCGGGCTTATGGTATCCTGCATCCTCGGATGTTACAACCCACTCAAAGTAATGCTCAATATGGCAACGCTCTAATTTGGGGAATTGTACCTCGTTAAAACCATTACTAATGATATGCAACTTATATTTTTCACTTAGATACTCTAGTAATTCTCTAGTGCCAGGCACCAGAGCGGTTTTCAAGGGCATTATCTTAAGATATTCCTCTCCTAAAGTTTTGGCAAGCCGAGTATTGTTTAAACCGTAATCAAGTAAAGTTACTTCGAACCTTTTATACCTAAGTACATCCTTGGTTAACTCGCCCTTCAGGTACTTTTCCCAGAGGTAATCGTTATGCTTTGTGAAAGTATCTATAAACGTAACTACGTTTGGAAATACAGTGTCTAACTGGTAATCAAAGAAAATATCGCGGAGAGCGTCCTCCTTATTCTGCTCAAAGTCCCACAAGGTTCTATCTAAATCGAAAAATATATGCTTGTATGTACGTTGCTTCTTGGAGAAAATATCTAGAATCATAAAAAATATTTAGGTTTCAAATATAATGGCTTTTAGCATCACTAAAAAGTCAACTCATACTATAACGCAAAACTTTTAAAAAGGTTAATATTTTGATTTTCATTAATTTCAAATTCCACGCCTTGCAATCGACCCAATAATATTTACCTTTGCACACAATTAATAAAATAACCATACTTTGAATTTCAACGATTTTAAATTACACCCCGATATTCTTGAAGGGATTAACTCAATGGGTTTTGAGAACCCTACGCCTATTCAGGAGCAAGCAATACCCGTTATTCTTGAAGGAAAAGATTTGATAGCCTGTGCGCAAACAGGAACTGGGAAAACAGGAGCTTTTGTTTTACCTATTCTTAGCATAAATGCCAACAAAACATCGAACCACAGCAAAGTTAGCACTCTTGTAATTGTTCCAACGCGTGAGTTGGCCTTACAAATTGACCAACAGATTGAGGGTTTTGCCTACTTCTCGCCAATTGGCTCAATTGCTGTGTACGGTGGAAACGATGGAGGCAACTGGGATAGGCAACGTGCCGCGCTTGAGGGTGGCGCCGATTTAGTTATTGCAACACCAGGCCGATTAATTCAACATATCCAGATGGGCTATGTAAAACTTGATACCGTAGAGCATTTAATTCTTGATGAGGCAGATAGAATGCTGGACATGGGATTTTATGACGATATCATGTCCATTATCAAGTTACTTCCCGAAAAGCGCCAAACCCTGATGTTTTCAGCAACCATGCCACAAAATATCCGGAAATTGGCAAAAACAATCCTTCATAATCCTGTTGAGATAAGCTTATCTGTATCGAAACCTGCTGAGAATATACTTCAAGCGGTTTATATGTTGGAAAACGACCAAAAACTAGAACTTTTGGATTCACTTGTAAAGGAAAAGGATTACGTACAAAGTGTACTAGTTTTTGCCTCAACTAAAGCCGAAGTTAAAAGCATTGAGCGTAAATTAATACAAAGCAACATAAGAGCCAAGGCAATTCACTCCGATTTGGAGCAACGCGAGCGAGAGGATGTTCTACGTGAGTTTAAGAATAGAAAAATTCAGATTCTGGTCGCAACCGATATAATTTCACGTGGAATCGACATTGAAGATATCGACCTAGTTGTAAACTACGATGTACCCAACGACCCCGAGGATTACGTTCACAGAATTGGTCGAACAGCCCGTGCCCAAAGCGATGGAGTGGCCATTACATTTGTAAATAAAAAACAGAAAATTCTGTTCGACAAAATCGAAAAATTTCTGGGTACAACCATTTTCAAAATAAGAAATCCCCTTGATAGTTAAATTGTTTGAAATAGAAATCCATTAATCTTTTTGGTTTAAAATTTGTTTAGTTTTAAGTCAAAAAAATAGAATATGTTAATTATAAAAAATTACTATTGGCTTGGATTACTATCACTACTAATTTCTACCAATCTAAAACTAACAGCACAATCGCTTCAAGGAAAAGTTCTTGACGAAAACAAAGAACCTATAGCTTACGCATCAATCTTTGTAAAGGAAGCAAAGCAAGGTACAACATCCAACTCCGATGGGATGTACTTAATAAATCTTCCTAAGGGAAAATATAGCATTACTTTCCGTTGCCTTGGTTTTGAAACCATTGAGAAGCAGATTGAAGTTAAGGAAGGCAAAAACACTTACGACATTACATTACCCGTAAAACCCTATCAAATAGCCCCTGTAACAATAGGTTCAAAGGGCGAAGACCCCGCTTACAGCATTATTCGCAAAGCCATCGGGATGGCTCCTTACTACCAAAATCAAATTAAGGAGTTCAACGCCGAGGTTTACATGAAGGGAACACTAAAAATTAAGAAACTATCGTGGCTGGTTAAAAAAGCAATGGGAAACTCCGATGATGTTCCCAAGGAAGGTCAATTCTATCTTCAGGAATCGGTCAACAATATTAAATTTACTGCGCCTGACAAGTATGACCAAAAGGTTAAGATGATACGCTCCAACATTCCTGGAGGAAGTGGCGGCACCGATGATGTAATGCGATTCTTGAATGCCAGCTTTTATCAACCTCAAATTGGCGAAATCATTCTACCACTTGCACCTTACGCTTTAAATCACTACAACTTTAAGTACGACAGTTACTCAATTCAGGATAACAGGGTTATAAACAGAATAAAGGTAATACCCAAACGAAAAAGCAAACAGTTAGTGTCAGGCTATATCTACATTGCCGATGATTACTGGAACATTCATGAGATTGACCTCACAAACGAATCAATTATTGGTACAATAAGAATTAAGCAAACATTCGGAGAAATAGAGAACGATGTTTGGATGCCCATAAGTCATCATTACGTAGTAAACGGTAAGTTTATGGGAAGCGAAGGCGATATAACCTATATATCCTCCGTAAAGTACTCGAATGTTAAGGTTAATACAACCATCAAAACACCCGTTAATATTGCTCAAAGGCAAAACCAGCAAAAGACCGAAGAGCCTAAACCCAAATCTCCTCAAAAGAAAGTTAGCGCAAAACAACAAGCTAAGGAACAAAAAAACGCTGAGAAATTAGAGAAACTAATGAGCAAGGAAGCCCTGAGCAATAAGGAGATGTATAAATTAGCGAAACTGATTGATAAGCAGGTGAAGCAAGCCGATACTTCGGCCAAAACATTGGAAGTTGTTGACCCTATTACCGTTACCATTGACTCAATGGCTCGGAAAGCGGATTCAACAATGTGGCAGGAGATGCGTCCAGTTATTCTTACCGCCGATGAAATAAAGGTTGACGAAGCATTGAACAAAAAACTTCAGCAAAAAATCGATTCAACTGAAAACGATTCGCTAAAACAGAAAAACCAAAGTTTATTCAGTACAATTACCTTCGGGAAAACATGGCGAAATACTGATAAAAAGCAAACTATTCGTTTCTCAGGAATATTTAGCCCTAACGAATTTCGCTTTAATACCGTAGATGGCTTTGTGGTTGGCTCAACATTCAGCTACCGAAAAGACTTTACAAACAATTCCTTCTATATAAGACCTTCAGTTTCGTATGCTTTTGCAAGAAAAGTTCCAATGGGAACCGTGTCCAGTTCCCTAACATATGCAGGTATGAAAAGGGGAACCGTTTGGCTAAACTTCGGCTATGCAAGCATGGACTTTAACCAAAATGTAGGTGTATCCAACATAACCAACACAGTAGCATCGTTAGGCTTTGGGCGCAACTACATGAAACTTTTCGAAAATAGATATATCAGCATACATAACAGAATAGACCTGCTAAATGGGCTTGAACTATATACAGGGGCAACTTTTTCCAACCGCAAGATGCTCGATAATAATACTGATTTTATTTTTATCAGTAGAAATAGGGGTTGGTACACCCCAAATATTCCTGAAAACCACCTGTTAAATACCGATAACTATGGCAATAATAAAGCATTTATAGGAACCGTAAGGCTTAGCTATACTCCATTCTACCACTACAGAATTAGCGACAACCGAAAAAGGATGCTATACTCCAAATACCCAACATTTAGGATAAATGGCAAGTTTGGGATTCCTGGGGTTTTGGAATCAAACTCCAACTTTATCAACCTAGAAACATCTATCTCGCAAACAATAAATTTTGGCCCAGGGAATAGATTTTCATACAATTTGATTTATGGCGATTTTATTACAAAAGATAAACTCTACTTCAACGACTTTGCCCATTTCAACACTCAAATAACACCTGTAACCGCTCGCTCTTTCAACAATAGTTACCAAAACATCGATTACTACGAGAGGAGCACAAACTCCCGATACGGACAGGTTATGGTAAACTACAACACCCCATATTTAGCCTTAAAGTATTTGCCATTCCTAAGCAACCGTATGTGGGAAGAAAATTTACACTTCTCATCGCTATTTACAAAAGACTTTAAACCTTACTACGAGGTTGGATACTCAATGAGTCAAATTGGAGCGCTTGCCAGCGTTGGTGTTTTTGCCGGTTTTGAGGGACAAAAATTCTACAGTATAAATGTAAAACTATCACTACTGCTTATTGGATTTGACATGTAAAGGGTAAATAACTTATTTAAAAACATAACCTATAAACTAACAATCCTCATATAATAATTCTGAAAGGAATTATACCTTTGTAACGTTTTTCTTCGGGGCAGGGCGTAATTCCCTACCGGCGGTTAAAGTCCGCGACTCCTTGTTAACCTAAGGACTGATTTGGTGAAACTCCAAAACCGACAGTAAAGTCTGGATGAGAGAAGAAAATTAAATTACATCCGAGCGTTATCCTTAAAACAAGGAATGCTCTTGCCCTGAAGTATTACTATTAACTACTAATGTTCAAGGGCAAAATGAAAACAATTCAGCAATTTGGCATCGATTTCAAAGCACGCATCGAAAATGCCATTCAAAAACTGCAAAACGGACAAGGAATTCTACTCGTTGATGATGAGGACAGAGAAAATGAAGGCGATATAATTTATGCCGCAAAAAGTATGTCCGTTAAGGATATGGCCTTAATGATAAGAGAATGTAGCGGAATTGTTTGCTTGTGCCTAACCCCCGAGAAAGCAGCAAAACTGCAACTTAGGCCAATGGTGGAAAACAACGGAAGCAAAAATCAAACAGCATTCACAATCTCCATTGAGGCAAAAGAAGGTGTTACTACAGGCGTTTCGGCAAAAGACAGAATATGTACAATTAGAACCGCCATTGCCGATAATGCAAAAGCATCGGATTTAGTTCATCCTGGGCATGTATTCCCTTTGGTAGCAAAAAGCGGAGGAGTTATTGAACGTAGAGGACATACCGAAGGCAGCATTGACATTGTAAAGCTAGCAGGTTTGGGCGATTCAGCTATACTTTGCGAATTAACCAACGAAGATGGAACAATGGCTAGACTTCCTGAAATAATTGAGTTCGCAGAAAAGCATAGCATGACAGTTGTTACAATTGAGGATATTTACCAATACCGAAAAATGCTGGCCGAATAGGAAAAAACTAATCCTCCTCGTCCTCATCCGCAGGTTTTGATTTGCCTTTTCCTTCAACAACCACAACAATCTCGCCTTTAACTCCCTTCTTCTCGAAATACTGGGCAACCTCAACGGATGTTCCCCTTGCCGTTTCCTCGTGGAGTTTGGTTAGTTCCCTCGACACGCTTACCTTCCTCTCTTCGCCAAATATTTCAGTAATTTGGTTTAATAGTTTAACCAATCGAAAAGGCGATTCGTAGAACACAATCGTTCTTTCTTCTTCCTTTAACGCCTCAAGGCGTTTATTTCTACCTTTCTTTTGGGGTAAGAAACCTTCAAAAATAAATCTATCCGATGGCAAACCGCTTGCCACTAATGCTGGTACAAAAGCCGTTGCACCGGGCAAACATTCCACCTCAATATCCTGCTCAACGCAAGTTCTAACCAATAAAAAACCAGGGTCCGAAATGCCAGGTGTCCCGGCATCAGAAATTAATGCAACAGTTTCGCCTGCCTTAATTCGCTCGGCAATAAATTCGACAGTTTTATGCTCGTTAAATTTATGGTGCGATTTAAGTGGAGTATCAATCTGAAAATGCTTCAGTAGAAAACTACTTGTTCGCGTATCCTCGGCCAGAATAAATGATGCTGATTTAAGCACCTCTAAGGCTCTTAAAGTGATATCATTTAAATTACCAATTGGCGTTGGAACTATGTAAAGCTTTGACATATAAGTTGATGATTGTTCGTTAATAGCTGGTTGAGAGATTTATTGTCTATAGTCTGCCCCTATAACTTACTCGTTACACTGTCACTCTCGTCACTTGTCTCAAACTAAATAAACTTTCTCCTAACCAAATCAATAAACTTGGCAGCATACTCATTGCTCTCAGCCCACTCAAAGTTATCCTGAAGGTAGATAATTGCATCGTTTAAATCTGCAAATGAATTTAGGTGACTTATTGTCTCGGAGTATCTTGCAGAATCGCCATTAAACAGTTCTTTAATGAAAAGAAACTTATCATTAATCCCTATGGCCTTGGTTAAGTCTCCAATAGGCTTATTCTGCAATTTGGTCGACATATCCAACTTTGTAGTGTGCTCGGCAATAATTTCGTTGCGAAATTTCTGTTTTCCTTGAAACTTTTCAGCCAAAATCTCGCCTTGCGTATGGTCAATCGGTTCTGACTTATGAACTTCCTCCTGTTTTACGCTGGGAACAACAGTTGTCTTCTGTGGCTCAGGCTTTGGTTTCTCAACCAGGACTTCCTCCTTTTTTTCAGAGATAGTTGGTTTCTCTATTTTTTCAGATTCCACCTCTATCACTGTATCAATCTTTGGCTGTTTGCGTTCAACTACGGGTTCAATATTTTTAGCAACGCTTTTAACTGACTCTGAGTGTTTAATTTCAACGTTAACCAACTGACCTGTAAGCAAACAATCGTAAGCCTTTGCCAACTTATCCAGAATAATATCACGCTCAATTGTTGATAACTTTTCTAGTCCAATTGCCCTGCCAATTAACTCGTTTGCCTCGTCAATACGGGCTTTTGCGTTTTTTAGATAATCCATAGCGTTTGCTGTAAATATTCCACATCAAAAATAAGTTTTATTACTTTTGTATGTATAACAAACGTAAATAATTCATATTTCTTCTGATGCCTTTTCTCGAAAATTCAGTAAGCGGAAAGCGTAAAGGGTGGATTGAGGTTGTTGCTGGCTCAATGTTCTCCGGCAAAACCGAAGAGTTAATCCGTAGGCTCAAACGTGCAAAATACGCCAAGCAACGTGTGGAGATATTTAAACCACAAATAGATACGCGTTACTCGGAGCAAGAAGTCGTTTCGCACGATTCAAATTCCATTCATTCTACACCAGTATCATCGTCGGGGAATATTCTTTTGCTGGCGCATAATGTTGATGTGGTTGGAATTGACGAGGCTCAATTCTTCGATATGAATCTACCCAACGTTTGTAACCAACTTGCCGACCAAGGGATACGCGTTATTGTTGCAGGACTCGATATGGATTTCCGTGGAAAACCCTTTGGTCCAATGCCAAACCTATTGGCAATTGCCGAGTATGTAACCAAGGTACACGCAATTTGCGTTCACTGTGGCGATTTAGCACACTACTCGCACCGTACCACCGATGCAGAAAAACTTGTTCTGCTAGGAGAAACAGATGTTTATGAGCCTCTATGCAGGCTTTGTTACAATAAGGTTTTGGCGGAGAGTAAGAAGGTTAAAGAGTGAGGAAGCGGGAAATAGAAAGAAAATCTAATTACTAATTTTTGCGTCTTCGAGTCTTAGCGTTAAAATAAGAGACTATGCCCAAGGAGATAAGTTTCAAAATAAGCAAATTACAGTTTTGGGCTGTTACATTGCTTATTTTACTGTTTCCTCTATCATCAAAATATAAACTTATAATTTGGGGCGAAAAAACAGTTGGAACGGTTGTTGACCACAAAAAAGTGGGTTTTGGTCGACTGAGCGAATACGATACCTATTCAGTTATTCAATTCAATGCTGACTCTAAAACCTTAAGGATGTATGGCCCTGAGAACACTATATACGAATTAGGCGATTCTATTACAGTTTACTACAATAAAAATAACCCTCAGAATTGTATGATTTTTTCCTTCACATACATTTATACTGGCCGAAGCGCTATTATTCCGTTTGTTTTGTTGCTAGTTTGGATTGCTTTTTATAATGCTTTTAAGGATAAGAAAGTAGATAAAGCCTCCACTCAAAAAGAGCAAGAATTACCTCTGCAATAGAACGCCTGTAATCATCAATTTAAACTATATACTATTAATGCCTCTTGGCATAAATGTTACACAATTTAACTTTCCAATCTCACTTCTTATAACTACTTTTGCACGCTCAAAACCAAAACAAAAAACCGAAAAAACCTCTTTTATTGTATTGAAAACCAATCTATTTTCATCTCAATTTAGTATAAAAATTACAACTCCAAATAATGATTACAGTTTCTGATCTTGCCATTCAGTTCGGCAAAAATGTGCTATTTCAAGATGTAAACCTGAAGTTTACCCCAGGCAACTGCTACGGCATAATTGGTGCAAATGGTGCAGGCAAATCCACTCTGCTTAAAATGATTTGTGGCGACATGGACGCTACCCGTGGCTCTGTGTCCTTTGGACCAGGTGAACGTCTTTCGGTTCTTCGTCAGAATCACTTCCAGTTCGATGAGTACGATGTGTTAACCACAGTACTTATGGGACATACCCAACTATGGGGTATAATGAAAGAGAAGGATGCGCTTTACGCTAAAACAGACTTTACCGATGCCGATGGTATTCGCGCATCGGAACTGGAGGCACGATTTGCAGAGATGGACGGTTGGAACGCAGAAAGCGATGCAGCCAGCCTTTTAAGCGGCTTGGGAATTACCGAGGATTTGCATAGCAAACAAATGAAAGACCTTAGCGGAAAACAGAAGGTAAAGGTACTTCTTGCGCAAGCACTTTTCGGAAGACCAGACAACCTGCTGCTCGATGAGCCCACCAACGACCTCGACCTCGAAACTGTGAACTGGCTAGAGGGATACCTCTCTAATTTCGATAACACGGTGCTTGTAGTATCGCACGACCGCCACTTCCTCGATTCTATCTGCACTCACATTGTGGATATCGACTTTGGTAAAGTGCAACTTTTTTCTGGCAACTACAGTTTCTGGTATGAGAGCAGTCAACTTGCTGCCCGTCAGCTACAAAACCAAAACCGCAAGGCCGAGGAGAAGCGCAAGGAATTGCTTGAGTTTATTGCACGTTTCAGCGCAAACGTATCCAAAAGCAAGCAAACTACCAGCCGCAAAAAGATGATTGAGAAACTTAATATTGAGGAAATTAAACCTTCGAACAGACGCTACCCCGGTATTATTTTCACACCCGACCGTGAGCCAGGAAATAGCATTCTGGAGGTTAAAGGTCTCACAAAAAGCATCGATGGCGATTTACTTTTCAAAGACCTCTCGTTTACCGTTGAGAAAAACGATAAAATTGTATTCCTTTCGCACGATACAAGGGCAATGACCGCCCTTTTTAAAATACTTAAGGGACACATAGAACCTGATGCTGGTACATTTGAGTGGGGACAAACCATAACCAAGGTTTACCTACCTCTGGAAAACGAGCATCTTTTCGAAAAGCCCATTACACTTGTGGATTGGCTTGCGCAATACTCTTCCGACACTAGCGAATTGTACCTAAGAGGCTATCTGGGCAAAATGCTATTCTCTGGCGAGGATATCTACAAAAAAGTAAATGTACTGTCGGGTGGCGAGCGTATGCGCTGTATGATTGCCCGTATGATGATTCGCAACGCCAACGTAATGATTCTGGACACCCCAACCAATCACCTCGATTTGGAGTCCATTCAGGCATTCAATAATACGCTGATTAAGTTCAAGGGAAACATACTTATGTCGTCGCACGACCACGAGTTTATTCAAACAGTTTGTAACCGTATAATCGAAATTGGTCCTAAAGGCTCCATTGACAAGAAAATGGATTACGACGATTATATCCTCGATGAGAAACTAAAGGAACAAAGAAAACTATTGTATTTCTAGTATTCGCAAATATAACAATACCCAAAAATGTGTATTTGACTACACGTTTTTGGGTATTTGCTTTTAATTAAAAGACAATATTAAGATTAGTAAATATACTTAGTCAACTAACTTCTTTATTTTATTTTCCAATTGAATTAGTACATTTCTTTTTGAGAGAATTCTAATTACTCCTAGTTCATTACAAATTACAATATCTTCTCTAAGGAAGAAATTAAAAACCCTGGCTATTTTTGTTTTTTTAGTATAAATAGTCTCATTATCACTTTTTCTGATGGAAATGTATCCCTTTGATATAACAATCTCATCTAAGTGATTATTACATTTACTTAAATACTCACTATCTGTAATCATCAGTTCACCTTTTCTATTAATTGATGCCTGAGTTATGGGCATAATAAGCACATAGATGACAAATATTATCCATTGCTTTTCAATAAAGGATAAAAAAGGCTTACCCATCATTAAACTCATTATGTATATAAGAACTACATACAGAATAAGTGAAAACAATGATAACAGAAGAAAATCTCCCACTGAAAATTTAAATAATCTTTTGTTCATATAGCACTAACTTGGCAACTACATCATCTTTTAATAAAATAGATGTTTTATTAGGAATTGAATTAATTTAAAAAGTATTTCTCAATTAAACCAAACATTACTCCTGCTCCATAAGATACCCAATACAAAGCAAAAAGCACAGATAGCGTAATAAGTATGTTTTTAATAAGTTTGATATCCTTTTTAAGAGCAGTGTTCTCACTTTTTAAAATTTCAAACTGTTTGGTAATTTCTTCGAATTGATTTGGTTCCATTGCTTTTGTTATTATATGGTTCTTAAATTCAAATATAGTAATTATTGGAAATTATTGCTAATGCTCTTGGTTTAATTCTGTAAAAGCCTATATCCTTGAATAATACAATACCTTGCTGCCACAGGAGAGGACTCTTGCGGTAGCAAGGTTGGAAAGAAAAAAATAGAGGATACGACAAAGTGTTTTACTTAATTAAATAGACGCGGTAGTAACCAATAAAGTAATGTCCAAATTGAAATAATTAAAATAATTATAAGAGTTTCGAAAACAATCTTTCCTCTGTCTCTTTTTTTTAATGCTGCAAATAGAAATTTCATTCTAACTATTAAAGATAAAAGAGCAACAACATGAAGAATTATATTACTTATTTGCATATATAACTATTTTTTAAATTTCAACGCCTCCCATACAAAATCCAAAATCAACGACAGCAATTGCCACACCAACTGGGCCTAACATTCTTTTTGCAACAGATTTAAACGCTGTTTTTATTGCTGCAGTACTCCAAACCGTTGCGCCAGACATCCCAACGGAAAATAAAATATCAACACCTAGTGCATGTAACCCACAACGTCCGACTTCTGACCAATCTACATTTGCATTTGCAGTATTAATTGAAAAAAGGTTAAGTTGATTTTGAGCAACCAACAATCCATTCTCAGACTGAGTTACTACCATTACAAGAGCAATCAAATCTGTTTCTGGAGCCTTCTCATCGGCAAGCATTTTCTGAATATCTTGTTCGGAAAATCCCTTAGAATAAAGGTATTGCTTTGATTCTTGGACTAATGGATTTAAACTGTTCGTTATAGTCTCTAATGGCAGGGTAATTTGATATTCGGAATTAGTCGGATTAGGAGCATACTGTAATATTGCACCATCATTATCAATCAAACTTGCTAATTCTTGGATTGTATTAGTGTTTTGAAATAAAGTTTCTGTTTCTGGTGTTACTCCACAAGGAAATTGCATATACACTACTAATTCCTCAGAGGCAAGGGTTGTGGGATTAGATTTTGTATTTTGACAACCTTTTTGGATAAATGAAATTTCTGCGATAGATTTTCTAGTTTCCTTTATTTTTTTTTCAAATCTAAAATTTGCCTTTTGAGCATCGCTTCCTTCATATACTGCTTTTTCGCATGAGTTAACAATAAAAATACACAAAACAACAATTACGTTTTGAATATCCGTAATTTGTCATATTTGATTTAAAAGGCTATATTTGAAGCAAATGCTAGGAGTATGAATCTATTTAGTTTTACAGCACATTTTGGTAACGAGGAAACCTGCCGGCTTCACTT
>Ga0116157_10000131_pt1 | contig 83081 bp, 69 predicted proteins | sample AD_UKC048_MetaG_FD_89882 | JGI IMG/M metagenome (GOLD analysis project Ga0116157, IMG submission 89882) | Active sludge microbial communities of municipal wastewater-treating anaerobic digesters from USA - AD_UKC048_MetaG | ecosystem: Engineered > Bioreactor > Anaerobic > Digestate | place: USA... | reverse complement strand
TCACAGAAGCATCCGCCCGGTTTGACGGCCCCGACGAGGGCCGGACATCGTGCCGAGCAGGTGCTCGACGACGGGCGGAAGGCCCACCTACTGACGGAGACAAAGGCATGAGCGCAGTGTTGAAACGCATGTTCGGCAGCTCGAACGAGCAAGACAAGACCCTGGCACAGCTCAACGAGGCCCTGGCGCGGGAGCGGGACCTCTCGCAGCAGCTGGCCGACCTGGGAAGCGAAATCAACACGCTGCAGACCCGGTTCGACCTGGTCCGAATGGCGACCTCCGACGGCCTCTGGGACATGGCCATCAACCCCGACGACCCGTCGAACCCCAACAACCCTTTCTGGTGGTCGGACCAGTTCCGCCGAATGCTGGGCTTCAACAACGAGCACGAATTCCCGAATGTGCTCGCGAGCTGGTCCAACCGCCTGCATCCGGACGACAAGGACGCCACGCTGGCGGCCTTTGGCAAGCACCTGGCAGACCGCAGCGGTCGCACACCGTACGACGTGAAATACCGACTGGCGATGCGCGATCGCTCGTACCGCTGGTTCCGCGCCCGCGGCGAAACCATCCGTGCAGCCGATGGCAGTCCGCTGCGCGTGGCCGGCTCGCTGACCGACATCACCGAGGCGGTCAACGACGACAAGACGCTCGACACGATGATGGTCCGCTTCGACCTCGGCCGCGAGATGATGACCGAGGGCCTGTGGGACCTGGAGGTCGTCGCCGGCGACCCGGTGAATCCGAAGAACGCATTCTGGTGGTCGCTGCAGTTCCGCCGCCTGCTGGGCTACGAAACCGAGGCCGAGTTCCCCAATGTGCTCGACAGCTGGGCTTCGAAGCTGCATCCGGACGAAGCCGAGCGTGTGGTTTCGGCCTTCACCGCTCACCTGACAGACCGCACCGGACGCACACCCTACGACATCGAATACCGGCTCAAGTGCAAGGACGGCAACTACCGCTGGTTCCGCGCCCGCGGCCAGACCAAGCGCACGGCCGATGGCAGCCCGATCCGCGTGGTCGGCGCGCTGGCAGACATCTCGCTGCAGAAGCACGAAGAGGAGAACCAGCGTGCCCAGGTCGAAGACAACGTCTTCATGGACAACAGCCTGAAGACGATCGGAGACATCGTCGGCTCGATCCAGAAGGTGGCGCACCAGACCAACCTGCTGGCGCTGAATGCTTCGGTGGAAGCAGCCCGTGCGGGCACGGCAGGCCGGGGCTTCGCGGTGGTGGCCGACGAGATGCGCGTGCTGGCCCATCAGGTCCAGAGCGCCACGGGGCAGATCGTGTCCATCCAGAAGAGCCTGGCTGATCGGCGCAACCGGAAGAACTGACGAGGTCCGACTCCGACCGAAGGCGGCTCAGGCCGCCTTTTTCGCTTCAGGCATCCGTCGGGAAGCCATCAGCACCCGTGGGCGGACGCCAAACGCAGAAGCAGCAATCGGGGGGCGGCCGCTGGGAACGAACCCCTCAGCGGTAGAACGCCTCGACCTTGCCCTTCAGCTTGATCAACAGAGGCTGGCCCTTGCGATCCACTGCCTTGCCGGCCGGCACCTTGATCCAGCCTTCACTGATGCAGTACTCGGCGACATCGGAGCGATCCTTGTCATTGAAGCGGATACCGATGTCGCGTTCAAACGCTGCGGCCACGTGGAAGGGACTGCGGGCGTCGCTGGACAGTCGGTCGGGCAGAGCAGGCGTGGCGGTTGCGTCGGTCATGGCGTTCTTTCTGGTGGATATCAGCCTTGCAGCCCGGCGAAGACGTTCTGCACGTCTTCGTTCGCATCGAGTGCAGCCAGGAAGCTTTCGACCTCTTCCAGCTGCTCGGCGCTCAGGCTGGCGGGGTTGACGGGGTTCTTCGGGCGGTAGCCGAGCTTCGCGGAGAGCACGCTGAATCCGTGGGATGGCAACGCTCGGCTCACCAGATCGAGATCGGTGGGATCGGTCAGGAAGGTCGTGACCCCGTCGACCGCAGCGTCGAAGTCCTGCGCACCGGCTTCGATGGCGGCCAGTTCCGGATCGGCGCCGGGCGCGGCGGACTCGGCCTCGATCATGCCGACGTGGTCGAAGTCCCAGGCCACCGAGCCCGACGCACCGAGCTGGCCCTTGCGAAACAGCACCCGCATCTCCGAGGCGGCACGGTTCACGTTGTCGGTCAGGCACTCGACCATCACGGGCACGCGGTGCGGCGCGAAGCCTTCGTAGAGGGCGTGCTCGAAGTGCACCGCCTCACCTGTCAGACCGGCGCCCTTCTTGATGGCGCGCTCCAGGGTTTCCTTGGGCATCGAGACCTTGCGTGCCTGTTCGACAACGAGCCGCAAGCGCGAATTGGCAGCGGGGTCGGCCCCGTTGCGCGCCGCGATCATGATGTCCTTGGACAGCTTTCCGAACAGCTGTCCCCGCGCGTTGGCGGCCAGATCCTTGTGCTTGGCTTTCCACTGCGCGCCCATGCCTGACGTTCCTTTGAGTTGCCGAGAGCCGATGCCACGGACCCGTGTCGGATCGATGGGCGGCGGGGCGCGCGTTCAACACGAACGCTGCGCAAAAGCCGCTGATTTTAGGTGGCACCCGCTGGCAGGAATCCTCGGCGGAAGAACACCGACGGGCCAGGCCGCGACTGCGGGAACGGCGCCGGGAACGGTGCGCGTGCCGGGGAATCAGGCGCCAGGCGTTATTCGGGCGTGGACGGGTCGTTGTCGGCGCCGCCATCGGCCAGGGCCTGACGCGCCAGCTCTTCGTCGCTGAGTTCCGGCGCGGCTTCGAGCGCGGCCAGTTCCTCCAGCATCTCGGGCGTGGGTTGGGCATTGCCGAGCAGCACGTCCTCGAACGTGGCATGGGCCGTGCGGCGCTCCTCGTGGTCCACAGGCGAGGGATGCACCGCGTTCGGTGCCAGGGCCGGCAGGCGCGAGGCCGCCAGTTCAAGCTGCTCATCGACCAGCTTGGTGATAGAGCCTTCCGGGGCAATTTCTTCGGGGGTCATGATGCGTCTCCTTGCATTGCTTATGTTCTACCCATCGGCGCCGTTGCGCCAGCGACATTCGAACGAACGATCAACGCGGGTCGCCAGCCTCGCCGGATCAATCCCCGCCCGTTCCCCTCATCCGGCGTCCATCGACGGCAGCGCGCGTCAGATACTTGAAGCTGCCGGTCGCATGGGCGACACGCACACCCGCTTCGTCGAACAGCGATGCATCGCAGAACGCCAGCGTGAGGGTGCGCGACAGCACGCTCGCTCGCGCGGTCAGGCGACCGACGGCCGGACGCATGAACATGGTCTTCATCTCGACGGTGATGACTCCGCGGCCCAGCGTGCCGGGCGCTGCGCCAGCGCTCACGTCGGCGCTGCGCGCTGCGTGAGCCATCGTCACGTCGAGCAGCGTCATCGTGACGCCACCGTGCGCCATGCTGAGAGAGTTCTGCTGATCCGGGCGCAGCGTCAGCGCGATCTCGGCCTCGCCGTCGTGCATGCTCAGCAACTCGAAGCCCATGGCCTCGACGAAGGGGATCCGCACCGGGAATTCCATGGAACGCAAACTCATCTCTCGAGGGCATTGAAGAAGGCCCGGCTGTCGGTCGGGCGACCCAGGAAGCGCTGCATCAGTTCGGCTGGCGCGACCTGTCCGCCATTCTCGAGCACGCTCTCGCGGTAGCGCCGTCCCGCCTGCGCATCGAGGCGGTCGGCGGTGAACGCGGTGCGCAGGTCCTCGGCCAGGACCAGACTCCAGAGGTACCCGTAATAGCCCGCCGCGTAGCCACTGGCGATGTGTTCGAAGCCGGCAGGGAACAGCGAACCGCTGACATGCCCGAGCGGCGTCGCACCTTCCATCTGCGCCCACAGCGCCATCGGCTCGGCCGCATCCCGGCCATGCAGCGCCAGGTCGTAGCTGGCGAACAGGTGCTGCCGCGAGAACTGGATCCCCTTGCCGAAGTCGCGCGCCTCGCGTGCCTGCGCCAGCAGCGCGGGAGGGACCGGCCTGCAGCGGGGGCAGACTTCGGCGAACAGCTTCAGCACCTTCGCGTCGTAGACCCAGTCTTCGAGCATCTGGGAGGGCGCCTCGACGAAATCGAGCTGCACGCTGGTGCCGCCCTGCGCGGCGTAGCGCGTCTTCGAGAGCAGCGAATGCAGAGCGTGCCCGAATTCGTGGAGCAGCGTCTCCAGCTCGTCGAGGGTCAGGCCCTGCCGGTTGAAATTGACCACCAGCGCCGCAGCCGGCCGCCGATCGGCCAGGGACGATGCATTTCGGAATCCCCACACCGCCGCATGGTTGAACTTGTCGGCGCGCGGGTACAGGTCGACGAACAGCGTGCCGAGTGGCGCCTTCGTCTCGCTGTCGGTGACGACATAGGCACGCGCCTCGGTGTGCCAGAGGCGTTGCCTGTTCGGCCCTTCCAAGGGAGCGAAGGTCACGCTGAACAATCGCTCCGCCAGCCGGAAGACGAATCGCAGGCTCGCATCGGGCGGAAAGTGGCGGCGGAACTGTTTCTGATCGACATCGAAGCGGGCACGACGCACCCGCTCGGCATAGAACGAGGTGTCCCAGCGCTCAAGCGCAGCCCGGTCCACACCCTGCTTCAGGTGCACAGCCTTCGCGATGCGCAGCTCCGCGAGGTCGGTCAGCTCGCGCGATCGAACCGCGTCCTTCACCGTGCCCAGGAAGGCCTGCACCTCGGCCTCGCCACGAGCCATCCGGCGCCTCAGCACGAAGTCGCCATACGATGCGTGGCCGAGCAACCGCGCGAGTTCGCGACGGCGCTGCGTGAGCGCAGCCAGTGTCTCGATGTTCTGCTGCCCGCCCATCGACTGGAAGGCGCGCCACATGCGTTCGCGGGTGGCGGACACGGTGGCGTTCTCGAGCACCGGAAACACCGTGGCCTGATCCAGGCCCAGACGGTACCGACCCTTCGCATCGCGGGGCACGCGCTTCCAGACGCCGGCCGGCACGCCTGCCAGTTCGGCCTTCGTGAAGAAGAGCTGCGTGCGGTCCTCGCGGATGCGACGTTCGAAGGCCTGCGTCAGCGCGGTCAGTTCGTCATTGATCTCGCGCACGCGCTGCTGTCGATCGGCCGGCAGCGCCACACCGGCGTCCTCGAACGAGTCGAGCGTGTCGCGCAGGAATCGGCGGTCGATGTCATCGGCCGGCTGGACCTGGTTCAGCCGTGCATAGACCGCGGCGTTCTGCAGGAAGCCGGACGCGTACGTCTGATAGTCGCGGTCGCAGGCTTCGCCGGCATCGCGTATCGCCTTGCGCGGGCTCACCGCGACCAGCACCGCCAGCGGCCCGAGCGTGTCCTCGGCCCGCCGCGTCATCGCATCCAGCTCGGGCAGCAGCGAGGGCGCGGACGAATCGGCGGCCTGCGCGAGGCGGGACTCGGACTGCTTCAGGTCGGCCAGCATGTCCTGACAGTCGGCGCGAATGTCGGCCGCGCTGCGCGGCCAGGGGAACACGTAGGCCGCGGACAGCTCGCCCGCCTGCGCGCTCGCGGCACCCAGCAGCCAGGCAGCGGCCAGCAGCGCTCGGCTCCAGAGGCCGCTTGTGCGGCATTTCACGGCGCGAGCAGGCAGCGTGTCGGCTCGGTCAGCGTGCGTAATCGAGCACATGCCGACTCGCGCGCAGCGTGCCGAGCTGTGCGCCGACTTCCTTGTGATGCGGGTGGCTCTGGTACGCATCGAGCTGGGCCGAATCGGTGAAGCTCGACACCAGCACCACGTCGATGTTCGCGTCGAGCCCGGTCTCGCGTATGCCCACGTCGAACTCGACGATGCCCGGCACGAGGCTCGCGCACGAGTCGAGCAGCGCCTTGAAGCGCGGCGCGTCGGCCGGGTTGTGCAGGGACCACATGACGATGTGACGAATCATTTGCTCAATCCTTGATGCGCGAACGCAGATAGATGGCCAGCACGCCCGCCAACGTCAGGAATGCGCCGCCGATGACGATCGGCCAGCCCACCGCCGCCTCGAGCGAGAGGGTCGAGATCCCCAGCAGAAGCACGAGGATGCCGCCATAGACCAGTGGCCAAGTGATTTTCTCGAGGGTGGAAGCATTCATGGGTGATGGTGGCAGGCGCACAGGCAGCGCCCGGCAGTGTGGCACCAAGTGTCGACGCAGGCCATTCCGGCGACGGGTCGAGCCCCTGGGCCGCGCGACACGCACTTATCCCTACCGCAGCCCGCATCCGGACGCGTGAATACACTGGCCGCCATGAACTCAAAAGACAACACCCCGGTGGCGGACGGGCTGCCCACGCTGGCACATGGCCCCGAATGGACCTGGCGCAACAGCTTTCGAGCCCTGGGGTGCGAGTACCACACCGAACTGGAGCCGCAACCAATGCGCGAATCGCATTGGGTTGCTCACAGCGACCCGTGCGCGAACTTGCTGGGCCTGCCCGCAGATTGGCGGTCCGACCCGCGATGGAACGCCCTGGAAGTGTTCAGCGGCAATGCACTGTGGCCTGGCATGCAGCCCTTGGCCAGCGTCTACAGCGGCCACCAGTTCGGCGTGTGGGCCGGACAACTCGGCGACGGCCGCGCGCTGTGGCTGGGCGAGATCGACACGCAAAGTGGCCCGATGGAGCTGCAGCTCAAGGGATCCGGACCGACGCCTTTCTCGCGCATGGGCGACGGCCGGGCGGTGTTGCGCTCCTCGATCCGCGAGTTCCTTTGCTCCGAAGCGATGCACGGACTGGGCATTCCGACGACGCGCGCGCTGTGCATCACCGGGTCGAGCCTGCCGGTGCGACGCGAGACGATCGAGACCGCCGCCGTGGTGACCCGCGTGGCACCGAGCTTCATCCGCTTCGGCCATTTCGAGCATTTCGCGCAGCACGACGAGCCCTCTGCGCTGAAGCAACTGGCCGATTTCGTGATCGAGCACCACTACCCCGAGTGCCGCAACACCCCGCAGCCCTACGTCGCGATGCTCGGCATCGCGGCACGACGCACGGCGGAGCTGCTGGCGCAGTGGCAGGCGGTGGGCTTCTGCCACGGCGTGATGAACACCGACAACATGTCCATCCTGGGACTCACGCTCGATTACGGCCCGTTCGGCTTCCTCGACAGTTACGACCCGGGGCACATCTGCAACCACACCGATCACAAGGGACGCTACGCGTTCTCGTGCCAACCGAGCGTGGCATTCTGGAACCTGCATGCGCTCGCACAGGCGTTGATGCCGCTGATCGGCAACCGCGATGAGGCACTCGATGCGATCGAGATCTACAAGCCGTTCTACGCCGAGGCGATGCGTCGCCAGTTGCGCACCAAGTTCGGATTCACCACCACCGAGGCCGGTGACGCCGGGCTGATCGACTGGCTGTTCAAGCAGATGGCCTACGAGAAGACCGATCACACGATCCTGTTCCGACGGCTGTCACGCTTCAGCACCGCCGAGGGCGTCGACAACAGCGAGGTGATGGGACTGTTCAAGGATCGCAAGTTCAGCGAGATCTGGGCGAAGGCCTATGGCGATCGCCTGAGGTCCGAGTCCAGCGACGATGCCGTGCGTTCAGAGGCCATGAACCGCGTCAACCCGAGCATCGTGCTGCGCAACCACCTGGCCGAGGCTGCGATACGCCAGGCCCAGGCGGGCGACTTCTCCGAGGTGCAGCGCCTGGTGACGGCGCTGCAGAACCCGTTCGACACCAGCCACGATTCGTCGACCGATGCCGGCTTTCCGCCCGACTGGGCGCAGGGCATCGAAGTCTCCTGTTCTTCCTGAAACCGGCACGCGAGCAAGCAACCATGAAGGACGACAAGCCCCGCGAGGTGCAGAAGACCGACGCCGAATGGCGAGCCCAGCTCGATGCAACGCAGTACGAGGTCGCCCGCCAGGCCGGCACCGAGCGCGCGTTCTCGGGCAAGTACTGGGACCACTGGGAGCCCGGCCGGTACCACTGCATCGGATGCGACACACCTCTGTTCGAGGCGAGCACGAAGTTCGATGCCGGATGCGGCTGGCCCAGCTACTGCGAGCCGATCAACAGCACGGTGATCGAACGCATCACCGATCGCAGCCATGGCATGGTGCGCATCGAGGTGCGCTGCAATCGCTGCGGCTCGCACCTCGGTCACGTGTTCAACGATGGCCCCGCGCCAACCGGTGAGCGCTTCTGCATCAACTCGGCTTCGATAGACTTCAAGGCCCCTGTCTGACAGCGCGGCCCATCCATCTCGCGGATGGCCCTGAAACGCTGATTCCCACGCATCCATGAAGCTGCTGCTCGACTTCCTGCCGATCATCCTGTTCTTCGGCACCTACAAGTACGCCGAATCCCACAAGGATTGGGCTGCCGCATTCGCCACCGAGCATTTCGGCTTCATCGTGTCGGGCGGCATCGTCGGTGCGAAGGAGGCACCGGTGCTGCTGTCGACCGTGGTGGTGATCGTCGCGACCTTCGCGCAGATCGCCTACCTGTACGCGCGTGGCCGCAAGATCGACACGATGCTGTGGGTCAGCCTGGGGCTCGTGGTGGTGCTGGGTGGTGCCACCATCTGGTTCCACAACGAAGAATTCATCAAATGGAAGCCCACGGTGCTCTACTGGGCGATGGCCCTGGCACTGTGGTCCGGCCCCGCGTTGTTCGGCCGGAACCTGCTGCAGAAGATGATGGGCGATCAGGTGCGGCTGCCCGCCCCCGTCTGGTCACGTCTCAATGTGGCCTGGATCGTGTTCTTCTTCTCCATGGGCGTGCTGAACCGCTATGTGGCTTGGCGCTATTCCACCGACACCTGGGTCAACTTCAAGCTGTTCGGCAGCATGGGCCTGATGATCCTGTTCATGGTCGCCCAGGGCTTCTACCTGAGCCGCCACCTCGAACCCGACGAGGCGGAATCGAACCTTCCACCCCGCTGAGCGCGTACACCGCCCCACCAGCAGCACAGGCCTTGAGCATGAGTGTTTCCGCTTCCGACATCGAATCCACTCTGCGCGCCGCGCTGAGCCCCTCCGAACTGACGGTGCGCGACGACAGCCACCTGCACGCGGGACATGCAGGCGCCCGCGAAGGTCGGCACTACAGCGTCCGCCTGGTCAGCGAGTGCTTCGCCGGGCTGGGCCGCGTGGCCAGACACCGGCTCGTTTATGATTCATTGAAGCCGCAGATGCAGGCTGGAATCCACGCGCTGGTGATCGACGCGCGTGCCCCCGGCGAAGCCTGACCGCAGCGCCATCAGCGAACTCCTCCCGGTCCCAACCAGCCACTCTGGTCCTGCGGATCGCCGAGCGGCAAATTTTTTGCTGCGCCTCACCCGCCCCTTTACCATTCGAGTTGAAAGCCTCACTCCCATGAACAAGCCGCTCCTCACCTCCACCGCACTGGCCTCCACGCTGGTCATCGCCTTGCTGGCACCGCTTCCCGCGCTGGCACAGAACCTGGCCCTCGTGAACGGCAAGGCCGTACCGAAGGCGCGCGTCGAAGCGCTGATGCAGCAGGTCACGAAGCAAGGCCAGCCGCGCACGCCCGAACTCGAGGCACAGGTGCGCGACGAGGTCGCCCTGCGCGAGATGTTCGTCCAGGAAGCCGAGAAGCGCGGACTCGCCGCCAACGCCGAATACAAGACGCAGATGGAATTCGCCCGTCAGACCATCCTGATTCGCGAGTTGTTCACGCAGTTCCAGAGCGCCAACCCGGTGACCGATGCGGAAATCCAGGCCGAGTACGAGCAGGTCCAGAAGCAGTCCGCTGGCACCGAGTACCGCGCCCGTCACATCCTGGTCGAAACCGAAGACCAGGCGAAGGCGCTGATTGCGCAGATCAAGGGCGGGGCCAAGTTCGAGGAGCTGGCGCAGAAGAACTCGAAGGACACCGGCTCGGGCGCCAACGGCGGCGACCTCGATTTCGCGAACCCCGTGTCCTTCGTACCCGAGTTCTCCCAGGCGATGGTCAAGCTGAAGAAGGGCGAAATGACCGAGACACCGGTCAAGTCTCAGTTCGGCTTCCACATCATTCGCCTCGACGACACGCGCGAGTCGCAGCTGCCGCCGCTGGCCGAGGTCAAGCAGCAGATCCAGCAGAAGCTGGGTCAGGGCAAGATCGCAAAATTCCGCGACGACATCCGCGCAAAGTACAAGACGGACTACAAGTTCGCGAACTGATCGGCCTGGAGCTGAGGCCGGCCCTCGCTCACACGGGGGCGGTCTCTGGTTCAACCCGCCCGGCCTCGATGCGCAGCTGTCGATCGCAGCGCGCCGCCACGCCGCGATCGTGCGTGACCAGCACCAGCGTCGTGCCGGTTTCCCGGTTCAGTTCGAACATGAGCGCCATCACGCGCTCGCCGGTGGCGAAATCAAGGCTGCCTGTCGGTTCGTCGGCGAGCAGCACGTCGGGTTTCACGACAAACGCGCGCGCCAGAGCGACCCGCTGCTGTTCACCGCCCGACAGCACCTTGGGATAGTGCCTCAGGCGATCGCCCAGCCCGACCCGCGCCAGCATCTCCGTGGCGCGCGAGCGCGCATCGCCGAGCCCCTGCAGTTCGAGCGGAAGCATCACGTTCTCGAGCGCGGTCAGGTTGCCCAGCAGCTGGAAACTCTGGAACACGAAACCGACGTGAGCGGCCCGCACCGCGGCGCGCGCGTCCTCGTCGAGGCTGAAGAGGTCGGTGCCCGCCAGCCGCACCGATCCGGAGGACGGTGTATCCAGGCCGGCGATGATGGACAGCAAGGTGCTCTTGCCCGATCCCGAGGCGCCGACGATGGCCACCGACTGTTGTCGTTGCAAAGTGAAACTGATCTCGTGCAGGATGGTCAATGAACCACCCGGGTCGGACACGCACTTCGTGATCCGGTCTACGGCAATGATGGGATCGGACATGAATACTTCGCTAAGACGATCGACAACGATGGACCCCGCCCGCCGGCGTTGGTTTCAAACCCTGTTTCACTGTACCGCGCTGATGTGTCTGGCCAGCGCAGCTTCGGCCGCGCAATCGCAGACTCCGGTGGCCGCGCTGGCCCACGCAGCCCAGGCTGGAAAGCCGCCTCGGCACACGGTGCTGGTGGTCGGGGACAGCCTGTCGGCCGAGTACGGGCTCAAGCGCGGCAGCGGATGGGTCGCACTGCTCGAGCAACGACTCTTCAAGGAACAGGTTTCGGCACGCGTGATCAACGCCAGCATCAGCGGCGACACCACGTCGGGCGGCCTTTCGCGCCTGCCGGCCCTGTTGAAGCAGCACCGGCCGACACTCGTGGTCCTCGAACTGGGTGGCAACGACGGGCTGCGCGGATTGCCGCTGGTGGACGCCCAGCGCAACCTCGCCCAGATGGCACAGGCCGCAAAGTCAGCCGGGGCACGGGTGCTGGTGGTCGGCGTGCAGATCCCGCCGAACTACGGGCGCCGCTACAACGACGAGCTGGCCGAGATGTTCGTCTCGGTGGCCAGAACCGAAGGCGCGGCGCTGGTGCCCTTCCTGATGAAGGACGTGCCCGACGAGCAATACCAGGCCGACCGCATCCATCCGATGGAGGTGGGACATCCGACGATGCTGGCCAACGTGTGGCCGGCACTGAAGCCCCTGCTGCGCTGACGCCGGCGGGCACCCGCGCTGCGGGCCGCGATGGGCGGCTTCAGTTCGCGTTGCGCCCGTCGCCCCGCGGATCGCGCCCATCGCGCGGATCCGACCGCGGGTCACTGGCCGGAGGCAGTCCCGGCCGGTCGCGACGCACGTCGCCTGCCTCGGCGCCGCGCTGCGGATTGCGGCCGCTGTCCCGCTCGGTCGACGGCTGGACAGGCGCAGCAGGCTGTTCCCGCACCGCAGGCGCCTGACGCTTCTCGTGATTCTCGCGAACCGTTTCGAACCACTGATTGCGTGTCTGCGGGTTGCGCATCAGTTCGGCGTTGTCCGGCGCAGCGGGTGCCGGCCGCGCCGCCGGTGTCGGCAGGAGCTGCGGGGTCGGGGCGGGACGAGCAGCCGGCCGAGGCAATGGCAGGCCTGAGGGTGCGCCCGGATTCCCCCCTCCCGGGACGGCCAGGTTCGGTGGTTCATCCCGCGGCCAGGGCGCGCGGCCACGGTCGTCCTCGCGCGGACGCGTCGGCAACATCGGAGCCACGCCGGGCCGGGTGCTGGTCACCTGGGGAGGCACCGCGGTGACGTGATCCGGCACACCGCGCCCGGGGGAAGCCTGCGGTATCGGCGCCGGTGGGCGATCTCCACGATCTCCACGATCTCCACGGTCGTTGCGATCGTTGCGGTCGCCGCGGTCGCCGCGGTCGTTGCGGTCGTTGCGGTCGTTGCGGTCGTTGCGGTCGTTGCGGTCGTTGCGGTCGTTGCGGTCGCCTCGATCATTGCGGTCACCCCGATCGCGCGGTGCATTGAAGTAGGAGCCGTGCGAACCGTTCAGTTCCCGCTCGTAGCGCGGGCTGGCACGGAAGCCCGGGACATAGCGCTCGCGCGGCGAAAGCGGGAACCAGCCCCCGCCGCGCCCGATCGAGATGTCGATACTGACGCCCGGCCGGCGCACCGGCGGCCTGCCGCCGGCCCATCCCACCAGCGCCGGGGCGTAGATCGGCCGCGCGACATAACTGCCGGGCGCCCAGGCCCAGATGCTGCCGCGGTGGACCCATCGACCGTAGTGGAATGGTGCAAAACCCCACGGCGCCACATCCACCCAGGTCCAGCCCCAGGGCGGCACCCAGGTCCAGCGGCCGGTGGTGTACGGGGCCCAGCCGGCGGCGACACCACGAGGGATCCAGACCGCGCCGTACTCCGGGTCCTGATCCCAGCGACCATGTCGATCCAGGTCCTCGATGCCGGTCATCTCGGGAGAGACGTAGCGTTCCGACGCCAGTTCATCGCGTTCGTAGCGGTCGCGGTCGGCATTCCACAGCGCAAAGGCATCGCGCTTGGGCTCGACGATCGCGTATTGCGCCCGTGCATTCGAATCGAGCAGGAACTCGGCCCGCTGCCCGGCGGTGATCGTCAGCGCCTGGCTGCGGCCTTCGTAGTTCAACTGCCCGCTGATCACCGTGGCCTGCGTGTTGTTCGGCGCCCGGTCGAAGCGGTAGCCACCAGCGACGTCGGCTTTGAACCGGCCTTCGGCGGTCACCATCTCGAACTGCGCAGCGAGTTCGCTGTCGCGCAGGCGAACCATGCTCGAACCCCGGTGCAACTGCAGTCGCAGTCGGTCATCGTCGAGGCGCAGCACCTCGAGCTCGCTGCTCGAGTCGAGCCGCACCACCGTCGATCCCACGCGCATTTCGGCGCGACCCAGGGCGTCGGTCGAGAGCCGGTCGCCGGTGGTCAACGGCCGGTTGCGCTCGGCACTGATCCATTCGCGATCCTCGGGGCTGTAGATCCAGACCTGGCCGAGCACCTCGGACAGGCGGCCCACGCGACCGGGCGGGTCGACATCCTGAGTCGACACGGTGTAGCCATCCTGGCTGCCGACCGGACCGGCGTCGTACGGTGGCGCGGCGCAGGCCGGCGCCTGCAGCAGCACGCCGCACATCAGCAGCGCAACGCTGCCGCGCACCGCGCGGTGTGAAGACTTATTGACGCATGTCATGGGGTTCCCCTTCATGTCACTCCACAACGGATGGGCTGGCGGGCGAGACGACAGCCTCACGCCGCAGCAACACAGCTTTACACCCGCGACACGCGCGCCGTCGATACCGGCCAGTGGCCGGGCCCCTCAGTCGTCCGCGCCAGCGTCGAGGTCGGGGAACAGCACGCTGGTGTAGCCGAACTGCCTGAAGTCGCGTACACGCATGGGATAAAGCGTGCCGATCAGGTGATCGCACTCGTGCTGCATGACGCGTGCATGGAAGCCGTCGGCTTCGCGGTCGATGGAATGGCCATGCTGATCGAAGCCGGTGTAGCGGATTCGCGCCCAGCGCGGCACCACGCCGCGCAGGCCGGGAACCGACAGACAGCCTTCCCAGCCGTCTTCCTCGACGGCATCCAGCGGCGTGATGGCCGGATTGATCAGCACCGTCTCGGGTACCGCATCGGCATCGGGATAGCGCGGGTTCTGCCTGAAACCGAAGATCACCAGCGCCAGATCGACACCGATCTGCGGCGCCGCGAGCCCGGCACCTTCGGCCGCATGCATGGTGTCGAACATGTCGGCAATCAGCGCATCGAGCTCACGAGTCCCGAATGCGGACACCGGCTTCGCGATGCGCAGCAACCTCGGATCGCCCATCTTCAGAATTTCACGAACGGTCATCGCAGCCTTTCAAGCCTCCAGCAGAACATCGAGTGCGCACGTCACGGCGCCTCGCAGCAGGGACTGTAGTTCGCGCCGTCGTTCTCGCGCCAGACGCACGCTACCGAAGGATCAGGCTTTCAACTCGACCTTTCCCGTCGGGCCCAGCAACGCAAGCAGCGCTGCTTCATCGAGCACCGTCACGCCGAGTTCGTTCGCCTTCTCGAGTTTGCTGCCCGCCTCGCTGCCGGCGACGACGTAGTGGGTCTTCTTCGACACCGAGCCGCTCACCTTGCCGCCGGCCGCTTCGATCAGATCCTTGGCGGCATCGCGGGCCAGCGTCGGCAAGGTGCCGGTTAGCACGAAAGTCTTGCCGGACACGCCTTCGACCCCTGCTGGCGCTGCATCAGCCGAGGCCACGCCTTCGTTTTCTTGCCACGTGAGGCCGACCGCGCGCAGCTGCTCGACGATTTCGCGGTGGTGCGGCTGATCGAAGAAGCTGCGAACGCTGTGCGCGACCACCGGTCCGACGTCGTTGACTTCGAGCAGCTGAGTCTCGGTCGCGCAGACGATCCGCTCCAGCGAACCGAAGTGACGGGCCAGGTCCTTCGCGGTCGTCTCGCCGATGTGGCGAATACCCAGCGCGAACAGGAAGCGCGCCAAGGTCGTGCGCTTGCTCGCCTCCAGCCCGGCGAGCAGGTTGGCCGCACTCTTGTCTCCCATGCGATCCAGCGCGCGCAGCTTGGCGAGGTCCAGCGTGTAGAGCTCGGGAAGTGTGCGGATCAGGCCCGCATCGACGAGCTGGTCGACCAGCTTGTCACCCAGTCCCTCGATGTCCATCGCGCGGCGGCCGGCGAAATGCAGGATCGCCTCCTTGCGCTGCGCCGGGCAGGTCAACCCACCGGTGCAGCGCCAGTCGACCTCTCCCTCCTCGCGCCCGATCGGGCTGCCGCAGACCGGGCACGCGCCTCCGAGCCGCTGGTACAGGTCGAACGGCTCGCCACGCAGCGCCGCATCCGCAGACCCCGTCGTGTCGTGCACCACGCCGACCACCTGCGGAATCACATCGCCGGCACGCCGCACGATCACCGTGTCGCCGGCACGCACGTCCTTGCGCCGCACTTCGTCCTCGTTGTGCAGCGTCGCGTTGCTGACCGTCGTGCCGCCAACGAAGACGGGCTCCAGCCTGGCCACCGGCGTCAGCTTGCCGGTGCGGCCGACCTGGATCTCGATGCCCAGCAGCTTCGTCATCTGCTCCTGGGCCGGGTACTTGTGCGCCACCGCCCAGCGCGGCTCGCGCGTGACGAATCCCAGCCTGTGCTGCAACGCGCGGTCGTTGACCTTGTAGACCACGCCGTCGATGTCGAACGGCAGCAAGTCGCGCCTGGCCCCCATGGACGCGTGAAAGTCGACCAGACCGGCTGCGCCCTGCACCACCGCGCGCTCCGCGCACACCGGCATGCCCATCGCCGCCAGCGCATCGAGCAACGCAGCGTGCGTGGCCGGCAGGGCGCTGTTGTCGGCGCCCCAACCGCGGACCTCGCCCAGGCCGTAGGCGTAGAAACTCAGCGGTCGCCGCGCCGCGATCGCCGGATCGAGCTGGCGCACCGCGCCGGCTGCCGCATTGCGCGGGTTCACGAAGGTCTTCTCGCGCTTGTCCCCCTGCGCGATCAGCGCACGCTGGCGCTCGTTCAGTGCCTCGAAATCGTCCCGGCGGATGTACACCTCGCCGCGGACTTCGAGCACCTCGGGTGGGGCGCACAGATTGCCGAGTTGCAGGCGGCGAGGGATCTGGGCGATCGTGCGGATGTTCTGCGTCACGTCCTCGCCGGTCTCGCCGTCGCCACGAGTCGCGGCCTGCACCAGCACGCCTGACTCGTAGCGCAGATTCATCGCCAGGCCGTCGAACTTCAGCTCGGCGGCGTACTCGACCGGCGGATCGGATTCGGCCAGGCCGAGCTCGCGCCGCACACGCGCATCGAAGGCGATCGCGCCACTGGCTTCGGTATCGGTCTCGGTACGGATCGACAGCATCGGCACCGCATGCCGCACCGCACTGAATCCCTCGAGCACACCGCCGATGACCCTCTGCGTCGGCGAATCGTCGGTGCGCAGTGCGGGGTTCGCGGCCTCGATCGCCTCGAGCTCCTGGTAGAGCCGGTCGTACTCCGCATCCGGGATCGACGGCGCATCGAGCACGTAGTAGCTGTGCGCATGCTGCTTCAACAGCGCGCTCAGTTCGGCCGCGCGGCGTTCGAGATCGTCTTCGATCATCGAGCAGGCTCCCGGCGCCGCGCTGACGCGCAGCAGATCAACTGAACAGGCGCCGCGCAGCCGGCGAGCCTGCGGCCAGATCGCGAGCCTGCAGTGCTTCGTAGAGGCGGACGAGTTCACCATCGATGAAGGTGAATCCGGCAGAAGTCAGCGGCTGCCCGCGGTCATCGACGACGTCGGCATCGAGGTCCTGCGACAGGGCGATCGCACTCGCGTGCCAGGCTGCGAACGGAGACGCGGCCGCGTCGGTCTGCGACACGTCGAAGCCCAGCGCCAGCTCGCGCAGGGCCGCTGCACCCGGATCGTCGGACAGCGCGGCCTGCGAATCGAAAGTGAGTGTCAGCACCGGGGGCGCCCCCTCCTCGGCCGACGGCAGCACGAGCCGGCCCGGCAGCACACCGTGGACGAATCCGTGCCGCGAGGCCTGCTGCACGACGTAGCCGACGCTCCACGCTGCGCTGCGAGCGCGCAGCTGCACGGACATCTGCGCATCGTGCTCGCCGGCGAACGCATCGAGCTCGCGGGCGCGTGCGGCAACGTCGAGCATGTCCGGGAAATCAGCCATCGCACCCACGGCATCGGCAAACACCTCGAGCTTCTGCACGAACTCGGAATACTCGATCTCGTTGAGCGCGCCGCTGCGGTTGGCCAGCTGCAGGCCCGCCTGCAAATCGCCGTAGCGCTGCCCGGCAACGGGAGCCTCCCACTCGCCGTTGTCGGCGTTCAGGCCCTCGATGAAGAACGGCTTGCTGCCGGCCCGTCGGCTGCCAGGCAAATGCGAGAGCACCGCGTCGCCGGTGACCGGCGCCTCGAGCGTCATCGGCACGATCACGTCGATCAGCGCATCGACGCGCGGCATTGAGCGACGCAGCTGCTGGCGACTCGGCGCCCCGTCGATCGTCAATTCGTCCCGGCCCGGCGACGCAGCGCTGGCGCCAGGGGATCGTGCGTCGCTGCGCGACCCTGCGGGCAGCGCGTCGCCCGGCGCGGCATCTTCGGCGCCGCCCATCACCGGCTCGCGCGGTTCGAAGCGCGAGTCGGCAGTCACGGCCTTCTTCGGGTCGGCCCTGCGTGCCTGCCAGGCACCGTGGGCCACCACGCCCACCAGCACGACACCGCCGAGTGCGGCCAGCGCGAGGGTCAGGTCACCGCTCATGAACGCGCCTTGCTCGCGCAGACGACGGCACCGCTCATGCCGCCTCCGCCAGGTTCACGGCTTCCGCCATGTCGACCGCGACGATGCGCGAAACGCCCTGCTCCTGCATCGTCACGCCGATCAGTTGCACCGCCATTTCCATCGCGATCTTGTTGTGACTGATGAACAGGAACTGCGTGCTCTTCGACATCTCCTTGACCAGCTTGGCATAGCGCTCGGTGTTGGCGTCGTCCAGCGGCGCATCGACTTCGTCGAGCAGACAGAACGGCGCGGGATTCAACTGGAAGATCGCGAACACCAGCGCGATCGCCGTCAGCGCCTTCTCGCCACCCGACAGCAGGTGGATCGTGCTGTTCTTCTTGCCCGGTGGCTGCGCCATCACCTGGACGCCAGCGTCGAGGATCTCGTCGCCGGTCATCACCAGCCGGGCCTGACCGCCGCCGAACAGGCTGGGGAACATGCGGCCGAAGTGCTCGTTGACCTGGTTGAAGGTGCTGCCGAGCAGGTCGCGGGTCTCGAGGTCGATCTTGTGGATGGCACCCTCGAGCGTTCCGATCGCATCCATCAGGTCGGCGTTCTGCGCGTCGAGGAACGTCTTGCGCTCGCGCGCGGTCGTCAGTTCGTCGAGTGCAGCCAGATTGACTGCGCCGAGGGCCGTGATCTCGCGATTGATGCGGTCGATCTCGCCCTGCAGTCCCTGCAGCCGAACGCCGTCGCGCTCGATGCCCTGCGAGAGCGACTCGAAGTCGACGGCCGCGGCCACCAGCTGATCGAGGTACTGCGCACCGCCGAGCTGCGCGGCCTGCTCCTCGAGCTGCAGCTTGGTAATGCGGTCGCGCAGTGGCTGCAGGCTCTGTTCATGGACCATGCGCTGCTCGTCGGCGCGGCGAAGTCGCAGGGTCAGGTCGTCGTAGGCGCTGCGCTGCGCGCCCAGCGCCGCCTCGCGTTCGAGCTTCAGCGCCAGCGCTTCCTGCAGACCGACCTGGGCCGTGGCGTCGGTGAGCCGCACCAGTTCCTCGTTGAGCTGCTCCTGCCCCTGCGCGTTGCTGGCGACCTGCTGAATCGCGGTCTCGATGCCTCGCTGCAGTTCGCTGCGGCGCGCCGCCAGAGACCGCGCCGCGAACTGCGACTCCTGGGCCTGGCGCTCCAGCGTGCGCAACTGCTCGCGCGCGGCCGCCAGCACCCGCTCGGCCTGGATCACCGCGTCGTCGAGCTCGGCATGGCGCTCCTGGGTCGCCGCCAGTTCGATGTCGAGTTCCTCGAAGCGCGCTTCGCCCGTGGCGCGGCGCTCGTTGAGCTCCTCGAGTTGGGCGTCGATCTCGGCCAGTTCGTCATCCAGCTGCGTCGAGCGCGACTGCGTCTGCTCGGCCTGCTGCGTCAACCGCAGCAGTTCGACCTGCAGCTGGTGCGCGCGGCCCTGCGACTCGGCCGAGTCGCGGCGCGCCGTGGCCAGGTGCGCGGAGGCGCCGGTGTAAGCCGCTTCGGCCCGGATCAGCGCGCTGCGCGCTTCCTCGGCGATGAGCGACTGCGCGCGCAGCTGGCGGTCGAGGTTCTCGATCTCCTGCGCGCGTGCGAGCAGGCCGGCCTGCTCGGAGTCGGGCGCATAGAACGAGACCGCGTGCGCGCTGGCCGCGTGGCCTTCGCGCGTCATCAGCACCTCGCCGTGCTGCAGGCGTGAACGTGCGGCCAGCGCATCGTCGAGGCTGGCCGCGGTGTAGACACCTTCGAGCCAATCGGTCAGCAACGCCTTCAGGCCGGCGTCGCCGACTCGCAGCAGGTCACTGAGCCGCGAGAGCGTCGCGTTCGATGTGGCCTGCGGCGTGCCAGCCACCGGCGGCGTGTAGAAGACCAGCTTCGCCGGCGGCGCATCGTCTGCAAAGGCACGCACCGTCTCGACCCGGCCGACCTCGAGCGCGTTGATGCGCTCGCGCAGCGCCGCCTCGAGCGCGGTTTCCCACCCCGGCTCGATGTGGATACGTGTCCACAGACCGCTCAACCCATCGAGCCCGTGTCTCGCCAGCCAGGGCCGCAACTTGCCTTCGGTCTGCACCTTGTCCTGCAAGGCACGCAGCGCATCGAGCCGGGCGCTGAAATCCGACTGCCTGGCGGCTTCAGCATTGACCTCGGACTGGCGCAGGCGCCGCGTTTCATCGAGCGCCGGCACCTGCTCGCCCAGATCGGCCAGCCGCGCTTCGGCGACCTCGCGGGACTCCTCTGCGCTGGAGAACTGCTGCTTCAGGTGCTCGATGCGATCCAGGTCGGGTGCCGCGAGCTGTCGTTTTTCGCCAGCCAGCTTCTCGCGGCGGGCGACGAGCTGGCGGTTCTGATCCTCGAGATTGCGGCTGTCGCTGGCCAGCACCTGGATCTGCTGCTGGACGCCAGCGACGACGCCGCGCTGCGTGCTCGCCGCCGACTGCGCGCCACGCACCGCCTCCTCGAGACCGGGAAGCCGGTCGGCCTGCTCCTCGGCCTGTGCGGCCAGGACCTCGCTGTGCTCGTCGGCGCTGACCATCTGCTCGGCCAGTTGCTCGAGCTCGGCCTCGGCCTGGGCACGACGGTCGGCCCATTGCGCAGTCTGCAGCGACAGTTCGGCGAGCCGCTGCTCGGCGCGCTGCCGACCTTCGACCACATAGCGGATGCGCTCCTCGAGCCGACTGACTTCGAGCGAGGCCTCGGCCAGGCGCCCCTGCGATGCGTGCAGCTCGTCGCTGGCGGCGTAGTGCGCCTGGCGGATGGTCTCGAGCTCGGCCTCGCCCTGGCGCAGTTCGGCCACGCGGGCCTCGAGCGCGTTGACTGCGGTGGAGACTTCCTTCTCGATGCGCTGCTGCTCGCCGGCCGCATCCCGGTGGCGCAGGAACCACAACTGATGCAGCTTCAGGGTGCCGTCGTCCTGCAGGCTGCGGTAGCGCCCGGCGACCTCGGCCTGCTTCTCGAGCTTCTCGAGGTTGCCGTTGAGCTCGCGCAGGATGTCGTCGACGCGGGTGAGGTTGTCGCGGGTGTCGCGCAACCGGTTCTCGGTCTCGCGGCGGCGCTCCTTGTACTTGGACACGCCAGCCGCCTCTTCCAGGAACAGGCGCAGTTCCTCGGGCTTGCTTTCGATGATCCGGCTGATCGTCCCCTGGCCGATGATCGCGTAGGCACGCGGGCCGAGCCCGGTGCCGAGGAACACGTCCTGCACGTCGCGCCGACGCACCGGCTGGTTGTTGATGTGGTAGCTGCTGCTGCCGTCGCGGGTCAGAACGCGCTTGACGGCGATCTCGGCGAACTGGTTCCACTGGCCACCGGCACGGGCGTCCTCATTGCTGAACACGAGCTCGACGCTGGCACGACTGGCCGGCTTGCGCTGGCCCGATCCGTTGAAGATCACGTCCTGCATCGATTCGCCGCGCAGCTCGGACGCCTTGCTTTCACCGAGCACCCAGCGCACCGCGTCCATGATGTTCGACTTGCCGCAGCCGTTCGGGCCGACCACGCCGACCAACTGGCCGGGCAACTGAAAGTGGGTGGGGTCGGCGAACGACTTGAAGCCGGACAGCTTGATGGAATTCAGACGCATGTACGAGAGCGGATTCCGGTGCGAACCGCTATCGGCATGCGCACATAAGTCGTTGATTTATTTGAGAAAACATCGAATTAATCGAGCTCTCCACGGCCTGCGATAATAGCATCGAGACCGTGAAAAACGACCGCAAGGCGGCCTGGACATGAAGACGTGGCTGAATCGCTTGCTGGGCTCTGAACCGGCCCGCAAGACCCCCCAGAAATCAGCGCCGGTGACGCTGCCGGCCAGCACGGCGAAGCCGGCTGAAGCAGGCGCGGGCTTCGCCGTGCGGCGCCCCCTGGTTGCCGCCAACGGCAACGTCGCCGGGTTCGAGTTCTGCCTGCCCGCCTCCGTGGAGGAGCGCCTGCGCCGCAAGGCCGACCCGATCGCCCAGGGCGCGCATGCGCTGGCGTTGATGTCATCGATGCGCTCCACCCTGGACAACGGCCGCGTTGCGCTCGCAACCATCCCGCTGGCGATCCTGGCGCGTCCGAACGTCGTCGACCATGCGCCCGCCGGTGCGCATCTGTGCATCGACGGCGCCGCCGATGACGATGCCGGTTCTCCGGGGTCCGTCGACGAGGCAGCGCTGCTCGCTTCGCTGCGGGCGCGCGACGTCCGAGTCGGTGCCCTGCTGCGCCAGCCCACCGACGCGGCAAAGCTCGATTTCGCGGTGCTGAGCGCAACCACCGACGGACTCGAATCCATGCTGGCTGCCGCCAGGCAGTGGCGGGAAGCCAACGGCTCCCGAACCCTGATCGCCACCCAGCTCGCCAGCGTCGACGAGATCGAGCTCGCGCTCGCCGCGGGCGCCACGCTGGCGTGCGGGAGCTTCAATGCGTCCGCCGCAGCGCCGCCGCAGCGTGCACTGCAAGGCGATGTGCAGCGGATCATCCAGTTGCTGAATTCGGTGCGCAGCGAGGAGAAGCCCCTGGCCGACCTGACGCAGGACCTGCGCGCCGACGTGGCCCTGTGCTACCGGCTGCTGCGCCATGTGAACAGCCCGGCGGTCGGGCTGTCGCGCCCTGTCGAATCGATCGACCAGGCGGTGCTGCTGCTCGGCCGATCCGAGCTCTACCGGTGGCTGTCGGTGCTGCTGCTGTCGTCGGTGAACGGCCGCCGGGCGTCTCGTGCGCTGCAGGAAATCTCGCTGGCACGGGCGCGGCTGGCCGAGTCGCTGGCTCGCGAGCGCAGCGGCGATGCACCCGATGCGCTGTTCACCGTGGGCCTGCTGTCGCTGCTGGATGTGATGCTGCAGGTGCCGCTGACCCAGGCCCTCGGCCCGCTGCGCCTGACCGACCCGGCGCGACAGGCGCTGATCGAGCGCGGCGGCCCGTGGCGCGACATCCTGGCGCTGGCCGAAGCGCTCGAGCGCCACGACCTGACCTCAGCCGGCGAGCTGGCCGATGCGTTCGGCGGTCTCGACCGCGTGCTGACGCTGTCGGACGAGGCGTGGGGCTGGGCCGCTTCGGTGCAGCGCGAGCTCGACGCCTGAGGTACGGCCGGGTTCCTGGCAAGGCTGAGCCGCCCTCGGCGGCCATGGCATCGATAATTTGGCGATGAATCCCTTGCTTGCCCGGCTGCAGCCCTACCCGTTCGAGCGCCTGCGCGCGCTGACCCGCGACATCACACCGAACCCCGCGCTGGCGCCGATCAGTCTCGGCATCGGCGAACCGAAGCACCCGACGCCGGCGCTGGTGACCCAGGCGATCACCGACAACCTGGCAGGACTCGCGGGCTATCCCGCCACCGCCGGCGAGCCCGCGCTGAGGGAGGCCATCGTGCAATGGATCGGGCGCCGCTACGGTGTCACGGTGGACGCAGGCAGCCAGGTGCTGCCGGTCAACGGATCGCGCGAGGCGTTGTTCGCGCTGGCACAGACGGTCATCGATCCGACCCGGGGCGACGCGACCGTGGTCTGCCCGAATCCGTTCTATCAGATCTACGAAGGCGCGGCGCTGCTGGCCGGAGCGCGCGTCGAGTTCGTCAACAGCGACCCGGCACGCCAGTTCGCCGCCGACTGGGACGCCGTGCCCGAAGCCACCTGGGCGCGAACGCAACTGCTCTACGTCTGTTCGCCCGGCAACCCCACCGGCGCGGTGATGCCGCTGGCCGAATGGCGCAGGCTGTTCGAACTGAGCGACCGCCACGGATTCGTGATCGCCTCGGACGAGTGCTATTCGGAGATCTATTTCCGCGACGAGCCACCGCTGGGCTCGCTCGAGGCCGCACAGCAGCTGGGGCGCAACGATTTCCGCCGGCTTGTCGCATTCACCAGCCTGTCCAAGCGGTCGAACGTGCCGGGCATGCGATCCGGCTTCGTGGCCGGCGACGCCGAGATACTGAAATCGTTCCTGCTGTATCGCACCTATCACGGCAGCGCGATGAGCCCGACCGTGCAACGGGCCAGCGTCGTGGCCTGGAACGACGAGGCCCATGTGGTCGCCAACCGAGAGCAGTACCGTCGCAAGTTTGCCCAGGTGACCCCGCTGCTGGCCGAAGTGATGGACGTGGCGCTGCCCGACGCCGGCTTCTACCTGTGGGCCGACATTTCCCGGCTCATCCCCGGCGGTGACGACGTGGAATATGCCCGTGGCCTGCTCGCTCAATACAATGTGGCGGTTCTGCCGGGAAGCCTGCTGGCACGCGAAGCAGGCGGCGTGAATCCCGGAGCAGGCCGCATCCGCCTGGCCCTGGTGTCCGAGGCGGACAGCTGCCTCGAAGCCGCCCACCGGATCGTGGCCCACTGCCGATCGATGATCAGCGCCTGAGGGCCGGTCCTGCCGGCTCGCAGTGAGCCAGCCGGTGTGTGTTCCTCTCCTGCCACCCTTTTACTGAACTGTCCATGACCGCAAACCTCCAGAGCATCATCGAAGCCGCGTGGGACAACCGCGCCAACCTGACGACCACCAGCCATCCGGAGGTCAATGCAGCGGTCGAAACGGTGATCTCCGACCTGAACGCCGGGCGCGTGCGCGTTGCCGACCGTCAGGGCGTCGGCCAGTGGAGCGTGAACCAGTGGGTCAAGAAAGCCGTGCTGCTGTCGTTCAGGCTGAACGACAACGAGCTGATGCACGCGGGCGATCTCACCTTCTTCGACAAGGTGAAGACCAAGTTCTCGCACATCGACGAAAGCGCCGTGCGCGCTTCGGGCGTGCGCATCGTGCCGCCTGCGGTGGCTCGCCGCGGCAGCTTCCTGGCGAAGAACGTGGTGCTGATGCCGAGCTTCGTGAACATCGGGGCCTACGTCGACGAGAACACGATGGTCGATGCCTGGGCCACGGTCGGCTCCTGCGCGCAGATCGGCAAGAACGTGCACCTGAGCGGCGGCGTCGGCATCGGCGGCGTGCTGGAACCGCTGCAGGCCAACCCGACGATCATCGAGGACAACTGCTTCATCGGCGCCCGCTCGGAGATCGTCGAAGGCGTGATCGTCGAGGAGAACTCGGTGATCTCGATGGGCGTGTACATCGGCCAGAGCACCAAGATCTACGACCGCGCCACCGGCGAGGTCAGCTACGGCCGCGTGCCGGCCGGCTCCGTGGTGGTCAGCGGCAACCTGCCGAGCGCCGATGGCACCCACAGCCTGTATTGCGCCGTGATCGTGAAGAAGGTCGACGCGCAGACCCGCGCGAAGACCAGCCTCAACGACCTGCTGCGCGCCTGATACTCAAGTTGAGCGTGGAAGCACCGATGCCACAGGCGTTGCACCGAGTTCTTGGAGCAAGGGAGTCGTCATGAGCGGGAACATGGAGCGCGTGCTGCGCCTGATGTCGGAGAAGAGCGCGTCCGACGTCTACCTGTCGGCCAACACGCCGATCCTGATCAAGATCAACGGGCAGATCATGCAGCTGAGCGATCAGCCGCTGACGCCGGCGCAGCCCCGGCAACTGCTCGCCGAGGTGCTGACCCCCAAGCAGCTCGAGGAACTCGACGACACCGGCGAGCTGAATGTTGGTGTCGGGCTGCCAGGGGTCGGAAGCTTCCGGCTCAGCGGCTTCAAGCAGCGCGGCTCGATCGCCGCCGTCTTCCGCTGCATCCCGGTCGACATTCCGACGCTCGAAAGCCTGCAGGTGCCGTCCCTGCTGAACACGCTCGTGATGGAGAAGCGCGGGCTGATCCTGATGGTGGGCTCCACCGGCGCCGGCAAGAGCACCACGCTGGCCGCGATGCTGGAACAGCGCAACCAGCAGATGGCCGGCCACATCCTGACCATCGAGGATCCGATCGAATTCCTGTTCAACAACAAGAAGTCGGTCGTCAACCAGCGCGAGGTCGGGCGCGACACGCAGTCGCTGCAGGTCGGCCTGCGCAATGCGCTGCGGCAGGCACCCGACTGCATCCTGATCGGCGAGATCCGCGATCGCGAGACGATGACCGCGGCGATCTCGTACGCGCTGTCGGGCCACCTGGTGCTGTCGACGCTGCATGCCAACAACAGCTATCACGCCCTGGGCCGGATCCTGTCGTTCTACACGCCGGAATCCCGCCCCGCGCTGCTGTCCGACCTCGCATCAGGCCTGCGCGCCATCGTGTCGCAGCGACTCGTGCGCGCCACGGCGGGCGGCCGCATCCCGGCGGTCGAGGTGATGCTCAACACCAAACTGGTGTCCGACCTGATCACCGCCGGCGACTTCGGCGGCGTGCGCGAGGCGATGGAAAAGTCGCTGGCCGAGGGATCGCAGACCTTCGAGCAGGATCTGGCCCGACTGATCACCGACGGCACCATCTCGCGCGACGAAGGCCTGGCCTTCGCCGACTCGCCGACCAACCTGATGTGGCGGCTGCAGAACGACATGTCGCCGGTGTCCCGGATCACCGCGAAGAAGGAAGAAGTGGACGAAGGTGCCAGCTTCACGGAAATCACGCTCGACGTGCGTCCGGAACCATCGAACACCCGCGCCGCGCCGCTGTCGCGCATGTGACCGCGCGATGGACCGCCCTCGCATCACACCCCCAATGACCATGCAACCGTCGACTTCATGACACTCCTAGATCTGATCAAGCGCGAAGCCGCCCGCCTCAAGAAGGCGGGCGTTTCATTTGGGCATGGCACCGCCAATGCCTTCGACGAGGCCGCCTGGCTGGTGCTGTGGAGCCTCGGGATGGACCTCGATGCGCTCGAGACGCACGCCAAGCGCGAGGCATCGGCCGACGAGGAGGCCAAGGCGGTTGCGCTGGTGACCCGCCGCATCGAGACGCGACGGCCAGCGGCCTACCTGACACAGGAAGCCTGGCTGCAGAACGTGCCGTTCTACGTCGACGAACGCGTGATCGTTCCGCGCTCGTTCATCGCCGAACTGCTGGTCGATGGCGAAGGCCAGGGCACGCTCGACGCGTGGCTGTCCGACCGCACGCAGCACGTGCTCGATCTGTGCACCGGCAATGGCAGCCTGGCAGTGATCGCGGCCCTGGCGTACCCGGAGATCGAGGTCGATGCTTGCGACCTGTCGGACGACGCACTCGCGGTGGCGAAGATCAACGTCGAGCGGCACAAGCTGTCGAAGCGCATCACGCTGATGAAGTCCGACCTGCTCGACAGCGTGCGCGGACCGTACGACCTGATCCTGTGCAACCCGCCTTACGTCAATTCGAGCAGCATGGCGGCACTGCCCGATGAGTACCGCCATGAGCCCGCGCTGGCGCTGGCCGGCGGCGAGGACGGCATGGACCTGGTGCGCCGCATCGTCAACGACGCCGTAGCCAAGCTCACCGACATCGGCGTGCTGGTGCTCGAGATCGGCAACGAACGCGGGCATTTCGAGGCCGCGTTCCGGCGCCTCGAAGTGGCCTGGCTGGAAACCAGCGCCGGCGACGACGCGGTGCTGCTGGTGACCCGCGAGGCGCTGCTGCGCTGGTCCAAGCGCAGCGAAACCTGGAGGGCGTGAAGCCATGATCACGCTCAAGGACGTGACCCTGCGTCGCGGAACGAAGGTCGTGCTCGACGCTGCCTCGGTGACGCTGCAGCCGGGAGAGAACGTGGGTCTGGTGGGCCGCAACGGTGCAGGCAAGTCCAGCCTGTTCGCGATGCTGACGAACCGGCTGCAGTCCGATGGGGGCGAGGTCTACATGCCGCCGCGCTGGCGCGTCGGCGAAGTCGCGCAGAACATGCCCGAGACCGATGACGGGGCCACCGACTTCGTACTCGAGGGCGACACGCGACTGGTCGAAGCGCAGGCGCAGCTCGCCGCCGCCGAGGCCGGCGACGACGGCCACGCGATCGCCGATGGCCACCAGGCGCTGGCCGACGCCGGCGCCTTCGATGCGCGACCGCGTGCGCAGGCACTGCTGATGGGGCTGGGCTTCAAGAACGAGCAGCTCGACGCCCCGGTCAACAGCTTCTCGGGCGGCTGGCGCATGCGGCTGCAACTCGCCCGCGCACTGATGTGCCCGGCCGACCTGCTGCTGCTCGACGAGCCGACCAACCACCTGGACCTCGACGCGCTGGTCTGGCTGGAGGCCTGGCTCAAGCGATTCGAAGGCACGATGCTGGTCATCAGCCACGACCGCGAATTCCTCGATGCAATCACCCACGTGACAGTGCACCTCGAGGACGCGAAGCTGACGCGCTACGGCGGCAACTACACCGCGTTCGAGGAAATGCGCGCCGAGCGCATGGTGCTGCAGCAGGCCAGCTTCGAGAAGCAGAAGGAGAAGATGGCCCATCTGCAGAAGTTCATCGACCGCTTCAAGGCCAAGGCCAGCAAGGCCAAGCAGGCGCAGAGCCGCGTGAAGGCGCTCGACCGGATGGAGAAGCTGGCGCCGATATTGACGTCGCGCGAGTTCTCGTTCGAGTTCCGCGAGCCGCTGAACCTGCCGAATCCGATGCTTAGCCTGAAGGACGTCGAGTGCGGGTACCACGCACTCGAGGAAGGCGGGCCCGACAAGATCATCGTGCGCAACATCAACCGCTCGGTGCTCGCGGGCCAGCGCATCGGCATCCTTGGCGCCAACGGCCAGGGCAAGTCAACCGTGGTCAAGACCATCGCGCGCGCGCAGGCCGCACTCGGCGGCACGATCACCGAAGGCAAGGGCTTGGCGATCGGCTATTTCGCGCAGCAGGAGATGGACGTGCTGCGTCCCGGCGATTCGCCGCTGAACCACATGATCCGGCTGGCCCGAGAGGTCAGCCCGCAGGCGCGCGAGCAGGAACTGCGCAACTTCCTGGGCCAGTTCCGCTTCGCCGCCGACATGGTCAACCAGCCGGTCGGCACGCTCAGCGGCGGCGAGAAGGCGCGGCTGGTGCTGGCGATGCTGGTATGGCAGCGCCCCAACCTGCTGCTGCTCGACGAGCCGACCAACCACCTCGACCTCGACACCCGCGAGGCGCTGTCGATGGCGCTCAACGAGTTCGAGGGCTCGCTGATGCTGGTCAGTCACGACCGCGCGCTGCTGCGCGAGGTCTGCGACGAGTTCTGGCTGGTCGCCGACGGCGGCGTGCGCCCGTTCGACGGCGACCTCGACGACTACCAGAAGTACCTGCTCGACACGGCTCGCGCACAGGCCAAGGCCTTGCGGGAGGCCGGCAACGCCAGCAAGAAGGCGGCGGCGCCGGCGCCCGCATCGGCACCCGTGGCGCCCGCCCCGAAGCCATCGACGGCCGCCACCGCGCCGGCCAAGCGCGAAGACCGCAAGGCCGATGCGCAGGCGCGTCAGCTGAAGTCCGACGAGCTCAAGCCCCTGCGCAAGGAACTGAACCGCATCGACAACCGGCTCGGCGCGCTGTTCGGCGACCGCGATGCCCTCGAGGCGGGCTTCGCAACCGGCTCGATGTCACCGGCGCAGCTGGCCGAGAGCGGCAAGAAGCTCAAGGCCATCACCGAAGAGATCGGGCTGCTCGAAGGCCAGTGGCTGGACCTCAGCACGCAGGTCGACGAGTTGACGGCCAAGGCGGGCTGAGGCTCGCCAAGCCTGCACCCTGAAGAACGGCCTCTGCGGGCCGTTCTTCATGTGGGTTGATGTTCCATCAGCGCAAGCATCAGCTCGATGCGCGCCTGAACCGGACTCAGGTCTTCGGCGCCCGGCAGTCGGTCGCCAGCGACAGGCACCAGCCGGCCGTCGCCGCAGCGCAGGCTGCGCAGAACCGCGATGCCCCGGGATCGGGCCTCCAGCAGGGCCGCTTCCAGATCGTGGTGCACCCGGCCGTTGCCGGTCCCGGCCACGACCAGTCCGTCGACACAGCGGGTGCCCTCGGTACCGTCGCCGCACAAGGCTCGCACCGCCGCAGCGCCGGCTCCGGCATGGCTGAGGACGATTTCGACGCGCGGCCACTGCGCCACCGGATGCGTGAGCGCGGCGGCGACCGGCGCGGTGGAATCCATCGCAGCGAATGCAGCCGTGCGGTCCGCAGCCGCAACGAACCGACCGTCCTCGATCGCCCCCAGCAGCCCGGCCTCGCCCGAGCTGAACGCGTCGAGCCGAGTCGGATGCACCTTGCGCACGTTGCGGGCGCCGTGCACCGTGCCGGACAGCACCGCGAGCACCCCGGTGGCGCCGGGATCTCGTGCCAGCGTCACCGCATCGAGCAGGTTGCGCGGCCCGTCTGCCTCGGAAGAAGTGGCCGGCCGCATCGCGCCGGTCAGCACGACCGGCTTCGCAGGTGCCAGAACACGCTGCAGGAAGTAGGCGGTTTCCTCCAGCGTGTCGGTGCCGTGCGTGACGACGACGCCGAGCACTTCGGCGCGAGCCAGGTGGTGCGCCACGCGCTGCGCCAGCGACTGCCAGATTGCGTGGGTCATGTCCTTGCTGTCGATCTGCGCGACCTGTTCGCTTTCGATCGGCAGGCCAGCCAGCTCCGGCAGGCCGGCCAACAACTGCACGATGCCGAGCTGCGCCGACTTGTAGCCGAGGTGGTCCCCAGGCGAGTCCGCGGTGCCCGCGATCGTCCCGCCCATCGCCAGGACGACGACCGTGCCGGCGCCGCCAACCGGGTGTGTCGGGTGGGCGGGTTTGATGCGGGGGTGCACTGCCACGGGCCGGATTCTGGGCCCACGGATCGCCGACACGGCAGCCGCCACGACGGGCGCCTGCGCGGGGGATCGGAAACGTGCGGATACGCCTCGAACTCAAGTCGCGGCCGCTTACGTCGAAAAAAGGTCATTGTCAAGCTTCAATCGGGAACTCAACGTGAACACTTCCTCGATCGCAACCACGCAGGCACTGGCCTCGCAGACCGGCTATTCGCTGTCCATCCGTGCCTCTTCGGGCCCGGCACGACCGGAGGGCACCGACGATTCATCCGAGGTGCGCCGCCTGCGTCACGGCGATCACGAGCACCACCACGATCACGACCATCGGGCGCCGCGCTCTGACGATCAGGGCTATTCGGGCAGCGCGTTCACCTCGTTGAAGCTGAAGATCGAGGAGACCTTCTCGTCGCTGACCGGTCGCACCGGCACGGATGCCGAGGACTCGACTTCATCGTCGGAGTTCGAAGGCGAGTTCCAGGCCCGGATCCAGTTCTCGGGACCGGACGGCGAGTTCAAGGCCAAGCTCAAGTTCAGTCTGGAGGGCGACTCGGCGACCGCCGGCGCCGACTTCGCCAGCGCAATGCAGGGCTTCGCGCAAACGCTGTTTGCCGCACTGAACGCGCTGTACGGCGGCGGCAGTACGCCAGCACTGCCGGGCCCCACAGAAAGCACGGCGCCCGTGGGCACCGACCCCGCGGCCACGCCGGCGCTGCCTGCCCCACCGCCTGCGCCTGCTCCGGTGGCGGACGAGACGGTTGCCGCAGCCCCGGCGCCGACCGCGAACCCGGAACCGGTCGTGGTTGCGCCTCCAGCGGCTCCTTCGACACCCACCACGGGCAGCTTCAGTCCGACGACGACGTCGTTCTCGATCAAGCTGCGCGCCACCTATGACTCGTTCGAGAACAACCTCGGGCCCCTGGTCAACCAGCTGGCTCAGCCGGATGTGGGCGACGCATTCCCGGCCTTGACGTCGCTGCTGCGGGACCTGGCGGACCGCTTCGGGCAGCTGGTCTCGCAGGACCCGGCCTCCGCAACCAGCGCGCCCACCCTGCAGGACTTCCTGAAAGCACTGTCGGGATCCTTCTTCAACCCCCAGCCCGAGGCATCCGCAGAGGCGGACGCAGCTGATCCATCGACACCTGCCCTGCCGACTGCCGAGACCGGCGCCCAGCCCACTGATCCCGTCGTCGCGGACACACCGACCGCGCCCGCCCCGACGAGCCAACGCTTCACGGCGATGGCCCAGTACAAGCAGGTGCTGACCTACAGCGACGCGGGCTCGTCGCTCAGCCTGCAGACCAGCATGAGTGCACGCCTGGTGTACGAAGTCGCCTGATCACCTGCAGCGTGCGCCGGGAGCACCGGCAACCTTTGCATTTTGGTGAAGGCTGGATGAAAATACAGTTGACTGGACAAATCGCCAGTCCACTGCCAGCCACGGGTGCCGCCATGCGACACCCAGCCCACCGAGATGCGCCATGCAAGATGCCCCGAAGCTGACCGATCGACAGCAGCAGATCCTCGATCTGGTTCAAAGCGCCATCGAGCGCACCGGGGCACCACCCACCCGCGCCGAGATCGCAGCAGAGCTCGGCTTCAAGTCAGCCAACGCGGCTGAAGAGCACCTGCAGGCCCTGGCCCGCAAGGGCGTCATCGAACTGGTCGGTGGCACCTCGCGCGGCATCCGCCTGAAGTCCGAGACCCTGCGCGCGCTGAACGAGATGCGCGGCAAGCAGTTCAGCCTGCCGCTGCCCAGCCTGTCGCAGCTCATGCTGCCGCTGATCGGTCGCGTGGCTGCCGGCAGCCCGATCCTGGCGCAGGAGCACATCGACCAGACCTACCTGATGGAGGCCAGCATGTTCCCGCGCCGGCCCGATTACCTGCTGAAGGTGCGCGGCATGAGCATGCGCGACGCCGGCATCATGGACGGTGACCTGCTCGCGGTGCAGAAGGCACGCGACGCGAAGAACGGGCAGATCGTCGTTGCAAGGCTGGGCGACGAGGTCACCGTCAAGCGCTTCAAGCGCACCCGCACCACGATCGAACTGCACCCCGAGAACCCGGACTTCGAGCCCATCGTGATCCCGTTCGGCGATGTCGACTTCGAACTCGAAGGCCTGGCCGTCGGCCTGATCCGCAACAACATGATGATGTAGCTGCGGCGCGCTCCGACAGCGGGTTCTGGCCGGCGATCGCCGGCCTTTTCAATCGATCGCCTGCGGTGGCGGGGACAAGAATTCGTGTCGAACGTCACGCGCCGCGTGCGGAGTCGATCGACATGTTGAACCGCTGGACACACCGACTGCAATCCACCTGGGCCAAACGGGGCCGACCGGCATCCGACAGGCAGGAGGCGCAGCGGCCGCTTCAACCCGCGACGGCACGCCACGTCGAGATCTGCCCGCCGGATCGTCTCTACCGGCGATCACGCTGGCGCAGGGGCCTGCGTGACTGGCTCAACACCGGCTGGGACGTCAGCTCGCCCGCAGCGCTGACCGTCGAGCGAACGCCAGCCACGCCCGCCAGCGAGGCCGAGCCGACGCCGTTCGCCGACATCCGCCAGGAATTCGCGAATGCGCTGAACGACATCGACACCGATGCCGCAGCGCAACTGCGCGCACAGATCGAACGGGCCCGCTCACCCCGCGAACTGTGGCACCTGCGATCCGCCCTGTTCACGATGGTGGCCAGGCATCACAGCGAGTCGCAGGCTCAGTCGCGCATGGAGCGCCTGAACCGCCACTTCCCGAATCGCAGCCCGGCCTCCGGGCCTGGAACGCGCTGACATGCCTGCGCATCGTCACGGCCCGCAGCCCGACCACGAACTCTGGCGCGCGGTACACGAGCGGCCCGCGGCGCCGACTCCCTGGCCTTTCGACCGCGGGAGCCCGGCCATCGCGCTGCACGGCATGCCCGCCGACCGCCTGGCGATGACCGCCTCGCTGCGATCCATCCAGCTCCAGGCGCACCACCGGTCGCGCTGACCGAGGCGCGTCAGTCGCGCCCGATGAAATCGAACTTGCCGATCTCGACGCCGTTGTGCCGCAGCAGGGCATAGGCGATCGTCACGTGGAAGTAGAAGTTCGGCAGCACCCAGTGCTTGAGGTAGGCCTCGCCTGCGAACTTCAACGGCGACGCGCCGCGGATCGGGACCTCGATCTCCCTGGCCTCGGTGCCGTCGATCTGGTCCGCCGCAACCGACTTGATGTAATCGAGCGTCTTTGCGATGCGCTGCCTCAGTTCGGCCATCGTCGTCTCGTTGTCGTCGAACTTCGGCGCGCTGTCGCCGGACAGCCGTGCGACGCCGTACTTGGCCATGTCACAGGCGATCTGGATCTGCTTGGTGAACGGCAGCATGTCAGGCGCGAGCCGCGCGGCGAGATAGACCGACGTGTCGAATTTCTTCGCCACGGCGTGCGCCTCGGCGGCGTCGAGCCACCGCAACAGGTTGCCGAGCATCTTCTCGAAGACCGGCACGCTCGCCGAGTACATGGAAATGGACATGAAAGACTCCTGTCGGATGGACCGGGTGATTCCGGTGGCGCGCGATGCTACTGCGCAAGGGCTCGGCCTGCCGACGGGCACAATTGAAGGGTCTTTTCAGCGCCCATTGCCGTGAACATCATCATCCTCGACGACTACCAGGACGCGGTTCGCAAGTTGAAGTGCGCCGAAAAGATGGAGGCCCTGCACGCCAAGGTCTTCACCAACACCGTCAAGGGGATCGGACAGTTGTCGATCCGGTTGCGCGACGCGGAGGTCCTGGTGCTGATCCGCGAGCGCACGCACTTCCCCAGGCAACTGCTCGAGAAGCTGCCCCGGCTGCGCCTGATCTCCCAGACAGGAAAGGTCGGCTCGCACATCGACGTCGAAGCGTGCACCCGCCTCGGCATCGCAGTGGCCGAGGGCGTTGGCTCTCCGGTCGCGCCGGCGGAGCTGACCTGGGCGCTGATCATGGCGGCGATGCGCCGCGTGCCGCAGTACATCGGCAACCTGAAGCACGGCGCATGGCAGCAGTCGGGCCTGAAAGCCTCGTCGATGCCTGCCAACTTCGGCATCGGCATGGTGCTGAACGGCAAGACGCTGGGCGTCTGGGGCTATGGCCGCATCGGGCAGCTGGTCGCCGGCTACGCACGCTGCTTCGGCATGCGCGTGATGGTGTGGGGCAGCGAATCGGCTCGCGAGCGCGCCGAACTGGATGGTCACGCCTCGGCCCACTCGTGCGAGAGCTTCTTCGAGGAATGCGACGTGCTGTCGCTGCATCTGAGGCTCAGCGAAACGACACGCGGCGTGGTGAAGATCGAGCACCTGTCGCGGATGAAACCCACGTCGCTGCTGGTCAACACCTCGCGCGCCGAGCTGATCGAGGAAGGCGCGCTGGTGTCGGCGCTCAACCGGGGCCGGCCCGGCATGGCCGCGGTCGACGTCTTCGAGAGCGAACCGATCCTGCAGGGACACCCGCTGCTGCGACTCGAGAACGCGGTGTGCACACCACACATCGGCTATGTCGAGCAGGACAGCTACGAGGAGTACTTCGGAGCTGCGTTCGACAACGTGGTGAGCTTCGTCGAAGGTCGACCGACCCACATCATCAACCCCGAAGCCCTGAAGGTGCAGCGCTGAGCGCATCGAGCAGCGAAACCGAGCTTGCCGCGCCCCGGTCGAACGCCGATCTGTTCCTGACGTTCACGTGGCTCGCGCTGCAGGGTTTCGGCGGCGTGCTCGCGGTGGCACAGCGCGAACTGGTCGAACGCAAGCGCTGGCTGACGCGCGAACAGTTCGTCGAATACCTGTCGGTCGGCCAGGTGCTGCCCGGCCCCAACGTTGTCAACCTGTCGATGATGATCGGCGACCGTTTCTTCGGCCTGCGCGGCGCGATGTCCGCTCTGGCGGGCATGCTGGCGATGCCGCTGGTGATCGTGCTGCTGCTGGCCTCGCTGTACGGCCGTTATGAAAGTCAGCCTGCGGTGCAGGGTGCGTTGCGAGGCATGGGAGCGGTGGCCGCCGGGCTGGTGCTGGCCACCGCACTGAAGCTGCTGCCCACGCTGCGATCGAGCGCCCTCGGCGTACCCGCCGGCCTGGGATTCGCGGCAGTCGCTGCCCTTTCGGTCACGGCGTGGCACTGGCCGTTGTGGTGGGTGGTCACGGGCATCGGCTCGCTGGCTGTCGCACTGGCATGGTGGCGATTGCGGCCATGAGCACGGCGGGCCAAACCACGTGCCCAGGCAGCCCGGCGGAGGCACGGGTTCCTGTTGTCTGGGGGCATCGATGACGCCGGTGGATCTGCCCGCCCTGTTCGGCCATTTCCTGCTGTTGAGCCTGCTGGCGGTCGGCGGGGCGATCACCACGGCACCGGACATGCACCGCTACCTGGTGACCGAACACGGCTGGATCAGCGACGCGCAGTTCACCACATCGGTCGCGCTGGCGCAGGCCGCGCCGGGGCCGAACCTGCTGTTCGTGGCGGTGCTCGGCTGGAACGTCGCCGGGCCGATGGGCGCCGTGGCGACGATGACAGGCATCCTGCTGCCGTCGACGCTGCTGACGCTGTGGGCCACCCGCTGGGGCCAGGCGCGGCGCGACACGCGCGGGGTGCGGGCGTTCACCACCGGCATGGCGCCGTTGACGCTCGGGCTGCTGGTGGCAACCGGTTGGGTGCTGACGGAGCCGGTGCGGATGCAGGTTGGCGCGTGGGCGTTGATCGCCATCACGGTGGTGGTGATGGTTCGCACACGCGTCAGCCCGATGTGGCTGGTGGCGCTAGGCGCCGTCGTCGGGGCGATGGGGTACGCGTGACCCCTGCTCTTCGCCAGGCAAACGCCTGGAGCACCGAGATGTACCGCGCCGGGTTTCGGCCCGGCTGCCGAGTAACTTTCATTTGCTGGCCCAAATGAAAGTCACCAAAGCAAAAGGCCTGAACACCAGCCGATCTGGGTGTCACGCTGCGGCCTGAAGGCTGACTGCAGAGGCTCTGGCACGAGAACCGACACCGGACTACCGCCTCGGCTTCCTCGCTAATGCCAGTCCGCTTGTTCTCGCTTCGGCTCGACCCTGACGGGTCCTCGCGGCGATGACCCGCAGGGTCGAGCCGTATCGATACCGAGTTGACTGAATGTGAGTGAGGAAACCGATTCGGTAGCTCGGCGCTTGTTCTCGTGCCAGAGCCTTTGAGGTAGGTGTGCAGCCGAAGCGAGCCGATCAAATCGGCTGGTGTTCGGCCCCTCTTCTTTGGTGACTTTCTTCTGGGGCAGCAGAAGAAAGTTACCCGCCTGTCGGGGCGGAACCCGACGCGGTGCCTGCCAGGCAATCAGACGAGAGTCAAACCCGCTCCGCCACCCAAGCCCGGACCGAGTACAAAGCTGCAGAAAGCCCGCTCGGATCCGTCCCCCCCGCCATCGCCATGTCGGCCTTGCCGCCGCCCTTGCCTCCGACCTGCTGCGCGACGAAGTTGACCAGTTCGCCGGCTTTCACCTTGCCGATGTGGTCGGCGGTGACGCCTGCGGCGAGTTGCACCTTGCCGCCTTCGACACTGGCCAGCACGATCACCGCGCTCTTGAGCTTGTCCTTGAGCTTGTCCATCGTCTCCCGCAGCGCCTTGGCGTCGGCCCCTTCGAGACGCGCGGCCAGCACCTTCAGCGATCCGACATCGACCGCCTGGGACAGCAGCTCGTCGCCCTGCGACGAGGCCAGCTTGCCCTTGATCGCGACCAGTTCCTTCTCGAGCGCTCGCACTTGATCCAGCACCTGCGTCAGGCGGGTCGGCACTTCGGCCGGCGACGCCTTCAGCGTGCCGGCCAGCTGATTCATCGTGCCTTCGAGCGACTGCAGGTAAACCAGCGCGTTGTCGCCGGTGATCGCCTCGACGCGCCGAACGCCCGCGGCGACACCGCTTTCGGCGACGATCTTGAACAGCCCGATGTCGCCGGTGCGCGTCACGTGCGTACCGCCGCACAGCTCGCGGCTGCTGCCGATGTCGAGCACCCGCACCTCGTCACCGTACTTCTCGCCGAACAGCATCATCGCGCCGGTCTTCTGCGCATCGTCGATCGCCATCACGCGCGCCTGCGTCGCCGCGTTGGCCAGGACCTCAGCGTTCACCAGCGACTCGACCTTCGCGATCTGGGCCTCGGTCATCGGCGCGTTGTGCGCGAAGTCGAAGCGTGTTCGCTCCGCGTTGACCAGCGAACCCTTCTGCTGCACGTGCGCGCCCAGCACCTCGCGCAAGGCCTTGTGCATCAGGTGCGTGGCACTGTGGTTGCGCACGGTCTTCACGCGGCGCTCGGCATCGACGCGCGCCGTGAAGCTGTCGCCGACCTCGACCTCGCCTTCGACGATGCGTCCGTGGTGTCCGAACACGCTGGCCTGCACCTTGATCGTGTCCTCGACCAGCACGCGGGATCGCGCGTTGCGCAGCTCGCCGGTGTCGCCGGCCTGGCCGCCGCTCTCGGCGTAGAACGGGGTGTGGTCGAGCACGATCACCGCGTCGTCGCCTGCACGGGCGCGCAGCGCCGGCGTGCCGTCGAGGTAGATCGCGGTGACCTTCGCGCCCTCGTGCACCAGGTGGTCGTAGCCGTGGAAGGTGGTTGCGGTGCCGCTGTATTCGAGGCCCAGGGCCATCTTGAACTTGCCAGCGGCGCGCGCCTGCTCGCGCTGCCGGTTCATCGCGATGTCGAACGCCGCGCCGTCGACGGTCATGTCGCGCTCGCGGCAGACATCGGCGGTCAGGTCGAGCGGAAAGCCGTAGGTGTCGTGAAGCTTGAATGCGAGATCGCCGTTGAGGATGCGCCCGGCTTCACCCGGCTTCGCAGCGGTCTCGGCCAGCGCCGCCTCGAGGATTTCCATGCCGTTCGAGATGGTCTGGAAGAAGCGCTCCTCTTCCTGCTTCAGCACCTCGGTGACACGCTGTTGCTGCTGCCGCAGTTCAGGATAGGCGTCGCCCATCTCGACGGCCAGTGCGGCGACCAGCGTGTGGAAGAACGGCGTGCGCGCGCCGAGCTTGTAGCCATGGCGGATGGCGCGGCGGGTGATCCGGCGCAGCACGTAGCCGCGGCCTTCGTTGCCGGGGATGATGCCGTCGACCACGGTGAACGTGCAGGCGCGGATGTGATCCGCGATGACCTTCAGCGATGGCGAGTCCTTGTCGCAGTCTGCGGCACCGGCCGCATCGACCGCCCGCTTGGCCGCATCGAGCAGATTGACGAACAGGTCGATCTCGTAGTTGCTGTGCACATGCTGCAGCACCGCGGTGATGCGCTCGAGGCCCATGCCGGTGTCCACGCTGGGCTTGGGCAGCTTGTGCATGACGCCGTCTTCGGTGCGGTTGAACTGCATGAAGACGTTGTTCCAGATCTCGATGTAGCGGTCGCCGTCCTCGTTCGGCGACCCGGGCGGGCCGCCCGCCACCTCCGGACCGTGGTCATAGAAGATCTCGGTGCACGGTCCGCACGGTCCGGTGTCGCCCATCATCCAGAAGTTGTCGGACGCGTAGCGCGCGCCCTTGTTGTCGCCGATGCGCACGATGCGCTCGGCCGGAACGCCGACGGTCTTGTTCCAGATCTCGTAAGCCTCGTCGTCTTCGGCATAGACCGTCACCCAGAGCCTGTCCTTGGGCAGCTTGTAGACCTCGGTCAGCAATTCCCAGGCGTACTGGATCGCGTCGTGCTTGAAGTAGTCGCCGAACGAGAAATTGCCGAGCATCTCGAAGAAGGTGTGGTGCCGTGCGGTGTAGCCCACGTTGTCGAGGTCGTTGTGCTTGCCGCCGGCGCGGATGCACTTCTGGCTGGTCGTCGCACGGGTGTACGGCCGACGGTCGAAGCCGAGGAACACGTCCTTGAACTGGTTCATCCCCGCGTTGGTGAACAGCAGCGTCGGGTCGTCGCCCGGAATCACCGGGCTGCTCGGCACGATGGCGTGGCCCTTCGATTCGAAGAACTTCAGGAAGGTCTGGCGGATGTCGGTGGCTTTCATGGGAGCGTGTCGCAGGTGAAGATCGGCGCTGCACGGCAGGCGCGCACGGGGCCGAGTCACCCTCGAAAGGGAAGCTGGTGGGATGGTTTCAAGTTTATCCCCCACCCTCGGACGGCAGCGGGAAGCGGTAGAGTGAATGCCCCGCGGCGGCCGGCTGGCCAGGTCTGGACCCGGAAGCCCTCACCGCACGATTTCGAGCAAGCATGGACAACCACACCTCGCCGCTGGCGGCACTCACCGACCCCACGCTGCTGAAGACCGACGCCTTCATCGACGGCGTCTGGGTCAGCGCCGCCGACCGGTTCGTGGTCGACGACCCCGCCACGGGACGCAAGCTGGCCGATGTCGCGAACCTCGGAGCTGCCGGGGCCGAGGCCGCGCTCGCTGCCGCCGAGCGTGCCTGGCCCGCCTGGCGCGTCAAGACCGCCAAGGAGCGTGCAGCGATCCTGATGAAGTGGTTTCACCTGCTGCATCAGCACGCCGACGACCTCGCCCGCCTGATGACCGCCGAACAGGGCAAGCCGCTGGCCGAGGCGCGCGGCGAGGTGGTCTATGGCGCGAGCTTCATCGAATGGTTCGCCGAGGAGGCCAAGCGCGTCTACGGCGAGACCGTACCGACCACCGACGTCAACAAGCGCTACCTCGTCATCAAGCAGGCGATGGGCGTGTGCGCTGCCATCACGCCCTGGAATTTCCCGATCGCGATGATCACGCGCAAGGTCGCGCCGGCGCTGGCGGCCGGCTGCACCGTGGTCATCAAGCCTGCCGAACAGACGCCGCTGTCGGCCCTCGCGCTGGCCGAACTGGCGCAGCGCGCCGGCCTGCCACCAGGCGTGCTCAACATCGTCACCGCTGACAGTGAACGATCGATCGCCATCGGCCGGGTGCTGTGCGCCAGCGACACGGTGCGCCACCTGTCCTTCACCGGGTCGACCGAGGTCGGCCGCATCCTGGCCGCGCAGTGCGCGCCGACGATCAAGAAGCTGTCGCTCGAACTCGGGGGCAACGCGCCGTTCATCGTGTTCGACGACGCCGACATCGACAGTGCCGTCGAGGGCGCGATGGTCAGCAAATATCGCAATGCCGGCCAGACCTGCGTCTGCGCCAACCGGCTGTACGTGCAGGACGGCGTGTACGACGCCTTCGTGGAGAAGCTCGCCGCGAAGGTGCGCGGCATCCAGCTGGGCAACGGATTCGACGCCGGCGTCACGCAGGGACCGATGATCGACGCGAACGCGATCGCCAAGGTCGAGAGCCACGTCGCCGACGCGGTGGCCAAGGGCGCGCGGCTGCTGGCGGGCGGCCAGCGCAGGGACAGCCGCTTCTACGAGCCGACGGTGCTCGCCGATGCCACCGGCGACATGCTGTGCGCGCGCGAGGAAACCTTCGGACCGGTGGCTCCGGTGTTCCGCTTCCACACCGAGGCCGAGGCGATCGCCGCCGCCAACGACACCGAGTTCGGCCTGGCCAGCTATTTCTACAGCCGCGACATCGGACGAGTCTTCCGCGTCGGCGAGGCGCTCGAGTACGGCATGGTCGGCGTCAACACCGGGCTGATCTCGACGGCCGAGGTCCCGTTCGGTGGCGTGAAGCAGTCGGGCCTGGGGCGCGAGGGATCGCACCACGGGATCGACGACTATGTCGAGATCAAGTACCTGTGCCTCGGCGACATCCAGCGTTGAACAGACCATGAACATCCCGTCCCTCGAGATCCGCCACTGGGTCCTGCTGACCTTCATCGCATCGGCACTTTATGTGCACCTGCGCGGCCGAGTGCGCTTCCGCCTGGTGCGCGCGCTGACCGACTTCACGGTGTTCCTGGCACCGGTGAACGTGCTGATGTACCTGTTCTCGCGCACCCAGCGCAGCCCCTACATCGAACTGGCCGAGTTCCCTGAAATGGCGCCCCTGCAGCAGAACTGGCAGACCATCCGGTCCGAGGCGCTGCGGCTGAACGACGAGGGCTACATCCGCGCGGCGGCCGGCTACACCGACATGGGCTTCAACTCGTTCTTCCGCACCGGCTGGAAGCGCTTCTACCTGACCTGGTACGGCAAGGACCTGGCCTCGGCAGAAGCGCTGTGCCCGCAGACCGTGAAGCTGCTGCGCGGCATTCCGTCGATCAAGGCCGCGATGTTCGCGTCGCTTCCACCCGGCGCCACGCTGGTGAGGCACCGCGACCCATACGCCGGCTCCCTGCGCTACCACCTGGGCCTGCAGACGCCGAACGATCCCGGTTGCTACATCGAGGTCGATGGTCAGCGCTACCACTGGCACGACGGCGAAGCGGTGATGTTCGACGAGACCTACATCCACCATGCGGCCAACACCACAGGTCAGCCGCGCGTGATCCTGTTCTGCGACGTCGAGCGCCCGCTTTGGGGCAGCCCGCTGCGCTGGTTCAACCGCTTCTTTGCCAAGCACGTGATGGCTGCCGCCTCGACCCAGAACGTGGCCGGCGAGCCGATCGGCGGCGTCAACAAGGTGTTCGCGCAAGGCTACAAGCTGCGCGCCATGGCCAAGGAATTCAAGCGCGGCAACCGCACCGGCTACTACGTCGGCAAGTGGCTGATGATCGGCGCGCTGGTGTGGGCGATCTTCTGGTGACCCGGCCTCAATTCGGCGCTTCGTCGTTGGCAGCAGATCCCGCGGCGCCTCGCTCCAGTCGATTGGAATAGCCTGATCGGCCGGTCGCCTGTGCCGAAGCTGCCAGGCCGGCGGCACGGCGCAGCAACATGTCCGGCTGCGTGCCATCGGATGGATACACCGCGATGCCCAGTGCGGTCGCCACCGCCAGATCGCTGCCGCCGACCTTGAACGTCTCTCCAAGCGAGCCCAGGAGCTTGCGTCCGACCCGCTCGGCATCTGCAGGGGTGTCGATCTGGGAAAGCAGCACCGCAAAGGAGTCGTCGCCGACCGAGGCGACCACGTCGCTGGCCCGCACGCCGGCACGCAGACGCACGGCGACCTTGCGCCGCAGCGTGCCAGCGGCCTCGATGCCCAGCCGAGCCATCGTGGTGGCCAGCCCCTCGATGCGCAACACGAGCAACGCCATCGGCGCAGGTTCGCGTTCGCGCAGCGCAAGCAGGTGACTCATGTGCTCGATCAATTGCCCGACATGCGGCAGCCCGGTGTGCACGTCGGTTGCAAAGGCCTGCCGCGTGGCGGCGCGCACCCGCTGCCGCTCCACCGCGGCACGCACCCTGCGCGACCAGGACGGGTCGGCCAGTTCGGCGGCCGTCACGACCTCCTGGGCGCCCTTCTGCAACCACGTCAGGCAATCGGCGGCGCTCACCTGATCCACGACCAGGACCACGGCCACGTCGGAAGCGCACCGTGTCCAGTCGGTCCAGGCACCCTGCACGATCAGCACATCGACTCTTGCCGCTGCGAGACGCTCCCACACGTCGCCGGCCGAGCAAGCGGTGACCTGGAAAGGCCCGTAGCCTGGATCGGCACGGGCCAGCGCCTCGGCGGCATGGCCCGGCCCCAGTTGCAGAACATGCACGCAAGCGTCGCTCATCAGGGTCTTCCTCGTCGTCTCGCCGTCGGTCACTCACGGATTGTGGCGGCGAGTCCCTCGATCAGGTGTGAGTATTCGAGACGTATTGCAGCGTTGTCGGAACCTTCCCGGAGGCCGGCAGATCGGGAGCGAGAATCCGGCCTCGGTTTTCCGTCGCATCCCCGCACCGACCCGGTTCGCACACCATGACTCTGACCCTCGGCGATCACCTGCCGACAGTTCCGCTCGAACCCTCGGACCAGCGGCTTGCGCTGCTGACCGAGAGCCATCAGCGGCTGACCGGGCGTGTCCTCGTTGCGTCGGAGGCCGATCTGCGCGCGGCGCTCTGGAATGCACCGTGCGTCATCGTCGCGCACGGCACCGAGCCCGATCCGATCTTCTTCTACGGCAACCGTCGCGCACTCGAGGTCTTCGAGATGGACTGGGCTTCGTTCGTGGGCATGCCCTCGCGACTTTCCGCCGAGCCACTGCTGCGAGAGGAGCGTGCGCGTCTGCTGCAGCGGGTCACGGAGGACGGGTGCATCACCGACTACGCAGGCATCCGCATCTCGGCCACCGGCAGGCGTTTTCGCATCGAGCAGGCGGTGGTGTGGAACCTGATCGATGGGTCCGGGATGTGCCACGGCCAGGCGGCCACCTTCGACCGCTGGCAAAGGCTCTGACTTCTGCGGGCTGCCGGCCTTCGAGCGTCAGGCGTCGATCGGCTCCGGCAGAACGGCGTTGCGCTCGAAGGCCCGCTGGCGCACGAACCGCTCGAAACCGTCGGCTTCCTGAGGCCTGCTGATCAGGTAACCCTGAAGCAGGCCGCACCCGATACCGTGCAGGAAGCTGCGCTGAGCCTGCGTCTCGACACCTTCGGCAATGACCTGGATGCCCATCGCCGCGGCGAGCTGCACGATGGCCTGCACCAGAACGCGATCATCGCTGTCGTCAGGCAGGTCGCGCACGAAGCTGCGGTCGATCTTGATCTTCGAGGGATGCAGCCGCTTCAGATAGGCCAGCGACGAATAGCCGGTTCCGAAATCGTCCACCGCCAGCGGCAGCCCCAGCGCATGCAGCCGGTCCACGATCACCTGCGAGGTGTCGGTGTCGGTCATCAGCACGGTCTCCGTCAGTTCGATTTCAAGTTCGTGCGGCTGGACTCCGAAATCGGCCATCGCCGAAGTCAACGTATCCAGCAGGCGGTGGCTGCGGAACTCCAGCGCCGAGACGTTGACGGCAACACTGCCGAACGAGATGCCACTGCGCTTCCAGCGCGCGATCTGGGCGCAGGCCGTACGGATCGTCCAGGCGCCGATCTCGCTGATCAGGCCGCACTGTTCGGCCGCCGGGATGAATTCCAGCGGCGGCACCAGGCCGCGCACAGGATGCCTCCAGCGAATCAGGGCCTCGCACCCCGACAGCACGCCGGTGCCGGCATCGACCTGTGGTTGGTAGAACAGGACGAACTCGTCGCGTTCGAGTGCCTGCCGCATTTCCTGCTCGAGCTGCAGGTTCGCCAGCAGCTGGGTATTGAACTCTGCGCGGAAGAAGCTGCAGCGCCCTCGCCCCAGGCTCTTGGCCACGTACATCGCGGTGTCGGCGTGGCTCACCAGCGTCTCGTGATCACTCGCATCGTCGGGAAACAGGGCGACCCCGATGCTGGCCGATACACCGGCCAGCCGTGACCCGATGTAGACCGGCTTCTCGATCTCCTGGAGCAGACGGTCGGCAGTGGATGCCACCTCGTCCCAATGGTTCACATCGCGCAGCAGCACGGTGAACTCGTCGCCGCTGTGTCGGCACACCACGTCCGACGCGCGCATCGCACCGCGCAGACGCTCTGCCAGCGCGACCAGCAACGAGTCGCCGGCCGCATGCCCGAGGGTGTCGTTCACCGCCTTGAACCGGTCCAGGTCGATGAACAGCAGCGCCAGCCGACCGCCGTCGCGCTGCGCGGCCGCCACGGCGGCACGCGTCAGCTCGCCGAACAAGGCACGGTTGGCCAGGCCGGTCAACGGATCGTGCAGGGCGACCTTCTCGAGCTCGGCCTTCTGTTCCTCGAGCTGATCGAACAACTGGTCGATGTGCACATGAACCTCGTTGAGGTGCTCACCCAGTTCACCCAGTTCGTCGCGTCGATCCCACGCGATCGGACCCACATCCGCCCGCGACGCGATGTCGCTCGCCTGCCGCTTGAGCTGGCCGATCGGGACGAGCAACCGGCGATACAGCACGGCAAGCAGCACGACCACGCTGAGCAGGACCTGCAGCGCAGCCAGCAGGATCGTCGCGCTGCGGCGGTCGGCAAGCGCGCGCTCGATCTGATCGGGGTCGAACCAGATTTCCAGTTCGCCCAGGTTCTCCCCCTCACGGGAGATCGTCGTCTTCAGGGCCACACCCTGGCCCAACTCGCTGCCCTGGCGTGCAAGAACCGTCGGCACCGACAGCGGGCGGCCTTCGGTCAACCTCAGACTGAGGACCGAAGCCTCTTCGAGCACCTTCTGCGCGATCTGCCGGGTCTTCTCTTCGTCCAGCGTCCACATGGGTTCGACCAGCGAGGCCGAGGTCATCACCAGCACGGCCTGACGGTTCTGCGCGATCAGTGGCTCCTGCGCGGCGCGAGTCAATCGCTCGTCAAGATGCCAGAGGGTGATGGTGGGAGCGAGCACCGCCATGGCGATGCCCAGCAGCACGGTGCTTCGAATGGACAGAACGGGCAAGCGCATCTGGGGATCTCGGGCGTGAGCGATGAATGTCGTCGGGCGTCCAGGCTCCACATCGGGGCCACGGACTTGCGATCGATATCGGCGGCCTGAAGCCAAGCTGAAGTGCGACCTGACCGAGGTGGGCGCCGAAGGCCGACTTCGCAGGCGGTCGCGCACCGGCCGCAGAGGCAGCACGTGCAACCCGGATGGTCCGTCAGCAGCGTGCCCCGCTAGAATCAACGCCGCACTGAGCGGGTGTAGTTCAATGGTAGAACGGCAGCTTCCCAAGCTTCATACGAGGGTTCGATTCCCTTCACCCGCTCCACGTCCCTCCGAGGGCCTCCCGCCCAGAGTCTTGCTGACCGGCCTCGCCCTTCGCTTTGACCAAGTCAGGCGGCCTCAGGGCAGGACCAGTTTGCCCACGGCGCCCAGCAACTGGGACGTGTTGAAGGGCTTCGTGAACCAGGCCTTGGCACCGGCCGCCCGGGCCTGTTCCTTTCGAGCATCCTGACCCGCTGTGCCCAGCATGATGACCGGCGTCGCGCCATGTCGAGGATGTGCCTTGACGTGCTCGACGAAAGCGATGCCGTCCATGTCGGGCATGTTCACATCGCCGAGGATGAGATGGACCTTGCCGGTCATCTCGAGTCGAGCCACCCCCTCCAGACCATTTGCGGCTTCGATGACGTCGTAGCCGTCGCGAGCAAGCGCGAGCTTGATGACGGTGCGCAGGGAGGCCGAGTCATCGACGATCAGGATGGTTTTGGGCATGTCGAAACGGGTTTCCAGCGTGAGACGTCAGGGTCCGGAGGAGTCTTGAGACCGGATGCAACAGGGCAGCGAGCCTGGTCGGCGCTCCAGGACCTACCGCGGGGGGGGCCACGGAATTTACTTTCATCATTTGTTAAATGATAAATGTGATTCGCGTACCGCACTCCTTAGCATCACGACGAACAGGCTGGTCACGTGGGGAAAATCACGCTGGTCGTGCCGGTGACCTGGCTGTCAGCTCGCTTCACTCCGGGAACTGACCTCTGGCCTGAGGGTACGCAGGGGATCCTGACTCGCCCATCGGGAAAGCCGGCCGCAAAGTTCATGTACTGAGGTCGCCTCCGCGGCTCCATCACAACTCCAGATCGGAGAATAATTGATACAAACGATAATTACCCCTCCGGGCCTGCAGATCAATGTCCACCCGGAGAGCGCAACTCGGGCGGTGATTCAGAAACTGCCGAACGAGCCGATACAACAGGGCGTGCGAGGGCATTCGTCTCTTGCCCTGGTTCGTTGCACAGTTCGTTGCGCAGTTCGCTGCAACGCATCGCACCGAACCAGTTGAAATTCGTCGATGCTTGATCGTTCCGAGGCCTGGGACGAAACGCGCGGGGTTTCGCGCTGAACCCGCATCCAGGAGGAATCAAGGCCGTGTATTTCAGACAGGACGAATCCGCCGGAGAAGAAAGCCTGCAACACCCGGGTCCCGGCCCGCAGGTGGCAGCGCCCGCTTCTGTCGGGGGTGAACAGCAGGCGTCCTACCTCCGACATTGCGCAGCCATCGTCGAGTCGTCCGACGACGTCATCATCAGCAAGTCGCTCACCGGAATCATCGAAAGCTGGAATCCCGCAGCAGAGCGCCTTCTGGGCTACTCCTCCGAAGAAATGATCGGCAAACCCATGCGGTCGATCATTCCCGAGGATCGGCCGGACGAGGAGCCATCGATCCTGACGCGCATCGCTGCAGGGGAACGGGTCGAGCAGCTCGAAACCGTCAGGCGACGCAAGGACGGTCGGCTGATCAACCTGTCGGTCAACATTTCGCCGATATTCAACACGGACGGCATCGTCATCGGCGCCTCGCAGATCGCTCGCGACATCACCGACCGATTCCGCAATCAGAAGCTGATGTGGCTGCAGGCCAATTTCGACAACCTGACCGGGATGCCGAACCGCCGCAACTTCGCCGAGAAGCTCGAGGAGATCCTGAAGGACGCTGCAGGCAAGAGCCAGCGCATTGCGGTCCTGTTCATCGATCTCGACCACTTCAAGCAGATCAACAACGTGATGGGGCGCAACGCGGGCAACCAGGCCATCGCGATGGCGGCGGCTCGCATCAGGGAATCGATCCGCAAGAAGGATTCGGTGGCGCGATTCGGCGGCGACGAGTTCGGCGTCGTGCTGAGCCGTGCCGAGTCCGATGACGACATCGACCAGGTGACCGCGCGCTTGATGCTGCACCTGAAGGAGCCGATGGAAGTCGGCGACGAGCGCATCTTCCTGTCGTGCAGCATCGGCGTATCGGTCTTTCCCCAGGATGGCGAGGACGCCGACGACCTGATTCGACACGCGGACCTGGCCATGTACCAGGCCAAGCGCGCCGGCCGCGATCGCGCCCATTACTACGAACACCCGCTCGAAGCGTCTGCCCAGCATCGCCTGCGGCTCGCCGATGCGCTGCACCGCGCGGTCGAGCAGAACCAGTTCTCGATGGTGTACCAACCGATCGTCGACCTGCGCACAGGACAGATCTGCAAGTGCGAAGCGCTGATTCGCTGGAATCACCCCGAGCGCGGTTTCATCAGTCCGGTTCAGTTCATCCCGGTCGCCGAGGAAATCGGCCTGATGCATGCCATTGGTGACTGGGTGTTTGGTCAGGCCATCCGGCAGCTCAAGGTCTGGCAGCAGCAGTTTGGAAGCGACTTCCAGGTCAGCATCAACATGTCGCCCAGCCAGTTGCAGGGCATCGCCGACTCGGCGGACAACTGGGTCACCGAGCTGGCCCGCACCGGCATCGCCGGCGACAGCGTGATCATTGAAATCACCGAAAGCATGATGGTGCACCCCGACCATGCAACCGCGTCCAAGCTGCGCACGTTGCGCGCGGCAGGCATGCACCTCGCCATCGACGACTTCGGCACCGGTTACTCCTGCCTGGCCAACCTGAACAAGCTGGACGCCAGCTTCCTCAAGATCGACCAGTCGTTCACGCGCACCATCCAGGACGGCAGCCGGGATCTGGCGCTGTGCCAGGCGATCGTCTCGATGGCTCGTTCGCTGGGCCTGAGCGTGGTGGCCGAGGGCGTCGAAACCGCCGAACAGATGGACCTTCTCGGCAAGATCGGCTGCGACTTCGCGCAGGGCTACCTCTACGCCAGACCGCTCGATGCTCCGGGCTTCGAGCGATTCATGGAGCAGGCCCGGTCCGCCCAGAGCCACGCCTGCCTCATCGGGCAGGACTGAACGCTCTAGCCGGCACATTTCCTGTCGGCTGCAAGGCAGGCGTCCAGACTGCGGCGACGGCTCTCCGCCCCCGGACGGCCCGGCCAGAGAGAAGAGTCCAGTGCGCTATCCTCGGCGCCGCAGCCACGGCCGACTCGAACGTTCCGGCTGCGCTACCTGCCTCGACAACGGCCCTCACAGGGCCGTTTGCATTTCCGACCTTGCCGCCGACCCATCCATGAGTTCGAACATCCCCGCCGACCCGGTCGACAGCCCCCCCGGAGAACCCACCCGGGAAGCTGCCCCGCATCGCCCGATCAAGTCGTTCGTGCTGCGCGCCGGCCGCATGGGCAGCGGACAGGTGCGTGCGATGAACGAATGGGGACCGATCTACACCGTGCCCTACACCGCCGGGCTGCTGAATGCGCCACGCACCTTCGGGCGCACAGCGCCGCTGGTCTTCGAGATCGGGTTCGGCATGGGTGACGCCACGGCAGCGATCGCGGCCGCGCTGCCGGACACCGACTTCCTCGGCGTCGAGGTGCACGCGCCGGGCGTCGGCGCGCTGCTCAAGCTGATCGGCGAGCGCGGGCTGACCAACGTGCGCATCGTGCGGCACGACGCGGTCGAGGTGCTCGAACACATGGTTGCGCCCGCATCACTGGCCGGCGTGCACGTGTTCTTCCCCGACCCGTGGCACAAGACCAAGCACAACAAGCGCAGGCTCATCCAGCCCCCCTTCGTCTCGTTGCTGGCCAGCCGCCTGTCACCCGGCGGCTACCTGCATTGCGCGACCGACTGGCAGCCCTACGCCGAGCAGATGCTGGAGGTGCTGCTCGCCGAGCGCTCCTTGAAAAACACCGCCGACGGCTACGCGCCGCGGCCCGACTACCGACCGCTGACCAAGTTCGAGAACCGCGGATTGAAGCTCGGGCACGGCGTCTGGGATCTGGTGTTCCGCCGTTGCTGACATCGCCTCGGGCCCCGGGCCGCCGAAATGCAGAGCGGCCCGAGTTTGGTTATCGTCTACGGGTTCTCACCGAGGCCCGATCGACGCTATCGATCGGTATCCGGCGGGACCCCGTGACCCCGGTCTCGGCTGCGCCCACCGGCCAGTTCGGGCTCTCGATCCGACAACCCCGATTCGATCGAACCGCGCGTTCGAGCGGATCTCTCCGTGCAAGAGTTCCATGAACATCGCCGCCTCGCGCCCCGCGCTTTCCGTGTCCCTGAGCTCCGCGTTGATCGCGATCCTGCTGATCGGCGGCTGCTCGAAGCAGGGTGCCCCGGCAGGGGCGCCACCCGGAGCGCCCCCGGTGTCCGTGGCTGCAGCCGTGCAGCGCACCGTCACCGACATCGAGGAGTTCACCGGCCGGCTCGAGGCACCCCGTTCGGTCGAGGTGCGGCCGCGCATCGGCGGCACGATCGACAAGGTGCATTTCCGTGATGGCGCCCGCGTCGCCCAGGGCGCGATGCTGTTCACCATCGACCCGAAGCCGTTCCAGGCCGAACTGGCACGTGCGCAGTCGCAGCTGAGCGCGGCCCGCTCGCGCGCCGCACTGGCGACGTCGGAACTGGCCCGCGCGAAGAAGCTGCTCGACGCCAAGGCGGTGTCGGCACAGGAATTCGACCAGCTCACTTCCGGTGCGGCGACCAGCAGCGCCGACATCGCAGCCGCCGAGGCGGCGGTCCGTGTCGCGCAACTCAACCTCGGCTACACCAGCGTGCGCGCGCCGATGGCCGGGCAGCTCTCGCGGGCCATCATCACCGAGGGCAACCTCGTCAACGACCAGAGCGTGCTGACCACGCTCGTCGCCACGCAGACGGTCTACGCCTACTTCGACGGCAGCGAGCAGACCTTCCTTCGGCTGCGCAAGGGTGCCGGAGGGCAGCAGCTGGTGCGCATGGGGCTGGCCGACGAAGCCGGCTTTCCGCATGAAGGAAAGATCGACTTCGTCGACAACCAGCTGAACCCGCAGACCGGTTCGATCCGCATGCGCGGCGTGTTCGACAACGCCAGGGGCCAGTTCACGCCCGGGCTGTTCGCCCGACTGCAACTCGTCGGCGGCGCGGCCTACCCGGCGGTCATGACGCCCGACCGGGCGATCGGCACCGACCAGAGCCGCAAGCTGGTCTTCGTGATCGGCGAAGGCAACGTCGCACAGGCGCGCGAGGTCCATCCGGGCACGCTGATCGACGGCATGCGCGTGATCACGTCGGGCCTGAAAGCGGGTGAACTGGTGGTCGTCGACGGTCTGCAGCGGGTGCGGCCCGGCGCGCCGGTGACCCCCATCAAGGTCGAGACCGACGAGCGCGGCATGCCGCTGCCGCCAGCTCCTGCCCAACCAGGCGCCCCCGGCGCCGCGCCTGCAGCTCCGGCTTCGGCCGCGTCGGCGGCACAGTCCTGAGCAGGCGCACATGAACATCTCCCGCTTCTTCATCGACCGGCCGATCTTCGCGGCGGTGCTGTCGGTCGTCATCACGCTGATCGGCGCGATCTCGATCTTCACGCTGCCGATCTCCGAGTACCCCGAGGTGGCCCCGCCCCAGGTGGTCGTGCGCGCGCAGTTCCCGGGCGCCAATGCGCGGGTGATTGCCGAGACGGTGGCGACACCGCTCGAGGAGCAGCTCAACGGCGTCGAAGGCCTGCTCTACATGAACAGCCTGGCCACCGCCGACGGAGCGATGACGCTGACCATCAGCTTCAAGATCGGCACCAACCCCGAATCCGCCGAAACCGCGGTGCAGAACCGCGTGCAGCGAGCCCTGCCGCGCTTGCCCGAGATCGTGCGCCAGCTTGGCGTCACCACCGAGAAGAGCTCGCCGAACCTGACGATGGTCGTGCACATGGTCTCGCCGGACAACCGATACGACGCGCTGTACCTGCGCAACTACGCGGCACTGAACGTGCGCGACCAGCTGCTGCGCATCCCCGGCATGGGTTCGGTGCAGACCTTCGGCTCGGGCGACTACGCCATGCGCGTGTGGCTCGATCCGCAGAAGCTCGCGGCACGCAGCCTGACCTCGGGCGACGTCGTCGCCGCGCTGCGCGAACAGAACGCCCAGGTCGCCGCCGGCGTGGTCGGCGCATCGCCCTCGCCGGCCGGCACCGAGTTCCAGCTGTCGATCAACACGCAGGGGCGGCTGACCACCGAGCAGCAGTTCGCCGACGTGATCGTCAAGGCCGACCCGATCGACCGCTCGCTGATCCGCATCAAGGACCTCGGCCGCGTCGAGATGGGCCCGAACACCTATGCGCTGGGCTCGCTGCTTGACAACAAGGAAGCCTCGGCGATCGCGATCTTCCAGGCCCCCAATTCGAATGCGCTGCAGCTGTCGGCCGACGTGCGTGCGACGATGGAGCGGCTGAAGGCCGATTTCCCCGCCGGAGTCAGCTACTCGATCGTCTACGACCCGACGCGCTTCGTGCAGACCTCGATCGAGAAGGTCATCTCGACGCTGATCGAGGCCATCCTGCTGGTGGTGATCGTCGTCGTGGTGTTCCTGCAGACCTGGCGCGCCTCCCTGATACCGCTGCTGGCGGTGCCGGTGTCGATCGTCGGCACCTTCGCGGTGCTGCAGCTGCTCGGCTTCTCGATCAACACGCTGACCCTGTTCGGCCTGGTGCTGGCGATCGGCATCGTGGTCGACGACGCGATCGTCGTGGTCGAGAACGTCGAGCGCAACATCGAGGCCGGCCTCAGCCCGCACGACGCAAGCGTCAAGGCAATGCAGGAAGTCTCGGGACCGATCATCGCGATCGGCCTGGTGCTGTGCGCGGTGTTCGTGCCGCTGGCGTTCGTCAGCGGCCTGTCGGGCCAGTTCTACAAGCAGTTCGCGGTGACCATCGCGATCTCGACGGTGATCTCGGCGTTCAATTCGCTGACGCTCTCGCCCGCACTCAGCGCCATCCTGCTGCGCCCGCACGATGCCCCGAAGGACGCGGTGACGCGCGGCATCGATGCGGTGTTCGGGCGCTTCTTCCGCTGGTTCAACCGGGTATTCCATCGAAACGCCGACCGCTACAGCGGCGTGGTGACCACGACCGTCGTCAGGCGCAAGTCATTCGCCCTGCTGATCTACGCCGTGCTGCTCGGCCTGACGGTGTTCATGTTCACCAAGGTGCCGCCTGGCTTCGTGCCCCAGCAGGACAAGCAGTACCTGATCGGCATCGCGCAACTGCCCGAAGGCGCCAGCCTGGAGCGCACGACCAAGATCATCCGCGAGATGAGCGACATCGCGCTGGCGATCCCGGGGGTAGAGAGCTCGGTCGCATTCCCCGGTCTGAGCATCAACGGGTTCACTGCGGCCTCGAATTCCGGCATCGTGTTCGTCACGCTCGACGACTTCGAGAAGCGCACGTCCCCGGAGACCAGCGCCAACGCGATCGTCGGCCAGGTCAACCAGCGCCTGGGCGGCATCGAAGGTGCCTTCGTGTTCGTGCTGAGCCCGCCGCCGGTCAGCGGCCTGGGCAACGCCGGCGGCTTCAAGCTGCAGCTGCAGGACCGCGAAGGTGCCGGCGAAGCGGCGCTCAACGGCGTCGTGCAGCAGCTGATGGGGCGCGTCTACGGCAACCCGGACAGCACCATCACGCAAGCCTTCAGCAATTACCAGATCAACGTGCCGCAGCTGTTCGCCAACGTCGACCGCACCAAGGCCAAGCAGATGGGCGTCGACCTCAACAACATCTACGACACGATGCAGACTTACCTGGGCTCGCTGTACGTCAACGACTTCAACCGCTTCGGCAAGACCTACCAGGTGATCGTCCAGGCCGATGCCAGCTACCGCGCGAAGGCCGAGGACATCGCGAACCTGAAGATCCGCAACAACGCCGGCGAGATGGTGCCGCTGGGTGCGATGATGACCGTCGAGCCCACCTTCGGCCCCGCCGCCGTCGGACGCTACAACAGCCTGTACACCGCCGACTTCAACGGCGCGCCCAAGCCGGGCTTCAGTTCGGGCGAGGCCCAGGCCGAGATGGAGAAGATCCTGAAGGAAACGCTGCCGCGCGGCATGGGCTATGAATGGACCGAACTGGTCTACCAGGAAAAGATCGCCGGCAACACGATGGTCTACATCTTCCCGCTGTGCGTGCTGCTGGTGTTCCTGGTACTGGCAGCCACCTACGAGAGCTGGACGCTGCCGCTGGCCATCATCCTGATCGTGCCGATGTGCATCCTGAGCGCGGTCACCGGCGTCTGGCTCAGCGGATTCTTCGGGCAACCGGCCGACAACAACATCTTCACGCAGATCGTCTTCGTCGTGCTGGTCGGGCTGGCGTGCAAGAACGCGATCCTGATCGTCGAGTTCGCACGCGAGCTCGAGTTGCAGGGGCGCAGCCCGGTGCAGGCCGTGGTCGAGTCCTGCCGCCTGCGGCTGCGCCCGATCCTGATGACCTCGATCGCCTTCATCGCCGGCGTCATTCCGCTGGTCCTGTCGAGCGGCGCCGGCGCCGAAGTGCGCCAGGCCATGGGCATCGCGGTGATGAGCGGAATGATCGGCGTCACGGTGTTCGGACTCGTGCTGACGCCAGTCTTCTACGCGGTGCTGCGCGTGCTCTCGCCGGCCAGGCTGCACCATGCCGGCCGGGTGCCGACGACGCTGGCGCATGCGCCAGACGCAGCAGCGGCGTTGCCCGCAGCAGGAGACAGTCATGCGTGAACCCGCTTTCAGGATCACCACAGCAGCTGCCCTGTCGCTGACGCTGCTGGCCTCGGGCTGCGCACTCGTCGGTCGTGACTACCAGGCGCCGCCCCCGAAGCTGGACGCGAACTTCATCGCCGCCGGCGTCAGCAAGCTCAACACCGAGCCAGTCGCCGCCGACATCGCGGCCTTCTGGCGCGGGTTCAATGATGCCGAACTGAGTGCGCTCGTCGAGCGTGCGCTGCAGGCCAACGGTGACATTCGCATCGCACAGGCGCGACTGCAGGAGTCACGTGCGTTGCGCGAAGAAGTCGACAAGTCGACCTTGCCCAGCATCGGCGTCGAGGCCAACGCCAATCGGTCGATCTCGCCGCCGTCGTCGGTGTTCCAGTCCAGCCGCAGCCAGCGCACGGGCGCGAATTTCTCGGCTGCCTTCGTCGCCAACTGGGAGCTGGATTTCTTCGGCGTCGAGCGGCGCGCCAAGGAGTCGGCCGCAGCGCAGGCAGGCGCCAGCGAGGCCAGCCTGGGTGCAGTGCAGACCAGCGTCGCAGCCGAGGTGGCGCGCAACTACCTGGAAGTGCGCGGGCTGCAGCTGCGGCATGCGGTCACGCAGGCCTCGCTAGCGAACCAGCGCGAGTCGCTGGCCATCGCGCAGGCCCGGGTCGACGCCGGACGCGGCACGCAACTCGACCTGGAACGCGCGCTGACATTGACCGCCAGCACCGAGGCCGCGCTGCCCAGCTTGCTGGCAGCGATCGACCTCGGGATCTACCGCCTCGCGACCCTGAGCGCGCAGCCGCCGGCCGAGTTGCGCGCCCGCCTCGCCACACCGGCCCCGCTGCCCGGCCTGCCGGTCACCGACCTCGCAGCCCTGCCGCTGGGCACGCCGCAGCAATGGATGGCGCGGCGGCCCGATGTGGCCGCTGCCGAACGGCAACTGGCCGCAGCCACCGCCGAGGTCGGCGTGACCGAGGGCGAGCTGTACCCCAGCATCAGCCTCAGCGGCCTGCTCGGTCTGGCGTCGACCCGACTTGGCGACCTGACCGACAGCCAGTCGCGGCGCTACTCGGTCGGCGCCGGCATCACCTGGACCGTGCTCGACTTCGGGCGCATCCGGTCGCGGATCGCGGCCAGCGAAGCGAGAACGCTGCAGAGCCTCGCGAACTACGAACAGACGCTGGCCACTGCACTCGAGGAGACCGAGGGATCGCTTGCGCAATTCAGCCGCAACGCGCAGCGCCGCGAGAGCCTGGCCCGCGCCGAACGCAGCGCATCGGAAGCGTCGCGGCTGGCCCGGCTGCGCTATGAGGCGGGGGTCACCGATTTCCTCGCCGTGCTAGACGCCGACCGTGAACTGCTGTCGACGCGCGACGCGCTGGCGCAGGCCGACACCTCGAACGCGACGTCGCTGGTCGCGGTGTACCGCGCGCTGGGCGGTGGATGGACCGCGCCGACGCCCGTGGCAGCCACCGCCTCCGGCGAAGCAGCGCGCTGACGCAACAGGCGCGACGCTGCCGATCAGCGTCGCGCCCGAAGCGTCAGCAGGCCGGTCGCGAAGCCGGTGCCGATCAGGATCACCGCGCAACCGCCGAACATCCGGGGCGTCAGCGCCTCGTCAAGCAAGAGCCAGCCGAAGAGCAGCGCGAATGCCGGGATCAGGAACGTCACCGTGATCGTGCGGGCCGGTCCGACATTCGCGATCAGCCGGAAGAACAGCACGTAGGCCAGCGCCGTGCAGGCCAGCGCGAGGAACACCGCAGCGCCCCAGTCGGCGATTGACGGGGCCACGGCGGGCCACCAGACGACCGCCGGCACGCACAGCAGCAGCGCCGCCGCCAGCAGGCTGCCCGCGGCGACGGTGAGCGACGGCACGCCGGTCAGGAAACGCTTGGTGTAGCTGGCGGACAGGCCGTACAGCAGCGGCGCCGCCAGACAGACCACCACCGCCCATCCGGTGCCGCCCGGCTTGAAACTGGCCTGGTCCCAGGCCATCCACAGCACGCCGGAAAACCCGATCGCGAGTCCGGCCACCCGCTGCCTGGTCAGCCCGTCGCGCAGCCACCACCACGCGATCACCGCGCCGAACAGCGGCGTTGCCGCGTTGAAGATCGCGGACATGCCGGCGGTGATCGACAGCGCGGCGTAGCTGAAGCAGATGAACGGCAGCGTCGAGTTGGTGATGCCGACGACCAGCAGCGGCCTCCAGTGCTTGCGCAATTCACCGGCCTGGCCCCGCATCAACAGCAGGGGCAGCAGGAACAGCGAGGCCCCGATGACCCGCAGGGCGGCCAGCGGGATCGGGCCGAAGGCGGGCGAGGCAAAGCGCATCAACATGAACGACGCGCCCCAGAGGGCGGCGAGGACGGTCATGTCGACGATGTCGGAAGGTTTCATTCGTTCTTCTTTGAACCTTGTTGGAGGTGTTGCCCTGGCGGGGGTGTGATCATGCGGTGGACTGCGCCGGGTTTCGGCCCGGCACCCGAGTAACTTTGGCTTCGCCGAAACTTCGTTTTCATTTGCGGGCCCAAATGAAAGTCACCAAAGCAAAGGGCCTCGAACACCAGCCGATTTGGCCGACACGCTGCGGCCAGAAGGCTGACGGCAGAGGCTCTGGCACGAGAACGGTCACCGGACTACGGTCACGGTTACCTCGCTAATGCCGAGCCGCTAGTTCTCGTTTCGGCTCGACCCTGTGGGTCCTCGCGTCGATGACCCGCAGGGTCAAGCCGTATCGATACCGAGTTGACTGAATGTGATCGAGGAAACCGAGGCGGTAGCTCGGAGGATGTTCTCGAGCCAGAGCCTTTGAAGTAGGTGTGCAGCCGAAGCGAGCCAATCAAATCGGCTGGTGTTCAGCCCCTCTTCTTTGGTGACTTTCTTCTGGGGCAGCAGAAGAAAGTTACTCGACAGCCGGGCCGAAACCCGGCGCGGTCTCACCCCGAGGAACAAGGGTGCACGCGAGCCCAATGCCTCGCCACGTCGATACGGCGAGCAACCCACACCGCCCCGTGCGCCAGCACATGGTCCAGAAACCGCTGCAACGCCCCGATGCGCCCCGGCTTGCCCAGCAGGCGACAGTGCATGCCCACGCTCATCATCTTCGGCCGGTCGAGCCCGTCAGGATCCCCCTCGGCGTACAGCGCATCGAACGCATCGCGCAGATAGGAGAAGAAGTGGTCGGCGGTATTGAACCCCTGCGCCTGCGCGAACCTCATGTCGTTGGTGTCCAGCGCGTAGGGCACGACGAGCCGGGGCAGCACCGTTCCATCGGCGCATGTGACCGGCATCCAGAACGGCAGGTCGTCTCCGTAGTGGTCGCTGTCGTATTCGTAGCCGCCATGCTCGACGACCAACCGACGCGTCTGCGGGCTGTCGCGGCCGGTGTACCAGCCCTGCGGCCAGACACCGCCGGTCAGCTGCTTCAGCACCTGGGTGCCCATCGCGATCTGCTCGCGCTCGGTCGCCTCGGGCATGTGCTGGTGACTGATCCATCGCCAGCCGTGGTTGGCGATCTCATGACCGCGCGACATGAAGGCTGCCACCAGCTCGGGGTAGCGCTGCAAGGCCATTCCGACACCGAACACCGTCAGCGGCAGGCCGCGTGCATCGAACTCGCGCAGGATGCGCCACACGCCAGCACGCGAGCCGTACTCGTACATCGACTCCATGCTCATGTGCCGGTTCTCGAACGGCTGCGCGCCGATGATCTCCGACAGGAAGACCTCGGAGGTCGCGTCGCCGTGCAGCGGGGAGTTCTCGCCCCCTTCCTCGTAGTTGAGGACGAACTGCACCGCGATGCGCGCGCCGCCCGGCCAGCGTGCATGGGGCACATCGGGACCGTGGCCTTTCAGGTCTCGCGGATAGGGGGGATCGGCGTGGAGGCTCATGGGTTTCCCGGGGGCGTGTCTGTCGGTGGACTGCACGGATTGAATCATCCCGCAGCAACGGCCGCAGAATGGACGTTTTGAGCTGCGTCCCGACCATGGCCAATCCCATCATCGACCCGAACGCCCCCGAATTCACGCGACGCTGCACCAACCTCGCCGATCCGCGGCTGGGTGCGCAGGTCGTGTCGTGCAGCGACGAGTTCTTCGCGCCGCGCGAACGTCTGCTCGCACCCACCGATCCGGTGTTCGTTGCCGGCAAGTACGACGACCATGGCAAATGGATGGACGGCTGGGAAACACGGCGCAAGCGCGGGCCCGGTCACGACTGGTGCGTGGTGCGACTGGCGCGACCCGGCCGCATCTTCGGGGTCGACATCGACACCCGCCACTTCACCGGCAACTACCCACCCGCCGCATCGCTCGAAGTCTGTCGCAGCACGCATGAGGTCCCGGACGGCACCGCGCACTGGGCACCGCTGCTTCCCACGGTTGCACTCGCAGGCAACGCCCATCACCACCATGCGATCGACAACCACGAGGTGTGGACGCATGTGCGCCTGGCGATCTATCCGGATGGCGGCGTGGCACGGCTGCGCATCTACGGACGTCCCGAGGTCGATGCCGTGGCGTCGGGCGGAGCGCTGGATCTCGCTGCCGCGATCAACGGCGCCTGGGTGGTCGCGGCCAACAACCAGCATTTCGGGCAGGCATCGGCGCTGCTGCTGCCGGGACGCGGCGTCGACATGGGAGACGGCTGGGAGACACGCCGCCGCCGCGAGCCGGGCAACGACTGGTGCATCGTCGCGCTGGCGGCACACGGCGTGATCGAGCGGGTCGAGGTCGACACCGCGCATTTCAAGGGCAACTACCCCGACTCGTGCTCGCTGCAGGCCGCGAACGTGCCGGGCCACGCCACCGAGTCGTCGCTGATCACGCAGAGCATGTTCTGGCCCGAACTGCTGGCCCCGCAGAAGCTCGGCATGGATGCCGAGCACCGCTTCGACACGCTGGCCGCGCTCGGCCCGGTGACCCACGTGCGGTTCAACATCTTTCCCGACGGCGGAGTGAGTCGGTTGCGATTGCACGGCAGGATCGTGCTGCTGTGACCGGGCTGGCGCGGGCGCTGGGTTCATGACGCGCGCTGCGAGCTCGCTGCGGGTGGAACCGCTGACTGCCGAAGCGTTCGCACCGTTCGGCGAGGTGCTCGAGGCCGGCGAGGCCGCGCGCCACTGGACGATCAACGCCGGCAACACCGAGCGCTTTCACGACCTGGCCCACCTCGATCCCGGTGCAGACGGGCGAGTCATCGCGAGCATCTTTCGCGGCGCACCGCGCTCGCTGCCGTTCACCGTGGCCGTGATGGAGCGCCACCCGCACGGCTCGCAGGCTTTCATGCCGTTGTTCGGTGGAAGCTCCGCAGATCGAGCAGTTCGGACCTACCTGGTGGTCGTTGCTCCACGCGGTCCAGCGCCGACCGCCCGGCAGCTGCGCTGCTTCATCGCTCAGCCTCACCAGGGTGTCAATTACGCCGCCGGCGTGTGGCACCACCCGCTGCTGGCACTCCGCGAGACCAGCGACTTCCTGGTGCTGGACCGGGAGGGCCCGGGAGACAACTGCGACGAGGTGGATGTCGATCCACCGGCAGTGATCGAGCTGCCCGCCCGCGACTGATCTGGCCTGCGTTGGAGGGGCGTCAGTCGGCCCAGTTGACCCAGCCTTGCCAGGCCGTCAGCAGCACGATGCCGCCGAAGACGATGCGGTACCAGGCGAAGGCCACGAAGTCGTGTGTCGACACGAAACGGATCAGCCAGCGGATGCACAGCAGTGCACTGAAGAACGCGAACACCAGGCCGACCGCGAACATCGGCAGATCGCCCGCGTGCAGCGCCTCGCGCTGCTTCCACAGCGAGTAGGCACCGGCTCCCATCAGCGTCGGAATGCCGAGGAAGAAGCTGAATTCGGTGGCGCACTTGCGGGAGAAGCCAAGCACCATCGCTCCGATGATGGTTGATCCCGAGCGGCTGGTGCCAGGGATCAGCGCCAGGCACTGCAGCAGGCCGACCTTCAGTGCATCGAGCGGGCCCATGTCGTCAACGGTCTCGACGCGAGCGCGGCGGCCGCCCTGCAGATCGAGCTGACCGTACAGGCGCTTGTGGCGGCTCTCGACCCACAGGATCACGAAGCCGCCGACGATGAAGGCCATCGCGACCGGCACCGGGTGGAACAGATGCGCCTTGACCGCCTTGCCGAAGGCCAGGCCGAGAACAACCGCCGGAATGAAGGCGATCAGCACGTTGATCGCGAAGCGCCGCGCGACCGGGTCGCTGCCCAGCCCGCCGACGGTGCGCTGCAGCCGTTCGCGGTACTGCCAGATCACGGCGAACATCGCACCGGTCTGGATCGCGATCTCGAACACCTTGGCCGTCTCGCCGGTGAAGTCGAGCAGCGAGCCGGCGAGGATCAGGTGCCCGGTGCTGGAGATGGGCAGGAACTCGGTGAGCCCCTCGACGATGCCCATCAGGGCGGCTTTGATCAGCAGGGGAATGTCCAAGGTGGGATCCGTGAGAAGACCCGAAGGATCATACGGGGCAGGGTTGACGGCTCGTGCTGATCCGGCCCCCGCCCTGCCGCAGCATTTGCCGCATCTCGCCAGATCGCACGAGGCGCTGCGGAAACCCCGCCCCCATCGCCGGGCAGACGCGTTGCGTCCGGGAACGCTGCGTCAGGTTCGGACCCGTCAGCCCACCCTGCCCCAGGATGCTGTCGACGGATCTGTGCGGGCCATCAGCTGATCGCGCAAGCGCACCAGGTGTTGCGGCTCGCTGAGCAGGCGCATGCGATCGGCGGTGCTCAGGCTGTCGATGTCGTGCGTGGCGCGCAGGCGCCCCACCAGTTGGCGGCGCGCACGGCCACGGTGGCCCCACATGGTGTTGCGTGACCCCATCGCCGCGCGCACCACGCCGAACAACCAGGGGTTGTCGATCGCATCGCGCCAATCGAGCTTGATGCTGCGATTGCGCGCGTTCTGGAAGGCGTAGTTGGCCGCCTCGCGCAGCACGGTCGGCGCCCGCGTTTCCTCGGGCGTGACCAGCAGCCCGAGCGAGCGCACCCGCTCGCCGAGTCCGGCGCGGCTGGTCAGCACCGCCAGGGGCACCGCCAGCAGCAGCGGCACGCCCACCGGGGCCAGCCACAGCAGCGTCGCAGGTTCGAGCGCCAGTGCGGCGCCGGCCAGCGCCAGCATCGCGGCGCCGAGCAACGCGAAGCGGTTGGATGCGTCGGCCCAGCCGATGTCGGCGGCCTCGCGCGGAGGCGATTTCCAGTCCAGCTTCAGTCCCGTCAGTGCGACGACCACGAACAGCGTGTGCGCCACCATCCTCAGCGGAGCCTGCAGCACCGACAGCAGACCCTCCATCAGCGCGCCGCGGATCAGTGCTGCGCCGCCACCGTACTGCGACTGTTCCCGGCGCATCAGGATCGTGACGACCCCCATCGCGCGCGGCATCACCAGCATGACCCCCGTGCCGGCCCACAGCATCAGCATCTCGAACGGCACCGCCGCATCGCCGCTGAAGGACGGGTGGCCACCGAACAGCCACAGCGCGACACCAAGCAGCACGTAGCCCAGCCAGAGCGGCGCCGACAGGTAGGCCAATGCGCCGGTCAGCAGCATCGCGCGGTGCACGCCGTGCAGGCCCGGCTCGGCGATCAGCCGCGCGTTCTGCAGGTTGCCCTGGCACCAGCGGCGGTCCCGCTGCAACTCTTCCAGCAGATTGGGCGGCTGCTGTTCGTAGCTGCCGGCCAGGTCGTGCACCAGCCACACGTGATAGCCGGCACGCCGCATCAGTGCAGCCTCGACGAAGTCGTGCGACATGATGTGGCCGCTCAGCCCGCCCCGGCCGGCCAACGGCGCCAGCCCGCAATGCTTCATGAAGGGTTCGACGCGAAGGATCGCGTTGTGACCCCAGTAATGCGACTCGCCGAGCTGCCAGAACTGCATGCCGGCACTGAACAGGCGCCCGGTCACGCGGCCGGCAAACTGCTGCGCCCGCGCATGGATCGTCGACAGGCCGCTGGCCTGCGGTGCCGTCTGGACGATGCCGGCGTCGGGATGGGCTTCCATCAGGCGCACCAGCGTCAGCAGGCAGTCGCCGGTCATCACGCTGTCGGCGTCGAGCACCACCATGTAGCGGTAGTTCCTGCCCCAGCGCCGGCAGAAGTCGGCCACGTTGCCGGACTTGCGCTGCGTGCGGCGCTGACGCCACCGGTAGTGGATGCGCACGCTGCCGATCGCCTCGCGCAGTTCGGCCCAGGCCGCCAGTTCGGCGGTGCGGATCGTCGGGTCGCTGGTGTCGGAAAGCAGATAGACATCGAACAGACGCGATCCCCCGGCTGCGATCAGCGATTCGACCGTGGCGCGCAGTCCGGCGAAGACGGTCGAGACCTGCTCGTTGCAGATCGGCATCACGAGCGCGGTACGCGCACCGGCCGCGATCGGACGATTGAGGACCGAGCGGCTCGACAGCGCGTGCGGGTCACCGCGCCACTGCACCCAGAACCCCATCATCGCGGTGTAGAAACCGGCCGACACCCAGCCAAACAGAACCGAGAACAGCGCGATCTGCGCGGTACGCAGTGCATCGCTGCTGTAGGTCGGCAGCACCTGATCGAGCATCGCGGTGGCTCCGACGACCGACAGCGCGACCAGAGCCAGCAGCGCGCGACGCCGGCGCACCGCCGATCGCTTCCAGGCTGCCGTCGCGCCGGCATCGGCGGGCATCGGCGGCGCGGGGCTGTCGGTGTCAGGCACGGCAGGGCGGCCCGCGAGACGATCCATCAGCGCGATCCACCCGACGATCAATCCGCCGATGACGCCCCGCCAGGGACGCGCCACCATCGAGCCCCGGTTCATCGGCGGCATGCTGGCGCCAACATCACGACGTGCCGCGGCGCCCGAGCCGGTGCCTGCTTCGGTCCAGGAGCGGTTCAAGCGGGGTGACAGACGGTGGTTCATGAGGCTCTCATCGGTGCGATGAGGGCTTCAGCGCAACGTGCGTGCCAACGCGAGAACCTCCTTTCGAATCAACGACTTGAGCGCATTTCCCGGCCCTCGGATGCGGAATGGCGGGTTTCTACTGCCCCTGCAGGGGGGCAGACGTCTCCCGGCGGCGACACGCCAGCCGATGGTGCACGCCAAGTCGTTGAAAACAAACGACTTCTACTTGTCGCCGATTGGCGACAGCGTGGCCGGCGGCGCGGGATCCAGCGTGCCGTCGGGACGGGGCTCGTTGCGGAACAACCCCGGCGTCAGGCCGTACTTCTGCAGCAGCCGGTAGAACTCGGTCCGGTTGCGATCGGCCAGCCGGGCGGCATCGGCCACGTTGCCGTCGGTCAGCTTCAGCAGTCCGACCAGGTAGTCGCGCTCGAAGCGCTCGCGCGCCTGCGCGAAGCTCAGCACCTCGACGCTGGGCACCCGCAGCGCGCGCTGCACCAGGGCGAGCGGCACGAGAGGCGTGGTGGTCAGCGCACAGACCTGCTCGACGACGTTGTGCAGCTGGCGCACGTTGCCGGGCCACGCAGCGGCCGTCAGTGCCTTCAGCGCCTCGGGCGCGAATCCGTTGAGCCGCTTGCCGTACTTCTCGGCGAGCTTGGACAGGAAGTGGTTGGCCAGCAGCGGGATGTCCTCGCGGCGGTCACCCAGCGCCGGCAAGGTCAGAGCGACCACATTGAGGCGGTAATACAGATCCTCCCGGAACTGGCCCTGGGCCATCGCCGCGTCGAGATCGCGGTGCGTCGCCGAGAGGATGCGCACGTCGATCGGGATCGACTGGTTCGCTCCAACCGGACGAACCGAACGCTCCTGCAGCACCCGCAGCAGCTTGACCTGCAGGGCCGGCGGCATGTCGCCGATCTCGTCGAGGAACAGCGTGCCGCCGTCGGCCGCCTGGAACAGCCCGCGGTGATTCGCCACCGCGCCGGTGAACGAGCCCTTGACGTGGCCGAACAGTTCAGATTCGAGCAGCGCTTCGGGAATCGCGCTGCAATTGACCGCGACGAAGGGCTTGCCAGCACGCGGGCTCGCGCGATGGATCGCCTGCGCGAGCAGTTCCTTGCCGCTGCCGCTTTCGCCGCAGATCAGCACGCTGGCGTCGGACGCAGCGACCATCTTGGCTTCGGCGAGCACCTCCGCCATGACCGCCGAGCGGCTGACGATGGGCGCGCGCCAGGCTTCGTCGGGCCCCTCCCTGTGGGCTTCCGGCGCGCCGAGCGCCAGCGCCTGCGCGATCTTGTCGAGCAGCGCCTTGCCATCGAAGGGCTTGGTCAGGTAGGTGAACACGCCGCGCGCGGTGGCCTCGACCGCATCGGGAATCGTTCCGTGCGCTGTCAGCAGGATCACCGGCAGGGCAGGATGGCGGGCTCGGATCTCGTCGAACAGCGCCAGCCCGTCGCGGCCCGGCAGCTGCACGTCGCTGACCACCAGCTGCGGCCGGACGGCTTCGAGATGTGCCAGGGCCGCTTCCGCCGAACCGACACCGGTGACGCGGTAGCCCGCGGCCGTCAGGCGCATCGACAGCAACTGCAGCAGGTCGGGGTCGTCATCGACGACGAGCAGGTTGGCGGGCATCACGGCGTGCGGCGCGTCGGAGCGAAAGAGGCTGTGCCGGACAGGGTCGAGGGCGGCAGCGCAGACGAGGGACGGGGCGCCAGGCTGCGCTCGATGGCCTTCAGCGCCTCGAGCTTCTCGTTGAGCTGCCGCACCTCGCGCTGGCTGTCGCGCAGCTCCTGGCTGCGCTTGTCGAGCAGCTCTTCGAGACGGCGCAGCTCGAGCAGGCGGGACAGCAGCAGGCGCGCGAACGGCTGCCACGCGCGCTGATCGGCCGAGCCGCCCCTGGCAAGCGGTTCGACCAGGCCGATCGCGCGGTTCAGTTCACCGCCGTTGCGGGTCTGCATCAGCGCCAGCGCCAGCTCCAGAGAGGTTTCAGGCGCAGGCGGCGACGCGGCGAGGCGGTTGATCTCCTGTGCCAGGTCACTAGGAAGCATCCCGCGGACTTGATCGTGATACGCCAGCAAGCGACGCGCGGCCAGATCTCCGGGCGTGGCCTCATCGACTGGCGCCGAGGCCGCCGGCGCAGCGACCGGTGCGGAGGCTGCGTCCACTGCAGGCAACGGCGCGGCAACCACCACCGGCGCAGAAGCAGCGGCAGAGGCCACAGGGACGTCGGATGCCGGCCGGTCAACGGAGCGAAGGGACGTGCAGGCAGACAAACCTGCCACCAGCACGGCCGACCACAGGGAAACAACCAGCACGCCGGCGCCAGGCCGACGGAGCCGACTCGCGGGTGAGGGTTCAACGAGCAGGGGCATGAGGCAATTCAATCCGGAAATGGGCACCCTCGACCTCTGCGGCCTCGGGCATCAACAGGTCGATCTGACCATCGTGGGCGCGCACCAGTTCCTGCACGATCGACAGGCCGATGCCGCTGCCTCGCGCGGCATCGGGGGGCTGGCGTTCACCGCGGAAAAAGGGCTCGAAGACGCGGGCACGGTCGGCCGGCGCCACGCCCGGGCCCTGGTCGGTGATGTCGATGCGCGCCCGTCCCGGCCACTGAGACACCGAAAAGACGATGGTGCCACCGATGGGGCTGAAGCGGATCGCATTGGAAAGCAGGTTGCCGAGCGCGGTGCCGAGCTTCTCGGCATCGACCTCGACAGTCAGCGTCTCGCCACGCACCGCGACGGTCAGGCGGCGGGCCTGCCACTGCAGCTTCTGCATCTCGACCTGCTCCGAGATCAGTGAACGCAGTTCGACTGGCCGCCGCACCAGCCGGCGCGCGTCGAACGCCGCCGTGTTGAAGCGCAGCAGGTCCTCGATCTGCGCCTGCAGCACCGCGGTGTTCTGGCGCAGGATGCGCGCGACTTCTCGCTGCGACTCGTTCAACGGACCGGTCACGCCATCCTCCATCAACGAGACGCCTTCGCGCATCGCGGCCAGCGGCGTCTTCAGTTCGTGGGACACGTGGCGCAGGAAACGCGCCTTGTCGGCGTCGAGCTCGGCCAGCCGAAGCCGCAGCCATTCGAGCCGCAGACCGAGCTGTCGCACGTCGGCGGGACCGCGCATCTCGATCGGCCGGTCGAGTCGGTTCTCGCCCAGGCCGACGATGGCGGCTTCCAGCCGCTTCAGCGGCCGTGCCAGCCAGATTCCGAATGCCAGCGCCAGCCCGACCGCCACGGCGATGGTCACGATGATCTGCCTCGCCAGCGCCGCCCTGCCCTGTTCGAGCCGTTCGAGCAGCGTCGCGTTGCGCACCTCGGTGGCCACGCGGACCTGGTCGGCGAGGTCGATGTTGATCTGTCCGAGTTCGCGGAACGCAGCGGTCAGCGTCTGCTCGCGGTCGCGCAGGGTGTCGGGTTCACCGACGAGCTGCTGGCGCACCGTCTGCAGCGTCCGGCGCCAGCCGGCTGCTGCGGCATCGCGGCGAGGGGCGGCATCCGTGCCGGCCACCAGCTGGGTCAGTGCCTCGCCGGCCTCGCGTGCCCCATCGTCGAAGCGCTGGCGCAGCACCGGGTCATCGAGCACCAGGAACTGCCGCGCTGCACGCTCCATCGTCACACTGCGCTCGGCCAGCCGCTGAGCGGCGGCGCTGAGCGACACCGCCTGCCGAGCGCCCTGGCTGCTCTGAGTGATCAGCGCCTCGATCGTGAACAGCCCGCGCAGCGAGGCCGCGCTGAGCAATCCGGCGATCAACAGGAAGGCGACCAGCAACAGCTGTTGGAATGAGAACCGGTCCAGCGAGAGCATCCGGGCGATTCTGCCTGTGCGTGAGGCCCGGGCCGGAGCCGACCAGGCGGGGTGGACGGCGCACCGATAATGCCCGCGGGCTGCACATCGCGCCCGGTCGTGCCCTCCATCGATGCCCGAACACCCTCCAACACGCTCCAGAGTGCGCCGGCTACCGCGACAAGGCGCCCACCGCACGAACGCCGCCTCCCGCCCCGGATGGAATCCCGTCGTCGAGCAGGCGCGCTGCAATCCGCTGATACTGCTCGGCGGTGAACTGCGCGACCATCCTGTTGCACGCCGTCCCACGAGTTCCATGAAGTACACACGAAGATGAAGCGCATCAGCTTGGGATGGGTCGTTCTGATCCTGGCGGTGCTGCTGGTGGCCGGGTTCATCGGACGCACGCTGTATGGCCGCGCGCAGGAGCGGGCCCTGGCAGCCGCCCCGGCCAAGCCGCCGCCGGCGCTCGAGCTCGGGGCCGGCGACCTCGTGGTGGCGCGCACCCAGACCTTCCAGCGCACGCTGGCGATCACCGGCGGACTGAAGGCCGTGGACAGCGCAGTGGTGCGTGCCAAGGTCGCTGCCGAGGTCAAGTCGCTGACGGTGCGCGAGGGCGACACCGTGAAGGCCGGGCAGACGATCGGCCAGCTCGACACACTGGAGGTCGATCTGCGGGTCCAGCAGGCCGACCAGAATGCTGCATCGGCACGGGCCCAGCTCGACATCGCCCAGCGTGCGCTGAACAACAACCGCGCTCTGGTGGCGCAGGGCTTCATCTCGACCACCGGCCTCGAGACCTCGATATCGAACGAGGCCGCCGCACGCGCCACCCACGAGGCGGCACTCGCTGCATTGAATCTCGCGCGCAAGTCGCGCACCGACACCCGGCTGGTGGCCCCGATATCCGGCCTGGTGTCGCAACGCCTGGTGCAGCCGGGGGAGCGGGTCGCGATCGATGCCAAGCTGGTCGAGGTGGTCGACCTGTCGCGCATCGAGCTCGAGGCGGCCGTCACGCCGGAAGACGTGGGCGGCGTCGTGGTCGGACAGACGGCGCGGCTATCGATCGATGGGCTCGCCGCGCCGGCGACGGCCAGGGTGGTTCGCATCAACCCGAGCACGCAGGCCGGCACGCGCGCGGTCATGGTCTACCTGGCCGTCGACCCGCAGCCGGGCCTGCGCCAGGGTCTGTTCGCCACCGGCAGCATCGACCTGCGCAGCAGCAACGTGCTGGCGGTGCCGGTGTCGGCGGTGCGGGTCGATCAGGCCCAGCCCTACGTGCTGGCTGTGGTGGGCGATCGCATCGAGCAGCGCAAGGTCACGCTCGGCCAGCGCGGCGAATTGCTGGTCGACGGCAGCGTCGAAGCGGCGGTCGAGCTGACCACCGGGGTCACCGAGGGCACCGTGCTGCTGCGCGGATCGGCCGGCGCCGTTCGCGACGGCTCGCTGGTCCGCATTGCGGGCGGGGGCGCCAGCGGCAGCCCCGCCACCGCCGCGTCGGCCCCAGTCGACGCGCGCTAGAGCCGCCCGACGCCGACCATGTGGTTCACCCGAGTCTCGATCGGCAATCCGGTCATGGCCACGATGGTCATGCTGGCCTTCGTGGTGCTCGGGCTGTTCAGCTACCAGAGGCTGTCGGTCGACCAGTTCCCGAACATCGACTTCCCGACGGTGGTGGTCCAGTTCGACTACCCCGGCGCCTCTCCCGAGATCGTCGAGACCGAAGTCACCAAGAAGGTCGAGGAAGCGGTCAACACGGTCGCAGGCATCAGCTCGCTGTATTCACGCTCCTACGAGGGCAACTCGATCGTCATCATCGAGTTCAACCTGAACATCGACGGACGCAAGGCCGCCGAGGACGTGCGCGAGAAGATCGCGCTGGTGCGCCCCAGCCTGCGTGACGAGGTCAAGGAGCCGCGCGTCTCGCGCTTCGACCCGGCCAGCACGCCGATCTTCAATATCGCGGTCCTGTCGCCGTCGGGCAAGCAGTCGCCGCAGGAACTGACGACCTGGGCCACGCAGGTGCCGCAGAAGCGGCTCGAGAACGTGCGAGGCGTCGGCTCGGTCAGCGTCGTGGGCGGCGTGTCGCGGCAGATCAACCTGTACCTGAAGCCGGCGGCGATGGAGGCGATGGGCGTCAGCGTCGACAACGTCATCAACGCGGTGCGCAGCGAGAACCAGGAACTGCCGATGGGCGCCATCCGCTCGGCCGAGCAGGAGCGCGTGGTGCAGGTCAACGCGCGCCTGAAGCGCCCGGAGGACTTCCGCGAGATCGTCGTTGCGCGCCGTGGCGCGGCCACGCCGGGCACCGGCAACGCCACGGTGAGCGGCGGCTCGCCGGTCAAGCTGTGGCAGGTCGCCGACGTGGTCGACGGCCCGCAGGAAGTGGAAAGCCTGGCCCTCTACAACGGGCAGCGCACGGTGCTGCTGTCGGTGCTGAAGTCGCAGGGCGAGAACACCATCGAGGTGGTCGACGGCCTGCGCAAGGCGCTTGCAGGCGCCGAATCGGTGACGCCGCCGGGTGTCGTCGTCGAGGTCAACCGCGACAACTCGCGGGCGATCCGCGTCGCGGTCGCGAACGTCAAGCGCACGCTGATCGAGGGTGCGGCGCTCACGGTGCTGATCGTCTTCCTGTTCCTCAACTCCTGGCGCAGCACCGTCATCACCGGCCTCACGCTGCCGATCGCACTGATCGGGACCTTCGGCTTCATGTATGTCTTCGGCTTCACGATCAACAGCATCACGATGATGGCGCTGAGCCTGTGCGTGGGCCTGCTGATCGACGACGCGATCGTCGTGCGCGAGAACATCGTGCGACATGTGCAGATGGGCAAGTCCGCCCACCAGGCGGCACTCGACGGCACGCAGGAGATCGGCCTCGCGGTGATGGCCACCACGCTGTCCATCGTCGCGGTGTTCCTGCCGATCGGTTTCATGGGCGGCATCGTCGGCAAGTTCTTCCACGAGTTCGGCCTCACCATCGTCGCGGCGGTGCTGATCTCGATGTTCGTCAGCTTCACGCTCGACCCGATGCTCTCGAGCATCTGGCACGACCCGCAGGCGTCTCATCTGCCCGGTGCGCCACGCGGCACGAGCAGCCTCTACGACCGCACGCTCGGACGTGTCACGGAGCAGTTCGAGCGCTTCACCGTGCGGCTGGGCAACGGCTACCAGGCGATCCTGCGCTGGTCGCTGCGCCACCGCCTGTCCACGCTCGCCATCGCGATGGGCACCTTCGGTGGCAGCTTCATGCTGATCCCGCTGCTCGGCGCCGAATTCGTTCCGAAGGCCGATTTTTCCGAGACGACGATCAATTTCTACACGCCGGTGGGCTCGTCGCTCGAGATGACCGAAGCGCGCGCTCGTCAGGTCGATGCGGCGCTGCGCGAGTTGCCCGAGGTCCGGTACACCGTGACCACGATCAACAGCGGCAACGCGGCCGGCAAGATCTTCGGCAGCACCTACGTGCGACTGGTCGATCGCGCCGAGCGCCAGCGCAGCCTGGACGAGATGACCGTCCCGATGCGCGAGCGCCTCGCGCGCATCCCCGGCGTCACGATGACCAACATCGGCACCCCGGACCTCGGCGGGGGCAAGAGCCTCCAGTTCTCGATCCAGGGCAGCGACCTCGGCGAACTGGAGCGCCTGTCGAAGGTCATCACCGAGCAGTTGCATCGGGTGCCGGGACTCGTCGACCTGGACAGCACGCTGAAGCCCGACAAGCCGACCGTGGCGATCAATGTCAGGCGGGAAGCGGCTTCGGACCTCGGACTCAATGTCAATTCGCTGGCGACCTCGCTGCGCTCGCTGGTCGCCGGCACGACGGTGGGGAACTGGCGGGCACCCGACGGCGAGAACTACGATGTGATCGTCAGGCTGAACCCGGAGAGCCGCAACTCGATGGCCGACCTGGAGCGCCTGCCGGTACCGGTAGTGGCCGGCGCCGACGGCATGCCGCGCATCGTCAGGTTGTCGCAGGTCGCGGACGTCAGCCCCTCGACCGGTCCGAACCAGATCAACCGGCGCGACCTGAACCGCGAGATCAACATGGATGCCAACGCCTACGGACGCAGTTCTGGCGATGTGTCGGCCGACATCCGCCGGATCCTCGACGGCATCGCCTGGCCTCCGGGCTACCGATACTCCTTCGGCGGCAGCACCAAGAACATGACCGAATCGTTCAACTACGCGGTCGGCGCCCTGGGCTTGGCGGTGGTGTTCATCTACATGATCCTGGCGAGCCAGTTCCGCAGCTTCCTGCAGCCGATCGCGCTGATGAGTTCGCTGCCGCTGACCCTGATCGGCGTCGTGCTGACGCTGATGATGTTCCGCTCGACCCTGAACATGTTCAGCATCATCGGCATCGTGATGCTGATGGGGCTGGTGACCAAGAACGCGATCCTGCTCATCGATTTCGCGATCCGCGCTCGCGCGGGCGAGGTGCCGGGCGAGCCGGCGACTGCAGCAGGCCACCTCGGTCGCGAGGAAGCCCTGCTGCTCGCCGCCCGTGTGCGCCTGCGCCCGATCCTGATGACCACGCTGGCGATGATCTTCGGCATGGTGCCGCTGGCCTTCGCGCTGTCCGAGGGTTCCGAGCAGCGTGCGCCGATGGGCCAGGCGGTGATCGGCGGCGTCATCGCATCGTCGCTTCTGACCCTGGTGGTCGTGCCGGTGGTCTACTGCTACCTGGATGATCTGTCGGCGTGGGCCAAGCGCAGGTTCCTGCGCAGCACGCAGCAGGCCGTCCCCGTCCCCCTGATCCAGGGGAAATAAAATGCGCGGCAAACCATCGACGACGTCCGTTGCTGGCTGAATGAACCCCTCAATCAAGAAAGATCCGATTTCCATGGACACAGAACTCGCCCGCTTCAACATGATCGAGCAGCAGATCCGTCCGTGGGATGTGCTCGACGCCGACGTGCTGGCCCTGCTGGCAGCGGTTCGCAGAGAAGACTTCGTGCCGGCGGCCTACCGCTCGATGGCCTTCGTCGACACGGAGATCCCGTTGCACACTGCGCAGGGACCGGCGCAATCGATGCTGGCGCCCCGGGTCGAGGCGCGACTGCTGCAGGAACTGGCCGTGGGCAAGCACGAACGCGTTCTGGAAGTCGGCGCTGGATCGGGCTTCATGGCCGCGCTGCTGGGCCACCAGGCGCAACAGGTGCTGAGCCTGGAGATCGATGCCGAACTGGCGGTCTTTGCCGCCGACAACCTGCGCCGGGCGGGCAGCTCGAATGTCACCGTGCGGCACGCTGACGGCTCGAAGGGCTGCCCGGGCGAAGCGCCTTTCGACGTGATCGTGCTGTCCGGTTCGGTGCCGCAGGTGCCGGCGTCGCTGTTCGATCAGTTGAAGCCCGGTGGCCGCCTGGTCGCGGTCGTCGGGCAGCTTCCGATCATGCGGGCGGTGCTTTACACCCGCAGCGCCGGCAGCCCCACCGACGGCGCCGTCGCCAGCGTCGACCTGTTCGACACCGTGGCACCGCGCCTCACGGGCTTCGACGAGCCGAGCCGCTTCCAGTTCTGATGCAGCACATCGGCGCCCGCGAGTTCGCGGCCTTGCTGGCAGAGGCTTCGAGCACCGACCTGCCGCTGCTGCTGGACGTGCGGGAGCCGTGGGAGTTCGAGCGCGCCGCGCTGCGCGCAGAAGGCCTGACCACCCTGAACCTGCCGATGAGCGAGATCATCCAGCGCATCGGCGAACTCGATCCTGCGCGACCCACCATCTGCCTGTGCCACCACGGCGTGCGCAGCGCGCAGGTCGCGGCGTACCTGGAACAGCGCCAGGGCTTCGCATCGGTCACCAATTTCACCGGGGGCATCGATGCATGGTCGACCGAGGTGGATGCGTCGGTGCAGAGGTACTGATGATCCGCGCTGCCGGTCCGAAGGACATCTCATGGCAATCGCTGTACATGGCGGGCTGGCCTCTCGTGGCGGACTCCGAGTGAAGCGCGTCTGCACCGGGTTGCTGTTCGCGGCCGGGCTGTGCGCGGCGCAGGCGCAAAGCCTCGACGAGCTCTACAAGGCCGCGCACGACTACGACGCCACCTACCTGTCCGCCCGGTCGCTGGCCGAGTCGGCGCAGTACCGCGCGGCACAGGCAGACGCGCTGCTGCGACCGAGCCTGAATCTCGGCGCGAACGCCAACATCGGCCGGGTCGACACCGCGCTGGGCACGGCATCGTTCAACAACCGGGCCCTGCAGATGGCCGGTCGGCAACCGCTGTTCAACCGCGCCAGCAGCGCCAGCATCGACCAGGCACAGCGCGAACTCGACGCCGCCAGCCTGCGGCTGGAAACCGCCGAGCAGGACCTCATGGTGCGCGTCGCACAGGCCTATTTCGATGTGCTCGCCGCCAAGGACGCCCTGGCCACCACGCGCACCAGCAAGGTCGCGATCAACGAACAACTGGCGTCGGCGAAGCGTAATTTCGAGGTAGGCACCGCCACCATCACCGACACCCGCGAGGCGCAGGCCCGCTACGACCTGGCCACCGCGCAGGAAATCGCCGCAGACAACGACCTGCGCAACAAGCGCATCGCGCTCGATCAGCTGGTCGGTCGCAGCAACGTCGAGCCGCTGGGGCTCAAGCCCCCGGTGACGCTGCCGCCGTTGTCGCCCGCCGATGCCGAAGCCTGGGCCGGTCAGGCCGACGTGCAGCATCCGTCGGTGCGGCTGGCACAGCTGTCGCTGGAAGTCGCCCAGCTCGAAACCCGCAAGGCCCAGGCCGGCCACCTGCCGACCGTGGACGTGGTGGGCAGCCTCAGCGATTCGTACAGCTCGGGCGGCAGCGGGGGCAGCCAGCTGTCGCGCAGCGGCAGCACCAAGAGCGCCAGCATCGGCCTCGAGCTGAACCTGCCGCTGTTCGCCGGGCTGTCGGTCCAGAACCGCGTCAAGGAAACGCTGGTGCTCGAGGACAAGTCCCGCAACGATCTCGAGGCGGCGCGGCGTGCGGTGTCGCAGGGCACTCGCCAGGCCTACTTCGGCGTGCAGTCGCTGCAGGCACAGGTGCTGGCGCTCGAGGCCGCCGAATCATCGAGCGCCCTCGCCCTCGAGGCCACCCAGCTCGGCTACCGCGTCGGCGTGCGGGTCAACATCGACGTGCTGAACGCGCAGACGCAGCTCTTCACCACCCGCCGAGACCTGTCCAAGGCCCGCTATGACACGCTGCTCGGCGGCTTGCGCCTGCGCCAGGCCGCCGGCCAGCTGAAACCCGACGACGTGGCCGCGGTGAGCCGGCTGCTGGGTCCCTGAGGCACGGTGGCCGGGACGCCGGCGAAGCTCAGCCGAGCAGCGCGCTGATCTGCCGGGCCATCCGCTCGGCGGCGCCTCGATGCCGCGCCGCGAATTCGAGGGCGCGCTGGGGACTGGGACGGACATCCGGTGATCGGCCTGCAGCGCCCGCAGGCTCGGACGCCATCCCCACGGCCACCTGCACCGCCTCGTCGATATCGGCCACCCGCTGTGCAGCCCCTTCGTGCAGGGCCAGATCGGCTGCCTGGCTGAAGTTGAAGGTGTGGGGCCCCATCAGCACCGGGCAGCCGCACGCGGCGGCCTCGATCAGGTTCTGGCCTCCGAGCGGCTCGAAGCTGCCGCCCAGCAACGCGACCCGGGCACAACTGAAATAGACAGCCATCTCGCCGATCGAGTCTCCGAGCCAGACGTCGGCCGTCCCGGCGTCGGCTGGCGGCGCATCGGCCCAGAGACTGCGTCGCCAGCACGTCAGCCCGCTGCTCTCGACGAGCGCGGCCACCTCGTCGAAGCGCTGCGGATGGCGCGGCACGATCAACAGCAGCGGTCGCGGTGCGGGCTGCTGGTTCCAGCCCGCCAGCAACGGGCCCTCCTCGCCTTCGCGGGTGCTGGCCGCCAGCACGATGCGGCGACCGCAGGCGAGCTTCCAGGCCGATCCGCGAGCGAGTTGTGCCGCGTCGGGCGTCACGTCGAACTTCAGGTTGCCGCAGACCTCGACGCGACGCGCGCCCGCGGCGCGCAGGCGATCGGCATCGTCCTGCGTCTGCGCCAGAACCAGCGGCACGCTCTCGGCCACCGGCCGGAACAGCGCCTCGAAGCGCCTGGCCTTGCGTGCACTGCGCTCGCTGAGCCGCGCGTTCGCGAGCACCGTCGGGATGCCCCGGCGGCTTGCCTCCAGCAGCAGGTTGGGCCAGATCTCGGTTTCCATCAGGACACCGATGGCGGGCTGGAAATGGGCCAGGAAACGCGCCACCGAACCCGGCGTGTCGAACGGCAGCCAGGCCTGGCGATCACCCGGGCGCAGCAGGGCGGCACCGGCTGTGCGGCCAGTCGCAGTGCCGTGAGTCAGCAGCAGACGCATGCCGGGGCGCAGATCACGCAGCGCATTGACCAGCGCAGAGGCTGCCCGCGTCTCGCCGAGCGATACCGCGTGCACCCAGACCCAGCCCGATGAGGGCGGATCACTGCGCCGATCGACGCGATACCACCCGAAGCGCTCCCCGATGGCAAACCGGTACAGCGGCTCCGCCCGCCCGCGCAGCCACAGCTTCAGCACGTAGGCTGGCAGCGCCAGCCGCAGCAGCGTGGAGTAGGCGACCCGCGCCAGGCGCTGCACGATCAGCGGGCGGCCCGACGCTGCAGCATGACCTGCAAGACGGGTTCAGTGCGCCGCGGCCGCGATCTGCGCGTCGGGCTTGACCACCCTCAAGGCCGCCATGAATGCGGCCTCGATCCGATGCAACGCCTTCTCGGTGTGACCCTCGAACCGCATCACCAGAACGGGCGTCGTGTTCGACGAGCGGATCAGCCCGAATCCGTCCTTGTATTCGGCGCGCAGGCCATCGATCGTGATGATCTCCAGCGCGCCGGGAAACTTCGCGGTTTCCAGCAGCTTCTGCACCAGCAGCTTCGGCTCGCCCTCGGCGCAGGGCACATTCAGCTCCGGCGTGCTGTAGCTGGTTGGCAGCGCGTTCAGCACCTTGCTCGGGTCCTTGCTGCGGCTGAGGATCTCGAGCATCCGCGCCGCGGTGTAAGTGGCGTCGTCGAAGCCGTACCAGCGCTCGCCGAAGAAGATGTGGCCGCTCATCTCGCCGGCGATCGGCGCCTTGACCTGCTTCATCTTGGCCTTGACCAGCGAGTGACCGGTCTTCCACATCAGCGGCTTGCCACCGGCCTTGCGGATCACCGGCGCGAGGCGCTGCGTGCACTTGACATCGAAGATCACCGTGCCGCCCGGATTGCGGCTGAGCACGTCCTTCGCAAGCAGCATCAACTGCCGGTCGGGATAGATGATGTTGCCGTCCTTGGTGACCACGCCCAGCCGGTCGCCGTCGCCGTCGAAGGCCAGTCCGATCTCGGCATCGGTGGTCTGCACCGTGCGGATCAGATCGGCCAGGTTCTCGGGCTTGCTCGGGTCCGGGTGATGGTTCGGGAAGTCGCCATCGACCTTCGAGTACAGCTCGGTCACGTCACAGCCCAGTGCGCGCAGGATGCCGGGTGCCGAGGCGCCCGGGATGCCGTTGCCCGAATCGACGACGATCTTCATGCGGCGCTTCAGCTTGCAGTCGCCGGTGATGCGTGCGCTGTACTCGGGGCCGATGTCCATCGGGGCCGAGCGACCGGCCTTCGTCACATAGTCCTCGGCTTCCATGCGCACGCGCAGGTTCTGGATGTCGTCGCCGTAGATCGCACGGCCGGCCAGCACCATCTTGAAGCCGTTGTAGTTCTTCGGGTTGTGGCTGCCTGTCACCATGATCCCGCTGTGGCAGCCCCGCCGACCGCGCGTGGCGGCCACGTAGTAGAGCATCGGGGTCGTGATCGCGCCGAGGTCGACGACATCGAGCCCGGTGGACATCAGGCCGCGGATCAGCGCTGCGGCGAGGCCCGGACCGGAGAGCCGTCCGTCGCGACCCACGGCCACGGCACGCTCGCCGGCTTTGACGGCCTCGCTGCCGAAGGCCCGGCCAAGGTGCTCGGCGAAGGCTTCATCGATGGTCTGGCCGACGATGCCACGAATGTCGTAGGCCTTGAAGTTGGACGCGGTGACTTTCATGCTGGGAAGGCCCTTTCGATTAGCGGCGGATTGTAGGAGTCGGGATCGCGACCTCGGTGACTGCCGGCCCGTGCGTTCAACCCCGCGGATGATGCGCCGCATGCAGCGTCTTCAGCCGCTCGCGCGCCACGTGGGTGTAGATCGTCGTCGTCGAGATGTCCGAGTGACCAAGCAACATCTGCACCGCGCGCAGGTCGGCGCCATGATTCAGCAGATGCGTGGCGAAGGCATGACGCAGCGTGTGTGGCGACAGCGGCACATGCACCCCGCCGCGCAAGGCGTGCTGCTTGATCAGCCGCCAGAACATCTGGCGCGTCATCGGCCCGCCGCGCGCGGTGACGAACAGCGCGTCGCTCGCCTGCGACTTCAGGATGTCGGCTCTCGCCTCGGCGAGGTAGCGCTCCAGCCAGGCACGTGCTTCTTCGCCGAATGGCACCAGCCGTTCCTTGGCGCCCTTGCCCGTGATGCGCAGCGCGCCATCGACCAGGCCCAGGTGCACCGTCTTCAGCGTGACCAGTTCACTGACACGCAGGCCGCTGGCATACATCAGTTCCAGCATCGTGCGGTCGCGAAGGCCGAGCGGCGTGGTCACGTCCGGAGCCGCCAGAAGTGCCTCGACCTGCGCTTCGCTGAGCACCTTCGGCAGGCGCGGCGGCTGCTTCGCGGCCAGCAGCTTGAGCGTCGGATCGGCGTCGATCAGGCGCTCGCGCAGCGCCCATCGGAAATAGCGCTTGAACACCGTCAGCCTGCGATTCGTGCTGCTGGCCTTGCTGCCTTCATGGCGCGCGACGGCGTAATCACGCAGATGGGTTTCGGTTGTGCCGCTGAGCGCGACATCGGGCCCGGCGGCCAGCCAGTGCGCGTAAAGCGTCAGGTCACGCCGGTAAGCGGCCAGCGTGTTGGCCGACAGCCCATCCTCGATCCACAGCGCATCGATGAAGCGGTCGATCGCGGCCGTGCTGTCCCGTAGCGAACTCATCCGGCCATTGTGGCTGGCACACTCGAGAGCCATGTCGCATGCCCTCTTGCTGGTTCCCGACCTGCTGCTCATCGTGGTCGGGTTTCTGCTGTGTCGTCACACCCTGCTTGACCGCCCGGTCTGGGACGCGGTCGAACGCCTGACCTACTTCCTGCTGTTCCCGGTGCTGCTGTTCAGCTCGATCGCGAAGAGCCCGCTGCACCCGGCGCAGACGGCTGCTCTCGCGGGAGTCGGCGTGGGCACCGTGCTGTGCGGCATCGGGCTGGCGTATGCGATTCGCCGATGGCCGGGCGTCGACGCCCGGCTGCACGCCTCGGGCGCGCAGACTGCGTTCCGTTTCAACTCCTACATCGCGCTGGCGCTCGCCGAGCGACTCGGCGGGGCCGAAACGCTCGCGCTGATGGCGTTGCTGATCGCGCTGTGCGTTCCGATCTGCAACATCGGTGCGGTGTGGCCCCTGGCGCGCCACGGCGGTCATGCCTACGTCCGCGAACTCGTGCGCAACCCGTTCATCCTCGGCACGCTCGCCGGGCTGCTCTTCAACCTCGCCGGGCTGCACCTGCCCGATGCCGTGGGGACCACGCTGCACCGACTGGGTCTGGCCGCGATCCCGCTCGGCCTGATGGCCGTGGGTGCCGGCCTGAAGCTCGGCGGCCTGCAGGCCGCACCGGCGCTGGCAGCGGCTTTCCTGACCATCCGGCATGTGGCCCTGCCGGCGATCGCGCTCGCACTGTCGATCTGGGTGGGCCTGCCGCCCCTGCAGCAGGCTGTCGTGCTGGCGTTCGCGGCCTTGCCGACCGCCTCCAGCGCCTACGTGCTGGCCATGCGCATGGGCGGCCACGGTCCGTTCGTGGCCGGGCTGGTCACGATGTCGACACTGCTCGGCATGGTCAGCGTGCCGGTGTGGCTGGCGATCGGGGCTCGTCTGTAGCCTTCGCTGCCGATTGAAGCAAGGCCCATTCGATGTGCTCGCGCACCAGTTCGCTGGCGTCGGGCAACGCCTGCGCCAGTGCCCCGCGAAGCGCCGAGCACAGCTCCGATTCGGGCAACGCCCGCACTGCATTGCCCATCGCCACGGCCAGATTGCGCCGCCAGCGCTCGTGTCCGATACGGCGAATCGGGCTGCCTTCGGTGTGGCGCAGGAAATCGGCCTCGCTCCAGCGCCACAGGTCGAGCAGCGTCGGGTCGGCGAGCACAGCGCGCACATCGAAATCGGCCAGCGTGCTGCGCTGCGCGTACTTGTTCCACGGACATACCAGCTGGCAGTCGTCGCAACCATAGATCCGGTTGCCCATCGCTTCCCGGAACTCGATCGGAATCGGCCCGGCGTGCTCGATCGTCAGGTAACTGATGCAACGCCGTGCATCGAGCCGGTAAGGCGCCACGATGGCCCGCGTCGGACACACGTCGACGCAGGCGCTGCAGCTGCCGCAATGGGCAGCCACCGGACCGGTCACCGGCAACGCCAGGTCCATGTAGATTTCCCCGAGGAAGAACATCGAACCCGCGTCGCGGCTCAAGGCCAGCGTGTGCTTGCCGCGCCAGCCCAGCGCGCTGCGCGCGGCGAGCTCGACCTCGAGCACAGGCGCCGAATCGGTGAACACGCGGTGGCCTAACGGGCCAACCGCAGCGGCGATGCGATCGGCCAGTGCCTGCAGGCGATTGCGCAACACCTTGTGGTAGTCGCGGCCCCTCGCGTACATCGACACCGTCGCCCGTTCAGGGGCCTGCAGTCGCTGCCATTCGACGGTCTGCCAATCGCCTGGCGGGCCGGGCGGATCCGATTCAGCAGGCAGGTAGTCCATTCTCGCGGTCAGCACGCGCACGGTGCCGGGCACCAGTTCTCGCGGACGGGCACGCTTGAGGCCGTGTCGCTGCATGTAATCCATGGAACCATGGAAGCCGGCGTCCAACCAAGCCTGCAGACCGGGTTCGGCGCTGCTCAGGTCCACGTCGGCCACACCGATCTGGGAAAATCCAAGCTCACCCGCCCAGGCCTGCACGCGAGGCCACAGCAGCGACTCATCCAACCCGTGCCCAGCGACCATGCACCTCCACCTTTCCTGCCGACTCGGCGACGCCCTCTGACGGCATGCCGATCTTAGAAGCCTGCACCGCGCTGTGGCCCGACGAGGCCGCCTGCGCTGCCACTGCGCGCGAACTGGCACGCCACGCCGGATTGCGCAACGCCGTCATCGAACTGCACGGCACGCTGGGCGCGGGCAAGACGACGTTCGTCAGGCACCTGCTGCGAGCACTCGGCGTGAGTGGCCACGTCAAGAGCCCGACCTACGCCGTGGTGGAGCCGTATGCGCTGCCCGGGCTCGACATCTGGCACTTCGACTTCTATCGCTTCGACGATCCACAGGAGTTCGAGGATGCAGGCTTCCGGGATGTGTTCGCCGGCCCGGGCCTGAAGCTGATCGAGTGGCCCGAGCGCGCTGCAGGCCTGCTGCCACCTTGCGACCTGCGCATCGACATCGACATGGTTGATGCGCCTGCGAGCGACCCCGATGCCGACGACACGCGACGCCGGGCCACCTTCCGGGCCGGCACGCCGCTCGGCGCCACGCTGATGCCATGACGGCACCGGAAAGCGCATCAGGCGCCCCGCCCTCGCGGGCCAGGCGCCGCGCGCTGTCAACCATGGGCGCTGTCTCGCTGACGCTGGTCGGCGTGTCCGGCACGCATGCGGCTGCCATCGTCGCGGTGCGCGTGTGGCCGGCAGACGACTACACCCGGGTCACGATCGAATCCGACAGCGCGCTGGCGGCGCGGCATTTCCTGGCCGAAAGCCCGACCCGGCTCGTCATCGATGTCGATGGCCTCGACCTGAGTCCTCAGCTGCGCGATCTGGTGGGACAGGTGCGCGCAGACGATCCGTTCATCGCAGGCGTGCGCGTCGGGCAGTACCAGCCGCGCGTAGTGCGGCTGGTGATCGACCTGAAGCAGGCGATCAAGCCGCAGCTCTTCGCGCTGACCCCCGTGGCTGCCTACAAGCACCGGCTGGTCTTCGACTTGTACCCGGTGCAGGAACGCGATCCGCTGCTGGCGCTCATCCAGGAGAAGGAACGCGCCGAGGAGCAGGCTGCGCAATCGGTGCGCGATGCACTCGGCGAATTCATCGGACAGGTCGACAAACCACTCGGCACGGCGATTCCACCGGACGGCGCCAGCGCACCGCCAAAAGGCGCGCCGACCCCGGCCGGCAAGCCGCTGGGCATGACGCCGGCGAACCCTCCCGACGGGCCCAGCGTGCGACCGCCCGAATCGCCGGCCTCGGCTGCGAGTCGCATCAGCCGACTCGTGATCGTCGCGCTCGACCCCGGCCATGGCGGTGAAGACCCGGGAGCCGTCGGACCGAGCGGCCTGCGGGAAAAGGACGTGGTGCTGTCGGTCGCGCTGCAATTGCGCAACCGCCTGAATGCCCTGCCGGGGATGCGCGCGATGCTGACGCGGGACGCCGACTTCTTCGTGCCGCTGAAGGATCGCGTGCGCAAGGCGCGGCGGGTGCAGGCCGACCTGTTCGTGTCGATTCACGCCGACGCGTTCTTCACGCCCGAGGCCCGTGGCGCGTCGGTCTTCGCATTGAGCCAGGGCGGCGCCAGCAGCGCCGCGGCGCGCTGGATGGCCAATCGCGAGAACCTGGCCGACGCCGTGGGCGGCATCAACGTCAAGTCGAAGGACTCGACGGTGATGCACGCCCTGCTCGACATGAGCACCACCGCGCAGATCAAGGACAGCCTTCGGCTCGGCGGCGAGGTACTCGGCCAGATCGGCCGAGTCGGGCGCCTGCACAAGGCGCGCGTCGAGCAGGCAGGCTTTGCGGTGCTGAAGGCCCCCGACATCCCGTCGATCCTGGTCGAGACGGCGTTCATCTCGAATCCGGAGGAAGAGGCCAAGCTGCGGGATGTGCGCTACCAGGCCCAGCTGGTCGAAGCGCTGACGGTCGGGATCAAGCGGTACTTCGCGAAGAATCCGCCGCTGGCGCGGGCGCGAAGAACCTGAAAACCAAACCGCAGGCACGAGCTCCGGCTGCCGCAGGCCAATTGGGTCATGCGCACGACTTGGGCCGCTCTGGCCATCTGCCAAGCTGCAAATCGACCGCTCGTGCTGCCCGCGGCCGCCCAACAAAATGTCGAAATCTTTTACAGGTCAGCAGGATAGATACTGACAAGTCCATATGAATCAAAGAGTTGAATATTCGGCTTGAATTTTGCTTAACTAATATGGCTAATCAGCAATATCAAGCCCCAACCATTCTTACAAGGCCGTTTCATGAATCCAGCAGTCACCGCACCATGCCAACCCTCGACGGCCCGTTCACCCTTACTGATCAAGGCGGCTTGCGCGATCGTATTGACTGCAGCACTTGGTCACGCAACGGCGGGAGTGGTAATCAGCGAACTCGGCACGGGCGCCCCGGGAGCGACGCTGGGTGGCTACACCATGACCCCCTTCGGAGATGATGGGATTGGCAGCTTCACCGACATCCTGTCGTTGGCGTCGCCACTGGGCGGAAATCTGGGCTTCAGCAACTCAGTCAACACCCGGGCCGTCGGCAACGGATGGGCCACGTGGAGCCACGGGTACGCCGGAGATGTGTACTTCAACTTATCGCAATCGCTGACTATCACCCTGCCGAACGATGTCAGCGCCTTCTATTTGTACGTCGAGTCCAACGATTTCGATTTGTTCGACTTCACATTGACGGCACAGGATGGCAGCACCAGCACCGAATCTGTGAACGGGAATGCCGGTGCGTTTGGGTTCGGTATCTACGGAACGGACGGCACGGAATTGACATCACTGACGATCACCGCTTCCGGGGACAGTGGCGGGTTCGCCGTGGGTGAGTTCGGCATTGCCAAATCCGCTGAAGTTCCGGAACCCGCAAGCCTCGCGCTCGTGGGTCTGGCTCTCGCTGCATTGGGCGTGAGCCGTCGCAGAAAGACCGTCTGACGACCAACCCATCTTTCGGATGGATGCAGGGCGACTTTCGGGTCGCCCTTTTCATTGGGATGGCCTGGATCCCTCAGTCACGCCAAGAAACCATCCCACGTTACGGCGCATGGGTTGCAGAGCAAGCCGTTGGCAGAGCCCCAACGAAATAAGGTGCTGGAAATCTGCTCTACCGCGTCAGCCCGACGCTGGCAGCGTGACTTTCGAGCGCGCCTTGCGCGCCCCCCAGATCGCGATCAACCCCGGCACCAGGATCAGCGCCCAGATGATCTTGTCCAGATGCTGCTTGACGAACGGCAGGTTGCCGAAGACGTAACCAGCCACCGTC
>Ga0116157_10000129_pt1 | contig 84813 bp, 65 predicted proteins | sample AD_UKC048_MetaG_FD_89882 | JGI IMG/M metagenome (GOLD analysis project Ga0116157, IMG submission 89882) | Active sludge microbial communities of municipal wastewater-treating anaerobic digesters from USA - AD_UKC048_MetaG | ecosystem: Engineered > Bioreactor > Anaerobic > Digestate | place: USA... | reverse complement strand
CGGGAACGTGGTCCCGGTGTCGCCTCTGTATCCCATCCTACATGACCTCAAAAAGGGATTCAAGGAATGCAAAAATTCGATTGCATTTCAACGGAGTATCTCTGTGGTTCGTTCTCTTTTGTGCCTTGGTGGCTGCTCTGCGGGTTTCGTTACAGGAACCGATCCGCAGATGACACAGATGGCGCAGATGGAGTTTGCGTCGCATCCCGGAAATAAGGGGGGGCAGGCGTTCGTTCCTCTCTGGTTTTCATCTCTGTGGTGCGTTTCCCGGTGGGTTGACCGGGGGGGGAGGGCGCGGCTAGAATGCCCTCATGAAACACGTTCAGCGCATCGTGGGACTGACGTTCCTGTTCGTGGCCGCCCTCGTCGCGGCGTTCGCGGCTGGGCCGCTGCCGGATGTGATCGTGGCGGGGGAGCCGCCGATCACCAGCTGGGCCGTGCTCGATCATGTGCGGCTGATGGAGTTCGTCCTCGACACCCGCCTGACGACGGGCCAGAAGGAGACGTTCCTGGCCACGCTGAAGAAGGAGTGCGCCGGCATGGACCGCGAGGGCCGCGCGGCGTTCCTCGAGGCGCGCCAGCTCGTCGCCTCGATGGCCGTCATGACGCCCGACCAGCGAGAGATCGTGCGCGAGGTCCTGCGGGAGGATTTCGAGAATACCGCCGCGGAGGAGGAGGCCGATCCGGCCGCCCAGTTGTATATGCAGGTGCGGGATGCCGCGGTGAACGCCGTCGCGTCCCAGGGCTCGGATACGGTGACGCTGCAGGATATCGAAGCCCTGGCCGAATACGTCGCCTTCGTGCGCGCGCCGGAACAGCCCGCCCCGATTTCCGCGGCGGATCGCGATGTGCTTCGCAAGGCCGTGACGGAAGGATTTGCCACGGCTTCCGAAGAAGCCCGTCGTGCCTTGTCCGGCTTTGCCGACACCTGGCACCTGCTGCGCGCCGGCTGGGCCGCCGGGGATGCCCAGGCGCACGCGGGCTGGGCGGGAAAGCTAAAGGAAGCCACCGGCCGTGCCGGATTCGGGAAAACGATAGCCGATACGATAGATTCTCCATTGTGGGAGGAGCTGAAACGCGCCGCCGCCGGAGCCGGAGAAACGGCCGCGGGCTGGACGGCGACACCGACGCTGATCGTCTGGTGAGGAAAAACCGGGAGGAGAAAACGAGATGAACGGTCTGTTCGGGAAGCGGGTTATCGGGATTCACGAGTCGGTCGGGGCCGCCGAGCTCCGCGAAGCGTATCTGATCACCGACGAGACCGGGTGCACCCGGCTCGGATCGGCCGTCGAGCGGGCGAGCGCGGGACGAAAAATAGCGAAGGCTTTTTTTGACAAGAGCTGGCTGCCGGTGACCGTCGACGTGACGGACGAGACCGGGAAAAAGCTCCTCGAGCTGGATGCGGCCGGGTGGCGGCCGTACGCGAAGATCACCGTGAAAAACGCGGACGGAGCCGTGATCGGAATCCTGCACGAGGCCGGCTGCACCTTCAAGCCCCGGCTCGACGTCACCGACGCCGCCGGAGCCGCGCTCGGAACCTGCCGGGGCGACCTGTTCGGCCGCGTCTTCTCGTTCACCGACGCAACGGGCGCCGCAATCGGCCGGATCGAGCACCTCTGGGGCGGTGCCGCCCGCGAGCTGCTGACGACCGCCGACGACTACCGCGTCGAGGTCACCGGCGACCAGGCCCACTCCCCGCTGGTCCTCGCCGCCGCCCTCGCCGTCGACCTCATCTGGCACGAAAACTGACCCCGAAGGCACGGGCGAGCCCCGAGAGGCGACAACCGGGCGAGAGTGCAGGCGGAGAGCGTCGTTCAGGGATAGATGAACTTCGGCGTCAGGAAAAACGACGTGTTGTTCTTGTCGACCTCGACTTCCATCGGCTGATATCGTTCGAGCTTCACCTGAAACGTCGAGGTTGCGATCACGAGGCGGGCCAGAATCTGCGCCGTGTAGGTCGCCGTCACCAGTCCGCCGGGGTCGATATCGCGATACATTCCCTGGGATTTCACGTAGTAGTAATCGGGAACGACGTCGTAGGGGGGGACCGTGTCGGCGGGATTGGGCGCGGGGTATGTCGTGACCAGAAAGGCCACCGAGCTCGCCATTTCATCCGCCAGCAGCATGCCCTGGGAGAGCGGATACAGCCACTGGCTGGAGGCGACATTCTGAAACGTCGTGGTTGGGTCGGCATCGAAATCATCGAACCGCACCGTGACGTCATAGGCATTCCGGCTGTAGGCGAAATACAACCGCTTGCCCTTGATGGAGGCCTGGGTGCTGTCGACCAGGAAGGTGCTGCTGGTCGCGAGAAGCCGGGCGATCACGTACCCGACCCCGGCGAAGGCCGCGTCCTGTGCCCGGGCTGCCTTGTCCTGACTCGCCTGAACACGGGTTTCGGTTTGAACCATCGTGACATAACTGGTGGAAATTGCCATCATGAAGCCCAGGATGATGATCGTGAGAATGATGGCTGCTGATCCGCGTCGCATGGATTTCACCTCCCGGCCGGAATGACGAACGTCATGGTCGCCAGTTGACCTTCGACGAGTTCTTCGCCGCCCCCCATGCTGCTTTGAATGCCGATCGCCACGTTGACCGACCAGGATGAGACACGGGTGGCCGAGAAGGTGGCCACATCCCGGGCAAGAATGAACTTGAAACGATCCCGGCCGATCTGGTTCACCGCCGTCTCGTCTGCGCTTGTCGGGACGATCGTCAAGGTCGGAGTCACGCTGAAGAGATCGCGCAGCAGGGTTCGATCAGTAGAGATCCATTTGAGGGAAAGGGTGCCCGTCCCGATATACGCTTTGTTCTTGAAGATCGGAATGTCGTATTTGAACGCACTTGTCGTCTGGTTGAGGGCTGGGACAACGACTTTGTCGGCCTGCTGCAGATCGCGCTGGATCGTCTGGGAGATCGTGCGGAAATACGAGGAGACACTCATGCGCTGGTGTCCCCGGCGCCAGATCTCGGAGCCGGACTGGACGTAGGAAAGCAGGGAAACGGCCATCAGGGCAAAGACCATCGAGGCCACGAGAACCTCGACCATCGTGAAGGCGGCTTTTGCCGGTGTCGGTCTCATTCCTCGTAGAACTCCTCTGATGCTCTGATGCCCACCGGGGTCACATTGACCGTCAAGTCTCTTTGTCCGAAGCTGAACGAGGCGATGCAGTCCGGAACGGGATCGGCCTCGTATTCCGGGGTTCGCACCAGAAGGCCGTCAGGGCGGAAGAAGATCATGGAAACGCCGGCTGGTGGTTTGAACGAGACCAGTGGGTCGATTTCGACCGTTCCCATACCGGTGATATCGACCCAGTTGGTGCTGGCCGGATTGAGGGCGTCCGTAACATTCTGAATGACCGTTGTCTGGACCCAACCGGTCGGCTGTGCATAGGAACTCAGTTGGTAGCCGCTTCCATCGGGTAGAAAATATAATCTGTAATATACAGATGTTTCTAATGCCAGATATTGGGCCATGCGGACATTCTGGATGAAGGTGTTCGCCTCGGCCGACAACCGTTGGGAGGCAAAAAAGTTGTCCGCCGCCGGCAGCGTGATGCTGGCCATGATGGCGATGATCGACAGCACCGCGAGAATTTCCATCAGCGTGTAGCCCGTGCTTCGCCGACAGAACGAGTTGCCGGACTGGGCAATGAAACTCTGAAAGGGGGTATGATATTTCATGGTATATATTTAAGTACCTGGCCTGAGCCGCCACCGCCCCACGTCGAACCACCGCCGAACAGATAGATGGCGGAACCACAGGGGATGGCTGTCATGCCTGAAGTGCGAAGGGCCAGCGTTGAATCCGTGACTGTTCCGCCATGGGTGTTGGGAATCTGAGCCAGTTTCCGGATGACTTTGGTATCCGGATTCCAGGCGAAGGAGTCTTTGATGATCGAAGCGCCGGCGTTGTTCCATTGGGCCCCACCGAAGACGAAGATCTCGTCACCGAACGAGCAGGCTGCGTGCTGATACCGCTCCGTCAGGAATCCCGGGTCGGTGAGGGAGTCGCCGTCGGCAGCTGCGGTCAGAGCAGTCCAGGTGTTGGTCGAAAAATCGAACCGCTTCACCCCGCCGATGTAGGTTGAGCCAATCTGCGCCCCCCCGATCTGATACAGATATCCTTTGTGATAGACGAACGCCGGACCGTGTGTGGTGGAAGGCAGGTTGGGAAGCTCGCGGGTGAGGCCGTAATGCAGGCTGGTGGCGCTGGTATAGCTGGAGATGACGTTCGGCCAGTAGACCTGGCAGGAGTTGCGGTCCGTTCCGTCCACGCCGCCGCCCATGACATAGCCATAGGGGGTCATGGCGCCGCCGTGCCAGTATCGCTTGCTCTCCGTGACTCCGTCATCAGCAAGGGATTTCGCCAGATAAACACCGGGTGGGGTGACAGGGGTGGTGCCGCCATTTTTGGCAACACCGATCTCGGTGACGCTCAGCGCCCGGTTGTAGACCTGGACATCATCGATCTTCCCGATGAACTGACCGTCGGCTTCTCCCAGGAAGTTACTGGTGCTGTCGGGGGCTTTTCCGATAAGAAAGACGTTCAGATCAAATGACACGGTGTTTGAATAGGAAGAACCATCGGCTGTGCCGTCGAGGTAATACTGGAACGTGTTTCCAGATCTTGTGAGAGCCAGGTGGCGCCAAGTGCCGGACTGGAGGTTTGGAGTCGAACCGGTCACTTGCTCCGCATTGTTCCACCAGGTGTCGAGATAACCGCCAGTTCGGTGGAGATTGAGACGACCGTAAATGGACGTTCCCGTACTTGCCCAGGAGCCCCACCCAAGCATGGACCTCCAGGAGGTGACGTCCTGGCCGATCACGGTGGTGTTGAACCAGAGCGATATCGTGAAGTCGCTCGAACCAAATTTGAGGCTGGTATTGTTCCCACAATTCACGTAATCGCCATTTCCATCGAACTGGAGACAGTTTCCGTATTTTCCTGCAGTCCATACCGGATTTCCGGCAATGGTGCCATGATTCGTCCCGACGGAATCCGCCGCCGTGGTTCCCGAAGTTTCGTCGAATTTCCAGTAGGAGATCAACCCAGTCGGAAGATTATTGGTGGGGTCAACAGAGGAACTGGCGATATTCGTCGTAGGATTCCAGCGCTGAACCCAGGCGAGATTTGTGGATGTCGAGCGGCCATTCATGGCATACAGGTCCCCGTCGTAAGAGAAAACGGAATGTCCGTCGACTGCCCTGAGAAGTTTGTCGCCTTTATCCGTGAGGGAATTCAGGAGAGGATTGAACTCAAGAACCTTCTTCGATGACGTTCCGAAGATACAGGAGGTCGCCCCGACCACGTAGATGCCGCCGGAGGCGACGGCTGCCATGTTGCTTCCGCCGATGCCGGAGGCCATTTCCGCCGCGACTTCATAGGTGTTTTTCTTGCTGTTCACCCGGGTGAAGGGGCGGGCGGCGATGCAGGTGGGGGGCTGGCTGAGTTCGATGTGGTCGATCACCTTCATGAAACTGCTCTGAACCGGCGTCGAGACATCCACCAGATATACCCGGTTCGGATTTGCCGCCGCGATCATCAGCCGCTGACCGTCGGGAGCGATTGCCATTCCCATCGACAGGTCGGCGCCGATACTTGCGACCAGGCCCGAATACATCAGGTTCCCGCCGTAGGGGATGCCGAGCAGCCGGCTGGTCTCGGCGTTGAACACCCACAGGGTCGGCGAGGCGACATCCCGGGAATAAGTCATGAAAATCCGATTGGGGTTCGTGTTCGTCGTGGGATTTACCCATGTTCCGATATTCTGTGGTGTGAACCGAAGTGGCCGAAAGAGGGATGACGGAGTGCGTTTCCAGTCTCCAGCGGTAAGCCCCGTGACGGTTGTCCCATCATTCGTCGAGTTCGTGGGTGCCGGATCGGCAGGGTTGATCGAGAAAAACACCGCGCCGATGATGTCGTCGTTTGCCTGATCGCTGCTGTCCATCTGGAAAGAAGTGGAATGGCCAGTTGTGAACGCGGCTGGGACTTGATAAAACGGATACCCGACATTGACATTCCAGGCCACCCATTGGACGGTGCTGTCCAAAAACAGTCGGAAATAATTACAATACTGACCACCGAGTGTGCTTATGGAGTAATTGCCCGGCTGAAAATATCCGAAATACCGTTGTGCGTGACCACGAAATCGATAGCCCGTTTGATCCCAAAAGTTTGCCGGATAATTTTGAAATGCCGAAATTGAATCATTGGCAGTGAATGCCTCGATGATCGGCCGGTTGGTGGCAGACAAGGTCGATGAATTGTGTGTGATATACGGAGTCACATCGAATCTACCGCTTGTTGAGTTGCGGACTTCAGAAATCAAACCATTCTGTTGTGTCAGTTTGCCGAAATCGTTCGTTCGAAGATCGAACATCTGAACCTGCTCGGGATTGCCCCCGATTGGTGGGACATAGAAGGCCAGCAGGCTGTCGTCGGGGCTGACGGCCATGCGGGTGGCGCCATGGGTGGGGAAACCGTCGAAGCGGCTGTCCCAGCGGGTCCAGATGGTGGCGTCGGGGCCGATGCGGTCGAGGCGGGTCCAGCCGTCGGTGGTGTTGGTCATCAGAACGAGCGCTCCCCCGTCGTTGAGGGCGACGACATCGCTCATCGAGGCCGTGAGGGCGAAATCCTCGTCGGCACGCTTCACCCCGGTCTTGTCGATGGAGATATAGCCGTTGGAGCTGACGACGGTGCCGTATTTCTGGATCAGACGTCCGCCGTTCTGATAGTAGATGTGGTGTGTGGGCTTGCGCTGATTGGTGGTGCCCCAGGCTTCCGGGTCGATGTCGGCGAGCCGCTTCTGATTGAATACGTCATGCTCGGTGGGGAGAGTGGAATACAGATCGTAGCAGGCGCTGAGGCGGCTTCCCGTGCCGTCGAAAGCCAGATGGACCGGTTTTCCGTAATAAGCACTCTGCCGGAGATCCTCGTAATGGATTTTGGAATATGGGTCTATGAGCTCGATCGAGTTCACCCCTGAACAGCCGACGGCAACGAGTTCCGGCGGTTTTGCCGCAACGCATCCGGCATCTCCATTCGGAAGAAACGTGATCACGCGGTCGCTGGCGATGGCGGTCGTATAAGAACCCGCCGCGAGACCGTCACCATCGATGGCATAGATGACGCCTGCCGATTTGCGATCCACCCAGATTTCATTCATGGTCGGGCTGAGAACGGCCTGGTTCGTGACTTCTCCGCTTCCCGGGAATGCAAGCTGGTTCGGAACACTCCAGGTGGTGATCTTGCTCGGTTGCATGGGGAGGGCGAGACCATATATTCGTGTGTTTCCGCCGCCCTTCTTCGATGTGACGACGGCGATTGCGTTGTCTCCCGTGATCTGGATGTCCTGAAGGTCTTCCCCGAGGGAGGTCGGGACGGAAATCGTGGCCGATGCCCAGCCCGTGGTGATTGTGGAGGAGGAAACGGTGACGATGCCACCCTTCCAGACCGCGTAGACATCGCGACCATCACGGGAAGTGCAGGCGGCGATCGGTTCCTTGTTGGGTTTCACATCGAAATCTTCCAGAACGGCCTGGGCCGGAGGTGCATACATGTTCAGCCGGCGGAAACACTTGCTGCCATAGCTGTAATCACCAATATATAAATATCCGTCTTCTCCGACCTGGAGATCGGTGATCTTATCCCCGCCCGTCGTCAGAGATCTCTGAAAGGTGAGGGATGCAGGAAGCGTTTCAGGCACGGAAAAAATCGACACGCAGGTCGGAGCGTGTGAGGTCACATAACAGAACCGGCCGTCGGGGCGGAACGCCACTCCGCGATCTTTGCGAACTTCCTCGTTGTCGGTGGGATCAACAAGAAACGTCGACGAGGTCGCATAGGCTTGGTATGAAGAACGACGAGTGGGGGAGAGGATCGCGACATTCGTCCAGAGGAGGGTCTGTTCACGCTGAGTCAGTATCCAGTTTGTGTTCGGATGGACGGCAATGTTGCCTGGGCGCGATGATTTGTTGTTGCTCGCCGAGATGTTAGGATTCTGCCTGGGAAGGGGGAACGTCTCGACGACGTTACGTGTTTTCGGGTCGATGGCATAGATGCAGATATTGTCTTTGTCGGAGATGTAGATGCGGTTCGGATTGAACGACCGGGGGATCGCCACCATCGAAAACATGCGGATCTGCATCGGATTGGCGGGATCTTCTCCATCCGAGACGTTGGTGACGGTGATCACGACCGCCTTGAGATTCGACGGCTGGGTGCCCACGACGTTGTCGGGATCGGGGAAATCGCCGGTGATGGTCGAGGTGAGCGTCGCGAGCTGAATGTTTTCGAGGGTCTCGACTTCCATGACATAGGTCGCGATGGGATCGGGGTCGTTGATGGGCCAGGTTTTGGTTGCGACGTAGCCGACCACGGGAAGGCGCATGAATGATGCTTCGGTGAGGATGCGGGACATCTCTCCCTGGGCGATGGTGCGCATGCGGTCCTGGTGGGCGTATTTATTGGTACGCTCGATACCGTTGTGGAGCGTGCCAATGACGGGAACCATCAAATTTCCCGCGACGATGATCAGGACGAGCGCTTCTGCCAGCGTGACCCCCGAGCGTCTGGCCTGGACCGAACTCCTTCTCATTCTGCGCGAAACGGCACGAACCTTTGCCAGCAGCCAGTTTATCATCGTATGCATCGCCTGACTCCCTCTGTATGCGACCTCTCTGTTTTCATTGTACCCCGAAATCCTTTTCGCTGCCACAATCGGGAAAAGGATGATTCCTGTCGATAAGAAGCCCCCGGCGGAGACCGCCGGGGGCTTCGGGACGGGGCAGGGATTACTGGGCTTCGGAGGCGAGCTCCTCGATCTGGGGGAGGTTGTTCACGGCGATCGTCTTGCAGAACGCGTCGATGTCCTCCTGGAGGATCGTGAAGTCCATCGCCACGACCTCGCGGCCGTTGGCCGAGAAGATGCGCAGGTGCATGCGATCGGAGACGCGGACGACATCTTTTCCGTCAGACGAGGTGAGCGTGAAGGTGGCCAGTTCCGACTGGTCGGGGTTCGGGTAGCCGGTCGCCTTCGCGCTGGTGTTCGGGTTCGTCAGCTCGGCACGCCAGACGGGCGGCGTGGCGCGCAGCCCCCGGGCGAGAGCCGGCGACTGGACGCTCACGCAGAAGTAGCGGACCGGCAGGGCCAGGCCGTCGGAGATGCCGGCGCCGGGGTAGTGCCAGAGGCGGGCCTGTTCACCGGTCAGATCGAGTACCAGGCGGCCGGCCCACAGATCGTTCGCCGTGACGAGAGCCGGCATGCTGGCGACGACGGCGTTCGTCTTCGCCTCGACCATCTGGAGCACCAGCAGATCGTCGGGCATCACGCGGCCGAGGCCGGTGCAGTGAATCACGATCTTGCCTTCTGACAGGTTGTCCAGGGAGAGGGGCATCGTGATCTCACGGCCGCCGCGCTGGTTGCGCAGACGCACCGCGAACGCCTCGACACGCCCCTTCCGGCCGGATTCGATCCCCGGCAGCTTCTCGAACCGGAGCTCGACGTCGAACGGCTGCTGGCTGCCCTGGCGGGCATCCGAAAGCTGCTGCTCGAGCTCGGTCGTGAGCACCGAGGTGTAGGTGGGCATGTTCGCCAGGGCTTCGAGCTTCTGTCTGGCCAGGGTGTAACCGGGGTTCAGCTTGAGGGCTTCCTTGAAGTTCTGCTCGGCCTCTTTGTACCGGCCGACCATCATCAGCAGGTTGCCCATCTTCAGGTGCAGGTCGGGGTAGTTCGGGTGGGCGTCGAGAAGCTCCTGGTGCATGTTCAGCAGGCTGTTGAGCTTGTCGAAATACTCGCGCAGGGTGGCGAGCCGCTCGGCGACGTCGAAGTAGTTGCTCTGGAGATTCTCGACGACCGACAGTGCCTGCATCGACTCGTAGAACTGACCCGCGCTGTTGAAGTAGATGCCCAGCAGATAATAGACCCGCACGTTTTTCGGCTTGATGTTCATCAGCTCGCGGATCGCGGCCTCGATCTCGTTGTTCTCGCCCATGCACATCGCCATGTATAGCCGCGCTTCGGCATACTGCGGATTCAGTTCGAGCGCCTTGCGGAACTGCTGGATCGCCTCCTCATACTGACGGAACTGGAACAGCAGCTTGCCGCAGTCGTTGTGCAGGTCGGGGAAGTCGGGATTCGAGCTGATCTTCGAGCGGACCGTCGTGAGGGCCCGGTCACGCATCTCGTTGTCGGAGAGAATGTGGGCCAGGTAGCCAAGGGCCATGTGATTCTCGGAATCCAGTTCGATCGCTTTCTTCAGCGCGTCGACGGCCATCGAGATGTTCTTCTGGAGGGTGAAGATCTCGCCGAGGATCTGATACACGGCGCTCGATCGGGGGCAGAGCGGCACGAGACGCATCACGTCCGCCTGGGCCTTTTCGAGATTGCCGTGCGTTATATTTGCACGAGCATATTTCAGCAGCGAAGCGCAGGACTCCTCGTTGATGCTGGTAAGCACCTCGCACGAAACCGGCATCTCGGGAAGCGCCGGCAGCTGACCCTTGCGGTCACCCTTATCGGGGGCGAAGAGGAACCGGTAGATGAACCCACCCTGGGACTGGGTCTGGAGCGCGGTTTCCTGGAGGACGGTGCGGATCAGCAGCCGGACGACGTTGCAGTAGGGGCTGGTCGGGCCCCGCTGATACATCGTCTGACCGTGCTCCATGACGGTCTTCTTGAACTCGGGCAGGCCGCCGAGAACCCGGTATTTGAACAGCTTCTTCACCTTGTCGGCATCGAACGACTCTTCGGTGCGGGTGACGAGCAGGTTGACGCGGTTCTCGTTGATGTTCAGGTGGCCCATCCCCTGCAGGAACCGGGCGTTGTTCTTGATCGCAAGGGCGTCGGCGGTGTCGACGAGGAAGAACAGGTGATCCGACAGGTCTATCGCGTTCAGCAGCAGATCCGAGACGCTGCTGTCGGTGTCGATGACGAGGTAATCGAAATACTGCCGGCACACCTTGAGCGACGAGACGAGGTCAGTGGCAGACACTTTCTCGCCCTCGAGGAAGTCGCCCGGGGCGGGCAGGCTGTACAGGTTGTCGGTGTGCCGCACGAGATGCCGCACGAGGACGTCCCAGCCGGAGATGCCGGTCTTGATCGATTCGAAGAACGTGAGGATCGACTTTGGCGAGAACACGCCCATGACGAACGTGCCGTCGCCGAAATACACGTCGAGATCGATGTACAGAACCTTGCGGGGAAGCTCGGAGCCGAGCATGTGGGCGAGGGTCGTGGAGAACGTCGTCTTGCCGTAGCCGTTCCGGGCCGAGGCCACCGTGATGACTTTCGCCTCACGCTTCTTGTCGGATACGGGAACGGTCGAGACGTTCGCGGTCTTCAGCCGCCGGCTGAGGGCGCCGAGCAGCTTGAAGCTGATCGAGGGCTTCTCGCGCAGCAGACGCTCGAAATCCTGACCGGGGATCTTGAGCAGAATCGTCTGCTGAAGCGCCGTGGTGGTCGCGGAACGGGCGGAATCCTTGTCGAAGAGGGCCATCTCCCCGAAGAAGTCCCCATTCTTCAGAACGGCGACCACTTTGTGTTCCTGGAAGATGTCGCGAACGGACACTTCGATCTGTCCGCTCTTGACGATGTAGAAGTCGCGGGAAAAGTCGCCCTGCTGGAAGATCACTTCGCCGCGGTTGTACGTCACGGCGACGGTGATCGTGGCGATCTGTTCCAGCTCCTGGCGGGTCAGACCGTTGAACAGTTCAATGGTATCGAGCATGGATGAATTCTCCTCTCGGTTTCTATCACGAACGGCGAAATCGCTGATATCTCTCGTTTCGCTTCTGATCCTGTGAACGCACTCAGTGTAACAGACAGGGGTGGATTCCTGCAAGCGGCGGAGGGTACGAAGTCAGCCCGAAAACCGGCAGGCGCGTTTGAAGATCCAGAGGGCAACCAGCAGGAACACCACGTTGATGGCCATTGCCGGCGCGAGCGTTCCGATCATCCCGGGGGAGTTCGCGAGAATGTCGATGACGGGAAGCAGCCGCCGGCCCTCGATGTAGACGAAGCCGCCCGAACTCGCCAGCGTGAGGAGCCGCAGGAGACCGCCCCGGGTTCCGGTGAGGAAGCCCAGGATCGCCGCCGCGTAGCCGGCCGCGAGTCGGATCATCACCTGCTCGCGCAGCAGAACCTCGACCGAGGAGTTGGTCGCGATCATCACGACCTGGCCCGTCAGAAGGAGCCCGAACAGAAAGCCGATGCCGCTCAGGGAAGGGGCGGCCGCGGCCTGGGCGGCCTGCGGGGCTTGGGAGGCGGTCTGCGGGGCCGTCGATGTGCCGCATGAGGGACAGAACGTGTCTTCGGGCTTCAGGCCGGCTCCGCAGGATGGGCAGGCCGTCGGAGCCGCCTCCGTGAGAGGCGCACCGCAGGCACGGCAGAACGAGGCTTCGGGAGGGCAGCGGTGGCCGCAGGCCGGGCAGGGCTTCTTTTTTGCCCCGACGGATTGCTGCCGATCCGGTTCGGGAGACGAATCCCGGGCCGGAACGGGGGGAAGAGGCGGCAGCGGTGCCGGTGCAACGGGCTTGGGAGCCGGTGCGGCCGGCGGTCGGGAGGAGGGCGCGGCCGGGGGGCGTGCGGCGGGAGGTGCCGATGGCTTCGGCGGCGGCGCGACGGGGGGCTGGGCTGTCCCGGCGGCGCTCTGGCCTCTGGCCGACGGTTTGGGCGGAGGCGCCGGCCGCTCTGCCAGAGCTTCTGGCACCTGGAAGGCAATCGTGGCCATGCCGGCAGCCGGGGCTTCGCCGCCGGTGATCGAGACGGTCAGGGGGATGTCGGCGAACCGCAGCCGGTCGCCGTTTTCGAGCCGGATGCGCGCGGAGACCTTCGTGTCGTTGCGGAACGTGCCGTTCGCGCTGCCCTCATCGGTGAGCCAGAAGCCTTCGTCATCGCGGTCGAATCGCGCGTGGCGGCGACTGACGCGGTTGCTGTCGAGCCGGATCTCCGTCTCGTCCGTCCGGCCGAGATGTGCGGGGAACGTCTCGACGGCGATGGTGCGGCCGTCATCGAGCGCGAGGGAGAGCGTTCGTGCGTCCGTTCGCGCGCCGCCCGGAGCGGCTTTGCCGGGGGGCGGGCCGGAAGGCCGTGCGGGAGCGGGAGCCGTGGCGGGTTTGCGGGGCGGCGCCACCGGCGGCGGAGAAGGCGGGGCCGAGACGGCCCGTGCGACGGCCGCCGCGGCAGCCCCGGCGGCGGCCACCGCGGCGCCTGCTGCGGCCGAGCCGAGCAAGTCCCCGACGGCCCCGGCGCCCGGTTTTCCGTCAGGCAATGCGTCGATCGGCCGGCGGTTGATCTCGTCGAGTTCTTCCCGAAACTTTCGGAGTTTTCCCGCGATGTCGCGCTCATCCCGGATCTCGCCGGTGAGCCCGATGAACAGGTCGTGCAGTGTGCCGGCCGAGGGCGAGGCGACGGTGACATGCAGACCGTTCTCGCTGCGCAGGATCGTCCAGGTGTTGGCCGCGGGGCCGTTGAGAACGGCGGATTCGAGCCTTCCGACACCGAGGGTGGCGGAAAACTGGTAGCCGGGCCGCATCACCCGGAGCCGGCCGTCCTCGAACACGCCGTCCCACCGCGAAACCGCGGCATCACCGGAAAAACCGGGCAGCCCGCCCGGCAGAAGGGCCGTGGCCGCGATTCCCTGGAACAGCGCCAGCGCCGCCTGTACGGTGCCGGCAGGGTCTGCGGCTGCGTCGACGCGCTTCGCCAGCTCTTCGAGGGCCGGCTCGAACGTAGTCAGGACGAGCTCTGTCGCGCCGCTCATGTGCTCGTCCCTCCCGTGGCCGGCGGGCCGATGACGAGCTGGGTGACGAGGCAGTCATACCGCACCACGAGCATGACCGTGAGCACGAGCGCCACGCACACCTGCGGCAGATCACACATCGCGGCCTTGATGATCGTGAAGGCGTTTTCGATGTTGCCGGTGAGCTGGGCCAGATATGCCGCCGCCGCGCTCGCGGCCCCGCCCGTCACGACGATGCCGATGAGGATGATCGCGAGGCCGCCGACCGTGACGAGCGTGTTCACGATATCCATCACCTCGTCGATGGTCGCGGTCGCCTTCTCGTAATCGCCGTAATCCGCCGAGAGATCCCCGACCGTGAGGGCGAACCGGTGGCGGCGGGCCTCCCAGTCCTTCGGCGCATTCAGCGTTTTCGCGGTCTGGTGGACGAACCCGACGACTTTTGTCGGCTCGCGGCCGAACAGGTTCAGCCGCAGCCGGGCCTCGTCCATCATCACTTCCTTGTTGTCGTTGGCCTGATCAGACCCCATGACCGCATCGATGATCGAGCCGATGACGGTGTCGATGATCTTGCCCACGCCCGAGTCGGTGAAACTGCCGCTCCAGTCCTCGACCTCGTCGGCAACCCGCTTCAGATCGACCTTGATGATCTCGGCCACCTTCGCGAGCACCGTCTCGCCGGCTTCCGAGATTTTCTCCATCACCGGCGCCAGGAGCGAGCGGCCGGCCCGGCAGAGCCAGGCGAAGGCCGACGTCAGGGCCGTCCGGCACATGGCGGCAAGCTTCGAGAGCAGGTTGGCGACGATCTCGATGACCGTGCCGAACACGTTCTTGAGCGACTGCCAGAAGGCCGTGATCCACTCCGGAGCCTCCTCGGCCGCTTCCTTCGCGGCTTTGGCGGCCCACTCCTTCAGCTCGTCCCATCGCGAGGCCGCTTCCGACAGCTTCGACTGGAAACCGGAAATGCGCTCCTGGAGCTCGTCGGCAAGCCTGGTGACGGTTTCCATCAGGCTGTCGATCATGCCGCCGATGCGCGTCCGGAGCCTGCGGCCGAGGTTGCCGAGCTTGTCGAACAGGCCGAAGAACCCGTCCTGGAGCTTCTTCAGATACGGCATGAGCTGGTTCTTCACGGGGCCGAGAAACTGGCTCGCCAGGTCGCCGAACCACGAGGCGCCGCGGGCGAGCCACTTCCCGAACCGGGTGTTCGCGAGCCACTGGACGATCCGCTGGCCCTTTTCCGACAGCCATCCGCCCAGCTTCTTGAGATTGTCCGTCGCCTTGGCGGCGCTCAGGCCGATGTTGATGAGGCTCTTGAGGAAGTTCTCGAACCGGTCGCGGGTGAGATCCTCGTGGCATTTGAACCGCTTGAAGTAGAGCGACGAGCCTTCCAGCGCGGCCCCGGTGAGCGCGACGCCTGCCAGGGCCGAGTCGTACTTGTCCTCGGTCATGTTCGCGATCTGCTCGCAGAAGGTGTGCCGGTACCGGCGCACCTCCTTCATGAACGACGGTGTGAACAGATCGGCATTGATCTGGCCGGTCTCGAACCGGCCCTCATACCCGGCGATCGTTTCCTCGGCCTCGGTGTGGAGCGCGGTCAGCAGCACGTCGCCGGCCTCTGGGTCGGTCGGCAGCTTCACGGGTTTCGGCTCGAGTTTCGCCTGTCGGAAGGCCGTTTCCAGCTCGGCGAGAATCAGCTTGAACAGGCCCTGGGTGCCGCTTCTCACGGTCGTCTGGGGCCCGCCCGCCTCGCCGAAGGTGAACGCGATCGCGGCGTTCGCGACCGGGAAATGCACGGGCTTTTCCTCCGGCAGTTCGCAGGGAAGCAGCACGGCGCCCTCGATGGCGGGGCCCTTGAGCAGCTCGGGGGCGATCTCGAAGGGGGCGGCATCCTTCTCGTCGCGGATGCCCTTTTTCTTCATCGTGAGGAACCCGGCCACCTTCGGGGCGACGACCGTGACGATCGGCTTCTCGAGCGGGTGACGGCCCTCGCCTTCCCCGAGAACGATCTGGATCTCGTCGAACAGACGGGTGCCCGGCTTGTAGACGAGCTCGTCGGGCGGCGTGTAGACGAACTCGACCCGGCCATTCGCATCGGTGCGGCCGCCCTCCTCGGGAATCGCGCCCAGCGGCTTGCCTTTCGAGGCGCCGGTCCAGGACAGGGAAACGGCTGTGTCGGCGACGGGCTCGCCGCGCGACTCCTCGACCAGTTCGATGCCGATGGTGACGGGCGTGCCGGGCAGCGCCGGAAGCTCGGGGGAAAACGTGACGACCGGCTTCACGGCCGGAGAAAATATATTTATTGGTATTTTTAGTTCGCCGTCGGGTTTCTTTCCGGCACCTTTCGTGCTCCAGGCGAACACGTCGATGCTGCCGGCCGCCGGCTCTTTCAGATCGCCGCGGGCCCTGGGGCTCTGCCAGTGGCTGTCGGGGGGCAGTTCGTTCTTCTCGGTGTCGGTGCAGGCAAGCAGTTCCTTCGGCACGTCGGTGCGGAAGGTGAACTGGTAAGCATCGTCGGGGGCGCGATACACCTGGCCGGTCTCGGGATCGGGCTGTTCGACCCAGACCGAGACCGTCGCGACGGTTTTCGCATCGGCCGGAAGCCAGATCTGGCCTTCCTTCCAGCACTCGTCGGGCTTGACGCTCCAGCCCATCGCCACGCCGGGCGCCTGGATCCGGACGGCGCACTCGGCCGTGAGTTTCTGCTGCTTCCCTTCGGCGTCGGCCGGCGTGAACGCCTCGATGGTGACGGGAACCGGCTTGTCGAACTTGTCCTCTCCCGGAGCCCGGGCGAACTCGTCGGTGACCGAGACATCGGCGATGACCACCTGCTCTTCCCGGGAGAGGGCGACCGAGAGCCAGGTTTCCGGGCTCGACGCGACGCCGAGGTTGGCGATCTCGCAGGGTTCGTACTGTTTGGTTTTCGGGTCGAGGGCTTTGAGGCAGATATGCATGCGTGCCGATACCCAGCGTTTCGCTGATGTATCGTAGGCAATATCGAACGTTTTTCCCGCTGCTTTTGCCATCGCTCTGCGCTCCTCAATACACCTCGAGAACATACTGCGACGCGTCACCCGGAGTGACGCACACGCTCGCCGTGCAGGTCTGGCCGCCGCCGCTGCCGGTCACCGTGACCCAGGCCGGTGCCGGAGCCTGCCCCGCCGGCAACGGCGCCGAGGCGTTCTGGCCCACCAGACAGGTGACGCGCCAGCCGCCGCCCGCGTTCGAAAGGGTCAGCCATTGGGAGCCGTCGGAGGTGATCGAGACGGATGCGTCGGTGGCCGCGACCGTCGGGCCGCCGTTTTCGCTTTTCCAGACGGCGGCAAGCAGCTCTCCGGGCTGTTCTGACGAGACCGACATCTCGTGGGTGTTCACCTGGAGACAGTAGACCGTCACCTTGTCGCCGCTGTCGACCGCGGCGGCTCCCGCTCCCGCGCTGATTGCCGGGGGAATGCCGCGTTTCATCGTCTCTGTCGCCCCTTCGCTCTGGACCCAGGAGATGAGCTGCTTGTGCAGCGGGTCGTTCCGGTTGATGCCTTCGGACCAGCCGCCGTCATCGGCCCAGAGAGGCTGATCGTGCCCGATACACCAGGCGACGGCGGTCAGTCCGATACCGAGAAACATCGACATCCGCGGGGACACGGGGGTTGCCTTGCCGCCCTGGGTGAGGATTGCGCCGACCGAGCCGAGGAGGATCGCCCAGGTCACGAAGCTCGCCCATTCCCACCGCGCCTGGGAGAACAGGCCCGCAGCGAGGCCGAGGCAGCCGACCTGAATGACGGAAGGCCAGGCGATCTTACCGAGGCTTCCGGTCGGGAGTGTGTCGGGCGGAATGAACCGGGTGACTCCCGTGACGAGGCCCATGACCGGACCGGCCAGGAGCATCGGAAATGCCGTTCCGAGCGTTGTCAGACTCCAGAAACTGACGGCGAGCTGGGTCTGCATGGCAAAATATCCGCTGATATAATATCCCATGACCACGCCGGCGCCGAGGGCGACGAAGTTCGGCTTCTGGGCCTGCCGGAAGTGCGGGGCGAGGGTCGCCGGCAGGGCCAGAGCCTGCCTGATGCCATTGACGAAGCCGGATGCACGCAGTTTCGACCAGACGAACCAGAGGAATGCGCCGCCCGCGGCCCAGGAATACACGGCCTGATCGGCGTAGCCGTCCGAGGCGATGAACTTGCCGGCCCAGGAACCGTCCTGGAACCCGCCGTTGGGAACGGCCATCAGATACGTGTGAACGAACCACGCGACGATGGCCGCCTTCACGGCCGTGAACAGCCGCAGCGGGATCCCGAGCACGGTCTGCTTCAGGATGGCGGTCCAGGAGATCGTGAGCAAGCCCGGGAGTGCCGCAAGGCTGACGGCACCGGCCTGGACCTTCGGCTGGGGGTGGTCTCCGTCGTTGCGCGCCCGGCTTTCCTGGCTGCGGCGCGACGCATTGGAATGCGCAGAACGTCTGTCGGCCGCAGCCGGAGCCTGTGCCCCTTCGGAACCTGCCGTGGGGGTGACGGGCGGGGAAGCCGGCTGCCAGGACTGGCCGTTCCAGCAGAGCCAGCGGCCCGTTCCGGCTTCGAGTTGCCACCAGCGGCCGTCGTCGTCGGTGAGACGCAGCCCGTTGACGGCCTCGATGAAGGCCTGCTCGTCGATGCTTCCCCGGGCGTGCTGCCGGGCAAGCTGCTGGTAGCGGTTTTCGAGATCCCGGAAGGAGGTGATCGGCATCTGCTCTCTCATGCGACAGTTGTACGTTTCTCGCTCCAGCCTAGCGCGTTTTCCCCTCGAAATCAATTCCCGCGGTCTCTCGGAAGCGGAGGGCCGAGGCGAGGGCTCGTCGAAGCCAGGCGGGTGATTCCGTTGCTGGTGGCCATCCAGAGGTTCCGGTCGGGGTCTTGGAGCAGTTGCATCACCTCGTTGCCGCCGAGGCCGTCCCGGGTGGTCAGCACCGTGAAACTCGCCCCGTCGAACCTCGTCAGGCCATCCATTTCCGAGCCGAACCACAGGGTGCCGTCGTCCGTCTCGAAGATCGAGCGGCACTTCTGGCCTGCCAGGCCGTCGGATTTGCCGAATGTCGTGCAGACCGGCGTTCCGGAGGCCCAGCCCTCGATGCGCGTCAGGCCACCCCGGTCGAAAAAGCCGGTGCCGACCCAGATTCGGTGGTACCGGTCCTCGGCGATCGCCACGACATTGGCATGAGGCAGCCGGTCGGGGGGGGTGAACAGGGTGGCCGCGCCCGAGTCGTCCATTCTGACGAGACCGCCGGCCGGAGCCGCGTAGGAGCCGAACCAGAGGCCCCCCCGGGAATCCTCGAAGATCGTCCGGATCCGTTCGTGGGGGAGCCCGTCGTCCGGCGTCAGGAACGTCCAGCCGGCGGGATCCCGCCGTGCTGCGCCGACCCAGGTCCCGGCCCACAATGTATTATTGCTTGCGATATAGAGAGACAGGACTTTCGCGGGCGTGATGCCGCCGGGTTGTGACTCCCAGGTGCCGCCGGTGCGGGCGGTGAGTCCGAGGTCATGCCCGACCCAGAGCGTGCCCGAGGCATCGAGAGCCAGAGTCTCGATCCCGGTGAGGCCGGGAGTCCCGGACGGGAGCGGGAGTTCGCTGCCGGTGCGCCAGTCGACCACCACCAGGCCATCCCGGCCGCCCGCCCAGAGGTGATTCCCTTCGATCTGAAGGGCGCGGAACGGACTGCCGCGGCCAAGTGTGAGCCATCCCGGCGGAGAGCCGGGTGCCGGTGCCGGAACTCCCCAGGGCTCGAGAAGGAACAGGGCCGCCGCGAGAACGGCAACCGACCACACGAGGGAAGTGCCGCCGGTCCCCCGGTGTCGGGCTTCGGCCGGATCATTCATGAGCCGTGCTCCGGGAGAGATGCGCGGGCCCGGTCGAGGGCGGAGCGGCCCCGGATGTCCGAGAGCCTCAGGAACAGCGGAAGCGCCGGCTTCATCCAGGGTTTCAGATAGGCGATAAAGGATAGCTTATGAAATAGATCCAGCCGGTCTGATGCGGTGAAGGACACGGTCGCGCCGGAGCGTTCGAGATGCCAGGCGCGCGCGAGGCGGCGGGCTTCGTCTTCGCCGCCCCGGGCCTCGATCTCGATCCGGAAGGGACCGTTGCCGCCGGGCAGTGCCGCCCCGGGGGCGTCGAGGGCCTCGGCGGCCGTGCGGGCCAGGGTGACCCGCCAGGCTGCGATATCGGTCGGCGAGCGCCGGGCGCCGGACTTGTCGATCGGAACGGTGCGGATGCCGCCCAGAACAACGTGAGCCTGGGCGCAGGCGACGGGACAGCCGGAAAACAGTCTCGCTCGCATGCCGCGTTGACCAAAACAGCCGAGGGCGCCGGCGAACAGTTCGGCCTCGCACAGGGTGCGACCGTCGATCCGCAGCCGGGCGAAGCGTGAGGTCAGCGTGTGGGGCAGGAATCCCGTGGTTCCCGACGCGGCATGGAAACCGATCATCATCAGGGTGTCGGCAGGCGGGGGGGCGCCGATGCCGGGCACGGGGCCGGCCCTGTATCCCTGCCGGAGAACGGCGCGCCGGTCGATCAGCTCCCGGAGCAGGTTGAAGCCGGTGCGATGAAAATCCTGGACCCATATCCGCGTCGCGCCGGCGTCGAACAGGGCCCGGACGACCGCATCGGCGTCGCGGCTCAGCTCCCGGCAGGCGACGGCCCATTCCGGCGTGCCGAGCAGCGAGCCTTCGCGGCCGAAGCAGCCCGAGCTGCCCTCGATATCCGTGAGCAGCAGCACCTTGCGACCCGGGTGCGGGGCGGTCGTTTCCGGCTTCATGACGGGAAAAGTGTATCACGGTTGCGACCGGCGGCGCGGGGCGGCATAATGGGCGGAGAGGGTTTCCCGATTCCCGAATGAGGATGGTGACCGAGGATGCGAACGACGCGCCGGGATGGGTTTCGCTGGATTCTGGCGATCCTGTTTTTCCTGCAGGCCGGGTACGTGTATTTCCTTGTGGGCCAGGCCCAGGAAAATCTGCGCCTTGCCCGCATCTATCGCAGTGCCACCGAAACGGACCGGCCTGCGGACGGGGCGTATGTTTGTCTGACCGGCGATGTGGTGCCCTTCGCCCCCCTGGTCATGGACCAAGCCTTCGATCGTGATCTGTGCGACCGCCTGGGGGTGAGCGAGCCGATCTGGTATGAGGCCCGGTTCACCCATACCGTCAAACGCGGCAAGAGCACGCACACCATCACCGACCTGGTTCTTTCCGGGCGCCGCTCGTTCCGGGTGCGGACGGCTGCCGGCGAGGTGACGCTCGACCAGTCGCCCGAATTCACCTACTCGTATCACCGCACGGGTTTTGGCTCGGGCGACGGGCTGATGCGCTACAGCCCCGTGTCGCGGCGCCTGGGCGTGACGTATTTCGCGCCGCGCCGGGTGCATGTCTTCGGCGTCGCGCGTGTCGCTCCGGACGGGGCGATCTCGCTGGCCGGGGCGCACAAGCGGCCCGTGATCGTTTCAGAGGTGCCGCGAAGCACGCTGGTCTCGAACACGATGATGGCCGTCGGGCTGGCCGGCGCGGCGATCGTGTATTTTCTCACGACCCTGTTCGTGCCGTGGAAGGCCTCGATCCGCGAGCAGATCGAAAAACTGCCTTCCGTCTGCTATATTTTCGACGTGACCGGCGGCTCCGAGGGGCTTGCCATCTTGTTCTTCGTGCTCTACGGCATCGGCTTCGGGCTGATCAACGCGTATTTCGGCAGCGATCACCCGTTTTATGCCGACCAGTTCTCGGCGGTCGCGTTCATGGGCTTCTGCATGCTGGTGCATATCTCGCGCAGCGTCGAATTCCTGTATGTGGCCGACAAGCGTGACGGGTATCTGTACGAGTATTCCCGCGGCTTTTTCGCGTTCACCAAGGTCCGGCTTGCGCCCATCGCCGATCTGCGCCTCTGGATCGACGTCCAGCGCAACAGCAAGGGCCAGAAGAGCTACTACCTGAAAGCCGGCGTGCCGGGCGGCAAGGTCTACGACGTCGGCGGAAGCGGCTCGTCCGAGGCGACGCTGATCGATATCAAGAACGAGTTCGACCAGTTCCGGGGCCGCCGTCCGACGGGAACCGGCCTCGCGTTCTCCTCGTCGGCGCCGGGCTGAGGGCGCGCGCGAGGTCGTTACCGGCCGCTGCCGGACCGGGCTGCGAGAGCCTGGCGTGCCTGGTCGATTTCGCGCAGTTCGCGCAGGGCGGCGAGAGCCTCGGCGTCAGCCGTTTTCCCGCTCTGGGTCAGGCTCGTGTAGCGGCGATACGCATCCTCACGCAGTCGGCGCAGGGCCTGGTCGGAATGGCCCGCGTATTTCTCGGGCATCGCGATCGCGGCCTGTGGCTCCTGCGGCAATGCTGCGGCGGCCATGACGTCGGCGGTTGTCGCCGCCGGTTCCGTGCCGGTTTCGCCGTCGGCGGGAAGGCCCTGGATCAGCTCGAGAGCCGCAATGTGGTCGCGTTCGGCCGTGACCAGGGTCTCGATGTGCTTGATCTCGTCCTTCAGCTTGCCCCGGGTGGCGATCTGAAGCCGGGAAACCCGCTCCAGACCGGCTCTGGCGTTGGCAAGACTGCTCGTCAGCTCGGCGAGGCGGCTGCGCGCCTGGGTCAGAAGCGTCTGGACACGGGCGGAGGCGTCGGCGCCGTCGCCGATACGGAGGCGGATATCGATGATCTGCGCGAACAGCCGCTCCTCGGGAGCGATGGCCGCTTCGGCCTGTTCGAGCGCCTTGCGATTCTTCCATTTCGAGATCGGGGTGAACCAGCTCGTCGAGCGTGATGTCCAGAGGGCCGACCGAACTCCCCGGTCGGCTTTCAGCAGAGCCTGGGCGCGTGCTTTCAGCGGGGCTGCCGCGGTCGCATCGTCGATGATGCGCCAGGCCATCAGCCGTGCGGCTTTCGACCGGGCTTCGGACAGCTTCTCGGTCGAGGGGCGGAACGGCCAGAACCACGGCCAGTCGCGCCGCACATCCTCGACGCGCCGCACCTCGGCGATCGCCTTCGTCACGTCGGCTTCCGTCACGCGCTTGCGGCCGTCCTCGGCCAGCCCGAGGGCGGAGAACTGCGTATGCTGTTTCGTCACGCTCGCGGAATCCCGCTCGAGCCCCTCCGTCGCATAGGCGATGATCTCGGGGAAGGTCAGGTCGTGCCGGCAGAGCAGCCCCTCGACGAACCGGGTGACCACCTGCTGGTGCCGCTTGTCGTCGGCGATGCTGCCGCCGACGGCCTTGCCGGCGAGACGGGCGAACTTCTCCTTCAGCCCGTTCGTGATGATCCCGTCCATCGTGTGGCAGGCGACGAGCGTGAAAATGTCGTTGGTCGCGCCGGAGCGAAGAGAATTATATAAAGCGTTATATACTAGAGTCTTTGCCTTGTCCTTGAAACTGCCCGTCAGCGGCACCCGGACACGGTCGGCCTTGTCGGCGCCCTCGCCCGGCGCCTTCCCGGATGGGACGAACCCGTGTTCACCCAGCATCTCGGCCACATCCCCGACGCTGCGCTCGAGGTGCGAGGCGCGGTCGGCGTAGAAGGCATCCATTTCTTCGAGCAGCTCGGGGCGTTCCTCGAGCAGGTAATCGGCGATCGTGCGGACCCCGACGACGGTCGGCAGGAACGCGTTGCCGGCGGCTTTGATCCGTTCCGCGGTCAGGGCCGACCGTTCCGGGTCGCGCTCCCGCTCGGCTTTCATCGAGGCTTCGAGCAGCCGGACGGGGAGATTCAGGGACTGGTGCCGGAGCAGCTCTTTCTCTTCGCGATACAGCAGGATGTCGACGCACAGCTCCGAGAGCTGGTGGTTGATATAGCCCGCATTCGGCAGGGGGGCCGTGATTTTCGCGTTGGGATACCCCTCGGCCTGGTGGGCGGAAGGAACCTCGGCGAACAGATGGCCGGCCCAGCCGAGAGCCATCGCGACATCCTGGAGACCGAATTTCGGATCGGATTTCGCCCGATCGACCATGCGCAGAATCGCCGCGGTGTCGAAATGGAACTCCCGGGGGAAGCCCTCGCCCGCGTTGAACTTGATGTCGGGGGCCGGCCCGCCGCCGATGAAGAGCCGTTCGAGACTCTTGGGAACGGCCGACAGGCTTTTCGCGGCAATGCCCGACCGGGCATACGCCCGGGCGTTGATCGTCAGGTGCGTCATCGGCCCCCACGCGGCAAGCGGCGCGGCGAACAGCCCAAGGACCAGGAGAACGAGCAGTCTGTTGGCGGTCGAACGGCGCATGATCACCCTCCGATACGACATGGTTTCTCTCATTATACCCGCCAATCCCCCAACACGGAGTACCAGCGACAGGATTCACCACAAAGGCACGAGAGATACGGAAAGATGACGAACCGCAGAGGCACCGAGTCACGGAGAATTTTTCACCACCAAGATACCCCGTTGAAATACCCCTCGGATTCAAGAACGCATCCGCAGATGGAGGGCAGATGAACGCAGATGAAAAAAACAAAGAGGAACGAACGCCTGGGACCACCGTATTTCCTGTATGCGCCGAATACTCCATGGTTGAAGACGCTCAGGATTTCATCTGCGCCATCTGCGGATTCGGTTCCCGTTCTGAATCAGATATGCCAGGCACCAGGATGCGGAAAGATGACGAACCACAGAGACGCCGAGTCACGGAGGGTTTTCACCGCCAAGGCACAAAAAACACGAAGCTTTCCTGGCGATGAATTATCCGTGGTTCTTCGTGCCTTTGTGGGGACAGTCTTCGTCTCGGTGTCTCTGTGACTCTGTGGTTCGTTCTCTGGGTGTTTTCGTGGAGATTGCTTCGGGTGTTCGCGGCTCAGTTGCCCGTGGCGATCGGGGGCGGGAAGTAGCGGACGGCGTCGGTCTGGCGGGCATGCGTCTGCGCGTTCTTCGTGATCCGGTCGATGAGGCGCTGCCGTTCCGCCGGATCCGGGTAGCGCTTTTCGTTCGAGACGAGCTGGGCGAGCCTGTCGTAATCGGGCTCGTAGACGACCCGCATCCGGATCCACGACTCGTTGTCGGCCGGCGCGGCGCCCGGAACGGATTCCACGGTGAGGTGCGCCCGGAGCGGCTCTGTCGCCAGATGCGCGAGACTGGTCTTTTCGGGAGTCACCCGGAAATTGGGGGTCGATTCGAAATAGACCTCGATGTTTTTCGGCGTGCCGAATTTCGCCCGCAGGGTTGCAACGAGATTGAGCGCTTCCTTATCGGGACCTCGCGGGGTCTCTTCGAGCGTCATCACGATATTGCCCGGGAGCAGATACCGGAACTCGGAAGCCGTCGCCCCGATCGTCAGGGCGAAAAGCGCCAGCGATGACGCCAGGAAAAGCAACAAGCCCGTGTGTCTCTTTTTTTTATTTAGCTTCATATCATATCACCATGTATTATATTTGCAATGCGATACTCCGTTACTCCGATGTGCCTCCTGTGAAGGGATTCGTTCCGCCGTTCGAGCGGACTTCGACTTCGGCAGCCGCCGGGGTCTCCGTTGATGGTACCGCTTCCGGCACCTGATTTGCAAGCGGTTCGGCGGGAGTCGTGGTCACGAGAGCGGCTCGGGCTGCCTCGGCACGGGCGGTGAGATACCCCTTCACCCCAGCGGAGTCGCCCAGGAACGAGATGAGCTGGGCATCCGTGAGCTTGCCGTAGGTGCGCTCGTCGAAGATGCGCGCGACGGCCGAGGCCTGGTCGGGGTTGCGGCCGACGTAATCGGTGAGCAGATTGGCCAGCGTCCGTTCGCGCTGGTTGGTGGCCCGGAACGAGGTATAGAGGCGGCTCATCCCATCCGGCAGCTTCGAAATCTCGAGAATGATCAGGGCGTTGATCCCCTCGACCCGGGTGAGGGTGAGGCCGTCGACGGCACTGGCCGAGGCCACCTCGTAGACGCCCTTCGACCGCTCGATCTTCACCTCTTCGAAAACGCGGGGCCACCAGCTCGCGAGATCGGGCGAGTCGTGCATCTGCATGAACTCGGCCCAGCCTTCGAGAAACGCCGCGCGGGGCTTCGTGACTTCGTTGATGTGATGCACGCCGTCGGGGCCATACGGTTCATCCGCTTCCCCCGCCGTCCGGTCCATCGAGTGGGCGGCCTCGTGAACCAGCGTGGAGCGGGCATCCGCCTCACCGTCGGGGTTGTTGTAGCGCATCGAGTTGAGCTGAATCAACAGGCCGTTGCTGTAAGGCCAGAAGTCGCGCAGCACCTTGTCGCTGTCGTGGCCGTTCGTATCGGTGAGCACGATCTCGACCCGGTCCCGGCAGCCCTGTTTCATGCGGTCGAGCAGATACTGCTCTTTTGCCTGACGGTAGGCGGCGAGCAGACCCCGCTGGCCGTCCGAGAGGCGCGCCGTGTCCGTCGCGACCCCCATCAGTTGCAGCAGATGGGCCTCGTCGCGAATCTTGGTGACGAACACCTTATACCGGGTGGTGGTGTCGTCGGACGGGATCTCCTGACGGCCTTCCTTCGTGAGATCGGCTTTCAGAAGCTTTTTCCGGAAATCCGAGGCGGGAACGCGTTTCGCGCCGTCGATCCGTTCCTGGATCGCCGCTTTCGCCGCTGCCGGGGTGCCGCGCTGAACGGTGACGACCTCGTCGATGCGCTGATAATAGAAGGTGAACTCAAATCGCTCCTGGGGGGTCTCGACGGGCACCGGAGCCGGCGTCGCAGGCTTGGTGCGCCTTGCCGCAAAGGAGGGGGTGGCCAGAAGGCAGATCGTCAGCAGCAGGGCGATGGTTCGGAGCGTTCGCATGAGATGCCTCCGTGAAGGGTGCGATGGGCGAAATGATCATCTGATTATACGCAGGAACCCCGGGGGTACGGGGTCACTGGGGGATCATCGACGAGAGAACGGCGTAAAACCCCCGCATGAACGTGATGAGCGTGTCCGCACCGGGTTGGGCCTGTCGGGCTTCCGGAAACGGCTCGACACGGCTGACGGGGGCGGCGGGCCCGACGGCGAGCGGGTCGACCCGCACCCGGATCTCGGGGCCCTGTTCTCGGGGGAACCGGAGCTCGAAGCCGGTGATGCCCACCGGGCCGCGCAGCAGCAGCACGGTCGGGGAGGCCGTTTCCCGGGCGGAAAACTCGAGCATGCCCGATGTTTCCCGGCACCAGGGAAGGTTCGTGCGCAGCTTCTTCGCAATGTGAGCGGGGGTGCCCGGGTCGACCCCAAGATCGATGGGGCGCGTGGCAATCAGGACGGCGAGGTTCATCACCAGATTCAGGTTGAACTCGCCGTCGGGTGAGCGGTCGATCCGGACCGTGGGGATCGGAACCTCGCGGTCCGGCCCCGAGACGAACAGCGTGCGCTCGCCGGCCAGCTCGAGGAGACAGCTCGCTGAGGCGCCGACGGCCAGGTAACGGAACGCGGCATCCCGGGAGGAAAGGGAAAGCAGCGCGTGATCGCCGTTCCGGAGACGGATGCTGCCGCTGCCCCGGACGTTCTCGCCTTCCTTCACGCTCAGATCGAGGTGCAGGGCATCCATGGCGGGGGCGATCGGAAGGAGTGCCGAGGCGACCGACGTTTCGAGGCCATCCCAGAACGCGGTCTCGGAGGCGACGTTGCGGAAGCCGGCGGCCGTCAGAAGAGCAGGCGCGAGCACCAGGAACAGGGCAAGGAGAGCCGTTGCGGAAGGGGGATTGCGGCGGGTCATCGGGAGTGCTCCTCATCGGCGGTTTTCTGCATTGTCGTGCAACCGCCGCGAAACGTCAAACCCCCATCGGCACGGGAGCGCGCCAATGGGGGTTTGCGGATGCGCCGTCAGCGGGTGGGGACGGTGAGGTGGCCCCGGATGTTGCTGAGCTGGAACCCGTTGCCGCCGTTGGAAACCATGCCCCAGTTCCATCCGCGGAACAGGCCCCACAGCAGCGCGCCGAGACCCGCCGCGACGGGGGCCGCGACGAGGGCGCCGGCGCCGGACCGGGAGCGGCCGCCGGCGTGGCCGGCCGGATTGGCCTGGGCCCGCTCGACCGTGCCCAGCAGCCGGTTCACGATCTCGAGGGCATCGCCTTCGTCGTGCCAGAGAAGCTGGAGTTTCGCCTTGTCGGCACCGCGCCGGATCTCGCCGGCGAGGCCCGGATAACAACGGGCGAAGGGGTAGCTGCCGGCAATCGATTTCACGTTGTCGAGAGGCCGGTTGGCGGCCTGGAGGGCCATGTAGCCGCCCCCGTGGGCGATCGTGCAGCGGGCGGCTTCGAGGTTCGCGTGGATCTGGTTGAGAATGCCATACACGTCGCAGGACTGGGCAAACACCTGGGGCGCCGCCTGGAACACCAGGGACGCGATGAGGACGAGACACCAGCCGGTTCTGAACAGGGATTTCATGGGAAGAGCCTCCAAAATTCAATGCGTTTCTCGTTCGGGAAGAGGAAAACGAAAGAAAGCAAATACCATGCCATGTGTGGCAGCCTTCGAGGGGCGGCGGGTGCCGGAGGATGACGGGGGGGTGGCAAAAAAGCGGCACCGGGTGTCGAAGTTTTGGCGCTTCGCCCTTCCCTCGGTATATCATGCGGTGTCTGCGATGGGCGGAAGCGGTGCGATCACGACGAAAACGGGGGCTGGCGAAGCGATGGGCGCCGATGTGCGTTCTGCGAAATGGGATGGATTCCGGATCTTCCTCGCCTTCGCGTTCTGTTTCCAGGTGGGTCTCGGGGCCTGGCTGGTGGCCGCGGGAGTCCAGGCTTACCGGTTCCTGAAACGCCTGGAGACGGCCGGGGAAACGCAGAGTCCCGTTCCCGGGCAGTGGGCCTGCGTTTCCGGCAGCCCTGAGCGCACGGTTCCCACCGACCTTCCGCTGGCGGCAAGCCAGTTCGAGTCCCGGTTTTTCGCGGGACACGGGGCCTGGCCTCTCTGGTTCGAGGCCGAGTTCACCCACGAGGTGAAGCGCGGCAAATCGACCCGCACGGTGCTCGACGAGCGGCTGAGGATGTCCTGCGGCATCGCGGTGAAAACCGCCGGCAGTCTTGTCGGCGTCGATCCTGCTGCCGTCTGGTTCTACTCCCCCCGGGAAACGGTGACACGCGAGATCGGAGCCTATCGGAACATCGCTCCCGATGCGACCCGCCTGAGCGTGACCTGGTTTTCCGTGCCGTGGCTGTATGTGGTCGGCCGGGCGTCCCGGGGGGCGGATGGTCGCCCGGTCATCACAGGTGAGGCCGGATGGCCGGTGCTCGTTTCGGAACTTTCTCCGGCCAAGCTGATCGAGGGCCTCTGGGTCGCGGCGATCGCGGCGTTTCTCGCGGTCGGCTACGGCCTCTGGTCGCTCCTCGTGCCGTGGAAACACTCCCTCCGGCGGAGTTGCGAGCAGTTCCCCCGGGATTTTTTCGTGCTCGACCCCGTCGGGGGCGGCGAAAAGACCGCGATGCTCCTGATCGCCGTCATTCCGGCCCTGACGCTTCTCGGCGCGGGGCTTTTGCTGGTCGAGATTCCGCACTGGCATGAGCGTCTGACGATCCTTGCCACCGTGTATCTGGCCTGGACGCTCGTGATCCATATATCAAAAAGTATAGAATACTTCTACGTCGCAGACCGGCGGGACGGGTATCTGTACCGGATCCATCGAAACCTCTTCTCGACCGAGCGAAAGCAACTGGTCCGGCTCGATCGGCTGGCGGGGCTTTCGGTGGTTCCGTCGAAGCGCGGAAAACAGACGTGCTACGCGCTCGGCTGCGCGATTCCCGGAGAGGGCGTCGTGGAGCTGACCCGCGGCTTCCTTCTGGAGGCTTCGGCTCAGGATGCCGAGCGCGAGTTCCGGGCATTCCTCGAGAATCGACCCCCGGAGGGCGGGAGGTCGGAGCAGGCGGGATTGTTCGCGAGGGAGTGAGTTCTGGTACACTGTCGGTGATCAACCCGTCACGGACGGGAACGAGGAGAGTTCGGTGAATCATTTCAGAAACGTGTTGACGGCCATGGGCGTGGCGTTGCTGGTCGGGGTGGCGGCCGGCTGGCTCCGCTACTGGATCGGGTTCGTCGTGATCTTCCACGGGGCCGCGTGTGCCGGAATCATCGGCTGGCTGTTCCATCGGGTCCGGCCGATCCCGGCCGGGAACTTCGACGAGTCGAACGCCCAGGCGTGGCGCTGGTCGTTTCCGCTGATCGCGATCTTCTGGCTTGGTCAATTCGCGGGAACCGGCCTCGCCCAGCCCTGGTTCGATCCGCTCGACTATTATGGCGGCATCCTGGCCGGCAAAGGGATCGAGACGTTCCTCGCGATGGGCCAGGTTCGCTCCTACGGGGGCGGCATGTCCGGCTTCATGTGGGCGTTCTGCGTGCTGCTCGATGCCGTCATCATGCTGATCCTGACCGCCGTCTTCCTGCGCGACGACGAGCCCGGCGCCCGGCACGAGGGCGAGGGGAATGTGTCGGAGGATGAGGCGGACGAGGAAGAGGAAAACGAAGATGGCGAGTCCGGCAAAACTGCCGGGGATTCCAGGAAAGAGGAGGACCGGCGATGAAGGCACCGTCTCTGCGCATCTCGGGAAAACTCGTTCTGCTCTTCTGCTGCGCCGTTCTGACGCTCGGCCTCTCCGGCTGCGTCTTCGACGGGGAAAGCGATCTCGACGTCGCCTGGAGCGCGCTGAAAAAAGAGGATCTGAATCAGGCCATCCGGTTCTCGACGCGGGCCATCACCTTCGGGGGGCTTTCGGGGGAAAAGCTCAGCTCGGCGTACGAGTGCCGTGCAAAAGCGAGTTCCCAGAAGAACCGGTACGATCAGGCTCTCGAGGATATGAACCGCGTGGTGTCGATGCGGCCGGAGTATGCCGGCGGGTATCTCGAGCGGGGCGATCTGCTGCTGCATGCGGGGGATTTCGACCGCGCGCTGGCCGACATCTCCCGCGGGCTCGAGATCGCCGACCCGAAGGGCGAGTCGAAAAGCGCGTCCCTCGCGAAGCGCTATATCAGCCGCGGCAGCATCCATCTGATGAAAAAGGCGCCCGAAAAGGCGATGGCCGACTTCGAACATGCGCTGAAACTCGATCCCGGCTCCCTCGATGCGCGCATGGGCCGCAGCTACGTGCTGGAGGACCAGGGCCGGAAGCGCGAAGCCCTGATCGAGATGGAGCTGATCTGGCAGGCCGTTTCCAAACAGGTGTTCATGCCGCTTTCGAAACAGAGCGTCTATCTGAAGCGGGTCATACGGCTGCGCATGGCGAATGGGTTCGACGGCGCCACCCCCGCCAACGTGATTCCGGCCGAGGCGCCCCCCATTCCCGTCTCGGAGCCCTCCGACGCCCCTCCTGCGGGAAACCCCGGGGAAACTCCGGAAAAGACGCCTGCCGAGGGGTCCGGGGTCGGCGATGACATCGGGCCCGATGCCGTTTCCGAAAAGAATCTCGACAAACCCCTGCTCGGGAAATGAATGCCGCTCCGGCAAAACCCTGAAATATAATACTGTGAAATATATAAGAAAGAGCGACGAACGATGAAGACCAAGAAAACGGCTAGCCCGACGAACTCGGCGGCCGGCGTGTGCTGGAACCTGGCCGATCTGTATGCCTCACCTTCCGACCCCCGGATCGAGCGCGATCTGAAGCAGGCCGAGAAACGGGCGACGGCGTTCGAGAAAAGCTGGAAAGGCGCGTTGAAGCGCGGCCTCACCGGGGCGAAGCTGGCCGAGGCGGTGCGGGAATACGAGGAGATCCTCGTCCTGCGCGATCGGCCGGCCATCTACGCGAACCTGCTGTTTTCGGGCGACACCCAGAACCCCGCCTACGGCCGCCTGATGCAGAGTGTCCAGGAGCGCGCGACGGGGATTCACACCCATCTGCTGTTTTTCATGCTCGAATGGTGTGCCCTCGACGAGAAGACCGCCGCGGCCCTGATCGGCCACAAGGCCGTCGCCCGATGGCGGCACTTCCTCGAGGCGGCCCGCCGGTACCGGCCGCACGTGCTGTCGGAGCCCGAAGAACGCATCGTCGAGGAGCTCGAGAATACCGGCTCACGCGCATTCGTACGCCTGTTCGACGAGACGCTCGGGGCGATGAAATTCCCCGTGAAAACCGGGGGGAAAAGCCGCGAGCTGACCGAGCAGGAAGCCCTGGCGATGCTGTATGACCCCGACCGCGACGTGCGGCGCGCGGCTGCGGAAGGCCTCACCGAGGGATTCGAGGCGAATCTGCGGCCCCTGACCTTCATGTTCAACACCCTGGTGCAGGATCACGCCACGATCGACCGGCTGCGCAGCTATCCCCACCCGATGGCCAGCCGGAACCTCTCGAACGAGATCGACGCGAAGACGGTCGACACCCTGCTGCGCATCTGCGACGAGAACACCGGCATGGTTGGCCGGTATTACCGGCTGAAGGCCCGGCTGCTCGGCCTCAAAAAGCTGTTCGATTACGACCGGTATGCCCCGGTTTCCCGCGAGATGCCAGGCTGCACCTGGGACGAGTGCCGCGAACTGGTCGTTTCAACCTACCGGGCGTTTTCCCCGAAAGCCGGCCTGATCGCCGAGACGTTCTTCGCCAAACGCTGGATCGACGCCGAGTTGCGGGCGGGAAAGCGCGGCGGGGCGTTCAGCGCGCCCGGCACGCCCGATGCCCACCCCTATATCCTCGTGAATTACAGCGAGCGGCTGCGCGACGTGAGCACCGTCGCCCACGAGCTCGGCCACGGCATCCATCAGTATCTTTCCCAGGAACGCGGCTACATCCAGTCGGACACCCCGCTCACCCTGGCCGAGACGGCGAGCGTGTTTGGAGAGATGCTCGTGTTCCAGGAGCTGCTCGAGCGGCAGAAGAAGCCCGAGGTCAAGCTGGCGCTCTTGTGCGGCAAGATCGAGGATGCCTTCGCCACGGTGTTCCGGCAGGTCTGCATGACCCGCTTCGAGCAGAAACTCCATGCGGCGCGCCGCGAGGGGGGCGAGCTGACCGCCGACCAGATGAGCGACCTCTGGCTCGAGGCGAACCGGTCGATGTTCGGCGACTCGGTCGAACTGACCCCGGGCTACCGGCGCTGGTGGTGCTATATCACCCACTTCATCCATTCGCCGTTCTATTGTTATGCCTATGCTTTCGGTGAGCTGCTCGTGCTCTCGCTGTATGCCCTCTATCGGAAACAGGGCTCGGCATTCGTGCCGAAATATATGGAGCTGCTCGCCGCGGGCGGCTCGGAAAGCCCCGAAGAGCTGACGAAACGCCTGGGCATCGACATCACGAAACCCGCCTTCTGGAAAGCCGGCATCGGTCTGCTGTCCGAGATGGTCGACGAGGCCGAACGCCTTGCCGCCGCCCTTCCGAAAAAGAAAACCCCCACCCGCCGGTAAAACCGGATATCGCCCAATCTGCTGTGGGGGCGGGTTTCAAACCCGCCCGCGGTTTGGCGACCCGGGCGGATCACGATCCGCCCCTACGGATAACGGGTGAAGGATTCTTCGTGCCTCAGGACGTGATTTGCGGATTTCGTTACGAGAACCGATCCGCAGATGACGCAGATGGCACAGATGAGAACATGAACGTCTTTAGGGTATGGGTTTTCCGCTGCAAACAGAATCCCAGATGAATCCAGGCGGATGTTCCCTACGGTATTTCATCTGCGTTCATCTGCCCTCCATCCTCCATCTGCGGATGCGTTCCTATACCCGAGGTTTCCTTCAACGGAGCGCCTCTGGGGTGGAATGGAGGCGTTTCGGGGTCAGGCGGCGGATTCGCGGCGGACCTGTTCGCCGAGGTCGATGAACCCCTTTCCGAGAATCTGGCGCGTCTCGCCGACGATGACGAAGGCGTTGGGATCGAACTCGTGGATGAGACAGCGCAACGTCGGCATCTCCTGGCGCCGCACGGCCACGAGCAGGATGTGGGTCGGTCGGCTGGTGTACATGCCCAGCCCGTCCAGCCGCGTCACGCCGCGGTGCAGCTCCTCGATGATGGCCCAGGAGATTTCGTCGGACTGCTTCGAGATGATCAGCACTGACCGATAGACCGACATGCCTTCGAGCACCGTGTCGATGACGCGGCCGCTGAAGAAGACGGTGATGAGGCCGTAGAGCGCCAGGTCGGGGCCGAAGACGGCGCCCGCGATAAGCGTGATCAGGAAGTTGGCGGCCAGAATCGTGTCGCCGATGGGAATGTGCCAGCGGTGATGCAGAATCAGGGCCACAATATCGATGCCTCCCGTCGTTCCCCCAGCGCGGAACGTGAGCCCGACGCCGATTCCCCCGAGAATGCCTCCGTAGAGACAGGCCAGTAGCGGATCCTTCGCGAGCGGCGCGATGGCGAGAGGGCCCATCATCAGATCCGTGAGCACGGACGAGACGACGACCGACAGGATCGTCTTCCAGACCGACCCCGTGCCGACCAGTTTTGCCTGGATTCCGAGCAGGATGAGGTTGCCGATGAGCACGACCGTTCCGATCGGGGTGCCGATCGCGAAATACAGGACCGTCGCGAGGCCGGTCAGGCCGCCCGAGGCGATCTTGTTCGGCGCCGTGAAACAGACCAGGCCGACCGACAGGAGAAACGAGCTGAACAGGATGAGCAGGACGTCGGACGTCCGGACGTTCGTTGTGCGCGCCACGGGAAAGCCTCCGGGAAGATGCTGGCCATCCGCATCGCCTGCGGAAAGCGGTCGCAGTGTAGCACGCCCGCCCCCCCCTGACAACGCCGCCGCCCCGCCTGTTGAATGGGTGTTTCCCACGGATTTTTCCCGGTGTCAACGCATCTCTTTGACGTGATGCAAACATCGCCAATCTGATGTAGGGGCGGGTTTCAAACCCGCTCCTACAGTCGCCTGAGTGCTCTTTCATGCGTAGGGGCGCATCGTGATGCGCCCGGAGCATCGAGGTGCGGGGCGGTTGCAAAAGGGGGGCGCGTACGGTACGCTTGGGGCGCGATGGGAGGCTGGATATGAGCCGGCTGCAGATAACTGCTGAGCAGGTTCTCGGGGTGGTGACGATCGCCGCCGACGGGGAAGTCGACGTCTACACGCTCGGCAAACTGAAAGAAGCGGTGACGATGGCGCTGTCCACGGGACTGGCCCACCTGGTCATCGACCTCGGGGGCGTCACCTACATGGATTCATCCGGCCTGGGACTGCTGCTGGGGCTTCACAAACAGCTCGAAAAGGCTCGCGGCCGCCTGATCGTGACGGGGCCGTCGGCCGCGGTTCGCGAGGTGTTCCGCGTGACGAATGCGGATCGCCTGCTGAAGGTGATGAACACCCGGGAGGAAGCTGCCCGGTGCGTCATCGAGGCACCCTTCACTCCTCCTGCTGGATCCGACCGCGATAGAAAATGACGAACTTGCAGTGGGTGCAGTTGAGCGTGAAATACGGGGACTGGCGTCCGGCATGCGTTTTCTGGACCATCGGGGCGCTGCATTGTGGGCACAGCATGGCGTTACCTCTTGTTACATCGATTTCCAACAAGCCCTACTCGATATATCGGCATGAAAGCGTAAAAGGCTGAGAGTGCAGATGAACCCCCCTTCCGAGAACAAAGCCCGCTCCGGCCGCTCTGCCGGCGCCGTTGCCCTCGTTCAGGGCATCGTCGGCCTGGTGGCGGTGCTGATCGTCTGGCTCGCCTGGGACTTCCTGCAGGAAGACGGGGCCGCGCGCGACGAGGCCGCCCGCCGGCAGGTCGCGGTGACTGCCGATCTCGCCGTCTCGGAGATCCGTACGGCCCTCACCGGCGCCGCAGACGCTCTGCAACTGCTGTCGCGCCTGCCGGAGTTGCGCGGCATGCACCGGTTCGGGCCTGCATCCGAACTGGCGGAACGGGCAAACTCGGCCCTTCTCACCACGATCTCGGATCTGGCGTATTCCACGAACGCCGCCCGGCCCGCGCCGGCCGAACCGGATAGGCTGCGGGAGTTCGTCTCGCTCTGGAAGGCGGCTGCTCCGGTGTTCGAGTATCACCTCGCCGCCGTCCGCCGCGTGGCGTATGAGGTGGGCCTGCTGGGGGTTCTCGAGACCCTGCCGATCCCCGAAACCTTCGAGCCGCCGGCCGTGCCGACCGGTCGAAACGCCGTTGGAACGCCGAGCTGGGCCGATGTCGCGGCGTTTTTCACCGCATGTCTCGAACCCGCCCTGATCACGACGGGCAGGTTCCTCGATCTGGCGCTCGGCTGGGGGGGCATCATTCTTCCCGATCCGCAGGAAAGCGGCCGTCTGCTTGCCGCGACCCTGAACGATCGTGATCTGATCCGATCTGTCTCGATCCGCGGCCTCGACGGGAAGGAACTGACGGGCGTTTCCGAGATCGGCGGGATTACCGCATTCGGCGGAGGCTGGTGGCGTCGCGGTCTGCGCGGCAACCGCCCGTTTTACGCCGGTCCGGCCCTGTTCGACGAGAGTCTCGGCCGCCCCCTCTGGATGGCAGGGGCGCCGCTGCGCGATGCGGCTCGTGAACCCGCGGGGCTCCTGACCGCCAGGGTCGACCTGGGCTTCCTCGGCGATCTGGCCGACACCGCCCGCCTGACGCCGGGATCGATGCTGATCGTGACCGACGAGGAAGGGGTCGTCATCGGCCATCACCGGCCGTCCGTCGTGGTCAGCCAGGTCAACCTGCGTCACACGAACCCGCTCGTGGCGGCCGCGCTCGAGGGAGAAGCCGGCGAACAGGAAATCCGGCTGACCGGTATTTCGTATGTCGCCGCCTGGCGCTCGCTGCGCGGCAACGAACGGCACCGGCTGCCGGGATGGGCGGTCGTCTGCCTGGTGCCCGTATCGGAGCTGGCCCCCGGAAGCTTCCGTACCGTGCTTCTGACGGTTCTGCTTGCTTCCCTGGCGCTCGGTGCATTATTTTATCTGTCCGGTTTGATCGAAACCGCATTCGAAGAGGATGCCGAAGCATGAATCACGAACGGAACAACCGCTTTTCCCGCGCTGGCGCCCTGCTGCTGCCCGCCGCCCTCGCGGTGTGCCTGGGCTTTGCCGTGCCCGGCCCCCTGTCTGCCGGCCCTGCCGCGACGGAGAGCATGGAGCGAGCGATCAAACAGCGCTCTGCCGGCGATCTCGACGGGGCCATCCGCAATCTGCGCAAGGCCGTCGATGCCTCCGAAGTCGCGGCCCAGCGCAGTCTCGCCAGCTTCATGCTCGGCGACTGCCTGATCGAGTCGCGCAAGCATGCCGAGGCGGTCGAGATCTATCGCGGCATTCTCGAACGCCAGCCGGCCGACGAGGAACGCGCCGAGGCTCTGTTCCGGCTTGCCCAGTGCCGTCAGGCCCTGGGAGACCATGCGGGCGTAAAGAAGCTGTGCCGCCAGATTGCGGCCGATCATGGCGACACCGCCTATGCCGAGCTTGCCCGGCTGCTGCTGAAGAGTTCCGAGGCCGCCCGGGCGGCCGAACCGACGGAACCTCCCGCCGAGTCCGGGGAAGCGACGGCCGTTGCCGCGACTCCCGCTGAGCCTGTGGCGGCCGCCCCTGTTCCCGGTCCGGCTCCGGCGGCCAGGCCGCCTGCCCGGACGACCCGCCCCGTGCCGCAGTATGAAGGCGTCGATCCCGAAACCGTCGCGGCGGCTCAGGCGAAAGCCGCACCCGAAGCGGTTCAGCCAACGACTCCCGTTCGGGAGCCCGTTCGCCGGCCGGCGGTCGAACCACGCACCGCCGCCCCGGCACCGGCCCCCGTCGCGCCGGCGCCTGCCGCAAGCCCGGCCAAGCCCGTCGCCGCTCCGGCGAAGCCGATTGCCCAGCCTGCCGTTTCGGCACAACCGAAACGTCCGGCCCCCAAGGCTGCTTCCAACGAAGAAGAGGAAGCGCCTGTGGAAGCGCAGGCTCCGACGGCGCCTGCCCGTCCGGCCAGGAGTGCCGCCGTTCCCGACGTCTCGGATCTGCTGACGCTGCCCCCGCTTTCCAGCGACGAACGGGAGGCTCTGGCGACCCAGATCCTGCATGACCAGGAAAAGATCAAGGCCGATCCCTCGTCTGCCGGTTCGGATGAAGTGCTGATGCGCATCGCCGAGGCGACGGCGCGGTTCGGCGAGCCGGTCGAGGCGTGCAAGACCTATGATCGCGTGCTGACCGGCTTCCCCAAATCGAAACATATCGAGCGCGCCTACTTTGAGGCCATCCGCCTGCGCGCCGTGATCGGCCTTCGGCCGGCCGTCGCCCAGTGGGGCGAGGTGTTCCTCCGCAGTTTCCCGAAATCGCGCCGGACAGGCGATGTCCAGCGGCTCATCACCTGGGCCCGCAACGCGCCTTCCCCGGCGAAGAAGGCGGCGACGGCAGGGGCGGGCCCGGCCCGTTCCGCGAAAGCCGGCGGCGCCGGTTCCGAGCGGGCCACGAAGGGGGAGTTCGATCCCGAGTCGGATCCCCGGTTCCGCCAGGCGAAACGGCGCATTGCCGACAACCGGTTCGCGCTCGCGATGAACGATTTCCAGGTGCTGACCGATGCGCACCCGGATGTTCCGGTGCTGTGGTGGGAACTCGCGCTCGTCCAGATCCAGCTCCAGCAGTATGACGAGGCCGAGAAGAGCCTCGACAGGCTTCTCTCGCTCCAGCCCGACAATCAGGATGCCCGGTCGCTGCTGGGCTACGTGCATTACCATCAGAAGGATTACAACCAGGCGGCCGCCGATTACCGGCAGGCAGGTGCAACCGAGAGCGAGGGGCTGAAGTTCTTCGACTCGCAGACCGCGGCGCGCCGCATGGAACGTTCGTCGAAAAAATCGAAACCGTCATCGACCCGCGAAGGAGGGAACGAATGAATATCGAGAGCCGGCAGTTGATCGAAGCGTTGCAGGCCGACGGGGACAACCGTCGGGAAGCCGAGGACTGGGGTGCCGCGAAGGCGGCCTATGCCAAGGCGATCGAGGAGTTCGAGCGCATCGGGGGGGACGACACCGAGATGCCCCTGACCGCCGATGATCTGGCGCTGCGCAAGGAGATCGAGGCCCACCTCGGCGCGGTCGATGCGCGGCTGGCGCGGTCTCACTTCGAGTGGGGGAAGACCGCCTACGAGCGGCGTGACTGGGAACGGGCTCTCGAAGAGCTCGAGATGGCCACCGAGCTGGCCGGCGACGACGATGTCGCGTTTCTCGAGCAGATCAAGCCGATGCTGGACAAGGCCCGTGTGAAGACCCGTGACCGGCACATCCACGACGAGATCACGCCGCTGGTCGAGCGGGGCGACAACTTCCGGCGCGCCGAGAACTTCGGCGAGGCGATTCTCGAGTATCAGGAAGCCATCAAGGCGTTGGCCGGCCTGCCGGCCGAGCACCGGTATGTCGTTTACGTGCGCGAGGTGCTCCGCGAGTGTCGCCGCCATCTCGTGAAGCCGTATCTGGCCCGCATCCATCGGGCGTCCCAGGCCGGCCGGGACCGGCAGGCGTTTGCGCTGCTGAAGCGCGCCCAGCTGCTGATCGACGAGAACGATCTGATTTACCGGGCGTTCATCGACCAGATCGGTCAGGAGATCGCGGCGAAGCTGACGAAGAAAGACCTGAAGGAGATCGAGGAGAGCGACGAGGGCGAATCCGCCGACGTCTGGTCGAAGGCCGTCGCCGAGTATGAAGAGGCGCTCGACCTGTACTCGTCGTTCACCCAGACCGATCCGCTGTCGCCGGCGTATGCGGGCGCGAACATCTACGAGGACAAGTTCGTCCAGTCGCGGCGCAAGCTCGCGACCCTGTATCGTCAGCGGGGCGACCGGTTCCGCGACAAGGCGGTGTTCGACAAGGCGATTCGCCAGTATCGTGAAGCGCTGAAGCTGTTCCCGCGCTCGGACAAGGCGTTTTACGACACGTTCCGCGAGATGAAGAAGCTGCGCGCCCAGATTGCCCCGGCTTCGGCCTGATCCGGCCGGGATTGTATCGATGCATGGGGGCGGGTTTGAAACCCGCCCCTACGCATGTCGGTATATATTTTGCGAAATAGCAACTATGATACCTCTCGCCATGATGGGTGGACATGACTGATCTGAGCGCGTCGTTCCGGGGACGGGGCCGGTTCTTCACGAGCGCCGAGGCGCTGGCGGGCCTCGTGTTCGGCCTGCTTTCCGTCCTGTTGTTCTATAACGGATACTTTACCGATCTCGAGAACGGCAGCATCGACCTCCGGTTCCGCTCCCGCGGGGAACTGCCCGCGAGCCGGAATGTCGTACTGGTCTCGATCACCGACGAGTGCATCGCGAAGCTCGGCCCCTGGCCATGGCCCCGGGCCATGCATGCCCGGCTGCTCGACGTGCTCGCCTCGGCGGGGGCGCGGGTCGCGGCGTTCGACGTCATGTTCAGCGAGCCGTCGCTGGCCGGGCCGGAAGACGATGCCGTGTTCGCGCGTGCCGTCGCCTCGTTCGGCCGCGTCGTGCTGCCCCTCGTGATGGTGAAAAAGACGGTGCTCGACAACGAGTCGTGCGAGATGATCGAGCGGCTCGTGGCGGACCGGCCTATCCCGGCGCTGCGTGCCCCCGTCGCTTCCGAGGGCTTCATCGACATGGAGCACGTGGACACGAACACCGACGGCGTCATGCGCCACCTGTTCCTCGAAAAGAGACTCGGCGACGAGACCTACCGGTGTTTCGGCCTTGTCATCGCGGCCAGCCTGCTCGATGTGGTCATCGAATCGATCCCGGAGGGGATGAAAATCGGCGATCGGCTGCTCGGTTTCTATACCCGACGGGAACGATCCCGCCCCGGGGTGCCGATCAGCTCGCTGATGCTCAACTACGGCGGAAAGACGGGCTATTTCGACGACGTCGCCTACCACGAGGTGCTCGAAGGCCGGTTCCAGAGCGGGCTGATGCGGGGCAAGGCCGTGATCGTCGGGACGCGCGCCAAGGGCACGTCCGAGGACGTGAAGTTTTCCCCGTATGGAGCGATTTCCGGCATGGAAATCCATGCGAATCTCGTCCACAACATCGTCAGCGGCAGGATCCTGCGGCGCATGCCGCCGCCCTGGACCTGCGTGCTGCTGCTCGGCGTCGCGCTGCTGCTGGCCTGGATCATCTGGCGTACCGGCAGCACGGCCGGCAACCTCGCGATTCTGGCGCTGTGGCTGGCCTGGCCGCTGGCCGCCGTGGCCGTCTTCCGATGGGATCTGGTGCTCGAGACGGTTCCGTTCCTGTTCCTCGGGCCGGTCCAGTGGGCCCTGATGCGGCTCGGACAGCAGCTCCGCGATCTCCGGCAGCGGAACCGGGAACTCGCACGAAAGGTCCGCGAACTTTCGATGGTCAACGAAGTCATACACGCCGTGAACTTCATGGGGGATCTGAACCGGACCCTGGACACGATTCTCGCCAAATGCGTGCAGGTCCTGGGTGCCGAACGCGGCTCGCTGTTCATGCTCGACGAACGGTACGAGAGCCTCGTCGAAGCGGCGGTCGTGGTTGGCGTCGAGGGTGCCGCATCGGTGAACCCGGCTCTCAAAGAGAAGTTCAAGGTCGGCGAAGGAGTCGCCGGCGAAGTGTTCGCGAAAGGTGAGCCGCGCCTGATCATCGATGTGCGCATCGATAAAAAATTCGAGCATATGGATGGCAGCCCCGGCGTCGTGCGCTCGATCCTGTGTGTGCCTCTGCTGGTGCGGGATACATCGATCGGCGTCATGAATATCGTGAACAAGACGACGGACGCCTTCGATCATGAAGATCTCCAGATGGCCCTGACCATGGCGAACCAGGCCGCCGTCGTCATCGAGAAGTCCCGGCTGTTCAACCTCGCCACGATCGACGGCCTGACGGGGCTTATCGTGCGCCGCCATTTCCAGTCGCGCATGGAGGAAGAGTTCCGGCGGGCGAAACGCTATGAGAAGCCGCTCTCTTTTATCATGACCGATATAGATCATTTCAAGAAGTTCAATGACACCTGGGGCCATCAGACCGGCGACATGGTGCTGCGCGAGGTCGCGAAGATCGTTCAGGCCACCATCCGCGACACCGACGTGGCGGCCCGGTATGGCGGCGAGGAGTTCTGCGTGATCCTTCCCGAAACCGATCTCGAAGGTGGCCGGCTGTTCGCCGAGCGCCTGCGGCAGAAGGTCGAGTCCTCGATCTTCCAGGGGCCGAAGGGCGATCTGCGGGTGACGATCAGCCTCGGTCTCAGCGCCCTGCCCTACAACTATGCCGAGACGACGGTTGAGATGATGAAAATCGCCGACGAGGCCCTCTACGAAGCCAAACATGCCGGCCGCAACCGCGTCGGTGTCTCGAACGTGACCGAGCCGCCCGCCCCGGCCGAGGAAAACGGGGAGCCGCCCGCCGATGCCCCGGCACCGACGGCCTGAAAACGTCGGAGATCGAAGAAAATTTTCAACAATACAACGCTCCCGGCCGCCGGGGGGGAGGAGCTGTCGGATGACCGTTCCCTGGGATGTGCTGCTGTGCGATATCGACGGGACGCTGATGGGAAAAAACGCTTCGGGCTCCTGGACTGCGTTTCCAGGAGCGTGTGAAGCCCTGAAAGAAGTCCGCCGCCGGGTGCGCACGGTGTTCGTCACGAACACCACCTCCCAGTCTCAGAAGGCCATCCATCAGCTCATGAACGACCTCGGGTTCCCCTGCGAGCTCGGGGAGGTGTATACGCCCTGGGCGGTCGCCCGCAAGGTGATGCAGGCCGCGGGTCATACGAGCGGCTATGCATTCCTGCCGCCCCGCGACCGCAGCGAAGCCGACTGGTTCACGATCGACGAACAGGGCGGCAGCGCCGTTCTCGTCGGCGACGAGTCGCTCGATGCGACGTTCCGGCAGGTGCAGGACGCCTTCCGGCTGCTGATGCGGGGGGCAAAACTCTACACGCTCCAGCGGAACCGGTATTACCGGGGCTCGGACGGCCTCTGTCTCGACCTCGGCCCGCTGACGGCGGCTCTCGAGTATGCCAGCGGCCAGACCGCGACGGTGTTCGGAAAGCCCTCGGCGACGCTGTTCGAAAGCATCGCCGCGGATCACGGAACCCGGCTCGCGCGCCTCGCCATCATCGGGGACGATGCCGAGTTCGACGTGGCGGCCCCGATGCGCCAGGGCCTGACGGGGATCCTGGTCCGTACGGGAAAATACCTCGCCGGTGCCGAATCCGCCCTGGAACGGCTGCCTTCCCACATCCTCGACGCCTTCGCCTCCCTGCCCCGTCTTATGGATTCACTATAATATAGCAATAGATAAGGTGAGGCTTCGTTTGGCTCTGTGCCTGATATGTGTTCCTTCCCAATATCCGCCCGGGAAAACCGGAAGAACCACTCCAGGAAACAGCTTCATCACTGAGAACACAGAGGGCACGGAGAATTCACGGAGGATCTGATCACTCTCCGTGAAGCCTCTGTGATCTTTGTGTTCTCTGTGATGAGCGTGTTCCCCGTTTTCTCTGGTTTGAAATTCATGCTTTTTTCAACGGAGTATCTCTGGGGTGTGGGTCAGGGCTCGAGATCGGATCGGGAGAGGTTCAGGGATTTGAGGTGGCGGTAGAGGGTCGCCTTGTGGACGCCGAGCATAGCCGCGGCGCGGGTGATGTTGCCGCCCGTTTCGGCGAACGCCCTGCGGATTGCCTCGGGATCGAGATCGATCCGGCTGCCGGTTTGCCGGGACGGAGAACCCGTGGATGTCGGAATCCGACGGACTTCCACCACTTCAACGGGAGGTTCGGCGGCGGTTGTCTGGGGAAAGGCGGCTCCGTGAGGGATGGGCGGCCCGCTGAGAACGCCGAAGGGTGGCTGTTGCTGGGTTTCTGTGGGGCGTTGGACGGCCGGCGTGCTGGCGGAGGGCGGGACGACCTGCGTTCCGAGCGGGATGGCGCTGCGGTACGGCAGCATGGTGACGCGCGGATCATACCGGGCGAACCGGGCCGCGTTCATCCGCTCGTCATACCATTCGCGCAGGGCGCGCAGGCCGATGACCTCGCCCTGGGTCTCGGCGAACAGGCGTTCCATCAGGTTGCGCAGTTCACGGACATTGCCGGGCCACTGGTACTGTTTCAGCAGGTGGATGGCTTCGCGGGTCAGACAGCCGACCCGGCGGCCGTATTTCTCGTTGAGGATGGCGATGAAGTGCCGGATCAGCAGTTCGAGATCTTCGGCCCGCTCCCGCAGGGGCGGCACGTAGATCTGGAGCGCGTTGATGCGATAATACAGGTCGGCCCGGAACCGGCCCGCGGCGACGGCCTCCTCGAGCTGGACGTTCGTGGCGGCGACGAGTCGCACGTCGACCTTGATGGGCTTTTCACCGCCGACGCGCTCGATCGTCTGGTCCTCGAGCACGCGCAGCAGCTTCGCCTGGGAGCTGAGGGGCAGATCGCCGATCTCGTCGAGGAACAGCGTCCCCCGGTCGGCCCGTTCGAACCGACCCTTGTGGGAGCGGATGGCGCTGGTGAACGAGCCTTTTTCATGGCCGAACAGTTCACTCTCGAACAGGGTCTCGGTGATCGCGCTGCAGTTGAGGGTGACGAACGGGCTCTCGTGGCGGCGGCTCGAGAGGTGAACCGCCCGGGCGATGCCCTCCTTGCCCGAGCCGGTCTCGCCGATCACCAGGACCGGCGCATCCGAGGCCCCATACAGCCGCACCTTGTTGAACACTCGCTGCATCGGCTCGGAGATCCCGACGAGGCCGTGGAACGAGGCTTCGCGCAGATCGATGCCCGACGCTTCCGCCGGCGGTGCCGGCCGTTCCTGGAGCCTGATCGCGACGGCTTTCGTGCCGTTCGGCAGCGTCTCGGGGTTGGCCTCGAGGAGGATCTGATGAGGCTGGTCGTGCCGGTCGACGATGCGGGCCTGGAACTCGCGAACCGGATTTCCCGTCTGCATGACCTGCTCGGCGAGCTCGATCACGCCGGGAAACGCCGTTTCCAGCCAGTCGGTGTCGTCGGAGGAGGCGCTTGCAAAGCCGGTTTCCGAGGGTTTCGGGCGGCCGAGATCCTCGGCGAGCCAGGCCGGGATGCGGCCCACAACCCAGCCGGAATCCCGCCGGAGCAGCAAGAGTTCGGGCTGCATCGGCAGGAGCGGGACCTGGGAGGTGGGCGTTTTCATTTGAGGCACCCGACACCATACAATCGCCGGAACGTCGGATGCAAGCCGGCGTCGCGAAAAAAACATGCCCGACCGGGATCCGAAAATTCATCCGTCGCGGGGAAAGGACTTCGGTGTTCGGTTCTGTACGCCGAAAGACGAAGTGGTGAATTCTTTTTCTTCCGACGGAGAAGCTCGCACGATGGCCAACAATCTGCGTCGCACGCTGGTCCGCCTGGCGGCATGGGGAGCCGTTCTCGCCGTGTTCTGCGGCGCCATTCCCGCCCGGGCGGCGAAGTTTTCCGCGGAATGGACCTACGATTCGCGGATGAGCGTCGACAGCACGCGCAAGGATTACGCCGAGGTCGAGTATGCCGAGCCGGATTACACCCCGGTGACGAAACTGAAGGCCTACGACAAGACGTTCATCAGCTCGGTGAACGATCTGAGCTTCACCCTGAAGGGCGATCTGTCGGAGCGCCAGTTCCTCGACGTGAAGGAAACGTTGCATTACCAGAACTACCGGCCCGAGGACTACGACGCGTATGCTCTCGACTCATACAAATACACGACCGTCGACCACCTGTTCAATCTGACCTACGGGGTCTCGGTCGGCGAAGCCGATGTATTGCAGCTCGATTATTACAACAACGTCTACCGCATTCCCATCGACAATATCTGGGAATATACATCGAATCGCGCGAAACTGCGCTACACCCACCGGCCGGGCGAATACACCGGCATCGCGATGGAAGGCTCCTACGAGGAGCGGGAATACCAGAACGACCGGGCCTCGAACTACCAGGAAGGCATCGTTTCGCTCGATCTCTCCACCTTCCTGCCCGAGCGGATCCGGTATACCCCCGTCGGCAACACCTCGCGCGGCGACCGGAGCACCTTTGAAAATATACCAACCGGTATAGCCACGAAGAAGGCGGTCGATCATTACACGAACTGGACCCGCCGGCCCGGCGAGCCGGATCCCGAGGCGAAATTCCTGGCCCGCGTCACCCGCGGCGACCTGTATCTGACCCTGGTGGGCGACCTGAAGACCCAGAAGCGCACGACGATCGACAACGGATTCTACCAGCCGTCCGCGACCCTGCGGGCGAGTTACGAGGTCGATGACCGCACGAAGCTGATGCTCGAGGACACGTATTACACGCGCAAGCACGAGGACGAGTCGGACACCTACTACCTCTACAACCACACCTCGAACCGGGTGTCCCTTTCGGGGCGGCATCAGGCCTCCGAACGGCTGCTGCATATCCTGACGCTCACCGACGAACGATATGCCCACACGGTGCATGACGATCAGGACTACACCGTCGACACCTTCCTCTGGGAAAACTACTTTTCGGGCGGGCGCACCGCCGCGAGCCTCAATTTCCAGGCGACGCTGACGAAATACGGCACCCCGCGCCTGTATTATGCCGATTCGAACCAGTACCAGGTGGTTCTCGGGTATGATTACCCGTTCACGCCGACCTGGCTGCTGCACCTGAAAGACGAGTGGATCGACATGAGCTACGAGGAGTTCGAGGATCTCCTGTATTCCTCGTATGTCCGGCACACCTGGCGCGTTGGCGTCGAGAAGCGGCTGTCGACCTCCCAGGGGCTCGAGCTCGGTTTCCAGAGCAAGCGCGAGCGGCACGGCGAGTTCACGGCGAACAACGTCACCGAGAAATCCCTCATCTTCAGCTGGCTGTCCCACTTCTAACCCCGCCGCTCAACGGGGTTTCCGGCCGGATCCAAGTTGTGATCGGCGGGGGCGATATGCTAAACTACCGGTAATGACGCTGTCTTTGCTCGTCCTGGGTGAGATGAGCCGGGAGATTCCCGCGCCGGATCTGCGCGCCCTTCTGGCGTCCGTTCGCGACGGCGAAGACGCGCCGGAGACCGTGGTCTGCAACGCCTCGCGTCTCCTGGGGTCCGGCGGCCGGCCTGCGGCCCACCTCGAACGGCTCTTTGACAGTGGAATCGACGTTGTCGTTCTGGACGCGAAATCCCTTGCCCGCCCCGCCACCCGCGAGGTTCTCGGCACGCTCCGGCGGGTGATCCGCCCGCTGAACCTGCCGCCCGGAACCCCCGGCGATGCGGACCTGCTGCTCGAAACCCCGACCGGCGCCTGCCGGCTCGTCGTTCTCGAGACCGGAGATGACCGTCTGCCCGTCGACCCGCCCTGGGAAACGCTTGCGGCGTTCGAAGCCGGCCTGACCGACCATGCGCCTCTGGTGCTCCTGTTCAGCGGCCCCGATCTCGAGCTCAAGCAGGCGATGGCGTGGCGCGTTCAATCCCTGAGCCGCCCGGTCCATCTCGTCGGAACCGGTCTGGGCTGTATCGCGGGCCACCCCGTGATCCGGACCGGCCGGGCTTCGGTCCTCGACGTCGGCATCGCCGCCGGGGAATCATCCGTCTCCGGCATTGCTCCCGATGTCTGGTGGCAGCGGCAGGCGCACCTCCAGGGCGCTCCCGCCCTCCCCCCCGACAGGCTTCTGATCGACGCCATCCGGCTGCGTCTCGACGATGCCGGCCGTGCGGTCTCGATCGAGCGGCTGCGCTTCGGAGGCTGAACATGGGCGGCGCACGGCGGTACGCAATCTGGGGAAAGGCCGCAGCGGCACTTCTCGTCTGGGCGATCTTCGCGGCAGCCGCTTCGAACGGCGCCTTCGAACTGTTCGACAACGGGATCGAAGACCTGTTCTGGAGTCTCCGGCACCGGCTCGAAACGACCCGAGACCCCGCCCGCAGAGAAGGCTGGAAAACCGCTCTGCTCGCTCCCGATGCCCCTTCCCGCGTCCTGGTCGTCTCGATCGGTCCCGAAACGGTCAGAACCTTCTTCGAATCCGAGGGGCTGACATGGCCCCTGCCGCGCCGTGTGTACGCCCGGTGTCTGAAGATGCTCCAGGAGCTCGGGGTGGCGGCCGTCGGCATCGACATGGTGTTCGGCCCCGGCAGCCTCGAAGACGAGCGCGAGCTCGCCGACGCAATGCGATCGGCAAGCATGCCGGTGATCCTGGCCGCCTCTCTCGAAAAGCGCCAGGCGGTCGCCGCCGATGGCTCCGGAGATGACGATGAAGACGAAGGGTATGCCTTCCTGCAACGGGAAAAGACGGTTCTCCACACGTCCGTTCCCGTGCTCACGGAAGCCGCGCGAGGGCTCGGGCTCATCACCTACGAGCGCGGCATCAACCGGGGCGACGTGATCCGCAAAACCCCGATTGCCTATCCGCATGAGGGCCGCCTGGTGCCTTCCCTGGCGCTGGCCGTCTGGATGGCCGCCCGCGGCATGCGCGAATCCCCGGTTCTCGACGGCGAGGAGCTGTGCATGGAGGACGGAACGCGGTTTCCGCAGGAGCTGCTGCCGGCATCGGCGAGCGTCTGGAACGCTCCGGCCGCCGCTTCCCCGCGCTGGGAGGCCGATCCGGAGGCCGTCTACGCGTTCCGGGATTTGTACGATCTGTATTCCGGCCGTCTGAACCTGACCGGCGAACAGAAGGCGATGCTGAAAGGCTCGATGGTTCTGATCGGCGTCAGCGACGATTTTCTGGGCGACACCATCTCCATTCCCGGCCGGCCGGTCGTGGCGGGCATCATGCTGCATGCGGCGATGCTCGATGCGATGACCCGGCCGCGGGGCTTCATGGGCCGCCTCGATCAGGGAGGCCGGGCCTGGCTGCCCGCACTGCTGCTGGGCCTGCTGTGTGTCTGGATGCTGTTCGCGCAGACCCTCTCCCGGCCGTGGCTGGGCGCCCTGCTCGCTCTCGTGGGCCTGTGCGCCGTCGAAGGCGGGGCGTTTCTGGTGTTTCTGCAGGGCTGGCGGCTGCGCACGGGCGTCGTCGTCGCGGGATTCCCCGTGGCGCTTGCGGTGCTGGCCTGGCTCGATTACCTGTTCGAGGGACGCGAGAAAGCGCTGATCCGCGAGGCGTTCGGCAAGCAGGTTTCCCCCGAGGTCGTCGACGTGCTGATCGAAACGCCGCAAAGCGCCCTCGAGCCCACCCGGCAGGAGATCTCGGTCTGCTTCATCGATGTGTGCGGCTTCACCAGTTTTTCCGAGCAGCACTCCCCCGAGCGGGTGCTCGTTCAGCTCAATTATTACTTCTCGCGGCTGGTGCCGATCATCCACCGACATCGGGGCTGTCTCGACAAGTTCATCGGGGACGCGATGATGATAACCACCGGAGTGCCGCTTCCCGACAAGGATCACGCGCTTTCCATGGTGCGCATCGCCCTCGAAATCCGTCAGGAAATTTCGAAGATTAATGCAAATCTCCCATCAGGGATCTTCCCTTTCACCGTGAGTTGCGGTATCAATTCAGGAGCGGCCATTCTCGGCAACGTCGGTTCGACTGAGCGAATGGAATATACCGTCATCGGCGACACGGTGAATCTTGCCAGCCGGCTTCAGGGAAAGGCCGGCAGTCAGGAGATCGTGATCGGTCCGAAGACATATGAACTGGTTACTGGCATGGTGGAGGTTCAGCCCCTTGAACCTCTTGTTGTGAAGGGCAAGACCGAACCCGTGCATGCATGGCGGGTGACAGGCCTCAAGGAGAACGAATCGGGTGGCTGATGTTCTGAGCGGCGACACGCTGAAGGTTCTGTACAAGACCCAGCGCGATATTCTGGCGAGCGCCAAGGATTCCGATACGCTGCTGACCATCCTCAGCCGGGCGGCTCACGAGCTGTCCGGCCAGCCGGGCTTTGCCGTGCTTTTCTACGATGCCGGGGCCAAGCAGACGCGCGTGCGCTTCGCGGAAGGCTTCGACACGGCTTCCCTCGGTACCCACTGCAAGACATTCACGGCTTCGCGGCTCGGCAATCTGCCCGTCTCGAGCGAGATCGTCTCGACGCTGGAAGGCGCCCGCCGGTATTTCATCCCGATCGGCGACGCGCTGCTGCCGTTTGGGGCCCTGATCCTGCCCGCCGGTTCCACCACGGGGGTCACGGTTTCGGGCATCGACGAGTTCCGGGAAATCGCTGCCGACGCGATCGGCCGCTTCATGGAAGTCGAGCTGGTCCGGCTGCAGATGGCCGAGCTGGCGACGCTGCTCGAAGTCGGCAAGGCGATCAGCTCGACCCTCGACCTGAACGACCTGCTGCGCAAGATCATGCACATGGCCACGAAGGTCATGCGGTGCGAGACCTCGACCGTCTACCTGGTCGACCGGCAGACCAACGAACTGTATTTCCACATCGTGCAGGGCGATCCGAACGTCGGTTCGAAGCTGCAAGAGATCCGCCTTCCGATGGGTACCGGCCTCGCCGGCTGGTGCGCGAAGGAGAACAAGCCCGTCATCGTGCCCGACACGGCGAAAGACCCGCGATTCTTCAAGGGCGCCGACAAAAAGTCCGGCTTCGTCACCCGGTCGATGATCTGCGTGCCGATGAAGCTGAAAGATGAAGTGATCGGCGTTCTGCAGGTTCTCAACCGCACCGGCGACATCCCGTTCAACGATCACGACGTCGAAATTCTCGAGGCGCTCGGTAACCAGGCCGTTTCGGCCATCGACAACGCCCGCCTGTACGAGAACATCCAGAAGGTGTATCTCGCCACGATCGAGGTTCTCGCGACCGCGATCGATGCGAAAGACCCCTACACGCAGGGCCATTCCCGCCGCGTGACCCAGTACTCCGTCGCGATCGCCGAAGAGATCAACATGGAGCGCAAGGAGATCGATTCGGTGCGGTATGCCGGCCTGCTGCACGATGTGGGCAAGATCGGCATCAATGACAGCATCATCCGCAAGCCTGCCCGGCTGACCGACGAGGAGTATGCGATCATCAAGAAGCATCCCGAGATCGGCGCCAAGATCCTGCGGCCCGTTGACTTCCTGGCCGACAAGGTGCCGGGCGTGAAGCATCACCACGAGTATTTTGACGGCCGCGGCTATCCCGATCACCTCAAGGGCGAGGATATCCCGCTGATCGCGCGCATCATCTGCGTGGCCGACGCGTTCGACGCCATGACCACGAACCGCCCATACCGCAAGGGACTGAGTTTCAACACGGCCGTGGCCGAGCTGAAGAAGTTCTCGGGCAAGCAGTTCGACCCGATGTGCGTCGAGGCCTTCCTGAAGGCGTTCGAGAAGAAGCTGTTCCAGTATTTCGAGAAGGTCGGCGACACCGGCGACATGATCCTCAAACAGGATGAAACCGAGATCGAGGAGTTGCCGCACGGGTTCGTCCAGGGCGTGCCGCTCGAGAGCCAGCCCTACCCGCCGATGATGGCCTTCGGGAACACGCCTTCGTCCCAGCCGTTCCCCCCGATCATCCCCGAAGGGAACGAGCCGCCCGGCATGAAGAGTGCCGCGCCGGCCGCCGGCCCTGCCAACGGCGGTGGCACTCCCTCGTCCCAGCCGTTCCCGCCCGTCGGGGCACCCGATGCCCCGAAACCCCCGGAGGGGGGCGGAAAATAATATTTTTGATGTATAATTGGTAGAATAAAACCGGCCCGGTCGGAATCGACCGGGCCGGCGTGTCGAACGACGTCAGCGTTTCGAGCCGTTTTCGGACCCCCGGAGATTGATGAAGATGTCGAGCAGAGTGCGGCCAAACGCGATCATGTCGGGCCGGTACCCGTTTTTGAGCAGGAGCTCCTCGGCTTCTTTTGCCTGTTTGAGCCGCTCGGCGAGCTGCTCCGGCCTCTCGCCCGACCAGCGGTCGAGCTGAAGCGCGTTCACGACCATCTCGCCGAGCACGGCCAGCTTCTGCTGGGTCATGAACAGCCGCCCGTCCTTCCAGATGCCTTTGGCCCAGTTCATGTGGAGACTGATCTCTTCGGGCAGGCGGACTGTCGGCGTGTCTTCGTACGGCTCCACGAGCAGCTCGTGTTCGCAGTGCGGGCAGGGAAACCGCTCGCCCGGCCGGAACGTCTCGGAAAACATCTGGTTGTGACACAGCGGACACTGAACGGACTGCATCTGGCTTCTCCTCCCGTGATCGGTCTTTTCCCCTATGGTAACACATTTACCCGGTGCGAGAAGCCAAGCAGAGAATGATTCTCGGGACAGGCACGAACGTTGTATCCGATCGATGATGGAATCATGGGCGGCACGCCGGGCGCATCGCGATGCGCCCCGACGCCTCTCTGGGACGGCACCCGCACTGTAGGGGCGGATCGCGATCCGCCCGGATCAGGCTCGGGTGTTTGGCGAAAACGGAGGGGAGGAAGGGTGGACGTTTTCGGGAAATGCGCCGATACAAGATCCGGGATCATATGCCTTTCGCCGAACGACAACCGATGTCACCCTATCTGCCGCCTGCGAAACCGACGGCTGCACCTGCTGCGCCCACGGGGGGCGGCCGGGGGCCGACGGCCTGGCAGTGCCTCCACTGCGGCAAGAAGAATCTCTCCATCTCCCGATTCTGCGGAGGATGCGGTGTTCCGACGGCACTTCCGCCCGAAGCGATCGAGCAGATGCAGAAGCAGCACCAGGCCGTATCGCACACCCTGCGGAACGGCGCGACGCTCTCGGCGCCCGAAGAGCGAACGGGGCCGGCTGAACAGGCCAGCGTCGTTCCGGCTGTGGCAACCTTCACGACGGTCACCGAGCCGGTGATGGTCGATCGGCCACCGGTTCCGGAGCGGAAAGAACTCACTCCTGCAGCAGCCGAGGCCCCGATCCCGATGGCCGATGAGCGCAGCCCGGAACGACCGCCGGTCGCAGCTCCGGCTCCCGCGCTGACTCCGATGGCCGAAGAGAGCTCAGGCGTGGCCTGGCTTGCCAGAATCCGCATCATCATCAAGGCGGCTTCCGGAAAGCTGGCCGTCCCCGTGGCGGGACCTGCAGGGTTCTGCGCATGGCTGGTGGGCCGTCTGCGGCAGGATCCGACCGCCCGGCGCAGCCTTGCGATCGGCGCGACGCTCGCCGTGATGGTCATGTTCGGGTTGTGGCCGCTTCTGGCCGGCTCGAGTGCAACATGGGGCAGCGGACGAATCGAACCCGCGAAACCCGTGTTCTGGTCCGATCTCCAGAGTTTCCTCTCCCGCCAGCTGGGCGTCAGCCTCTCCGACACTGAGGTGCTCGCCCGGGCCGCCTGGGGCGAAGTGCCGTCCAGCCGGGCTCCGATGACGTGTGAACGGGCCCAGGGCCTCGAGGCGGTCATCAACAAGACCGGCGATCGCCCGTTGATTCTGTTCCCGAACATCCCGTTCCGCGGCCCGCTGCTGGAGCGCCATCTCGCTTCCGATGCCGCCGAACCGGGACCGTTTGCCGACGTTCCCCTCGACCACCCGCTGTACGAGGCCTGGCGGGCACTGCTTGCCCTCCGGCCCCTGCCTCCCGTCATGCTGAACGAAAACCGGGCGGCGCCCTACGAATCCCTGCGTTGGGAGGAGTGGCAGCCGCTGGTGGCATCCGTCTGGCGCGTCTGCCGGCCCGGGAAAGAGCCGCCGGCAGAACTCCTGCTCGACCGGTCCGGCGTCGTTGCCGGCGCCGAACTCGATCGTTCTCTCTCGGTGCTCGGAACAGGTCTCGGTGTCGAGATCGGGCAGACCCCCTTCCGGGCGATTCCGCCCATCACCCCGAGCCGGATGGAAGCCTTCGCGGCCCTCTCCGGCATCCTCGTCTCGGGCCTGACCCAGGGAGGAGGGGGATGATGAGCGACGGCCGGCCGCTGCACGCGCTCCTGCTGGCATCCCTGTTCCTGGGAATGCCGCCGGTGACCGCTGTCTCGGCTGCTCCAGCCCGTGTCGAGACGGTCACGGTCGAAACCTCCGACACCGAAGGCCGCATCGACATCCGGCTTGCCACGCCCGTCGAGCCCGTCATGCGCTGGATTGCCGCCGACTCCTGCTGGCGGCTCGATCTGCCCGAAACCGAATCGGGCTCTCCCATGCCTGCCGTGACGGCCTTCCGGGGCCCGCTCCGACAGGTGTGGCAGGGCCAGGTGCATGCCGATCCCCCCGTGCAGCGGTTGAACCTGTATGTCGCTCCCGGAACCGGGATGAAACTCACGCGCACGGCCGGCGGCTTGTCGATCCGTCTCCGAGCCGACGCAGGTGGCGCGGGAAGCGGCCGCCGGGCGGATGCTGGGCCCCTTCCCGAGTCCCTGCTGCTCCCCGGCCACGGGGGGGGGGCCGTCGTCATCGACGTGAAACGATCCCCTGTCCTGCCGCTGCTTGCCGAGCTTGCCGGCCGCGCCGGCATTTCGCTTCGCATGCGCGACGATCCTCCCGCGATCGTCACGTTCCGCAGCCGGAGCGAGTCTGCCATGGCCGCTCTGGAGCGTCTGGCAAAGCGCATTGGCATGGTGCTGACGCATGAGGGAGCCGACTGGTGGCTGAGTTCGAAGAAGAATCCGCTGCTGAAGCTTCCGGCCGCCGGTGAGGTGGTTCCGGACACGCTTCAGGGAGTGACCGTCGCCGAAGCGCTGCGTCGGCTCAGCGGTGACGGTCTGGCCAGGCACCTCGAAAAAGGGGTTCCCGCAGAACGCCTGCGCATGATGGCGGCGGCTTTGCCCGACGGCCTGTCGCCCCGGGCCGCCGCGCAGCACCTGAGGGGGGACAACTGATGCCGTCCCTCCTGCGCCGGTTTGCCGGCTTCTGCCTCGTCGGGATCACCGCGCTCATTGCCGGCGGCTGGTGCGTCCCGGTCGATGGGCCGCCGGTCGATGTTCTGACGCGCCGGGACGTCGCTCTCCACCTTGGTCGCGCGCTGCCTGCGGGCGCCGCGGCCGTTTCCCTGCCGACGGGATCGGATGTCGGAATCGAGTCGCAAATTTCCTCGGTCCTGGCTGCCGGGGCCATGGGGTTGTATCCCGATGGAAGGTTCCGGCCTGCCGAACCGATGCGGGTGGGTGAGGTTCTGACCGTCTGGGCCCGCGTCTGGAAGCGCGTTTCCCGGGGAGCGGGGATTGCCGGGTGTGCCGGTGTGAACCGACCGGGGGTTGCCGCAGCCTGGCGCTGGGGCGGCGAGGAGTTATCGTTGCTGGCCCGGGTCGATGCGACGGCGGCTGCCGGAGTGGCGGCCCTTTCGCCGGATGAATACGCCACTCCAGGGTTCTGGCGCTTCCTGCCGATGCCGGATGCCGGTTGCTCGGCCGTATCGAGCGGAGCGCAGAACGGGACGCCGGATCGGGCCGTCATGCCCGGCCGCGTCGTCGATGCCGTGACCGGAAAACCGATTCGTGGGGCTGTCGGAACGATCGACGGTCTTCCCTTCTCGACGGACGAACGGGGAGAATTCCCGGTTGGGATGTCGGAGAACACCGGCGTGCGCGACGTATTCGTCGCCGTTGACGGGTATCGGAGCCTGTCGCTGCGCTGGAATCCCGCCGTCCGCTCCGAGTTGAAGCTGTCGCTGCGGCCTTTCCGGGCGCCGCTGGAGGTGCGGGTGACGACGGCCGACGGGAAGCCCGTCACCGGTGCCCATATCACCCTCGAACAGGCCGGCGGTGCCGTGACGGGCGGGGACGGTGTGGCGCGGATGCGCGGCCTGAAACCGGGGTATTACCGCCTCCATGCCGCCCTGGCGGATGCGCGGCCGGTGTCGCAGCTGATCAGTGTCTCGGAAGAAGGAACCCGGCACACGATCCGGCTTCCCGCTTCCTGAGAGGTTTTCAGAGCGGGGCCAGAGTGCCGTCCGGCCGCAGTTCGACGGTCTTCGTCTCGAGCAGGTCGGCGGCGAGCCGCTGCAGGAACTCCCGTTCGCCGCCGAAAACGCGGTGGAGCTGCTCGATGGTGCAGGGGTGGCGCTTGAGCAGCTCGAGCAACTCGCGAGCCGTGGGTGGCCGTTTCGAGTTCACGGCGCGCGGGAGCGGGGTGTGATCGAATGCGGTCGTGACGGGGACCTGAAGGCCCAGGGCATGGCGGATGCCATCGAGATGCGCGGCGTCCGCCTGGGGTAGCGAGGCGTCGATCGGGCTTCGCACGGCCGCGTTCAGATACACGGCATCGAGTCCCGGCAGCTCGCGCAGCCATGCTCCGAGGGCCGCGACCTCTTCCGGGGTGTCGTTGAGTCCGGGGCAGATGAACACTTCGAGCTCGAGCATGCCCGGATACATCGCGCCGAAGGCTTTCAACCCGTTCAATAGTTCTGGAAATTTAATTCCCGCCGCCGGCCGGTGGATCGCCCGCCAGGTGTCTTCACGGACGCTGCACAGGGTCGGCAGAACGCGGTCCGCGAAACACAGGTCGGCCCGCACGTCGGGGCGGCCGAGCAGGGAGCCGTTGGTGATGACGCAGATGGGAACCTGGCTCAGTTCCCGGATGCCGCGCAGAACCGTGCCGAGACCGGCATACAACGTCGGCTCGCCCGTTCCCGAACAGGTGATCCAGTCGGGGGTCTCGATCCGGGAAAGGGTTGCGCGCAGCTCTGCAAGGAGTTCTTCGGGGGGGAAGAACATGCTCCGCCCGGTGGCCGGGTGGTCCGTCGCCGAGAGCTGGCAGTACCGGCAGTCGTACGTGCAGGTTTTCGCCGGGGTGAGGTCGAGGCCCAGGGATCTGCCGAGCCGGCGTGACGGAACGGGACCGAAGACGCGCGCTGCCATCACCGGCCGCTCATTCGACACTGAAGGCGAAGCCGCCGGTGATCTCGGTCAGCTCGATCTTGTCCCCGGCCCGGCCCATCTCGCCGCCGAACTTGTAGTCGGGCGAAAAGACGGCATCGATGCGCAGCGTCAGGGGAAACTTGTATTTTCCGAACGAGAAATCGCGGAGCTTGTACCCGGCGAATACGCGGCCGAGGCCGTTGACGCCATCCTTGACATCGAGGTTATACCGGGTCTTGGCCAGGTCTTTCAGCCCATCGGTGAACAGGATGATGTTCCCGCCGACGCCGGCACCGTAAAAGATCTTCGGGCCGCTGTAGTAATACCGGCTGAACGAGAACTGGACGCGGTCGATGCGCTCGTCGTTCCTCATGCCGAACGGCACCATCGGCCGCCAGGAATACTCGATGACCTCCGAGTAGCCGCTCTTGCGCTTGACGAACGACACGCGCGGCTCGAAGAAATCCTTGTACCCATCCTTGCGGAACCACCGCGCCCCGAACTCGGGAGACACCTTCTCGAGAACCGGCGTGCCCGATGCCGGCTTGGAGGATTCTCCCTCCGCGAACGCCCCTGGGGTGATCAGCAGCAGGAACAGAAGGAGCGAACAGGGAAGGACGAACGTGTGATATTTCATGGTGAATGTATAATATGTCATATATATCAGCGATCCTTTTTCACTTGCAGGATGGTCGCATTTTCCAGACCAGGATGAAGGCGAGGGCGAGGACGAAGCCGAACACGACATACCTCAACGGCGAGCGCGTTTCGTGGATATCGGTCTCCTCATCGAGATGGTCGCGGACATGCTGCATCCGGTTCAGCCGTTGGGACAACTGGCGCTTGAGCGGCCCGTCGGGGAGGGCATCGATGGCCTTGTTCAGATCCGTCATGGCTCCATCGAGCCCTTTGATGGTGTTGGGGTCGAACATGCGTCACTCCTTCGTGGCGGTTGATCGTGGATTCACTCGGCCGAAGCGGGGGCGGGGGTGCCGGTGCGTTCATGCAGCTTGGCGAGCTGCGCCTCGGACAGGTTCATTCCCTTGAGACGATTCAGAACCTCGGTGGCTTCCGTGCGCCGGCCGAGACGAACGAACTGGTCGGCGATGGAGAACATCCCGTCGGGATCGATCAGGGGGCTCTTGAGAGCCGCCTGATACTGGGCGATGGCCGCATCCGTCTGCTGACGGCCGGCATACAGGTTGCCGAGCCGGATCATCGGCGCGGGATTCTGGGCATCGAGCGTCAGGGCGCGCCGATACACCGTTTCCGCCTGGGCATCCTGGCGGAGGGCGGTCAGCACGTCCCCTTGCAGGACGACCAGGTCGGGAGAGTCGGGGTTTTCGGCAACCCCTGCATTGATGATCGCGAGAGCCTCCTCCGGAAGCCCGTTCGACAGAAGGGCGGTCGTCACCGGTTCGAACGCGCGGGGATTGCTGCGTGTCGTTGCGGCGCCTCCGGCATTCTCCTTCCCGTCCGCGCGGGCTGCGAGACCGGCCGCATGGCCGCGGAGACCGAGCTCGTCGTAAGCGCGGGAAAGGGCCCGCAGGGCGTTGGAATTGTTCTTTTCCAGCCGGACGGCGTGCAGATACTGGGCAGCCGCCTCTCCGGGGCGGTTCGTGGCCATATACACGTTGCCGAGATTCATGCGGGCGTTGAATCCGGCCGGATACCGCTCCAGAACCTCCTGGAAGCCCGTCACGGCATCGGCATACTGCCCGGCCCGGGCCGCCTCGAGGGCCGCCTGGTACCCCGGATCCGCCATGTCAGAGGCGGCGGGGGCCACCGGCTGGACGACGACCCCTCCAACCGAGGTCGGCTGGGCCGCGGCGACCGGGCTCACCGGGGCCGGCGGCTCGATGGCGGGGGGCCGCGTGAGCGGGGACAAGGCTGGCGCTGCAGCCGCTGCCGGCGGGAGAGGCTTGCCGAGCGCGGCGGCGATGCGGGTCGCGTAGGGGTCGGACGGCGTCAGATAGGCTTTGCCGCTTTCCCAGACGGCCCGGGCTTCGGGCTCCATGCCGGCCTGCTTGAGGTTGAGGCCGGCAAAATATCGGAATTTCGGGTTCGCGGGCTCCTGGCGCAGGGCCTGGTCGAACCAGTCGCGCGCCTCGTCGGCCAGACCCTGCTCCATCGCGAGCTGGCCGAGATTGAACAGGGAGGGGGCGAAGGTCGGATTTGCCTCAATGATGCGCTTCCAGGCGGTCCGGGCCTCGTTGAACCTGCCGAGCTTCGCATAGGCCTGCCCCATCTCGTCCTGGACCTGATGGTTCGCACGGTTGTCGGCTTCGAGCGCCTTCAGCGCCGAAAGGGCATCGGCGGTGCGGCCCGTCGCCAGGAGACACCGCGCATGCAGGAAACGGGCGCGGAAATCTTCCGGGGAGCCGGCCAGATACGTCTCGAGTAGTGCCATCGCATCCTCGGGCTTGCCCTGGCGCTCATACAGCATGGCCTGACGCAGTTTTGCCCACGACGCCTCGGGATGCGCGGCCAGGTAGCTTTCGAGAAACGCCTGCTGGGCTGCGGGATCGCCTGCCGACTCGAGGCGGGTGAGCTCCCGGAGGGTGTCGGGATCGGGCTCATCGAACGCCGCGGCTGCCGGCTCGGCCGCCTGCCGGATCGGAACCGTGTTCGCGAGATCTTTCTGGAGAGCCAGCGCCTCGGGATTTCCCGGGGCATACTCGAGAACGCGTTCCACCTGCTTCGTGGCGCCGCGCACGTCGCCCATGCGGCGCAAGAGATGCGCGTAGGCGACGAGCCCCGCCTCGAAGTTCGGATGCGCGTCGGTCAGCTCCTTCAGTTCGCGCTGGGCTTCGACCAGGCGGTCGCCGTCCATCAGAAGACGCGCGAGATCGAGACGCGGCACGGGATTGTCGGGGAGCAGCGAGACCGCTTCCCGGAAGGATTTTTCGGCGTCGGCGGGCTTGCCGGCCGCGGCCCGCTGTTCACCCTGCCGACGATAGGCTTCGGCAAGCTGCTTTTCCGTCTGGCGGGGTTTGAATTTGAGGGCGAGACATCGCTTCCAGAGCGGGATCGCCTTGTCCGGGTCGTCGGCGGAAATCGCCTCCTGCGCCTGCCGGTCGAGCATCGCGGCCAGGTCGCGCCGCCCTGCTGCATCGCCCGGCTGGAGCGCCTCGGCTTTTTCCAGGGCCTGGCGAACCTCGCCGGAAGGCTTTTTCTGCTCGGAAAGGGCGCGGGCCAGAAGCCGATGTGCTTCCCCGTCCGCCGGGTGAGCGGCGATGCGCGCGCGGGCCAGGCGCTCGGCCGTCTTTGCGTCGCCCCGGTCGAGGGCGGCCCGGATACGGGCATTGGCCTCACTGGCCGGTGCCTCGTTTTCGGTTTTTTCCGGCCGATCGGCCGGTGCCGCAACCGGATTGCGCCGCTTGCCACCGCCGCAGCCCGCGAGAGAGGTTGCAAGGAGGGCCGTTGCGAGCCCCCCGATCAGGAGTCGGTTCGAGAAGAAACGCATGACGGAAAAAACCTCCGTGAGGGGCTGCTGGTCTGGGTTCAGATGAACAGTTCGCTGACGGACCGCTTGTCGTAGATGCGCTGGATGGCCTCGCCGATCAGCTTGGAAAGCGAGATCGTATGGACCCGGCAAGCCTTGCGCTTTTCCTCGCCGAGCGGGATCGAGTCGGTGGTGACGATTTCGGTGATCGAGGACTTCATGATCCGCTCGGTGGCCGGATCCGAGAGGAGGGCGTGGGTGCAGCAAGCCGTGATCTTCTTCGCGCCCTTCTCGACGAGGGCTTCCGCGACCCGCACCAGCGTGCCGGCCGTGTCGACGATGTCGTCGATGATGACCACGTCCCGGCCCTTCACCTCACCGATGACGTTCATCACGACGGCCTTGTTCGCTTCGGGCCGGCGTTTGTCGATGATCGCGAGCGGCAGGCCGAGGCGGTTGGCGAACGAACGGGCGCGGTGCACGCCGCCCGTGTCGGGGGAGACGACGACGGTGTTCGAGAGGTTCGTGGCCCGGAAATACTCGGCCAGCAGCGGCGCCGCCGAAAGGTGATCGACCGGGATGTCGAAGAAGCCCTGGAGGGCCGGGTCGTGCATGTCGACCGAGAGGATCCGGCCGGCGCCCGCCGTGCAGATCAGGTTCGCGACCAGTTTGGCCGTGATCGGCTCGCGGCCGGTGCTCTTCTTTTCCTGGCGGCTGTAGCCGAAATACGGCACGACGGCCGTCACGCTGCCGGCCGATGCGCGGCGCAACGCGTCGATCGTGATCAGAAGGCGCATCAGGTTGTCCGTCACCGGCGGACAGGTCGGCTGGATGATGAACGTGTCGCAGCCGCGCACCGACTCGTCGATCCGGCAGTAAAGCTCGCCGTCGGCGAACTGGGAGTGCATGATCTTGCCTTCCCGCACCTCGAGATAGCTGCAGATCGACTGGACGAGAGCCGGATTGGCGATGCCCGAGAAGATCTTCACCTGCTTGCCGTTGACCATGGTTCGATGCCTCCGTTGGCTCGTTCGGGGGTCCGGCTCAGGCGGGCTGGGTCCCCGGGTAGTTCGAAAAGGGCGGAACGTCGGTGCCCGCCGGAATGTGCGCGTTCCGGAGCACGCTGAACCGAACCGTGGCGCCGTCTTCCACGCGGGAATCGGCGATCATGGCCTGGGGGCCGATCACGGCCCTGCCGCCGATCGCCGTCGTGCCCGTCAGCGTCGTTCCCGGCCAGACCACCGTTTCGGCTCCGATCGTCACGTCCGGCTCGATCCAGGTCTGGTGCGGGTCCATGATGCTGACCCCGGCCGACATGTGCCGCGCGAGGATCTGCCGGCGCAGGATATCGGCCACCATCGCGAGGTCGGCGCGGCTGTTGATGCCGAGCGTCGACTGTTCGTCCCGTTCGCGCACGGCGAGAACGCGGAGGCCGTCGGATGTCAGCATCTCGACGATGTCGGTCAGGTAGTATTCCTTCTGGTTGTTCCGGTTCGTCAGCTTGAACAGCCGCTCATAAAGGGCCGGGCCGTCGAACAGGTAGATGGCGAGGTTCACTTCGCGGATCTTCTTCTGCTCGGGGGTGCAGTCCTTCGCCTCGCGGATGCCCAGGACGTTGCCGGCGGGATCGCGCAGGATGCGGCCGTAGCCACCTGGCTCGGCCATCTCGAGCGTCATCATCGTGCAGGCGGGCCGCTCTTTGAGATGCGTGTCCACCATGGTCTGGAGGGTTTCGCGCGACAAGAGCGGCGTGTCGCCGCAGACGACCAGCAGATGAGCCGGCGGAGTCGGGCAGGCCCGGGCGAAACACTGGGCCGCGTGGCCCGTTCCGAGCTGTTCGGGCTGCTCGACGAACGAAACCCGGTCTTCGCGGAGGGCGGCCGTCAACCGCTCCTTGCCGAATCCGACCACGACGTGAACCGGCTCGGCGCCGACGGCGCGCACGGTGTCGATGACATACCGGACCATGGGCCGGCCGAGGATCGGGTGCAGCACTTTCGGGAGGTCGGATTTCATCCGGACCCCCTTCCCGGCGGCGAGAACGAGAGCGGTGATGGCGTCGGCGTTCATGCCGGCGGTACCTCCCGGACGGATGTTGGGTGGGAAACAACAACTGGGGCGCCAGGATTCGAACCTGGGAATGCATGCTCCAAAGGCATGTGTCTTACCGCTTGACGACGCCCCAAAGAACGGATAAACCGGCGCCAGGCGCCGTATCACACGCTATCATAAATCCTGAGCGCCTGCAACGCCCCCGCACGCCCGCCGTGCCAGATAGCGTTCACCACAGAGCCACGGAGACACCGAGATTTCACGAATCACCTCTATTGTCGCTGTAGGGGCGGGTTTCAAACCCGCCCGGGAATGGACCACGACAAAGATCCTCCGTTGAAAAAATGCAGGAATTTCAGATCAGGAAAACGAGGAAAACTCTCATCACAGAGGACACGAAGAAGAACGACCCGGAGTTGCACCGAGACACCGAAGAGAAGGGGGCCGTGAAATGACGATCCGCCCTTACATCTGCGAATACGGCCCTGTGAACCCCGATTGGTTCAAGGGAGTCGTTGTGATGGGATCACATCTGCACCATCGTGGAAAAAGTTCGGTTCTGGCCCGGTAACCGTAAAAACCTCTGTGTCTCCGTGTCTCTGTGGTTCGTGTTCCCTGTCCCGGCGTCATGAAAATTGAAATACATAATATTATATTGTGATCTTTATCCGGGCCCGGGGCGGGCGGCCTCGTCCTCGTAGGCGCGCAGGATCTGGGCCTGAATGCGCTCACGGAACTCGGTTGTGATCGGGATCGCGAGGTCGTGAAACGTGCCGTCGGGGGCGCGGCGGGCGGGCATGCCGACGAACAGGCCGCGCGGCGTCTCGATCACGCGGAAATCACGCAGCGCCAGTTCCCCGTCGAAGACGACCTCGGCGAACGCGCGCGTCTGGCCCTTGGGCTCTTTCAGCCGGATGATGCGGATCGCGGTGATGTTCAAAACTTGAGGATGAACTCGGTCCAGACTTTCTTGTCGCTCGCCGGCCGCCGGTCTTTCTGATCCGAGACGGTGGTCTCGTTGCGGTAGCCGGCCTTGATGATGACGTCCTGGCCGGCCTCGACGATGCCTTCGACCTGCACGTTCTCGTTCGGGTTCAGCGTCTCGATCTCGGAGCGCTTGTAGGAAACCTTGCCCTGAACGGCAGGCAGAAAGCTGTAGATCGCTTCGAGATAATAGTTTTTGAGGGCCAGCGCCGAAACGTCCTCGGTGGCCGCGTGGGCATCGAGGGGGCGGGTCAGCCGGGCGGCCGGATCCTGGGCGGCGGAGCTTCCCCGGACGGCGCGCGCCGCGAGGTTCGACAGCGGCACCGGATCGACCCGGTTCGCTTCGGGGGCTGTCTTGAATGTCATCTTCGAGACCGTGTCCTTCTCGAACTCGCCGTACAGCGACAGGCGGCCGACCCGGCGGCCCGCGGTGAGCCGCGACGGTTCTCCGTCGTGGTCGTGAACATACCCCGCCGTCAGCGTCAACGTCGTGTCGAAGGTGCGGGAATCAGTCTTGCGCGTCTCGCGCAGGCGGCGCGCAGAGGGATCGAACACCGAGGTGTCTTCCCCTCCAAGCGAAGAGCTGCGCAGAACGAACTCGCCGGTGAACGGCTGGGAATGGGCCTCGGGAAGCTGAAACCGCTCGGCCACGGTCTGCTCGACGCGCGGCGTGAGAAGCTGGCTGTCGAGGGAGATTTTGAACTCGCCGAGATTTTCGCTGTCTTGTGCCGCTGCCGCCGCCCGGGCAGCCTCATCCCCTGCGAGATCGAACTCCATGCCGGAAACGGACTGCGCAAAAACCGCCCCGGAAGTGCTCAGAACGAGCGCCACCGCGGCAGGCAGCAGAAATCGCGTCACCAGATGCCGAAACATGGAATATCTCTCCAGGTATCATAATATACCCGGAAAACCCTGTTTGGCAAGGTATTTCGGCGGTCAGTCCAGCTCGAGGTCGCGGTGCCGGCGCGAAACGAGCACCTGGGGGTGCTCGAGCGTCTCGGCGAGATACTCGGCGATCGCCACAGACCGGTGACGGCCTCCGGTGCAGCCGATCGCGATCTGGACACGGGTTTTGGGCTCCTGCACGAACTGGGGCAGCAGATACTCGAGAAAATCCTTCAGCCGCTTGATGAACTGCACCCCGACCTCAGAACCCAGGACGAAGTCGGCGACCGGCTTGTCCAGCCCCGACAGATACTTCATCTCGGGCACGTAATAAGGGTTCGGCAAAAACCGCACGTCGAACACCAGGTCGGCATCCAGCGGAATGCCGTGTTTGAACCCGAAACTGACGATCACCAGCGACATCGACTGGGACGACGACTCGTGCTCGATGATCTTGCGGATCTCGTCATACAGCTCGTGCGACGAGAGATCCGAGGTGTTCACGATGAAATCGGCCTTCGCCCGGATCTCGGCGAGCCGCTTCCGCTCAAACTTGATGTCGTCGATGATGCGGCCGCCCGAGCTGAGTGGGTGCTTGCGCCGGGTCTCCGAGAACCGCCGCACCAGCACGTCGTCCTCGGCTTCGAGAAAGAGGATGCGCACTTTCACGCCCATGTTCTCGAGCTGCTGCAACGCCTCGCTCATGCTCTCGAAGAACTTGCCGCCGCGGATGTCGATGACGATCGCCACGCGCGTGATCTTCCCGTGCGTGTCATAGCAGAGCTGGGCGAACTTCGGCAGCAGCGCGGGCGGCAGGTTGTCGACCAGGAAATGGCCGGCATCCTCGAAGAACCGGCTCGCCTTCGTCTTGCCTGCGCCGGAGAGGCCGGTGATGATCGTCATCATCAGCACCGGCGGCGTGGTGGGGGGTGTCTGGAGGGGGTTCGGTATGTCCATGGTCGTGTCGTCCCGTCGCTGTCGTGTTGACATCAGGTGAACAGATCGAGAACGAGGCCCCGGATATCATCGAGCGAGCCGAGCAGCCCGAGTGCCTTGTCCTTCTGGAGCGTATCCCGCGTCAGTCCGTCGATATCCTGCTTCACGGTCTCGACGAGCTGATACACTTTCTGCTGCCCGTCCCGCATCTCGCCGAGCTCCTGGCGGAGCGAGAACGTCTCCTTCGAGACCCGTTCGAGATACTGGGAAATCGCGTCTTTGTAGGCGTCCAGCTTCTCCTCGTCCGGCGATTTGAGGAACCGGTCTCCGAAGCCGCGCACCTGGTCGAGCATCTGGCGAAGATCACCGTCGAGCACCTGGCGCCGGGCCGTTTTCAGGGAACTGCCGAACGCGGCTTTCCCCGTTCCGCCGGCCGGGGTGGCGGAACGCTTCGCGGCCTCGTTCCGCGCGGGATCGAGACCGTTGCCCTTGACCTTGAGATCGACCATCGGTGGGACCGGCTCCTTTCAGGCGTCCGTGCCGCACAGCACCACGCGGTTGCGGCCCATGCCCTTCGCCTGATACATCGAACTGTCTGCCTTCTGGATCAGTTCGTCCTTTGAGTCGGCATTCAGCGGGAAGCCGGCCACGCCGATCGAGATGGTGCAGTGCAACGGCGGCTGGCCCGGGGCGAGCGCCGGGAAATCGTATTTCGCGGTGTCGCGCCGGATCCGCTCGGCCACGATGCGCGCATCCGACTGGGTCGTCTCGGGCAGGATGATGACGAACTCCTCGCCGCCGTACCGGGCCGCGATGTCCGTCGAACGGATGTTGCGGCGCAGGATCTGGCTCACCTCGCGCAGGATGATGTCGCCCTGCTGGTGACCGTACTGGTCGTTGATCAGCTTGAAATGATCGATGTCGCACAGCAGCAGAGAAAGGGTGGAGTTATAGCGCCTGCTACGCTTCACCTCTTCGTCGAGGCGGAGCTGGAAATAGCGGTGCACATACAGCTTGGTGATCGAGTCGGTGATGGCGAGCGAATACAGGCGCGCGTTTTCGTAAGCGATGACGGCCTGCGAGGCGAGGGTGATGAAGAACTCGAGATCGTTTTCGGTGAACGGCTCGGCGTTGATCTTGGGGCCGATCTTCATCACGCCGTAGATCTCGCCTTCCTTGAGAAGCGGGATATAGACCGCGAACGGGATCTGCCGGTTCACGGTGGTATAGCTCTGGAAATTCGACGCCGAGGCGAGCTCGCGGGCCAGGATCGGCTTCTTCTCCTTTTCGAGCGTCGTCATCGCCCACGTCTCGGCCGGATCCATCGCCAGCGCCTCGACCTCCTCGCCCGACAGCCCCTTGAACGCCTTCACCTCGAGCTCGGGCCGGTCCTCGGCGAACAGCATCAGCACGCCCTTGTTCGACCAGACGGTCTCGAGGAACATGTCGATCGAGCTCTTGATCAGCTCGTCGAGGTTGAGGGTCGAGCTGAGCACCTTGCCCGCCTGCTGGAGCGCCATCAGGTTGAACACCTTCCGGTCCAGCTCGTTTTTCGTGGACTCGGATTTCTCGTACAGGGCCGCGTTGTTGATCGAGGTGCCGGCGAGGCCGGCTACGGCCTGGATCAGTTGCCGGTCGGCCGTCGTATATGGCGACTCGTCCCGCTTCTCGCCGAGAACGATGATGCCTACGAAGTGGTCCTTGATGCGCATCGGGAACAGCAGCCGGATCGAGCGTACGGCATCCGTCTCGAACTCGGCCGCCATCAGCGTCCGGGCCGCCTCGTCGGGGGCCCAGCACTCCTCTTCCGAAAACAGCGTCGTGACGATCTTGTTGTCCGAGTAGAACCGGTACTTCGCGAACAGCTCCGGCTGGAAGCCCAGCAGGTCCTTGACCGTGACCATGTCGGTGCGGTCGTTGTACAGCATGATCGCCGCGCCTGCCGTGCCGATCCGCTCCATGAACAGGGTCAGCAGGGTTCGCACGAGAGTGTCGATGCTCAGCGACGTGCCCATCGACCGGCTGGCCGAGTACAGCACCGACAGGGAATCGACCTTCTGCGCGAGTTCCCGGTTCATGTCGCTGATCGTCTGCATGTAATGCTCGATGGCGCCCCGCGACTCGACCAGCGTGCTGACGATCTTCGAGAAGCCCTCGTGAACGTCCTCGACCGCGTCGAACGTGACCGTCCCGAGATCCTGGTCCACGTCCCCATCCGCGATGTTGTCGGAGATCTCCACGAACCGGCGCAGCGGCATCGTGATCCGACGATGGATGACGACGGCGACGATCAGGGATGTTGCTATCCCAATAGCTATATAGGGGATCAGCGGAATGACGGTGCCGAACGCGGAGAAAACCAGCCAGCCCGCTGTCCAGAACGACACCAGGCAGGCGAGGAATCTCAGCGTGAAACTCATGCCGCAGACCCCCCGGACGCCAGGTTCCAGCCGAACCGGGCGTTCAGAACCTCGGCCATCTGCCGGGAAACGTCGCGGACATCACGGTCGGCCTGAAGAATCCGGAATCGGTGCGGTTCTTCGCGGGCTGCCGTCAGATACCCTTCCCGGACGCGCTTGTGGAACCCGATGATCTCGGATTCCATGCGATCCGGGGCTCCGCGGCCGGCCGTGCGCACGCGCTCGAGACCCAGCTCGGGCGGCAGGTCGAACAACAGCGTCAGGTCGGGCAGGAACGCGGGGCCGAGAAACTCGAGATGGAGCCGCCGGACGACGTCGAGGCCCAGTTCCCGGCCGAATCCCTGATAGGCCAGGCTGCTGTCGAAATACCGGTCGCACAGGACGATCCGGCCCTCGGCTTTGGCCGGGCAGATCACCTTGCGCCAGTGCTCCGTGCGCTGGGCGAGCATCAGGAACAGCTCCGTCTCGGCTTCCAGGCGGTCGCCTGTCCGGTCGAGGAGGATGCCGCGCATCCGGTCGCCGGCCGGCGTCCCGCCCGGCTCGCGCGTCACGAGAACGCTCCGGCCGGCCGATTCCAGAGACGCGGCCAGGTGTCGGATCTGCGTGCTCTTGCCGCTGCCTTCCGGGCCTTCAAAGGTGATGAGAAGGCCTGCTGCGGAGGGCGGTGCGCCGTTTGTCGGGGGTGCGTTCATCGGTTCCCTGTCTGGTCAGCTCAGTTCGAAAAACTCGTTCAGCTTGGTCAGGCGGAAGACGTTCAGGACGGCATCCGTCGGCTTCTCGATCATCAGCCGGCCCTGGTTGCGCAGGATTTCCTTCTTGAGATACACCAGCATGCCCAGGCCCGAGCTGTCGATGTAGCCGACGCGGGCCATGTCGATGACGTAGGTCCAGACGTCATCCGGTTCGAGGGCTTCCATGACGGTCGCTTTGAGCGTCTTGGCCTGGTGAACGTCCAGTTCCCCGTCGAGGACAAATGTCTTGCGGTGGTTGGCGTTATCTGTCTGACATTCGATTTTCACATCTGGCCTCCGGTGGCGGACGTGGTTTTCAGCAATTTTACCATACTCAGGGTGACCGTCCCCGTGGGGGGATCCGTTGAATATACCACGTCGTCCATGATGTTGCGGATGATGTAGACGCCGAGCCCGCCCTCCCGGACGTTGTTCAGGTCGGGAAGCGGGATGGCGGCCGGATCGAAACCGGCATCCTCGTAAACGACGTTGATCTGATACCGGGCCGGGGAGATGCGGAGACTCACCCCGAATCGCCGGCTCGCATCGTATTTGAAGGCATGCTTGATCACATTCGTGCAGGCTTCGGTGACGGCGATCTTGATGTCGTTCAACAGCGTCTGCCCGAGCGGCAGGGAGTGCGCGCTCGCCTCGAGCAGACGTCGGACGAGCGCAAGACAGCGCGGATTCCCGCTCAGCTCGAGATCGACGAGGGTCGTCTTGTCGGGCGCGGCGGCAATCACGTGTTTGACATCGGGTTCGCCGGAACCGGGCACGGTCGTTCAGATCCTTTCCGGGCGCATTATATCTTCAGGGACAACTCCGGCTCCGATAGTATCACGGCCTGACGTACCGCGTCCACCCGTGCCGACCGGCCCAGCTCGCGGTAGGTTTTTGCCAGCAGCAAAAGCTGCTCGGCCGAGTGGGGCTCGAGGAACACCGCCGTCTCGAGATGCTTGGCTGCCCGGTCGGTCTGGGCCAGATCCTCGAAGCCGAGGTAACACCGGGCGACGGCAGCATGCGCGGCTGCCATGTCGGGGTGCTCGCGGGCGATCTTCTCGCAGGCCTTCAGATTCTGGTTCAGGGCTTTCAGCCGGTCCGCGCCCTTCAGAAACTCGAGCTGCGCTTCCATCAGCCCCCACCGCGACCAGGGCGGCGCATCCGTCATCGAGGCCGCCTTGTTCCAGCTCAGCAGCGCCCGCCGCGACCACTCGTCGCGCTGGGGCGAGCGGCGCGTCACGATCGTCTGCGCCGTGGCCAGGTCGAATGCCGCCCAGACGTCGATCTGAGAGGCTTTGACGCTTTCCTGGGCCGTCGCCAGGAACTCCATCAGCAGATTCTTGCCGCCCGACTCGCTCTGGTGGGCCAGCATCTCGATGATCCGGCGCCGGTACAGGCCGTTGTCGGGGAACAGGCTCTTCAGCGAGGCGTAGCACCTTCCGGCCTCGGTGTAGAACTGGAAATTCTCGTGCAGCCGGGCCAGCGAATGGAGCAGCGTCGGGTCGGAACTCTGCCGCACCAGCTCCTGGAGATGATGCGCGGCTTTCTTGACGTCCCCGCGCGCCCGGAAGACGAGCGACAAGCCGCGATGGCCCCAGGCATTGTCGGCATCGCGATACAACGCCTCTTCGAACAGTTCGGCGGCCCGGCTCAGCGACTCGTCCTGTGATTTCGTTCCATAGCCAAAAATATAGTATGCGAACCCCTCGACGATGGCCGGGACGGGACTGGCTTTTCCCAGGGGGGCGAGCTCGGCCTGGAGGCTGCGCAGCGTCGAGACGAGCATGTCCCGCTCGAACCGGTCGCCTTTGATCTGGCCCCGCTTCAGTCGCAGAACGGTGATCTGTGCCTCGACGTCGGCCGGCTGGTCCTTGAGGGCCGAGTTCAAGAGCTCGATGGCGAGCGTCTGTTTCTCCTCGTTTTCGTAGACCCTCGCCAGTTGGCGGCTGACCCAGGCGTCGCGGGGCTCGGCCGCCCGCACTTTCGACAGCAGATCCGCCGCGCGGCCGAACGAGCCGATGCGCAGGCAGACCTCGGCCAGCAGCCGCATCCACGACGTTTCACGCGGGACGAGCTCGAGAGCCCGCTCGATCCGCTCGACCGCCGTGAGCAGGAACTTCTTCTGGACGGCCTCGCGGGCCTGCTGCACCAGTTTTTCGCCGTCGGAACGGGCCTTCTCGATCCGGATCAGTTCCGGTGCCTGGTAGGCGCGCACGCAGGTCGGATCGAGCCGGGCCGCGGTTTCGAACGCCTTCTCTGCCTCGGGGAACCGGCCCAGCCGGATCAGGGTCTCGCCCAGGTCGCACCAGGCATCCGGCGTTGCCTGGCCGGCTTCGATGACGGCCTTCTGCGCCTTCGCGACGCGGGCGAACTCGCCCTGCGCCCGGGCGCACCGGATCACGCCCTGGAGGGCCCAGGAGGTTCCCGGAAGTCCCTCGAGGAACTGCTCATACTCGGCCAGGGCCCGGCCCTGATCGTTCTCGGATTCGAGGATCTCGCACAGGGTGCGGATCACGTCGGGGTGATGCGGGCTGCATGCGCGGGCCCGCTCGAGATCGGCGCGGGCCTGGGCCATCTGCCGCCGGCTCCGATAATGGGTCGCCATCGCGAGGAAGACGTCGCCGTCCCGGGCCGGCTGCTTTCGGATCCGTTCGAACATCTCCTCGGATTTGTCGGTCATGCCCATGTCGCCGTAGAGCCGGCCCATCTCGAGCAGGATCTCGACGTTCGAAGGCGCGGCCGACAGGGCCCGTTCGAACTCGAGCAGCGCCTGGCCGCGTTCTCCGGTACCCAGATACGCCCGCCCCAGACCCAGTCGCAATTCGAAATCCTCCGGATACAGGGCGAGGGCCTCGCGGTAATGCCGAACCGCGCCATCATGGAAGGCCTGGGCCATCATCGCGCGGCCCAGCAGCAGGAACATCTCGCGAGACTCGCCGGCCTGTTTCCGGTAGGCCGACAGATCGTTCTGGGCCGAGATCGCATCCCCGAGGCTCAGCTCGATCTCGGCGAGCCGCAACAGGATCTCGGGCCGCCGGGGGGCCGCTTCGCGCAATGTCTGGAGCCGTTCGAGCGCCTTCTGACGCCGGCCGGAATCGTGCAGAAGGCGTGCTGCATGCAGGGTTGCCTCGATGTCGCCGCTCCTGCTCAGGCGGATGACCGCGTCGAGCGCGGCAAGGGCCTCGTCGCTCCGGCCCAACGCCTCGAATACTTTGGCGCCAAGGCGGTGGATACGGATCTCGTCGGGGGCGATCGCCTTCCCGGCCCGGTAAGTCGAGAACGCTCGCTCAGCCTTCCCCGCCGTGAGCTGGGCCATTCCCAGCCGAAGATACGCATCCGGAGAGGTCGGGGAACGCTTCACCTCGGCGGTCAGCGCCTCCAGCTCGGCCGGTGTCGGGGCAGAGCGGTCGGCGTCGGCCCGGCCGGCTCCACCAGCCCGGGCGGCGGAGGGTGACGCGGGGGGGATGACGCTCTCCATGCGGGCTCCACAGGAGCCGCAGTAGCGGCGGTTCGGCTCATTCTGCTGCGAGCAGTTCGGACAGACCGGCATGTTTCACATCTCCTGCGGTGCTTCGATTCCCAGAAGGTCCAGGCCGAGCGCCAACGTGCGGCGCGTGATGCGGCAGAGGGCAAGCCGGGCCCGGCGCTGGCCGGCATCCGCCGCGATCAGCACGGGGCACTGGTCGTAGAAGGCCGAAAACGCCGTGGCGAGATCGTACAGATACGTGCACAGCGTGTGGGGCCGCAGCTCCGATTCGACCGAGGTCACGACGTCGGCGAACTCGAGCAGTTTCACGCCGAGCGCCCGCTCGGCCGGCTCGACGAGATCGGGGCTTCCCAGATCCTCGGATTCGGCGATGCCGCCTTTCCGGAAGATCGAGCAGATGCGCGCATGGGCATACTGGAGATACGGCGCGGTGTTGCCCTGCAGGGCCAGCATGCGGTCGAACGAGAACACATAATCGTTGTTCCGGTTCTGGCTCAGGTCGGCATACTTGATCGCGCCGATCCCGACGGCTTTCGCGACGCGGCGCTTCGTCTCCTCGGCCAGATCGGCGTTCTTTTCGCAGACCACCGCGTAGGCCCGTTCGACCGCCTCGGCGAGCAGATCCGAGAGTTTGACGTTTTCGCCGGTGCGGGTCTTGAGCGGCTTGTTGTCCTCGCCCAGAACGCTGCCGAACGGCACGTGCTCGAACTTCACGGCACTTCCGTCGGCCCGCGAGGTCCAGCCGCACACCGCCGCCACGTCGAACACCTGGGCGAAATGCAGGGCCTGGCGGGCATCGGTGACGTAGATCACGCGGTCGGCCCCCAGCTCCTCGACCCGGTACCGGATGGCGGCCAGATCGAACGTCTCGTAGTTGAAGCCCCCGTCGGACTTCTGGATGATGACGGGCAGCGGGCTTCCGTCCTTGGCCTTGAAATGCTCGAGAAACACGCACTGGGCGCCCTGCGACTCGACCAGCTTGCCGCGCCCGCGGACGGCCTCGACGGTTGCCGCGAGCCGGTCGCGGTAGAAGCTCTCGCCCCGCTCGTGCTCCGGAGCCAGCTTCACGCGCAGCTCGTCGTAGACGCGATACACCTCGGCCATCGAGACGCGGGTCACGGTGTGCCAGTCGGCGACGAGGCCGGCATCCCCGTTCTGGAGCTTCACGAGAATCTCATGACAGGCGGAAGCGGCGGCCGGATCTTCCTTGCAGGCGGCGCTCGCCTCGCGGTACAGACCTTCGAGGCGCGCCAGGGTCAGCTCGGACTCGATGGCCACGCCCCGCGCTTCCAGATCGCGCAGTACCGGGCAGGCCTTCCACAGCACCATGGCGATCGGCAGACCCCAGTCGCCGAGATGATTCTGCCGGATGACTGTCTCGCCGCGGGCTTCGAGCACGCGCGAAAGCACGTCGCCGATGATCGTCGACCGCAGGTGGCCGACATGCATTTGCTTTGCTATATTTACGCTGGAATAATCGACGACGACGGTCTGGGGCTTGTCCTCGCGGCGCAACCCGAGATCGTCCCGGCGGGCGGTTTCGTCCAGGATGCGGCTGATGACCGGGGTGTTCACGAACAGGTTCACGAAGCCGGGCGGGGCGACCTCGACGCGGGCGAACCACGCGGTCTCGGCGCGCAGGATTCCCGCGATCTCTTCGGCGAGCTCGAGGGGCCGTTTCTTCGCGGGCTTGGCCAGCCGCATCGCCGTGTTCAGGGCGAAATCGCCCTTGGTCCGGTCGGGCGGCGTCTGGAGCTCGAACACGCCGGCCGGATCGACGCCATACCGGTGCACGGTTTCCGTCAGTTTCGACGAGATCAGGGCGAGCAGGTGTTTTTTCACGGACGGTCTCCTGTGGATTCAGGCTTTGGCGCGCATGATCAGCCACACGCCGATGCTGCCGATGATGAAGTTCGGCAGCCAGACGCCCAGGAAGGGCGACACGTAGCCCCCGGTCGCGAACGCTTTTCCGGCGGCGAAGAAGACGTAGTACAGGAAAATGATGACGACCGACATGCCGATGCCGATGCTGGTGCCGGACCGGCTGGTCTGCGTTCCGAGCGGGGCGCCGAGCAGGACGAAGATCAGCGCCGCGAACGGGATCGAGGTTTTCGTCCAGAACTCGATCCAGTTCTGCTTCAGGGCCTTGCCCGACAGGCCCTTCTTTTGCATCTCCTGGATATACCCGTAGAGCTCGCCGATGTTCATGCGGCGTGGGTCCTTGTTGTCGGGCACGTCGTCGGGGTTCACGTAATGCGTGTCGATCGGGTAATCGAGCGTGTCGAAGTAGGTGTAATGGTAATCGGCGCCGGTGCTTCGGATGTCCGAGATCCGGCCGTCCCAGAAGACGCATTTGCCATCGTCGATGCGGGCTTTCGAGGCCTCGATCACGCGGGGGTAGTTCTTGGGCTGGCCTTCATACATGATCACCCCGAACATATCCCGCGTGTCCTTGTTGAACTCGCGCACGAAAAACTTGCGGCCGGGGCCGGCCTCGAAGAACCGGTTCGCCGCGATCTTCGGAAGCGGCCGTTTCAGCGTCACCTCACGCCGGAACAGCTTGCTGAACTTGTCGTTCGCGACCGGCACCACCTTTTCGTTGAACAGGAACGTGATCGCCGTGATCGCCAGCCCCGATACGACGGCCGGGGCCGCGATGCGGGAAAAACTGTACCCGCCCGCCTTCATTGCGATGACTTCCGAATCCGACGAGAGACGGCCGAACGCGACGAGCGTGCCCAGCAGGATGGCCATGGGAAAGCTGATCACGAGGGTCGGAGGCAGGTTATACACGAAGAACAGGAAAACGACGGACAGAGGGACTCCCTTGGAGAAGATCAGATTGATCAGCTCCATCATCAGATCGATCAGCCAGATGGCGACGAAAAACGCCATTCCGAACAGGAACGGCTGCAGGAGCTCCGAAAGGATATACCGGTCGATGGTTTTGAACATGGGTCGCGGCACACTGTACCGTGCCCGCCCCCGGATTGCAACCCCGCCACCTCGAGAGGGAAACGAGAGGGAAGACGGAATCCACAGATGACACAGATGTCGCAGATGATACAGCGAGAAACGAATGTCTGGGTTCACTTTCAACATGCATCTGAGGACTCGGTCCTCTCCATAGCAGTCACAGCGAGAAAATTCTTCTTGCTCTGTGTCTCTGTGCCTGAGCGTCTTCAACCATGGCGTTTTCGACTCATACAGGAAATACGACATCTGCGTCATCTGCCCTCCATCTGCGGATGCGTTCTTAAATCCGAGGGGTAGTTCAACGGAGTATCTCGGTGGTGCGTCTCTCTTTATCCCATCCGAAAAGATCTCCGCGCCCTCACGGAGGGAGTGTGGTATAATCGCGGCGCACGACCAGCCATCACATGCAGAACTATTATCAACTCTTCGGTGTGCCGAATTTCGCCGGTCTGGACGAGATCCAGAAGGCGTATAACCGCATGTACGCCGAACTGTTCACCGGCGACAGCCCCCTCGCGAACATCCCGCGGCTGAAAGAGCTGAAAGACGCGTTCGACATGATGCTCGATCCCGCGCGGCGCGAGGAATACGATACCCGGCTGCGCGAGTTCATCGAGCAGCTCGAGAAGCGCTTCGGGGAAGCGACACAGGCCCTTTCCGAAGACCGGTATCAGGACTGCATCGAGATCCTGAAAGAGTGTATCCGCGAGAACCCGCGCGAGCCGGATTTCTACGAGGCGATGGGACTTGCCTATCAGCTTTCGAAACGTCTTGACGAGGCGGTCAGGGCGTTCCAGCAGGGATTGCAGATCGATCCGAAGAATCCCCAGTTCCACTGGTATCTCGGTGATCTGTTCCGCGGGCTGCACGACGACGAGAAGGCCGATACGCATTATCTCGACGCCGCCGAGGGGTTCAAGAAAATCCTCGAGGTCGATCCGCGCAACGCCCAGGCGCTCGAGCTCATGGCCGACACCTATGCGAAGATGAAATGGTTCGAGGAGTCGCGTGACGTCTACATGCAGCTCGTCGAGCAGTATCCCTACAAGGCCGGCTACCACCGCGATCTGGGTGGCGTTCTCTACGAGCTCGACGAGCTCGCGGATGCCGAGGAACAGCTTCTCGAGGCGCTGCGCATCGAGGCCGACGACGCTTCGGCGCTGCTGTTTCTGGGCCTCGTCTACTACAAGCGCCGGCTGCTGACGCTGGCCGTTCAGACGCTCGAGGCCTCGATCGACCGGAACCCCGACCAGCCCGAGACGATCCATCTTGTCGAGAAGATCCGCGAGGTCCAGGCCCAGATCGGCCACACCGTCGAGGAGATCACCTACCAGCCCGAGCCCGACGCCGTCGTCGAGGGAACGGTGAAATGGTACAACGTCGAGACGGGAATGGGCGTTCTGACCTGCCCCGAGTATCCCGAGGTGCTTCTGCACTTCACGGCGCTTCAGCCGGCTGACCAGGAGACGCTCGCGAAGGGCGATGCCGTGCGTTTCGGCGTGGTGAAGGACAAGATCGGCCCCGTCGCCGTCCAGATCGAGCGCCTGGGCTCGACTCCCGATTCGGATACGCTTCCCGGAACGATCGTCCGGTATGATCCCAAGCTCCGCATCGGCATCATCAGGACGATGGGCGACCGCGAGATCATGTTCCCCTTCGCCTCGCTCTCCCAGGATCTGATGGAAAACGTCGAGATCGGCCGCGAGGTGCTGTTCGAGACGAAAACCGTAATCGGCCTCTCCGACAAACCGATCGAGCAGGCCATCAATATCCGGCCCCGCAAGAAAAAGACCCCCGCCCCCCAGCAGCCGCCGGATACTCCTCCGAAAGATCACAAAGACCCGAACGACACCCCCTGACCCGCACCCATGACCATTGGCGTGTGGTGTTCGATATAATATTGCACCGAATAGGTGATGTGGCGTTTTGTCATCGTGGAGGGGCGGGTTTCAAACCCGCCCCTGCATCAACAAAATCAATGCTCCCCTCCGTGTCTCCGTGCCTTTGTGGTGAGCAATCTCCGCGGTGGTTCACTCCCGCGAGGTGAGGGCGAAGAAGGCCTTCTCGAGCGAGTTTTCATGCGGGCCGCACACCTCATCCAGGCGCCCGGCGGCTCGCAGCGTGCCCTGATCGATGATGGCCACGTGGGTCACGAGCTTTTCGACGACTTCGAGCACGTGGCTCGAGAACAATACCGTCGAGCCTTCCTCCGTCATGCGCACGAGCATCGAACGGCAATCCCGCACCGCCTGCGGATCGAGGCCGTTGAACGGCTCGTCCAGCAGCAGGACGGCGGGCCGGTGCAGGACGATGCCGGCGAGCGCCAGTTTCTTCTTCATGCCAAAACTATAGTTGACAGTATATTCGCCCGCAGCCGTTTCCAGGTCGAAGAAGTCGAGCAGCTCCCGGATGCGGGAATCGCTCGCGGCGCCGGTGATGCCGCGCATGTCGGCGACGAACTCGAGAAACTGCCGGCCGGTCAGATAATCATACAGGAACACCTCGTCAGGGAGATACCCGACCTGTGCCCGCACCTTGACGGATTGACGTGTGACATCGAGACCGTCGATCCGTGCCGTTCCCGATGTGGGCTGGAGCAGGCCCATCAGCATGCGCAGGGTGGTCGTCTTCCCCGCCCCGTTAGGCCCGAGAAAGCCGAACATCGCCCCGCGCGGCACGCTCAGCGACAATCCCGCAACGGCCGCTTTCTCCCCATACCGCTTCGTCAGATGCTCGATCTCGATCATCGTTTCCGCCGTTCCCGTCACCACCCGCCTCCTCCGCCCACTTCCCCGCAATTATCCATGAGACCATACCAGATACCGGGAACGCTTTACCACCAATGAGACGAAAGAGACGAAAGAGACGAACCACAGAGACACCGAGACACAGAGTTCGAAGAGGAGTTCTTTCTCTGTGTCTCTGCGTCTGGCAGGTGCAATTCAGAACGAGAAGCGAATCCGCAGATGACACAGATGTCGCAGATGAACGGCATGATGAGCGAGGGGCCCTCCTTCGTTCTCGTCAGAAGGCCCCGCGTTCGTACATCTCTGATCTCCATCTGCGGATGCGTTCCTGAAACCGAGATTGATTTCAACGGAGTATCTCTGGTGGTGCGTTGATTCCCAACATACCAAGCATCAAGGCATGCCAATGTTCGCCCGGGTAAGCCGGAAGAAAGATCCGAAAAAACAGCTTCATCACGGAGAACACAGCGGACACAGAGAATTCACGGAGAATCGGATCAATCTCTGTGCGACCTCTGTGTTCTTCGTGTCCTCTGTGATGATCGTGTTCCCCTGTGGTGTGTTGGCCGTTATTTCATCCGCTCTTCGTGGCGGCGTTTGAGGGTGCGCGCGTAGGCGGCAAGCTCGGGGAACTCGTCGAACGCCGCGAATGTCGAGCCGTTGTCCCAGAAGTCGCCCAGGGCCCGAAAGCCGGTGTGTTCGTATTCCGAGGCGGTGATGAGCATCTCGAGCTTGTCGATGGCCCGGACGAAACGCGCCTCAACCGATGCGTTCCCCTCGAACTCGGCGAACAGCTCCTGGTAACGCTCACCAGCTTCGCCCAGGGGTGCCGTCATGTCCGAAACCGCGGCCTGCTCGGCTTCGGCTTTCTGCGTCCAGTATTTCAGAGCCGTGTAGGGGATGTCGCCCACCCGGCACTCGCCCAACTCATGGACCATCGCCAGTTCGAGCGCATGTGCCCGGTCGAGTCGGTGGCTGGTGACCTTGTCCGCCAGGAGCATCGTCAGCAGCGCGACCCCGAAAGCGTGGTCGGCGATCGACTCGCAGTCCCGGATTCCGCGAAGCTGCCAGCCGGTTCGCCGGATTTTCTTGAGATTGAGAAAATCATGGAACAGGCCGTCGAGAGTGGTCAGATCGAAGCTCATGCGTCGTCTCCGTCATGGATGGGATGATTGCGCGTCATGATACCCGCCGGAACGGCACGGAGCAAACGCCGGAAAAAAAAGAAGACCGGGGAGTGATCCCCGGCCCGAAAAATAAGGAGGCAAACAAAACCATGATCCCTATCGCCCGGAAGCGAGGATTTCTTGAGAGTCTCTTTCGCGACATCCATAAACCTCCGCAAACATCCCCAACCACCGCCGCCGTTCCCCGGAGAAAGACAAGCGCAGCAGTACGGAAAAATTTTCTCGGAATCGTCATGAAGAGCCCCCTGAATGATGCCGCTTGGTTGCTGCATTTCCGGCGTGCTATCCTGATTTCATGCCCATCGTTTTCAGATACGAAGGATACCGGTTCTTCTTCTTTTCGAACGAGGGAATTCCTCGTGAACCTCTTCACATACATGTTCGGAGAGGGGATTCTCTCGCGAAGATTTGGCTGGATCCTGAGGTTGTTCTTGCAGAATCCTGGGGTTTCAGCCCTTCGGAGCAGAAATTGATCATGCTTCTCGCCGAAGAAAAACGCGAGATGATCAGGGGGTTTTGGAATGAATATTTCGCACATTGAACCTCTCGCGCTCGAGGTGGATTTCGATGAGAATGCCATGTGGGTGCAGCTTGCCGATGGCCGTCGTCTTGGTGTCCCGTTGGCATTCTTTCCGCGGTTGCATGCCGCCTCTCCCGAACAGCTCAAAACGTGTGTCATCAGCGGCGGCGGACGAGGTCTCCACTGGGAGGCTTTGGATGAAGACATCTCGGTTCGGGGTCTCCTTCTTGGCCTTGGTGACCAGACCGTCGGGGATATGCGGAAGACGGGGTGAAGCGCTCTCCTGTGAAACTTCTCAGAGTCATTCATGATCATGCCCTTTCCCCAGCGGAAAACATGGCGTGTGACGAGGTGCTGGGGCGGTCGATGCTGATTCGGGGCGGGGCGGCGTTTGCCCGGTTTTACCGGTGGAGCCCGCCGACGTTGTCGTTCGGTTTTTTTCAACCCATCGAGCGATTGATCGACCCGGCTGTCGCAGCTGCCGCCGGGATCGGCCTGGTGCGCCGTTCGTCCGGTGGGAAGATGGTGTTCCATGCCGACGAGATCACGTTCTCGATTGGGATGCCTTTACGATTGCTCCGGGGTGACGCTCCGGGCACCGACTTCCTCTCCTGTTTCCGGGCCGTCATGCAGCCTCTCGTCGATGCCTTGGTTACGGCGGGGGTGCCGGCCCGGTTCTCAGCGGATCACGAGGTCGAGTCTGGGCGGTCGGACCGTATCCATTGCTACGCAGCGGCGGCCGGTCACTCTGTCTACGCGGGCGCGAAAAAACTCGTGGGGGCGGCCGGCATCGTGAAGGGAGAGATTCTCACGGTTCATGGCTCCCTGCCGATCACACGCACCCCTCTGCCTGGCACGCTTTTTCTCGGAACGGCCCGTTCGGCTGCCTTGCCCGATATTGCGGTGCTGAGCGATTTCATCGGCGCTGACGGAATCGGCACCCTTCCGGACCGGGTCGCCGGGCAACTTGCAGAGCGGTTCGATCTCATGGCGGCTGGGTCGGAGTATGAGCCGGTCGAATCTCGGGAGATCGATATCCTGAGCCGTGAAAAATACACCCGCCTCGACTGGAAGTCCCTCCCCCCCGCAACCTGGGAAGTCCCCCTGTCTTCCGCTGAGCGATAACACCCCGGGAAACAGCTTCATCACGGAGGACACAGAGAACACAGAGAATTCACGGAGAGTCGGAACATTCTCCGTGCAGCCTCTGTGTTCTTCGTGTCCTCCGTGATGAGCATTTTCCTCGTTTTCCTGGTCTGAAATTCATGTGTTTTTCAACGGAGTGTCTCTGTGGTTCGTCTCCTTCCTAGGGTTAGTGATGAGACGTTCTTCTCTGGGAGGTTGCAAACCGGGGACGGTTTGATTATCTTTCCTTGATTGTGCTGGAGACGACACAAAAGCCGAATGTCATGCCTGAAATCGAAGTAACACAGCTTCCCCGCGGCGGAACCCTCATCCGGACCCCCGCGGGTGTGCTGCAGGTCGGGGCGACGCCCGAGACCATCAAGGACACCCTGCACATCATGGGTGATGTGCCGGACACCTTCGTGCTGCCCAACCGGCTCTTCAGCACCGAGCGCGGTGTCTCGCTGGCCGATATCGAGTTCCCCGCCTATTACAACTACTTCCTCAAAAAGCGCAGCATCAAGGTCATCGGCCAGACGCACCAGCTCGAGACGATCATGGGCGTGCTCAAAGAAGCCGTGCTCGGCCCCGACTCGATCAGCCTTCAGCGGGAATACCCCTTCGGCGTCAACCGCGAGCTCATTCCCGATCTGCGGGCCGAGATGGAGTTTTTCCGCGCGAAAGACGCGTCCGGGCTGCGGAAGATGGAAATGAGCGACATGGCGATCGGCGTCCCCTGGGGCCCGAACAACCGCGTGCCGTTCGGAAACCTCGCTCTCGAGCGCACGCCGAAAGGCATGCTGCGCGTCGTCGACGGCGCACGGGTGCTCGCCGAAGTGCCGCTCGACGTCACGTTCGGCGACCGCCAGTTCCCCGAGCGCAAAAAGCCGTTCGAGCCGCCCCTCTTCGGTGTGACGGTCATCGGCTCGGGCCACGGCTTCGATCCGAAGGAGATGACGAGCGGCTTCATCGTCTGGGTGAACCGCCGCGGGATCCTCGTCGACCCGCCCGTCGATTCGACCCACTGGCTCAAGGCGATGGATATCAACCCCCGCCTGATCGACGACTGCATCCTCACCCACTGCCATGCCGACCACGACTCCGGCATCCTGCAGAAGATCCTCGAAGAGAAAAAAATCAATCTCTATACAACCGAGACGATCATGGAAAGCTGCGTGCGCAAGTATCGCGCGCTGACCGGCCTGTCGCACAAGACGTTCGTCGGGCTGTTCCATTTTCATTCGGTGACGCTGCAAGTTCCGATCCGCATCCATGGCGGCGAGTTCCGGTTCTTCTACACGCTGCACTCGATCCCCACGATCGGGTTCGAGGTGTATTTCCAGGGAAAAAGCTTCGCCTACTCGTCGGATTCGCTCTACGACCCGCCGACCGTGCGCAAGCTGTTCGACATGGGCTCGATCAACCGTTACCGGATGATCGAGCTGATGAACTTCCCCTGGCACCACACGGCCATCTTCCATGAGGCCGGCATTCCGCCGATCCACACCCCGATCAAAAACCTGGCCGAGCTGCCCGAGAACGTTCAGGAGCGGCTGTATCTGATTCACGTGTCGGAACGCTCGATTCCGGCGGGAACGAAGCTGCGCAAGGCGCCGGCCGGCCCCGACGACACGCTGGTGATTCCCGTCACGGCCCCGGTCAGCAATGAGGCGCTGCAGTATCTCGACGTGCTCAGCCACATCGACCTGTTCTCAGAGCTGCCGATCGAGAAGGCGCGGGAATTCCTGACGCTGGTCAAGGTCGAGACCTTCCACGAGGGCGACGTCATTTTCCGGCAGGGAACGGTCGGTGAGCGGTTCTTCATGGTTGTCAGCGGCCGTGCCCAGGTGCGGCGCGACGGCGTCGTGCTGAAGACCTATACCACGAACGATTATTTCGGCGAGACCTCGATGATCCTGAATATGCCCCGGAATGCCGACGTCGTGGCCGAGAGCGAGCTGAAAGTGCTCGTGATGGATAAATACGATTTTCTTTATTTCATTCGCGGCTCCGAGATCGCCCGGCACATGAAGGTCATCGCCGAAAACCGCGAATACGACACCTGGTCGCTGTTCGATGAAACCCCGCTGTTGCACGGACTGTCGGCGACGCAGCGTACCCAGCTCCAGGGGATCATGACGCGGATCGAGTTCCCCGACGAGAAAATCCTCGCGAAGGAAGGCGCCGAACGCGATACGATCTTTCTCGTCGATTCCGGCACCGTCGCGATGTCCCGCTGCGGCCGCCGGGTGGCCCGGGCGCGGCGCGGCAGCCTGTTCACGAGGATCTACTCGACCCCGGCCCGGGGGCGGCACCGGTTCACCCTCGCGGCCGCGGGGCCCGTGGTGGCGTATACGATCGACACGATGGAGTTTTATCGCTTCCTGGAGCGGAATCCGGGGGTGTTCCTGCTGCTGCGCGAGGCGAAGATCCGCGCCCAGATCGTCGTCGATGAGCGGAACGGCCGCCCGGGAAAGGATAACCCATGATCGACAAGTTCCAGGCGGTGTTGCTCGGATACGCGATTGGTGACGCTCTCGCCGCGCCGATCGAGGATGTCATCCGCGACCCGGCGATCGGCCACCAGCGCGTGACGGGATACGTCAAAGCGATGCCGTCCCATCCGGTTGCCCATCTCGAGCCCGGCCAGTATTCGGATGAAACCCAGATTATGCTGCTCGTGGCCGAGAGCCTCGTCGAAAAGCGCTCGTTCTCGGTCGACGACCTTTCCCACCGGTTCGTGGACTGGTACCAGACCCAGAAGCTGCGCACCGCCTGGCGGTTCCCGGGAAACACGATGATGAAGGCCTGCCGCAAACTCGCCGCCGGCGTTCCCTGGGCGCAGGCCGGGTTCCCCTCGGCCGGCGTCGTTGCTTCGGCCCGGGCTGTTCCTATAGCTCTTGCTATGTGGCGTTCGCCGGGGCTGCTGAAGGATGCCCTCGACAAGTCGTGCCGGATCACGCACACCGACCCGCGGGCGGTGGCCGGGGCGATCGTTCTGGCCACGGTGATCCGCATGGGGCTCGAGGGCAGCGAACCCTCGGCGGATGTCATCGTGAACGCGGCGATCGAGCGGGCGCAGGGTTTCGCGCCCGAGATCGTCCGGCGGCTCAAGACGATGCGGGATGCGCTTCGCGCCGAACCGGCCGTTGCCATGCAGCAGATCGGTGTCAGCGGCTTCGCCATGGAGGCGGTGCCGGCCGCGCTGTACTGGTTCCTTCGCCATCCGCGCAAGTTCGATGAGATGATCGTCGCCGCCGCCAACGTCGGTGGCGATGCCGACGCGATTGCGGCCATGTCCGGGGCCATGTTCGGCGCATTCAACGGCCTGGCGGCCATTCCCGACAAGTGGTTCGACCGGCTCGAGAATGCCCCCCGCATCCGCCAGCTCGGCTGCGACCTCTACCGCCTCTCCACCCCCCAGAAGTAGAGAAGACGGAAGAATCGTTACACCACAAAGACACGAAGACACAAAGAAATTTCCATAGTTTTATAGCTGTATTTATATTGTTATGTTTTCGGAAAGTTGGTCTTTGTGGTGAATTCCAAACTCCTTGTTTCTTCGTGCCTTTGTGCCTTTGTGGTGAATTCAATTCAAACTTCCCATTTCTTCGTGCCTTTGTGGTGAAAGGATAGCAATGTTGACGCATCTGGATGGTGAGGGGCGGGTGAAGATGGTGGATGTGGGGGGCAAGGCCGTCACGAAGCGATGCGCCGTGGCCTTCGGCTCGGTGCGCGTCGGCGAAAAGGCTCTCTCCCTGTTGCGCGACGGCCAGATCGCCAAGGGCGATGCCTGGGCCGCGACCCGTGTGGCGGCCATCATGGCGGCCAAGCGCACGTCCGATCTCATTCCCCTGACCCATCCGATCCGCCTCGATGCGGTGAATATCACCCTCGCCCCCTGGGGTACGGAGCGCGTCGCCATCGTTGCCGAAGCCCTGGCGAGCGATCGGACCGGCGTCGAGATGGAGGCCATGACGGCCGTTTCAGTAGCCCAGCTGAACCTGTATGACATGGTCAAAGGCGTGACGAAGGGCGTCGCGCTCGAAGGCTGTCGCCTGCTGCTCAAAACCGGCGGCAAAAGCGGCGACTGGATCGGCGACGGCGTCGAGGCCGGCAGGATCGAAAAGCTGGCGACCAGCCGCGCAAAGGGGATTCCCAAAGACCCGACCGACGAGGTCATGATCAAACTCGGATTCGGCGTCGAGGGCGATGCCCACGGCGGCGACTGGCATCGACAGGTTTCCCTGCTCGGTATCGAGAGCATCCGGAAGATGCAGGAGAAGGGACTGAAGGTGGATTTCGGCTCGTTTGCCGAGAATATCGCCACCTCCGGAATCCTGCTGTATGAACTGCCCGTCGGCTCTCTGATCTGGAGTGGCGGCGGGGTCCTGCTCGAGGTGACGCAGATCGGCAAGGAGTGTCACACAAAGTGCGCCGTCTACCACAAGGCCGGCGACTGCGTCATGCCCCGCGAGGGCATCTTCGCCCGCGTCCTCGCCGGCGGCCCCCTGCGCACCGCCAACCCCCTCCTCGCCATCAGGACGTGAGTGTGATGACGAGGGTGCACCACAGAGGCACAGAGACACAGAGTAAGCGCTTGAAGAAGAATTATTCTCTGTGTCTCTGTGTCTCTGTGGTTCGTTGAGGCTTCGATGCGCATTATACGGGTTCTGGGGAAGTCGGGGAGTGGGAAGACGACGCTGATCGATGCTCTGGTGAAGCGGCTTTCACACCTTCGGATCGCCGTCATCAAGCACACACGCCACCCGCTCGACCCGCCGGCATCGGGCAAGGACACCGCCTGCCACCTGGCCGCGGGGGCAGTCGTCAGCGCCGGCATCTCACCTGGCCGTGCCGAACTGTTTGTCCAGGGAGCCGAGATCGGCATCGATGCGATGATCGCGTTCGTGGCGGACCGCGTCGATCTCGTGTTCATCGAAGGCGCCCGTGAATACGACGCTCCGACGGTCCTCCTCGGCGATCTCCCCGAATATTCTATCGCTAATAATATAATACTTCGTTTGCCCGTTCGTCCCGATGTCCTCCCCGACCTCTCGCAGCACCTACCGCCACCCTCCCGCCCGTAGAGGCGCATCGCGATGCGCCCGAACCGTTTTCGGGATAGCAGGATACGATTTACCACAGAGATACTCCGTTGAAATGCAATCGAATTTTTGCATTCCTTGAATCCCTTTTTGAGGTCATGTAGGATGGGATACAGAGGCGACACCGGGACCACGTTCCCGACGGCAGATAACCGT
>Ga0116157_10000127_pt1 | contig 85637 bp, 83 predicted proteins | sample AD_UKC048_MetaG_FD_89882 | JGI IMG/M metagenome (GOLD analysis project Ga0116157, IMG submission 89882) | Active sludge microbial communities of municipal wastewater-treating anaerobic digesters from USA - AD_UKC048_MetaG | ecosystem: Engineered > Bioreactor > Anaerobic > Digestate | place: USA... | reverse complement strand
TTGTTCTTTTGTCAATAACATAGTCTTTTAGTTTAAGTAGTTTTACTTTTTTTTGTCATTTGCAAAACTAACTCTTAAGAGGCTATGTTTTTTTATTCAGACACACTTTTTGGAACAGTATCCGTTCATCTTGTAATTGTAGGCATTGTTCAGTATGGCGGCTATTCTGCCCACGATTTTCCCTTCCCTGTAAGCCAGGAACATTTTACAGGATGCATATTCAAACGCAGCGTTTTTTAGCGGATTAAAATCCCGCATTTCTTCCGATATCAATGTCGGAACAAACCAGGGATTATTTTTGTACAATCTGACAGGGAATTCAAAGAATTTTCGTTTATCCCTCCTGGTGTTGACTTCTTGAATAGTTAGCATACCTGGAACAAATATAAAAAAACTCTACATTTGTACATTGTTTCAATTTTCATCTACATAGTTTATGGCAACAACAGCAGACTTTAAAAACGGAATGTATATTTCATTCAATGGAAAACCCTGTTCCATCATATGGTTCCAGCATGTGAAACCGGGAAAGGGCGGAGCTTTTGTTAAAACCAAACTCCGCAACCTGGAAAACGGCCGTGTCCTGGAGAACACCTTCAGTGCCGGAGAAAAGGTGGAAACCATTCGTGTAGAAAGACGTCCCTACCAATTCCTGTACAAAGACGATATGGGATACAATTTCATGCATACAGAAACATTTGAACAGATATCACTCCAGCCAGATCTGGTAGAAAATTCAGACCTGATGAAAGAAGGTCAATATGTGGAAATGATGTTCCTGGCAGATGAAGAAAGGGTTCTGACCTGTGAATTGCCCCCCTTTGTGGAAATGGAGATTACTTATACAGAACCGGCTGTCAAGGGGGATACGGCATCTACCAACGCCCTGAAGGCTGCCACCGTGGAAACAGGTGCCCAGATCATGGTTCCCCTATTCATCAACCAGGGAGAACGTATTAAAGTGGACACCCGTACCCGGGCCTATTCAGAAAGAGTAAAGTAATCTGCCATGAAAAATATTCCTGTCATTCTGACCTTCCTGGTCTTAGTTTCCTGCCATACAACAAGCAAAACACCGGATCCCTCAATAATCAACGACCTGATTTGTCAAGGCAACTTTAAGGAAGCCGGAAAACAGATCCTTCTATATACAGCAACTCCATCCATGACTGCACAAGAAAGACTCTGCTGGTCGTGGGAGGCAGACCGCATGCACAGGATTGCACTGGATTTTAACAAAACAGAAGCAGAAGCGCTGGAATACATTAGGCAGTACTTTCCGGATGTAACCCCCGGACAGATGCGGGCATGGGAAGCATCCGGAGCCCTGGAATGCATGGTAATAAACGGGGAAAAACGTTATTTCTCAAGGGCTTTCAGGAATTTGTTCCGGATAGACAGCCTTTGCCGCGCACGGTATGAAGAAGTAAACGGCCCCGATAAGGATCCAAAAGCGTCCCTATTGCAGGAACACTTGCCCAAAGTGGCAGACCTTACCAGAAAAGCCGGGACTCTACGGGTAGAACCCAGGACCTATACCATAACCTATACCCTAACCGTTCCGGCCAACACGGTTCCCCAGGGAGAGATCCTTCGCGCGTGGATGCCCCTCCCAAGAACGGATATCCCCCGGCAAAACGGATTCAGGCTGCTCTCAGCCTCGGAACCGGATTATATCATATCTCCGGATTCCTATATCCACAAATCCATTTATATGGAAAAACCTGCCGTCACAGACCAGGATGCGGTGTTTGAATATACCTTCACCTACACTGCCCTGGCCCAATACCACCACATAGATTATCAAAAGGATGTGCTTCCCTACGACACGCTCAGCCCAATATGGGTGGAATACACAAAACAAGTCCTGCCACACATCGTTACGAGTGGTGCCGTAGCTGAGCTGGCAAGAAAAATTGTCGGAACTGAAACCAATCCATTCCTGCAGCTGCAGAAAATATTCTCGTACATCAGCCTGAACTACCCATGGGCCGGAGCCAGAGAGTATTCCACCATAAAAAGCATTCCGCTCTATGTCCTGGATAACGGTCACGGCGATTGCGGGCAGGTAAGTCTTTTGTTTATTTCCATGTGCCGCAGCCTGGGCATTCCCGCCAGGTGGGAAAGCGGCTGGATGCTTCACCCGGGAGCGGTGAACCTTCATGACTGGGCCGAGGCCTACCTGGAAGGGGTCGGGTGGATCCCTGTGGACCAGTCATTCGGCCTGCAACCGGAACCCATTCCCCTGTTTTATGCCGGTGGAATGGACTCCTACCGCATGGCGGTCAATACCGGGATCGGGGGCGACTTCTTCCCGGCCAAGACCTATCCCCGGTCCGAAACAGTTGATTTTCAAAGAGGCGAAGTGGAATGGCGTGGAGGAAACCTATATTTTGACCAATGGCGTTACCGGCTGCAGGTCCATCAATAATAAACAAGTGTACCGCGTCTTATGGGATCCCATATTTCCAGGGCTACATCCATAATCTGGCCCGGAGTAACCGCGTTGATCTGAGAAATCATTTCCTGGTGTGAAATAACCTTGCCGAACGACAAAAGACTTTTCCCCATGGAAAGACATTGCACTTCATGGTTGTCTTCTGTAATGGACATTTGTCCTATAAGCTGTTTTTTTGCCCTGTCAAGTTGCAGCGTGGTCATGGGCGCACTGGCATACTGGGTGATGACCTTTTCTGTCAATTCTCTGCACCGGGTCAGGTTGGGGCCATCGGTGCCAAAGTAAATTCCGGCAAATCCGGTATCCATATAGGGAGCATAGGAAGCCTCTACGGTATAAACCAGACCGTATTTTTCCCTGAGTAACATATTCAGACGGGCATTGGAGGCCGGTCCTCCGATCATGTTCATTAACAGGACCAGCGGAACACGGTTTTTATCATGCAGACCGTAAGCGGCAGAGCCCGTCAGGCAGTGTGTCTGATAAGTACCCCGTTTTTCGGTTATGTCAAAGGAGACTGCCTGTAGAGACCGGGTAATGGAAACCGCCGATGTGGCGGAACCGGCATTTTTCCCTGTAAAGGCAGTGCTTCCAAAATATTTTTCTGCCATCCGGACCGCCCTTGCCGGAGTAATATTTCCTACAACACTAAGGGCCATGGTCTGCGGCATAAAACGCGCTCCCAGGTATTGTTTCATATGATGGGAAGTGATTTTGTGCAATTCCCCGGGAATGCCCAGGATGGGAATTGCCATCGGCGTGCCGGCAAACAGCTTTTCTTCAAAACTGTCATATATCAGGTCCATGGGCGAATCCTTATAAGACCTGATTTCGTCCAGAATGACATCCCTTTCCTTTATAATTTCATTTTGATGGAACACAGAATGAAACACAAGGTCGGACATCAGTTCCAGGGCTTTGCCCAAATCTTCCCTGAGGACTGTTGCATGCAAGACCAGCTCCTCTTTTGTGGTAAAGGCATTGATTTCCCCGCCAAGCCTTTCCAGGCGGTTGTTTATGTGATAGGACTTTCTCCGCTCCGTCTCCTTGAAGAGCATGTGCTCGCAAAAATGGGCAAGACCGGCCAGGCCCGCAGGTTCGAACCGTGTACCGGCCAGGGTGCTCAATGCACAGTAACTCACAGCAGAAGCAGTGGAAAGCACGGCACATTGCATACCGGATGATAAAGAAGTCACATAGACAGGTCCCATGGTTTTTACCGCAGTAAAACAAGGCCGCAAAAATAGGGATTATTTTTTATCTTTGTGTCTTATGGATCATTTTGTAGTTTCTGCCAGAAAATACCGGCCACAGCAATTCAATGATGTTGTTGATCAGGATAATATCGTTACAACCCTGAAAAATGCCATACAGCGAAAACAGCTGGCCCACGCCTATCTTTTCTGCGGGCCACGCGGGGTGGGAAAAACCACATGTGCCAGGATCTTTGCACGAACCATAAATTGCCTGAATCCTTCTTCTGCAATGGAAGCCTGTGGAACCTGTGAGTCCTGTGTGTCTTTTGCACAGGGCAGGTCTTATTCCATTCACGAGCTGGATGCCGCATCCAACAATTCGGTGGATGACATCAGGGAGCTTATTGATAAAGTCCGGATCCCGCCTCAGGTCGGTAAATACAGCGTATACATCATTGACGAGGTGCACATGCTGTCCCAGTCTGCCTTCAATGCGTTTCTAAAAACACTGGAAGAACCGCCTTCCTATGCCCTGTTTATAATGGCAACAACCGAGAAACACAAAGTATTGCCCACCATTCTTTCACGTTGCCAGGTTTTTGACTTCAACCGCATTACCATCAAGGCCATGACACATTACCTGGCAGAAGTTGCCGGTAAGGAAGGTGTCACCATAGGCCAGGATTCCCTGCATATAATAGCCCGGAAAGCAGACGGAGCCATGCGCGATGCGCTTACATTGCTTGACCAGTGCATTGCCGTCAGCGGTAAAGAGGTAACCTATCAGCAGGTGATCTCAAACCTGAATGTGCTGGACAGTGAGTATTACTTCAGACTGACAGACATGGCGCTGGAAGGCCGTTTTGACAGCATGCTGCTGCTCTTTGACGAGGTGCTCACCCGGGGTTTCAATGCGTTGCATTTTATTTCGGGATTGAGTTCTCATTTTCGTAACCTGCTTGTATCCAAACAACCTGAAAGCCTTCCACTGCTCGATTACGGCCAGGAAACAGCCCGCAGATACAAAGAACAGGCAGCAGCCTGTCCACTGCCCTTTCTGTTTGCTGCCCTGGGAATCTGCACACAAGCCGAGGCGGGTTACAAACAGAGCAACCAGCCCAGATTGCATATAGAAATGGCTTTGGTCAGACTGAGCCGGATCGAGAGCCGGGAGATTGCAAAAAACCCGGCAACCGATAAGGTTCCTGCAACCAGAAAAGCGGAAAGCATTCCGGACCGTACCCCCCTTCCGGCCTCTGATTCGGCTTCTGCTCCTGCATCAGCCCCTGCATCAGCCCCTGCATCAGCCCCTGCATCAGCCCCTGCATCAAAAACGGTGTGGCCTCCTGCCGCGGCACCCGCTGCTGCTTCAACGGCAACGGCATCTATCAAAAAACTGATGCATCAGAACCAGAAAGAAAAACAACGGGAACAGGAACCTTCCGGGGAAACAGGCGGGGACAGGGAGCTGACCATGGAGAGACTGGAAAAAGCACTGCCCGGACTGATGAATCTTTTCAAAGACAAGCCAAATCTTTCAGCTACCCTTTCACGTTGCCCTCCCCGGATCGTGGACAAGTGCAAGATTCAGTTCACTGTGGTCAACGAATTGCAAAAAACCTGGATAGAAGAGCATTATGGCAGGATTATTGATAATTACCTACGCCATATCCTGCACAATAAACAAGTTTGCGTATCACTCATGGTAGAGGATGCCCCTGAAAGCACACCCGGCAATACCTGCTACATGCCGGAAGAAAAAGCAAAATTCATGGCGGAAAATAATCCGGAGGTGGCTGCCTTGCGTGATGACCTGAATCTGGATATCAGTTAATATCGGATCCTATGCGATTACATTGTCATAACCTGGTGAAAAGATACGGTTTGCGGGCCGTGGTAAAAAACGTTTCCATACATGTGGACCAGGGAGAAATCGTGGGCCTTCTGGGACCCAACGGAGCCGGTAAGACCACCAGCTTCTACATGATCACAGGCTTAATAAGGCCCAATTCAGGCAAGATATTCCTTGACCAGGAAGAAATCACGACGCTCCCCATGTACCAGCGTGCCAAAAGAGGGATCGGATACCTGGCCCAGGAAGCTTCTGTATTCAGAAAACTGAGCGTGGAAGATAATATCATGTCTGTCATGGAACTGTCCACTTTTACAAAAGCCGAACGTAAAGAAAGGATGGAGCGGCTGATTGCTGAATTTGGCCTGCAGAAAGTCCGGAAAAATTACGGGATCCAGCTTTCGGGAGGAGAACGCCGCCGTTGCGAAATTGCCAGGGCCCTGGCCCTCGATCCAAAATTTATCTTGCTGGACGAACCCTTTGCCGGTGTTGATCCCATAGCGGTAGAAGATATCCAGCAGATTGTTGCCCAATTGAAAACAAAGGATATCGGGGTGTTTATAACAGACCACAATGTACATGAAACACTGGCCATTACCGACAGGGCTTACCTTCTTTATGAAGGCAGTATTCTGGAAAGCGGAACAGCCGATGAGTTGGCTTCCAATCAGGAAGTCAGAAGAAAATACCTGGGACAAAACTTTGAACTGCGTAAAATTGTTCCCTTGGACACAGAAGACTTTTCACGTCCTCCAATATCAGAGGATTATGAAGGGGAAATCATACCCGGGGAATATTCAGAAGATGCCTTGTCCCGGGAAAAAGACCTTAATTAAAACGCACCCCCGCCAGTGATATAATCTGAAGCGCAATTCTTTTATAACATTCCGGCTCAAGACCCCTGCGGTAAGGAGCTATATGCTCCTTGAAACTTTTGATGTCCGATGCATGAATGGGATCGGCAGGAGGAGATTCCATGGTCAGGGGATTGATGGGTTTCCCGTTCCTCCAGACCCGGAAATCAAGATGAGGCCCGGTGGATGATCCCGTGCTGCCAACATACCCTATGGTTTCTCCCTGGGCCACGTGTTTTCCCACGGTAAGTCCGCTGGCAAAGCGCGACAAATGAAGGTAAGCGGTTGTATACACACTGTTGTGTTTGATTCTGACGGTATTGCCCCCGGCCCGTGTATAGGTTCTTTCAATAACCTTACCTTCCCCTATGCTCATCACGGGAGTCCCGGCCGGGGCCGCATAGTCTGTACCCGTATGAGGACGTACTATTCTTGTGATGGGGTGCCTGCGTGCATAACTGAATCCGGAACTTATACGGGAAAATTTCAGGGGTGCTTTTAAAAAAGCCCTTTGCAGGTTCACTCCATCCTGATCCCAATACCCGGGAACACTGTCCTGCAGATACCGGAAAGCATTCTGGGTGCGGCCGGCACGAATAAACGATGCAGCCAGGATGGGACCTGCCTCCACTTCTTTACCTTTGAGCATATATGCCTGGTAGGATGCCCTGAAGGTATCCCCTTTCTGAAGTCCAAAAAAATCTACCGTCCAGGCGAACACTTCTGACAGTCCATTGGCAACCAGGGGATTGTATCCTGCTTCTTCCAGATCCTGCCACAATGAACTGGAAATGGTTATATCCACGAACTTCTCCTGAATCTCTATGGGGATCTCGGCCCTGGCTACCCAAAGGCTGTCGGTGAGGGAAAAACACACATGTGTCCTGTAATTTTCTTCATAAATGAAATAGGACGGTTCCGGGGCGCCGGGAGCGTAGAGCAATGTATAGGGATTTCCCGCTTTGAGCTTGCGTAAATCAAAAACTCCGCGTGCTTTCTGTGTAAGGGAATAAACCTGCTGGTAATCGACTCCCCTGCTCTGCAGGATAGAGGCCAGGTTCTCATTTTTTCTGATCACCTCATGTTCCTGGCCGTAGTCTGTCAGCGGTAAATTAAACATTCTGCATAACCCGGCCACTTCGCCATCGGGTACTGTTTCTACCGACACTTCTGGAATCACTTCAGGTTCCTGCCCCGATCCTGCGCAGCCGCAGATTACCAGGCCGCTCATCAGAATTAGAATTTTTCTCATATGCATTTCATGGGATTCATCAGATACAAAACTATAAAAATTGTCGCAAAGTGTAAAATTCTGTAAGAAAATGGAAAATAGTGGAAAAATTTTTATACTTTTGTTCGTAAGAATTATCCCACCCGATATGGCAAAATTTATTGGAGAATACAATGCAAAGCTTGACGACAAAGGACGTCTGGTGTTTCCTTCTGCCCTGAAGGCACTGGCAGATCCTGAACGTCCGCTTCGTTTTGTGGTGAAGAAAGATCTGTTCAGTCCATGTCTTGAAATGTATTCCTATGAAGAATGGGAAAAACAGTCGGAAGCGGTAAAGGCCCGGTTGAACCCTTCATTCAACCGTGAACATGCAGTGCTGTGGCGCGCTTATATGAGCAACAGAGCTGTTGTCGAACCCGACGAGAAAACCGGAAGGATATTGATCCCCAGACATTTGCTTAACATGATAGGCGTGAATAAAGAAGTTGTATTTGCAGGAGCCGATTTTAAGATCGAGTTGTGGCCCAAAGAATCCTACCATGTAAGCCTGATCAGTAATGATGATTATGTATCGCTTGCAGAAAAAATCCTGTCATAATAATAGCTCCTATGGTTTTCTATCATATACCGGTCCTTTTGAGAGAAAGTATCGAATCCCTGGCCATCAATCCGGAGGGAGTATATGTGGATGCCACATTCGGCGGCGGCGGACACTCCCGCGCTATCCTGGAACAGCTGGGACCGCGGGGACGCCTGCTGGTTTTTGATCAGGACCCTGAATCACAGCACAATCTGCCGGATGACAAAAGAATCGAATGGATTCATTCCAACTTCAGGTTTTTACACAATGTTTGCAGATATCATGGGGTAAACAGGGCAGACGGTGTCCTGGCAGACCTGGGTGTGTCGTGGCATCAGTTTGATACAGCCGTGCGTGGGTTTTCTTTTCGTTTTGATGCGTTGCTGGACATGAGGATGAATCCGGCTGCCGAAAAAACGGCCGCGATGGTAATCAATGAATATTCCCGTGAAGATCTGACTACTCTTTTTTACCGGTATGCCGGTATAAACAATGCTTCTGCACTTTCCGGGGCTATTGTAAAAGCACGGACCATCAAACCTGTCAATACCACCACAGACCTTCACCGTGCCCTGGAGGAACTGATACCCCGTAATGCAGAACATAAATTCCTGGCAAAAGTATACCAGGCCCTCCGCATAGAAGTCAACGACGAAATGCGCGCCCTGGAAGGCCTGCTCAACCAGGGCCTGGCCCTGCTTAATGCCCGGGGCAGGCTGGTTATCATTACATACCATTCCCTGGAAGACAGGATGGTAAAACATTTCTTCCGCGAAAAGGCAGCCGCGGGGTTGCTAAGGCAGGTCAACAAGAAACCCATCCTGCCGCAGGAAAATGAAATCAGTGAAAACACCAGGGCCCGGAGCGCCAAACTCAGGGCGGCAGAAAAGATAAAGGAGCCCTGTTATGAGTAAAACCAAGGGAGAACAATTCATTTCCACGCTTTTTGGCGGTCGTGCCCTGCTTAGCGGTCTGCTTTCCGGACACCTGAAATTTATTCTCTACATATTCTTCCTCCTGATTTTATACATCAGCATAAACAATGCCGTTGAAAAAACGTTGCTGGTCAATTACAGGGTAGAAAAGGAACTGAAACTGCTCCATGCAGAACACATAAGAAAATCGGCCGATTTGATGCAATTGAGCCAACAACAGGAAATTGAAAAACAACTCAGGAACAGGGGATCGGAATTAATGGCTCCCGTTAATCCGCCCGCCTGGATAAAAAGTGGACGATGAACACATCGGGCAAAATGATGATTGTCTATATATGCTATCTTCTGACGGCTTTGCTGGCCATCGGGCAGATCGTGCACCTGCAGTTCTTTTCAGACTATAAAGACCAGCTGGATGCCATAGTATACAGGACTATTGATGTTCCTGCCTACCGGGGCAGCATCCTGGGTTGCGACGGACGTGTACTGGCAAGCACAGTTCCTTTCTATGAAGTACGAATGGACTGTTCCGTGCCGGATGACATGATGCTGAACCGACACCTGGGAGATCTCTCGTCAGCCTTATCCCGTTTTTTTAAAGATAAATCGGCTGCAACCTATGAACAGGAGATTACCCGGGCACGGGTGGGTAAAAAGCCGGGATACCGCAACCTGCTGCTGGGAAACCGGCTTGTATCTTATGACGAGTTAGAGAAAATCAAAGAATTCCCCATTTTCAACCAGGGTCAATTCAAGGGAGGGCTCATTGTCAATCAAAAGGAAAAGCGCATATATCCCTATGGGCGCATGGCATACAGAACCATAGGATATATAAGCGAAGATGAACAAACGGGAGTGGGCATCGAATATGCTTACAATGCTTATCTGAAGGGAAATCCGGGAAAAAACCGGGTCCGCAGGCGCTCAGGCGATGACAAGTGGGTCCCCGTATCCAGCCAGCCTGAGATTGCCCCCAAAGACGGACTGGATATAGTAACTACCATAGACATTGGTATCCAGGAAGCTGCAGAGAGCGCCCTGAGGGAACAACTGTCCGTTGATTCAACTTTTGAGGGCGCCACCACAGTGGTCATGGAAGTAAACACGGGAGCCATACGCGCCATCGTGAATATGAAAAGAATGCCCGACGGCTCCTATGACGAAACCTTCAATTATGCCATCAGCGAATCTACCAATCCGGGATCCACTTTCAAACTGGCCACCCTGATCGCGTTGCTTGAAGATGGCTATGTGCGCCTTACCGACAGCATCGCCACAGGCAGGAACGGCTGGCATTATTATGGAAAAACATTTACCGAGGCCGGCAATTCGTACGGGACCATTACCGTTCAGCAGGCTTTTGAAAAATCTTCCAACGTGGCCTTTGCCAAGCTGGCAGTGGAAAAATACGGAGATCGCGAAAAACAGTTCATCAACAGGCTGTACAACATGAAGCTCAACGAGCGGCTCAACATTGAGCTGATCGGGGAAGGAAGGGCACAGATCCCTTTCCCCGGCGAAAGGGGCTGGTCACGCCTGTCTCTGCCCATGATTGCCATGGGATACGAAATGAAGCTTACCCCGTTGCATGTGCTCACTTTTTATAACGCCATTGCCAACAACGGCCGGATGGTCACCCCTTACTTTATTGAAAACTTCATGCAACATGGCCGGGTGGTTGAACAGCCCGGACATACCCTTTTAAGCGGAACGCTTTGCACCCCGGCTACGTTAAAAGCGGTCCACCAGGCATTGCGGGGTGTTGTAGAACACGGCACGGCCAGCCGTATCAATGACCCGCGCTACAATATATCGGGAAAGACCGGTACGGCGCAGATAGCCTATGACGGGGCTTATGTACACAATGGTTACCGCAAGCACCAGGCCTCGTTCGTGGGTTTTTTCCCTTCTGAAAACCCAAAATACAGCATGATCGTCATCCTGTATTCCAGCCCCACCCGGGGAAATTTTTACGGGGCATCCTGGGCTGCCCCTGTGTTCAAGAAAATAGCAGACTATATATATATCACCAACCCTTTCTGGAACGCTCCCCTGGAAGCTCCGGAAAAAACCTGATAAAGATCATTGCCATGCAATTGTACCGGCTTATAGAAGTACTGGAAACAAGTAAGGTCACGGGATCACAATCCCGTGAAATAGCTTTTATATGCAACGATTCACGCAAGGTACTTGAAGGATGTCTTTTTGTAGCTATCCGGGGAACTCAGACAGACGGACACCTGTTCATCTCCCAGGCAGTCAGACAGGGAGCCGCGGCAGTGGTCTACCAGCAAGGATGTCTGCCTGATGAGAAGCTGATAAAGGAATCTTGCCCCGGCACCACCTTCATCCAGGTGCAGGACTCAGGCAGAGCCCTGGCCCTGCTTGCCGGTGCCTGGTATGGACATCCCTCGGCAAAAATGGTGCTGGTTGGGGTTACCGGAACAAATGGAAAAACAACCACAGCTACCCTTTTATACCGCATGTTCAGTCAACTGGGACACAAATGCGGACTCATCTCCACCATCGCTTATTACATTGACCGTGACCAGGTGTCTGCCACACACACAACCCCCGACGCTTTGACCATCAACAGCCTGCTTGACAAGATGCTGGATGCCGGATGTACCCATTGTTTTATGGAAGTCAGCTCACACTCCGTGGTTCAGGAGCGCATCGCAGGACTTTGTTTTGTAGGAGGAATCTTCACAAACCTGACCCATGACCACCTGGATTACCATAAAACTTTTGCCGCATACCGGGATGCCAAAAAGCGTTTTTTTGACATGCTTCCCTCCGGGGCTTTCGCCCTGACCAATCAGGACGACAGGAATGGATTGGTCATGGTACAGAACTGTGCGGCACGCAGCTACACTTACGCTTGCAGGACAATGGCCGATTTCAATGCCCGTGTCCTGGAGCATTCGGTGGACGGAATGCAGTTGTCCATAGACGGGATTGAAGTCTGGACCTCTTTCATAGGGCTGCACAATGCATACAATCTGCTGGCGGTATATGCCTGTGCCATGATCCTGCAGCAATCCGGGGAAGAAACGCTCCGGATCCTGAGTGGCCTTGGGACAGTCAGCGGGAGGATGGAATACATCCGCGGCGGAGACAACCTGACAGCCGTGGTGGATTACTCACACACCCCGGATGCATTGAAAAACGCTTTGCTTACGCTTAAAGAACTGATCCGGCCCGGTCAGGAACTGATCTGTGTGGTAGGCTGCGGAGGAAACCGGGATACAACAAAACGTCCCCTGATGGCCCGGATCGCAGACCAGTATGCCGACCTCTGCATTTTTACTTCTGACAATCCCCGGTTTGAAGATCCCGAGGCCATACTGGACCAGATGATGGCCGGCCTGAGCCCGGAACAGCAAAACCGCCACCTTCGCATCACAGACAGACGTCAGGCTATCAAAACAGCTTTGAAAATGGCCCGTCCCGGAGCCATCATTCTGGTAGCCGGCAAAGGCCATGAAACATACCAGGACGTGAGGGGAGTAAAAAACCATTTTGACGATAAAGAAATCCTTACAGAAATTTTAAAGACCGGATAATATGCTATATCATTTGTTTGAGTATCTGAAAGAAAACGTGGATTTCCCGGGAGTTGGACTCTTCCGCTATATTTCTGTCCGGTCCATCATGTCTGTCATCATAGCCCTGATGATTTCCCTGATTGCAGGAAAATTCATCATTGCGCGGCTTAAAAAGAACCAGATCACAGACACATCTGTCAAAACCGGAGATAATGGAAAAACAGGAACCCCCACCATGGGCGGTATCGTGATCATTATATCCCTGCTGGTTTCGGTACTCCTGTTGTGTGACCTGACCAACCTGTATGTCCAGCTGCTAATCGTCTCCACCCTGTGGCTTTCCACTATAGGTTTTCTTGACGATCTGCTCAAACTAAGGCACAAAGCCGGTAAAGAAGATACGCGGATAGTGCGTTTCTTGTCTAAACTCCGGCGTAAGGACAAAGACGGAATGAAAGGCAAACTCAAGATATATGGTCAGGTAGGTCTGGGTTTGATCGTGGGCATTTCCCTGTACCTGAGCGACAAGACAGTTATCGTAGAAATGAAATATGTTCCCTCAGACGCAGAGCAAACAGAACAGGTGGAAGCAACCGGCTATGTCCGTCATGTGAAAAGCACCAAGACAACCATTCCTTTTCTGAAAGACAACCTGTTTGACTATGCCTGGCTCACACCCTTCAAGGGAGCAGCCGGGCAGAAGGCCGGCTGGGTGGTATATGTCCTGGTAGCCATCTTTATTGTGACAGCCGTATCCAACGGGACCAATTTAACCGACGGGAGGGACGGACTGGCTACCGGCACGGTGGCCATTGCGGGGGTTACCCTGGGTGTGCTTGCCTATTTGTCCGGTAATATTGTCTATGCACGGTACCTGAATATCATGTATATACCTAATTCAGGAGAAATGGTTGTCTTTATGGCCGGTCTGATCGGGGCCCTCATTGGCTTTCTCTGGTATAACACCTATCCGGCACAGGTATTTATGGGAGATGTGGGCAGCCTTACCCTGGGAGGCATCATTGCCGTGTTTGCGCTGATGATACGCGTGGAGTTGCTGCTGGTTATCCTGTGCGGAATATTTCTGGCCGAAAGTATTTCTGTATTGGTACAGCGGTTATGGTACAAATATACGCGTATCCGTGCCACCAAAAAACTGACGGAACAGGGAAAATACCAACCGGGAGATGTTGTCAAGGGAGAACGGGTATGGGTAAGAGCTCCCCTTCACGACCATTATATATACGACCGGAAGAAAGTTGACACCCCCATATTGCTTAAGACTCCCAGGGAACCCATAGCAGAGCCCAAAGTGGTCGTGCGTTTCTGGATCATAAGTATCCTGTTGGCGGTTTTAACTATTATAACATTGAAAATCAGATAATCACCATATTTTATGAATAACAGACTGGTTATACTGGGAGGAGGCGAAAGCGGTGTAGGAGCCGCAGTTCTGGCAAAAAAACAAGGATTTGATGTGTTTCTTTCCGATTCAGGGGTCATTCAGCCCGGGGCTAAAGCCCTGCTTGATGAACACGCTGTGGCCTTTGAAGAAGGGATGCATTCCCGTTCGCTGATCATGACAGCAGACCAGGTAGTAAAAAGTCCCGGAATTCCCGATACTGTGCCCATAGTGGAAGATTTGAACAGGGCAGGGATACCGGTCATTTCTGAAATCGAGTTTGCCGGCCGGTACACCCAGGCACGCAAAATATGCGTTACAGGGAGCAACGGCAAGACCACCACGGCGTCGCTGATCTATTACCTGCTCAGGAATGCGGGACTGAACGCAGGGCTGGCCGGGAACGTGGGACAGAGTTTTGCCTACCAGGTTGCCACCCAAAATTACGATATATACGTACTGGAACTGAGCAGTTTTCAGCTCGAAGGCATGTATGACTTCAAAGCCGATATTGCCATTCTGCTCAACATCACGCCGGACCACCTGGACCGTTACCATCATGATTTAGACGAATACGTGAGGGCCAAGTTCCGGATTACCCAGAATATGGACCGGGATGATTGCTTTATCTTTTGCCGGGACGATGAAATATCTATGGATCACCTGAACCGCATTGTTTTAAAAGCCAGGATGCTGCCTATTTCGCAAAAAATCGCTGTTCCCCAGGGGGCCTATGCTTTGCAGGACAGGATGCATGTAAGCTACGGGGAAGAAGAATTTGAAATGTTCCTCAACGAACTGGCCCTGCAGGGAAAACACAACATCTACAATTCCATGGCGGCAGCCCTCTCGGCCAAGATCATGCATATAAAAAATCCCGTGATCCGTGAGAGCCTTACCTCGTTCAAGAGCATTCCCCACAGAATGGAACAGGTGGCCCGGGTAAGGGGGGCTTTATATATCAACGATTCAAAAGCCACCAATGTCAACTCTGTATGGTATGCCCTGGAAAGTCTTCAGACCCCGGTTGTATGGATCGTGGGCGGGCAGGATAAGGGAAATGACTATACCCCTCTGTATGACCTGGTGTCGGACAAGGTAAAAGCATTGATATGCCTGGGCGTGGACAACAAAAAGATCCTGGAATGCTTTCAGGACAGGGTGCCCTGCATTATAGAAACCAGATCCATGAAAGATGCTGTGCAACAGGCTTATACCCTGGCCCGGCCGGGGGACACCGTGCTGTTGTCGCCTGCCTGTGCCAGTTTTGATCTGTTTAAAAATTATGAAGACCGGGGCAACCAGTTCCGGGAAGCGGTCAGAGAATTGTAAAAACAAATGGACGATAAAAAGAAAATACGGCTGAAAGGTGATACGTCCCTGTGGGCGCTGATCATCATATTTTCATTGCTGTCGCTGGTTTTCGTTTATTCCTCTTCCAGCCGGGTGGCCGTCCTGCAACATACCACCACCTTTTCCATCATGCTCAAACAGATGGGACACATCCTGCTCGGCTTTGGTGTGATCTATGTGTTCCATATCATATCACTCAGGGTGTACAGGGTCGGGGCTTACTTTGGATATGTGGCCGCCCTGGTTTTGCTGCTGCTGACCATTTTTCTGGGAGTGACCCGCAATGAAGGCACCCGCTGGCTGTCCCTGTTTGGATTCAGTTTCCAAACCTCGGAATTTGCCAAAGTCGCCCTGGTGCTCTTTGTGGCAAGGGTACTTGAGGATAACAAGCTGGAGACTTTCAGGGAGTTTTTCCTGCGTTTATTCCTTCCTGTCACGGTCTTTATCCTGCCTATTATCTGGGAAGGATTTTCTACCGGGGCGATTCTTTCGCTTACCATATTCATTATGTTGCTTATTTCTGAAGTTCGTTTCAGACATATCGCCAAAGCGGCCGGGATTGTTGTATTGATTGCAGGACTGGGCTACGGCGGACTGGTGCTTAAGAGGACATTGAGCCATGAAACGGATTCCTCGATAACCTCAACTTCGCGCCTGGAAACAGTAGAAAGGCGTATCAGCAATTTCCTGGGATTTGGTCAGGCAGAAGATGAAAAAGAAAACGACCAGGTTATGTACTCCAAGGTTGCCATAGCCACCGGGGGAATTGCAGGGAAGATCCCCGGCAACGGGGCTTTGCGGCACGTTCTGCCTTTGTCTAACAGCGATTATATTTATTCTATCATCGTAGAGGAAACAGGACTGATAGGCGGAATATTTGTTATTGGCCTGTACTTCTGGCTCCTGTTCAGTGTGATAATCATTGCCAAAAAGTGTAAAAAAACTTTCGCAGCCATGCTCGTATGCGGGTTGGGAATACTGATAGTCACCCAGGCCATGATCCATATCCTGGTCAATGTGGGCCAGTTGCCTGTCACGGGCCAAACGCTTCCCATGATCAGTTCGGGAGGGTCTTCTGTACTGGCTGTCAGCGCAGCCTTCGGGATGATGCTGTCTGTAAGCAGGGCGTTGCAGGATGAACAGCTTGATGCGCCTCTGGTAGCAGAGGCCGATAAAAAACAACTTAAAGTAAAATGAAAACCGGCAGCAAACACAGAGTCATAATAAGCGGAGGGGGAACCGGCGGTCATATCTTTCCTGCTATTTCCATTGCCAATGCCATCAGGATAAAGGATCCCGGGGTGGAAATCCTGTTTGTTGGGGCCCTGGGAAGGATGGAAATGGACAAAGTCCCGGCAGCCGGGTACCGGATCATTGGTTTGCCCATTGCAGGGCTCAGAAGGGATCTGTCGCTGCGGGGCATCATAACCAACCTGGGCCTGCCTGTGCGGCTTGCCCGGAGTGTGACTGCAGCTGGAAGAATCATCCGGGATTTCCGCCCCACTGTGGCCGTTGGGGTGGGTGGCTACGCCAGCGGACCCATGCTCTGGGTGGCCAGGAAAAATAAGATACCCTATATCCTCCAGGAGCAGAATAGCTTTGCCGGTAAAACCAATAAAATGCTGGCTGCAGGAGCCCGGTATATCTGTGTCGCCTACCCGGGAATGGAGCAGTTTTTCCCCGCCTCAAAGGTAATCCTGACAGGAAATCCCATTAGAAAGGATATCCGTCCGGCAAGTGAACAGGAAAAAAAGGAAGCCCTGCTGCATTTTGGCCTTGACCCGGGGAAAAGAACACTTCTGATCACGGGCGGAAGCCTGGGAGCAGGCACTTTGAACAGATGTGTAAGGGAATACCTGCCCCGCTCGGGGGATCATTCCGTGCAGATTCTCTGGCAATGTGGCAAAAATGGACTGTCCCTGGCTGAAGAAGCCCTGAAAGAACACCCGGGCGTTCCGGTCTTTGTGCATGAATTCATTGCCCGGATGGACCTGGCATACGCTGCGGCAGACGTGGTGGTATCCCGGGCCGGGGCTGGCAGTATCTCGGAATTCTGCGCAGCAGGTAAAGCCTGTATTTTTGTGCCTTCTCCCAATGTGGCAGAAGACCATCAGACACACAACGCCCTGGCGCTGGTAAAAGAAAACGCCGGCTGGATGGTGACAGACAAAGATGCCCCCGTAAGCCTTATGGAGAAGGCCCTGGAACTGATATTCAATGACAGCCAGAGGCAAAGGCTGTCTGCCAATATATTAAAGCTTAGCCGGCCCCATGCGGCGGAACAAATTGCATCCCTGTTACTGGAATTATGATAGAAAACGTTTATTTACTGGGTATAGGTGGTATTGGAATGAGCGCTCTGGCAAGGTATTACAAACATGCCGGGGCCTCTGTACAGGGTTACGACCTTACCCCTTCTGCACTCACGAGCAGCCTGCAAGAGGAAGGCATTCAGATCCATTACCAGGATGATCCTTTGCTTATACCCCCCGCTGTGGTTCAGAACAGGGAAAACACCCTGGTAATCTACACGCCCGCCCTGCCGCCCGGTCACAGGGAATTACAATGGTTCAGGGACAATGAATACCGTGTTATCAAGCGTTCCGTCGCCCTGGGACATCTTTCAAAAAACCATACCACGCTGGCTGTGGCTGGAACGCATGGAAAAACCACCACCTCTACCTGCTGGCTCATATCCTGCACCATTCGGGGACCGGTTGTACCGCTTTCCTGGGGGGCATCTCCAAAAATTACAGCACCAACCTGCTTCTGGGCAACAGTCCTTTTCTTGTGGCCGAGGCCGATGAATACGACCGTTCTTTCCTTCAGCTGCATCCCCGGGCAGCCCTGATCACGTCTGCCGACGCCGACCACCTGGATATATACGGCTCACACCAGGCCGTCAGGGAAGCTTATTCTCAATTTGCTTCACAAATAGAACCCGGCGGGATGCTGGTGATCAAAAAAGGCGTCGATATTCCGTTGCCCCTTCAGCCGCAGGTAAGCGCTTATACTTACCATTACAGTGAACCGTGTGATTTCTATGCCTTGAATCAAACCGTAGCGAAGGGGGGCGTCTACACTTTTGACCTGATGCTTCATGGTCAAAAAATGACGGGATGCCGGCTTGGAGTCCCTGGCCGGATCAATGTTGAAAATGCCGTGGGGGCCTCGGCCCTGGCCTTTTTAAACGGAGTGGCTCCCACTCAAATCAGGGATGCACTGGCTTCATTCAAGGGGGTTTCCCGCAGGCTGGACGTGCGCTACTCCGGTGAAAAATGCTGTTATATTGATGATTACGCACACCATCCTGAGGAAATCCGCGCGGCTGTTCTTTCTGTCAGAGAGTGGTTCGCGGGGGAAAAAATAACAGGAATATTCCAACCCCACCTCTACACCAGGACCAGGGATTTTGCCCCGGAATTCGCAAAAAGCCTGGACTTGCTGGACCAGGTGGTGCTTATGCCCGTGTATCCGGCCAGGGAACTGCCTATCCCGGGTGTGGAATCGGAAATGATTGCCGGAAAAATGACGTTGAAAAATGTGATCATACTGGACTCTTCGCAAATAACAGGTTTTGTCCGGGAAAACAAGCCCAGGGTCCTGCTTACCCTGGGGGCAGGAAATATTGACCGGCTTGTAGAACCGATAACAGCCACCCTGAAGGAGATGAAATTATGAGTAAATGGAAAAAAGCGTTGCAGATCTGCGGATACGTCCTACTGACCGGTATCCTGGGTGCTTATTTCTATTTTGCCACCAGGCTTGTCCGGGAAAAAAACCAGGACAGATGCCAGCAGGTTCTCATCATAGTAAGGGACAGCCTGCAAAATCCGCTGATAAGTGCCGGGGAAGTGGCTTCATATCTGGAGCGCAATGCTATTGTATTGCCGGGCAGGGATTTTCCGGCCATTGACATGTACCGCCTGGAAAAAGAAGTGACATCCTTTGCATCGGTCAGGCAGTGCAACGCCGTGAAGACTATAGATGGTACGTTAAAGCTTGAAATAAAACAACATACGCCTTTATACCGGCTTGATACCCGCATGGGGTCCTATTTTGTATCAGGGGAGCATTTTATTTTTCCGGTAGTCAATCCGCACCGGTCAACAGCCCTGATTGTACGTGGCAATGTGCCGTTTTCCTATCCCCCGTCCTACCGGGGACAGATGGATACAGCAGATGAGTGGCTCGCCACCATGACCCGGATGACAGGATTCATAGCTGCGCACCCCTTCTGGAGCAAAAAAGCAGAGACCATTGTGGTTGAGGATTATCAGGATATCATGATCGTACCAAAGGAAAAGGACATTGAGCTGAAAATCGGGGACCTCGGCCGGTTTCAATACAAGCTGGACAAGCTGCAGGAATTTTACCGGGTGCTGGAGCCCCTGGGGGGGAAAGAAAAATACAGCGTGGTAGACGCACGTTTTGGAGACCAGCTCGTATGTACACACAGAAAAAATGAAAAAAACATATAAAACATAACAGACCCATGGAAAAAACTATATCTGTAATCGACCTGGGAACCACCAAAGTGGTTTGTCTTACCGGGAAAAAAACAGCAGAAGGCTATCAGGTAATTGCCTCGTGCGAATCCTCCTCCCAGGGGATCATGAGGGGAGAGGTGGTGAACAACCAGAGCGTACTCAACACACTCAAACCGCTTCTGGAAGAGCTCGGGAGAAGGACAGGGCAGCCCATCACCGAAGTGGTGGTAGGAATTGCAGGACAATATGTGAAGTGTAAATCGGTCAGCAGCATAATTAACCGCTCCGACCGAAACGAAGTGATTTCAGAGCAGGAGATCGACCGTATGTGGCGCAACATGTACAACTCCAGGGTGGATCCCGGAGAAGAGGTACTTCACGTGGTTCCGCAATCTTACCATGTAGATGAATACAGATGTGTTGCCAATCCCATTGGCATGTATGGCAGTTGCATTGAGGCCAATTACAAGCTTTTCATAGGAAAAAGCGTATCTGCCGAACATACCAAACGATGCATAGAAGCTGCAGGCCTGAAACTGACGCGGCTTATCCTGGAGCCGCTGGCCACTGCCGAGGCCGTTCTCCAGGAAGACGAAAAAGAACTGGGCGTTGCCATGGTGGACATAGGGGGAGGGACAACCGATCTGCTGGTTTATCACGACAATATAGTCCGTCATACGGCCGTCATACCCTTTGGGGGTAATGTCATCACAGAGGACATCCGCCAAGGATGTGAAGTGACTTCCCGGCAGGCTGAACAGATGAAAATCCAATACGGATCTTGTTATGCAGACCTGGCGCCCGAAAACAAAGCCATCGTGATTGCCGGGATCGGGGGACGCGAATCCCGGGAAATTCCCTTCCGCTTTCTGGCCCACATCATAGAAGCAAGGATGGATGAAATCCTGGATGCGGTGCTCTATGAGATACAACAAAGCGGTTATGCCGATAAACTGCCGGCCGGGATTGTACTGACCGGGGGCGGTTCCCTGCTTTTTAACCTGCCGCAGTTCATAAAATTCAAAACAGGCTATGACGCCCGTATTGCCCGTCCCAAAGGCATCATTACCGGGGATTGCGACGAGGTAAACCAGGTCACCCATTCCTGTGCTGCCGGTATGCTCATTTGCGGAATTGAAGCCCAGCCTCATTTTGCGGCCGAACAGAATGTAGATCTGACCAAAATATTTTCCGGATTGGATACCCGGGAACCATCCAAATCAAAAAAAACCGTAAAAGCCGTGTCAACAGGCAAGAAAACAAAAGAAAAATCAATCATAGGGGACCTTTTTAAAAACCTGGATAAAATTTTTGAAGCCTCTAACGAAGCGTGAGTGTCATGAAAGAAAAAGAAGAAGAATTAATTCCCCTGAACTGGGAAAACAACAAGTCTATCATCAAGGTGATCGGAGTTGGCGGCGGAGGCGGAAATGCCGTCAGCCATATGTACCGCTCGGGTCTGAGCGACGTGGATTTTGTGGTCTGCAACACCGATGCACAGGCTCTGGATCTGAGCCCCGTCCCCGATAAACTGCAACTTGGCAGTGTACTTACGCGCGGAAGAGGAGCCGGTTGCAATCCCGATATAGCCAAACAGGCTGCCATGGAAAGCGAGGACCGCATAAGGGCTTTGTTTGAGGGTTCCACAGAAATGGTATTCATCACAGCAGGCATGGGAGGTGGCACGGGAACGGGAGCAGCCCCCATCATTGCCAGGATTGCCAAAGAAATGGATCTGCTTACCGTAGGAGTAGTCACCCTGCCGTTCAGGGACGAGGGAAAGGATTTCCTGAAACGGGCACTGGACGGGATCCAGGAAATGCAGCAATATGCCGATTCCCTGATCATTATTGACAACGAAAAAATATACAGGGCTTACGGAGATCTCCCTATTTTCGAGGCATTCCAGAGAACAGACGACATCTTGAAAAATGCGGTAAAGGGGATTTCCGAGATCATTACCCGTCCGGGGTTTGTGAATGTCGATTTTGCCGATGTGAAGATGGTCATGACACAAAGCGGCATGGCCCTGATGGGCACCGGGTCAGGCTCGGGAGAAAACAGGGCGATGAAAGCCGTTGAATCTGCCTTTACCTCACCCCTGCTTAACGACGCCGATCTGTCACGCGCCCGCAATGTGCTGATAAATATTACCTCGGGAAAAGAAAAAGCCTTGTCCATGGCCGAATTGTCCCAGATCATGGGATATATTGCCGATTATACAGGCGGCGTTTCCAATTTCAAACGGGGCGTAATATGTGATCCCTCTATCCAGGACGAGATCAGGGTCACGGTGATTGCAACCGGATTCAGTATCCATTCGCTTCCTCCGATTGCCGTTTACGGAAACGAGGGGGCAAAAGAAACGGAGAAAGCCAGGGTGGAACCTTTTTATCTTGATGGGGAACAGGCGCAGGACCCGGTTCCCGGTTTTGTACCCGGGCAGGACAGGTACTTTACAGAAAGGGGAAACGATGAAATCCGGGTCACAAACAAGCCCAGTGAATTCATTGTTAAACCGGTGACCGGGCATGAGCCGGTTGTCCAAAGGAAAAAACCGGTCTTGATTCTGGATGCAGACCAGAACATCGCAGAACTGGAAAAGGTACCGGCCTATAAAAGACGAACAGCAGGGTTGAAAATGAACGGCACCGGGGATATTGCCAAACCTTCTCCCGTCAAAATAGAAGAAAAAAACGGCCAGCAGCGGCTAAGTGCCGATAACGCCTATATACATCAAACACAGGATTGATATGTCAAAGGAAAAAGTCAGGGTTCGTTTTGCCCCCAGTCCTACGGGTCCCCTTCATATGGGGGGGGTGCGCACAGCACTGTTTAATTACCTGTTTGCCAGGAAGCATGGAGGTACTTTTGTGCTCCGTATTGAAGACACCGATATGCAGCGTTTTGTGCCCGGGGCCGAACAGTACATCATAGATGCCCTCCGCTGGTGCGGTATCGTCCCGGACGAAGGTGTGGATGACAGCGGATCCGTTGTCAGTGAGCCTTCCGGTCGCCATCCTTATGCTCCTTACCGGCAGAGTGACCGGAAAAACCTGTATGAAAAATATGCCCTTCAGCTTGTAAACCGGAACGACGCCTATTACGCCTTCGACACGCCCGCCGAACTGGCATCCTACAGGCATGAAGCCGAAAGCCAGGGTGAAACCTTTATTTACAACCATGCTTTCCGGAAGAAAACGGTGAATTCCCTGAACATGGATCCTGCCGAGGTATCACGCAGGATAGGGGAAAGCAACAACTGGGTAATCCGGTTCAAGGTTCCGGAAGACAAAACAATAGCCATGCACGATCTTATCCGGGGTGACATCAGTGTTCAGTCCGGCACACTGGATGACAAGGTATTGTGGAAGGCTCAGGACGGGCTTCCCACCTACCACCTGGCCAATATCGTGGATGATTACCTGATGCGCATTACCCATGTGATCCGGGGGGAAGAATGGCTTCCCTCGCTCCCGTTGCATTATCTGCTGTATGAATCTTTCGGATGGCAGAAACAAAGGCCGCAGTTCGCCCATCTGCCCCTGTTGCTCAAGCCCGATGGCCAGGGAAAGCTAAGCAAAAGGGATGGAGACAGGCTGGGATTCCCGGTTTTTCCGCTGGAATGGACCAGCCCTTCGGGCGAAAAATCCAGGGGATACCGGGAAGACGGCTACTACCCCGAAGCCTTTATCAACATGATCGCTCTTCTGGGCTGGAATCCGGGCACCGAGCAGGAGATCTTTTCCATGGAAGAACTCACTGCCCGGTTTTCCCTGGAACGGGTGATCAAATCAGGAGCCCGTTTCAATCCGGAAAAAGCCAAATGGTTTAATCAGCAATACCTGAGAAACCGCTCAGACAGCCAGCTTGCACAGGATTTCCTGCCCCTGTTGCGTGACAGGGGGATCACAACTACTGCCCTAAAAGCAGAACAGGTGGTTTCACTGATCAGGAACCGGGCCGGTTTTGTGAAGGATTTCTGGGATCTGTCGGATTATTTTTTCATACCGCCCGAAAGTTATGATCCTGCCATGCAAAAAAAAATCTGGAAACCCGGGATCCGTTCCATCGTGGAAGGAACCAGAAAGGTTCTGGCCCTGTGTGAACCTTTCGATGCAACAACCATAGAGCAGGCCTTACACCGGTGGATCGAAGCCGAAGGATTCAAAACAGGACAGGTGATGAATGCCCTGCGCCTGTGTCTGGTGGGAAAACCGCAAGGACCGGGGCTTTCCGATATCATGGCTGTCATTGGCCGTGAAGATACATTAAAACGCATTGATCACGCACTAAATACGCTGTAATATGTCTGGGAAACTGCGCTGGTGGCCACTGTTGGTAACGAATTTCCTGGGTGTGCTCAACGATAACTACCTTAAAACACTGGCTTGCTTTATTGCCGTTGGGTGGGTGGGCGCCCGGTACGAAGCCCCGCTCGTTTCCCTGGCGGCCGGATCACTTGTGGTGCCCTATGTATTCCTGTCTCCCCTGGCCGGCAGGTGGGCTGTGATTTTCAATAAACTATCGGTAGTCAGGATAGCCAAGCTGGCCGAGGTTCCCATCATTCTGCTGGCTTCGGCAGGTTTTCTGCTGGAAAGCGTATCGCTGGTGATGATTTCCATACTGCTCATGGGGGTTCAGAGCAGCCTTTTCTCACCTTCCAAATACGGGCTTATCAGGGATATTGGTGGTCCTGACCACATTGCCTTCGGGACCGGCAATATGGAAATGGTGTCTTTTCTGGGGATGATCATGGGAACCATGATGGCTTCCTTTTTAGCCCGGGTGGTCCCTGCATGGGGCCTGTCCCTGACTTTCATGGCGGTCGCCCTGGGCGGGGTCATCAGTTCCCGGACCATCAGGGCACAGGAAACACCTCCTGAAGAAAACAACAGAACCATCCGTCCTGTCCTGTTCCTGTTACAGAGCATAAGACTGGCCAGGAAATACAAGGGCCTGAACAGCGTAGTGGTTGCCCTTTCTGTTTTCTGGTTCATTGCCGGATTGATTCAGATGACATTGCTGGTCTATTGCCGGCGTAATTTGGGGATGAGCGATTTAAGCACCGGCCTGGTTCTTACGGCAGCTGCCATGGGAACAGGGGCCGGGTGTTTCCTTTCGGGGATTATATCTGAGAAAATTGACAATAAAATATTGGTTCCTTCCTGCGGCCTGGCCATTACCCTGATGTTTTTAAGCCTGTATGCATTCCGTATAAGCGGCTTTTATTTTGGAATGTTGTTCTTTATTACCGGTATTTTATGTGGTTTGTACAAAGTTCCCCTGGATACGGCCATCATCCGTAAAGTGCCGGGACGTAACCTGGGCCATATGCTGGGTTACTCCAACCAGCTTTCGTTCCTGTTTATTCTGGCTGCTTCGGCGGCCTTTGCGCTGATCACGCGATTTGCAGAAATGCGTGCCATGTTCCTGTTCCTGGGTGCAGTCATGGGAGTGACCACCCTTTTTGTTGTTTTTTCTAAGTATCTTTGGAGTACAAATCAGGAATAATGGTATTTGAACAGGCAACCATAAAAGGCATCTGGGTCATCACCCCGCGTGTAATTGAGGACGCGCGGGGTTATTTCATGGAATCGTACCTTAAGGAAGCCCTGGAACAGCACGTGGGCCCTGTTGATTTTGTACAGGAAAATGAATCCATGTCGCGTTTTGGAGTGACCAGGGGCCTTCATTTCCAGAAAGAACCCTATGCCCAGTCCAAATTCATCCGGGTGGTTGACGGGGAAATCTTTGATGTAGCCGTTGATATCAGGGAAAATTCCCCCACAAGGGGACAGTTTTTTCATATACACCTGAGTTCTGTGAACAAAAAGCAACTGTTCATACCAAAAGGATTCGCTCATGGTTTTTGCGTGCTCACTTCCAGAGCTATTGTTCAGTACAAAACAGATGAGCGCTATCATCCCGCCTCTGAAGGCATATACCGCTTTGACTCTCCCACTCTGGCTATACCCTGGCCCCTGTCCCCGGAACAGATGATCCTTTCATCCAGGGACCGGGATGCCCGGCCCTTTGCATTGTGACTATTATGCATGTTATTGACCGACATACGCTTACAGGTCAGGTTCCCGGTCCTGAAGCTGCCCTGGAGGAAGGCATGATCCTGTGCATTGACAAGCCATTGGAATGGACCTCTGCAGATGTTGTCAGGAAAGTCAGATTCCGCCTGCAGCGCCACTGGCAGATGAAAAAGATCAAGGTGGGTCATACAGGGACCCTGGATCCCCTGGCTACCGGACTGCTTATCATCTGCGTGGGCAAGGCTACCCGCCAGGCAGACACTTTTCAGGCGCAGGACAAGGAATACCTGGCCGGTATCACTTTTGGCGCCACTACCCCGTCTTGTGATATGGAACACGAAATTGATACTTTTTATCCCTGGGAACATATCAACAGGGAGCTGCTGGAAAAAGCCCTGGAAGGCTTCCTGGGTGAGCAGCTCCAGCTGCCTCCGGTGTACTCGGCCAAGATCGTTGACGGTATGAGGGCTTACGAATTTGCAAGACAAGGCCTGGAAACCCCGGAATTGGCAAAAAATCAGATAAGGATTTACGAACTGGAAATAAAAGATTTTGTGCCTCCCCTGCTGACATTACAGATTAAATGCAGTAAAGGCACTTATATCCGGGCTTTGGCCAGAGACCTGGGAATTGCCCTGGAAAGCGGTGCCTGTCTGTCTTCACTCCGCCGCACGGGATCGGGTAATTTTAAAGCAGATGATGCTGTTACCATAGAAGAATTTGAAAATTTCTTCAATTAAATGAAACTTTTTTATTTTTATTACGTATAATACGTCGTTTATCTATTTATTAAAGACGACTGTATGAAGCTTTCACAATTCAATTTTGACCTGCCGCAATCTCTTATAGCCAGCCGCCCAGCACCCAACCGTGACGAATCCCGCATGATGGTTCTGAACAAGAAAACCGGAGCCATTGAGCACATGATATTCAAGGACATAATAAACCTGATGCTGGAAAATGATGTTGTAATTTTTAATAACACCAAGGTTTTTCCGGCACGTCTTCACGGGAACAAAGAAAAAACAGGGGCCGAAATTGAAGTCTTCCTGCTTCGTGAACTGAACCGGGACCAGCGCCTGTGGGATGTCCTGGTAGATCCGGCCCGCAAAATCCGGATCGGCAACAAATTGTATTTTGGAGAAAACGACGCGCTGGTGGCAGAAGTGATAGACAACACCACTTCCCGGGGCAGAACTTTGCGTTTTTTGTGCGATGGCACCTATGAAAATTTTAAGGCAACCCTGTACCGGTTGGGGGAAATGCCTGTTCCCAAATGGATACGCAAGCATTCAGATCCGCTGGACCAGGAACGCTACCAGTCTGTTTTCGCCAAGGTAGAAGGGGCTGTAGCTGCTCCGGACGGAGCCCTGCATTTTAGCAAAGAGTTGCTCAAGCGTATGACCATCAAAGGGGTCATCACCGCAGAAATCACCCTTCACATGGGTATGGGACATTTCCGGGCTGTAGACGTAGAAGATCTGTCCAAACATAAAATGGACTCTGAACCGGTAGTCATCTCCGAGTCCAGTGCCCGGATTATTAACAACGCCAAATCCATGGGCAACAGGGTTTTTGCAACAGGGATAGATGTGTTGCGGGCCGTAGAAACCCCTGTAACCACCAAAAGGGAGGTCACTGCTTTTGAGGGCTGGACCAATAAATTCATTTTTCCTCCGTACGATTTTTACATTCCCAACGCCTTGATCAGCAATTTCCACCTTCCACAGTCCACCATGCTCATGTTTGTTGCCGCTTTCGGTGGTTACGATACTGTTATTAATGCATACCGCATTGCTATAAAAGAAAAATACCATTTTGGAGCCTACGGCGATGCCATGTTGATTATTTAATCCATTTCCACTATATTTGAGGATGATCTGTGCAGAAGAGGAAATCGGGATTTGTGCCCTGAGTTTGTGTTTGAGGTATGAGGGAGGGCTGGCGCGAAGGCTTTATGATCATTACGGAAGCGCCTGCTCCGTTTTTAACCAGCCGCTTACCGGGCTGGTGCGCCACAAAGGCATGTGCAGAAGTCTTGTGGAAAAGATGATGGATCCAGCCCTGTTCAATCAGGTGACCGGTGTTCTTGAATGGTTGAAATCTGTAAATATCCGGGCCATACCCCTTTATCATGAGGACTATCCCTGCCGGCTGCGGGAATGCCCCGATGCCCCGCTATTGCTTTATGTGGCGGGACAGACCGTGCTCAATCAAGGCCCTGTATTGTCGGTGGTTGGAACACGCAAAGCCACATCGTACGGGAAGTCTCTGTGCAGGGAAATCATTGCCGGCTTCAAGCCTCTGGGGATCAAACCCGTGATTGTAAGCGGACTGGCTTTTGGCATAGATGTAACCGCCCACAGGGCAGCGCTTGAAAATGACCTGGTTACCGTGGCCGTTCTGCCCACAGGTATTGATACCATCTATCCGTCGGCCCACCTGGATATAGCCGCACAAATCCTGGAGCGTGGTGCCGTTCTGAGTGAATTCCCGCCCGATACCCAGGGGAACCGTCACAACTTCCTGCAGCGCAACCGGATCATTGCCGGACTCTCAGACGCTACCCTGGTGGTGGAATCAAAAGCCGACGGAGGGGCCCAGATTACAGCCCACCATGCCCTGGATTATTCAAGGGATGTGCTGGCTCTGCCGGGCAGGCCTTCCGACATTTGCTCCCAGGGATGCAATAACCTCATCAGGATGAACAAGGCGGCCCTGGTTACCTCGGCCCGGGACATAGCCGATGTGCTGCAATGGGATGTCAGGGGAAAAGGGCTGCAGGCTGTACAGCAGGAGCTCTTTGAATCGCTGGACGGGCGGGATAGGCAGATCATCAGCCACATCAGGGAGAACGGAGGCGATATCAATGATATGGGAGAAAGCCTGAACATCCCTTTTCCCGAACTGTCGGCCCGGCTGGTTCAGCTCCAGGTGCGGGGAGTGGTGGATTGCCTGGCAAACAAGGAATACATTTCACGTATATGATAGACACACATGTACATCTTTACGATCAGGCATTCGACCCGGACAGGGATCTGGTGGTGGCAAGGGCTAAACAGGCCGGGGTGCGCCACTGCATCCTTCCGGCGATAGATAAAAGCACCTTCCGGGCACAGAATAAATGCCTGGAGCTGTATCCGGGATTCTGCCACAAAGCATCGGGGCTCCACCCCACTTCTGTTGGCCGGGATTACCGGCAGGAACTTGATTTTGCATACAGCAAGCTGGAAGGGGCGGTTGCCATAGGGGAAGTGGGCCTGGATGCCTACTGGTCCCGTGAATTCATGGATGAACAGATCCTGGCCCTGGAAGAACAGGTGCAATGGGCCCGGGAACTGGACCTCCCCCTGATAATCCACTCCCGCTCTGCTTTTCCCGGGCTGCTGGCCACCCTGAAAAAATGCAGTTTTCCGGGCATGCGCGGTATCCTGCATGCCTGGTCCTCAAGTGCCGAAATTTTCCGGGAAGCAAACCGATACGGTTATTTCCTGATGGGAATCGGGGGCGTGATCACCTACCGAAATGCACGCCTGGCAGAAGTGGTTAAAGATATTGACCTGGCGCGTATCGTACTGGAGACAGATGCCCCCTGGCTGAGCCCCGTACCTTTCCGCGGGCAACGGAACGAAAGCGCTTACCTGGAACATATTGCCAGGGAATTGGCCAAGGCCAGGAATGACAATCCTGATAGAGTGATTGAACATACTACCCAAAATGCATTATCTTTGTTCTTACTTGAAAAAAAATGAATAATTCATCCGTTCTTGTCATTTACACGGGGGGGACCATTGGCATGAAGGCACACCCCCGTACCGGGGAGCTGGTTCCTTTCCGTTTTGAACATGTGCTGGAAGAAGTCCCGGAATTAAGAAAATTCGGATTCAGGATTGACACCCATTCATTTGATCCATTGATAGACTCTTCGGATATATTCCCCGAATTCTGGGTAAAACTGGCCTTGCATATAGAAAAGGAATACAGCAATTACGATGGTTTTGTGGTTTTGCACGGTACCGACACCATGAGCTATTCTGCATCGGCACTGGGTTTCATGCTTGAAAACCTGGAAAAACCGGTTATTTTTACAGGCAGCCAGCTCCCCATAGGATTGCCCCGTACCGATGGCAAGGAGAATTTCATATCAGCCGTAGAGATCGCTGCCGAAAAAGACACTCAGGGACACGCCATAGTCCCGGAAGTGTGCATTTTTTTTCAGGATGAATTGTTTCGCGGGAACAGGACCTTCAAGTATAATGCAGAGGAATTCAGGGCTTTCCGTTCACCTAACCACCCCCCGCTGGCAGAAGCCGGAATTCACATAAAATACAACCACAAATACATCCGGTATCCAGAGGCCTGGGGAAAACAGCTCCGGATCCACACCCGGTTAGGCACAGATATTGCCATTCTCAAGATTTTTCCCGGCATAGAAAAAAGGGTTGTGGAAGCCATCCTGGGCATAGAGGGTTTACGGGCCGTGATCCTGGAGACCTACGGACAGGGAAATGCCCCGTCTGTCAAGTGGTTACTTGATTTGTTATCCGGAGCTGTGAGCAGGGGGATCATCATCCTGAACATAACCCAGTGCCCTGCCGGAAGCGTTTCCATGAATTCGTATGCCTGTGGTGCAAGGCTACAGGAGGCAGGTGTTCTGAACGGCTACGATATGACCACAGAAGCTGCTGTTACAAAGATTATGTTATTAACAGGTCTTTTTTTTGATAATGTGCGTGTTAAATATTTTCTTTCACAATCTTTAAATGGTGAATTTTCTTAAAGGTGCTTGTTATAAAATTTTTTTCAGTAACTTGCGCTGCTTTTTTATAATTACTTAATTAATAAGGAGAGGTGGCCGAGTTGGTCTAAGGCGCGCGCCTGGAAAGTGCGTAAACTCCAAAAGGGTTTCGCGGGTTCGAATCCCGCCTTCTCCGCCAGCAACTATGAAAACGTTTGACTACTATAAATTCTTAACTCTAATTATTCAACAGAAATGAAAAAACTTTTCGTATTTTTGGCAGTTCTTGGATTCATTACCATCTCTGCTCAGTACGCAGCTGCACAAACTGAAACCCCAACGGGTGACATCGAACAGGTTGAGATACCCATTCACCAGCAACTCAAAACAAAATTCATTGAAGGTGGTCCTGGTTTTATGTCAACCATCCTGCTCTGTCTTGTATTTGGTCTTGCACTCGGTATTGAACGTGTTATTTACCTGTCCCTTTCCGAAACCAACACTTCCAGACTACTGGCCAAAGTGGATGAGGCTTTGAAAGAAGGCGGTGTTCCTGCAGCCATGGAAGTGTGTCGTAACACCCGCGGACCTGTAGCCAGTATTTTTTACCAGGGTCTCAGCCGTGCTGACCAGGGCCTGGAAGTCGTGGAAAAATCAATTTCTTCCTACGGTTCTGTACAAATGATGGAACTGGAAAAAGGCTTCTCCTGGATCCAGCTGTTCATTGCCATTGCTCCTATGTTGGGGTTCCTGGGAACAGTTATCGGGATGGTTGGAGCATTCGATGCTATCGAATCTGCCGGAGACATTTCCCCCACCATCGTAGCCGGTGGTATCAAGGTTGCCCTTATTACTACGGTGTTCGGTCTTATCGTGGCTATTATTCTTCAATTATTATACAACTACCTGATTTCAAAACTGGATGGCATTGTAAGTAGTATGGAAGACGCGTCCATATCCATGATCGACATTTTGGTTAAATATGAAAAATAAGACATTGCGATGAAGAAAATTCCAAAAATAGCATTGTGGGTACTCTTTTTGATCAGCATTGTCATCACTGTATTATATGTCATAAACATTAAGAGTGAAAACCTTGATACATGGACCTATACGTATTTGAACTGGGCCTATGTGACTTTAGGACTGACAATACTTTTGATCATTCTGATGCCAATACTTACCTATAAGCAAAGAACGGTAAAATTACGTACGATTTTGCTGGCGATAGTCATCACCGTTGCCCTGGTAGGAGGTTCATACCTTTTGGCTCCGGGGACTCCTGTGACGCTGGCAAACGGAACTGTTTTCGAAGGGTCTGTGGTAAAATTGACCGACACCGGCCTGTACCTGACCTATATTCTTATTGGCTGTGCAGCCATAGCCATTATTGGCGGGTCTGTCTATAATGCCCTGAAGAAAAATTAATAAAAATTAAACATTATGGCAAGACCAGCAGGTGATATTAATGCAGGCTCAATGGCAGATATAGCTTTCCTGCTACTTACTTTCTTTATGATGGTTACGACCATGGATACCGAAACCGGTATCCAGCGCCGTCTTCCTCCCATGCCCGACGAGAATCAAATTGAGCAGGCAGAGCAGATCAACAAACGAAATATTATGGTTGTCCTGATCAACAACAACGACCGTTTGTTTGCGGGAGGACAGGAAATGCCTGTCGAGATGCTTAAGGACAAAGTCAAGGAGTTTCTCACCAATCCCGCAAATCTGCCCGATTTACCAGAAAAGAGAGAAAAGGAAATTGAGGGATTTGGACCTTATATGGTATCGCGTGCGCTGGTATCTCTTCAAAACACCCGGGGAACTTCATACAAAGCCTATATCGAAGTACAAAATGAACTGGTAAAAGCTTTCAACGAAGTCCGGGACGATTTTGCGATGCAGAATTTTGGTAAGAAATACAGCTTTCTGGATGAAGATCAGCAGCGTATTACCAGGGATGCAGTTCCCATGAGCCTTTCCGAAAGGGAACCTAGAGAAGTAACAAAAAGAAGAAGATAGGAGGCATAACTATGGCAATATTTAGAAGTAAAAACAGTAAGAAGAAAGTGCCTGCCCTAAGTACAGCTTCACTTCCTGACGTTGTATTCATGATACTATTCTTTTTCATGATTTCAACCAGTTTCCGTACTTCAGAGCGCGTGGTTACGGTAAAACTACCGGAAGCAACCGAAATTGCAAAACTGGATCGCAAGGACCTGGCCAGTTATATAAACATTGGCCCGCCCGTACCCGCTTACCAGGCACAATACGGGACCGACGCACGCATACAACTGAACGATTCATTCAGTACGATTGAGGATATCCGCGACTTTATTGCAGCTTCACGTGAATCCATGTCAGAGGCTGACCGTCCCTTGATGACAGTTGCTCTTAAAGTGGATGAAGATGTGCGCATGGGGATTGTGACCGATGTAAAGCAGGAACTTCGTCGTTGTTCCGCCTTAAAGATCATGTACTCTACACGCCGCAAGGCAGAAGAGAAAACGGGTTTTTAAAACAGAGGTTACCTTAAAATGAAAGCCGTAGTAGTGACTACGGCTTTTTTGTAACTTTACATCTGATTATTAAACTCTATCTATGAAACGTTTACTTACCATGCTGGCAGTTGCCCTATTGGTGGGCTGTCAACAATCGGCACCACAGGCAAAATATGTGTTTTACTTTATTGGGGACGGTATGGGACTGGCCCAGGTCGCCCTGGCAGAGGCCTGGCTGGCTCATACGGAAGATGAAATAGGATTTGAAAAACTTTCCTTTACAGAGTTTCCCGTGTTTGGAACCGCCACAACCTTCAGTACATACAATTTTATCACCTGTTCTTCGGCTTCAGGTACCGCCCTGGCCACCGGACACAAGACAGTTAACGGGATGTTGGGTGTAACCCCCGATACGCTGGATCTGGAAGCCATCACCTATAAAATAAAAAAGGCCGGATACCGGGTGGGTATTACATCCACAGTAACTTTAGACCACGCGACACCGGGTGCTTTCTACGCCAATGCTGCTTCACGGTCCGATTATTATGATATTGCCGTCCAATTGCCCCGGACAGGATTTGATTTTTTTGGCGGCGGAGGCTTTGTACAGCCTGAAGGGAAAAACAAGGACCAGGTATCGGTATTATCGCTCATAGAGGAAGGGGGATATCAAATTGTATATGGGATAGACAATATTGAAGCATCGGCCGGTGCGGAAAAAATGGTGTTGCTTCAGGAAAAGGAACGGGACTGCATGGGAGCCCTCCCCTATGCCATCGACCGCAAGGAAGATGATATGACTCATGCCGCTCTGATAACCGCAGCCATTGATTTTCTGGAAAATGAAAAAGGCTTTTTCCTGATGAGCGAAAGTGGCCGCATTGACTGGGCTTGTCATTCCAATGACGGAAAAACATCCATTCTGGAAACCCTGGACCTGAATGAGGCGGTAAAGGTTGCCCTGGAATTTGCACAAAAACATCCCGAAGAAACCCTGATTGTGGTAACGGCAGATCATGAAACGGGTGGTCTGGCCCTGGGCCTGGAAAATGGGTATTCTCTCTATTTTGACCAACTCTCAGGGCAGAATGCCTCTAAAGACATGCTGTTGCAGTCCGGAGATAAAGAGATGGCCGGCCAGGTGGCAGAGATGAACAACAGGGCCCGTATCGGCTGGACTACCTTTTCCCATACCGGAATACCGGTCCCTGTATATGCAACCGGAGCTGGAAGTGAATTCTTTGCCGGAAGTATGGACAATACCGATATCCCAAAAAAGATTTGCCGGGCCATGGGGATTGTTTTTTAACCTGGAAAATCATCCATTCGTCGGGCCGACACCTTGCTTTCACCGATTTCCTGTTGACATATCAGAGGGTTGCCATTACATTTGCGGCAGTACAACTTTAAAAATTTATCAGTATGGAAATTCTTGACAAACAGGAACCCGGTTCCCAGGTCAGCCAGGGACGCAGGAAAAATTTTTCCGGAGGGATATTTATAGGTCTTATCCTGATCCTTGCCGGAGCTATCTTAATTTTTACCAATATCGGATGGATATCCTGGGAGGTACGCCGCATCCTCCTCTCCTGGCAAATGCTTCTGATCGTTATCGGACTCATTTCCCTGGTAAGAAAGCAGGTCACACAAGGTGTCATATTGTTGGTAATAGGGACCATCTTCCTGTTGCCACGCATAGGCGCCCTGCATATTTTCCCCGGTATGGAATGGTTTACAAAACTCAATTGGGGCAATTTATGGCCTATATTCCTGGTGGCCGTGGGTATATTGATTTTCACAAAAGCCAAAAAAGGCGATCAGCACAGCAACAGCCACAGGTCCGGGAATCAAGCCTGGCATCACCGCCCTTCACACGAATCCACACGCTTTGACAACGGTTATGTAGATTATTCCATGGTTTTCAGCGGTTCCGACACCGTCTTTCTTGAGCCGGTATTCCGCGGAGGCACTATTGAAAGTGTATTTGGCGGCATTACCCTTGATTTACGAAAAACAGACCTGCAGGAGGGGGTATCCTATTTGAAGATCTCCTCTGTTTTCGGGGGTGTCACCTTATTTGTCCCGCCCTCCTGGAATATTGAAATTCAAAGTGATTCGGTGTTTGGCAACTTCAGGGACAACAGACCTTATACTACGGGGGTGGATAATAAATCCAGACTGATAATAACAGCAGAATGCGTTTTTGGCGGTGGTGAGATCAGGTAAATACAATATAATGGCAACGGGGAGCGTTGTTCTTGTAACAGCGCTCCTGTTTGCCTGGCTTACCGGATCTGTTGTTTCACTTGCCTGGTTCGAAATTCTGGCCGATGCCCTGATAATTGCCGCATGCATGACAGGGTTAGGGCTTTTAGCCTGATTTTCTTTGCCGGAACGGCATAAAAGTCATTCCTGTAAACGAGCTGTTGTATATTCAGGCAGACGGGGATTACATCTGGCTTGTTGCAAAAGACGGCAAATGGGTGAAAGAGGAAACCATGAAACACATGCAGGAAACACTGTCCCCTTCCGGTTTTGTGAGAATCCACAGGTCCTTTATCGTGAATGTCAGCGCAATCAGCCGGATTTAACGTTACGGGCAACAACAGCTGATCATTCTTACAAACGGGGACTCCATCAGGATAAGCGCTTCTGGTTACAGAACACTACGGGATGCTTTGGGATTTTGAAACCTGATTTTGTTTTTTGCTTACCTTTGTAAAAAAAGATGGATTACAAAATCAGGGACATTGAGCTTGCCGGCTTTGGAAACAAAGAGATGCTTCTGGCAGAAAAGGAAATGCCGGGCCTGATGGCTTTGCGCAGACGTTATGCAGATAAGAAACCCCTAAAAGGAGCACGTATTACCGGAAGCCTCCACATGACCATACAGACAGCCGTACTGATAGAAACACTCAGGATGCTTGGTGCTGATATACGCTGGGCTTCCTGCAACATATTTTCTACACAGGACCATGCCGCCGCCGCCATGGCTGCTGCCCGGGTCCCTGTCTTTGCCTGGAAAGGGGAAAGCCTTGAAGATTACTGGTGGTGTACCCTGCAGGCCCTGTCTTTTCCGGACGGGAAAGGCCCTCACATGATCGTGGACGATGGCGGAGACGCCACCTTGCTGGTACACAAGGGGGTCCTTGCAGAAAAAGACCCCTCCTCCCTGGATGCCCTTGCCGGGAACGAAGAAGAAAAAATCATTGCTTCCCTGCTGCGGAAGACCCTGAAGGAACGGCCCGGCATGTGGTCACATATGGTGGGCCAGATGAAGGGTGTCAGTGAGGAGACCACAACCGGAGTTCACCGGCTCTACCAGATGTTTGAGAAAGGAGAATTGCTCTTTCCGGCCATCAATGTGAACGACTCGGTCACCAAATCCAAATTTGACAACCTTTACGGATGCCACGAATCCCTTGCCGACGGCATCAAACGTGCCACCGATGTGATGATTGCCGGAAAGGTGGTGGTAATCTGTGGCTACGGAGATGTGGGAAAAGGATGTGCCAGAAGTATGCGTTCCTACGGTGCCCGGGTAATTGTCACCGAAATTGATCCCATTTGTGCACTCCAGGCTTCCATAGAAGGATTTGAAGTCCGCAGGCTGGAAAATTGCCTGGACCAGGGTCGGATATTTGTCACCGCTACGGGCAACCGTGATATCATACGCCTGGAACACATGGAAAAAATGAGGGACCAGGCAATCGTGTGCAACATTGGTCATTTTGACAACGAAATTCAGGTAAATGCCCTGACAAAATATCCAGGCATCAGAAAGGTCAATATCAAACCCCAGGTGGATCAGTTCATTTTTCCGGATGGTCACTCCATCATTTTACTGGCAGAAGGACGCCTGGTAAACCTGGGCTGCGCTACAGGGCATTCTTCTTTTGTCATGAGCAATTCCTTTACAAACCAGGTCCTGGCACAGATAAACCTATGGACAGAAAAACACGAACTGGGCGTTTACCAGCTGCCCAAGAAACTGGATGAAGAGGTGGCACGTCTGCATCTGGATTACCTGGGCGCTGAACTTACCACGCTGACCAGGAAACAGGCAGAATATATTGGGGTGGCTGTTGATGGCCCCTTCAAACCGGATTATTACAGATATTAATCATTATGATAAAATCACGCACCAAAATTGTTGACCTGCTTAAGATGCAGGCTGGGATCCCTGTAATGGTAAAAGGCTGGGTCCGCACCAAAAGAGGCAATAAAAACATAACTTTCATAGCCCTTAACGATGGTTCCACCATTCATAACGTGCAGATAGTATGTGATATGAATCTGTTCACGGAAGACATGCTTCGCGGGGCAACTACCGGTGCCTGTCTTAGGGTGAGCGGGCAGCTGGTCCCTTCCCCGGGAGCAGAACAGGCGGTTGAAATAAAGGCAGAAGAAATTGAAATTTACGGAACTGCAGATCCCGCTGTGTATCCGCTGCAAAAAAAGGGACACAGCATGGAGTTTCTACGTGAGATTGCCCACTTAAGGCCCCGGACCAATACCTTTGGATGTGTGCTCAGGATCCGTCACGCGATGGCTTACGCCATACATAAATACTTTAACGATAAGGGATTTGTTTACCTTCACACCCCTATCATCACCGCTTCTGACTGTGAAGGCGCCGGGGCCATGTTTCAGGTGACTACCCTGGATTTGAACAACCCGCCTAAAGAAAAAGACGGGAGTGTTGACTACACGCAGGATTTTTTCGGCCGTCAGACAAGCCTTACGGTGAGCGGTCAGCTGGAAGGAGAACTGGGCGCAATGGCCCTGGGAGAAATTTATACTTTCGGACCTACTTTCAGAGCAGAAAACAGCAACACGCCAAGACACCTGGCCGAATTCTGGATGATTGAGCCGGAAATGGCTTTTTATGACATCAATGACAACATGGACCTGGCAGAAGACTTTATCAAATACCTGGTCCGTTACGCCCTGGAGCACTGTGCGTCTGACCTGCAATTCCTGAATAATATGATAGACAAAAGCCTGATTGAGAGGCTTGAAAGTGTTTGTAACATAGATTTTGTGCGCCTTACCTATACCAAAGGGATTGAGATCCTGACCAACAGCGGACACCAATTCGAATATCCTGTTTACTGGGGGGTTGACCTGCAAAGTGAACACGAAAGATACCTGGTGGAAAAGCATTTCAAACGCCCGGTCATCCTGACCGACTATCCCAAAGAGATCAAAGCTTTCTATATGAAAGAAAACCGGGACGGAAAGACAGTGAGGGCCATGGATATTCTTTTCCCCAAGATAGGAGAAATCATTGGGGGTTCACAAAGGGAAGAGAACCTGGATATTCTTGTGCGGAAAATGAAGGAAATGCATGTGTCGGAAGAGAACCTTGACTGGTACCTGGATACGCGCCGTTTTGGAACAGGTCCCCACTCCGGATTTGGACTTGGGTTTGAAAGACTGCTCCTCTTTATCACCGGTATGACAAATATCCGGGATGTGATTCCTTTCCCCCGGACACCTAAATCTGCAGATTTTTAATCATGTTGGTAATTGGCATAGCCGGAGGAACCGGTTCCGGAAAAACAACAGTGGTAAACAAAATCCTGGAACGTCTTGACGGAAGGCAAATAACTGTAATTCCACAAGACTCCTATTATAAAGACAATTCACACCTGCCACTGGAAAAAAGACAGGAATTGAACTTTGACCATCCGCAGTCTATTGACTGGGAACTGATGGTGGATCATCTTCTGAAGCTCAAATCAGGATATGCTATAGAACAACCCATATACTCCTACATAACCTGCACGCGTTCTGCAGAAACCATTCATACAAAACCCACACAGATCATCATCGTGGAAGGGATCCTGATTTTCACAGACCCGCCACTGAGAAACTGTCTGGATATGAAGATATTTGTAGACGCCGATGCCGACGACAGGTTGTCCCGGGTCATTTCAAGAGATATCATAGAAAGGGGCCGTTCTGTAAACAAGGTCCTGGAACGGTACGATAAAACCGTTAAGCCCATGCACCTGCAATTCATAGAACCCACCAAGCGGTATGCCGATATTATCATTCCCCAGGGAGGGCACAACACAGTAGCCATCAATATGCTCATATCCACCATTGAGCAAACCCTCCTCCCAAGTTAAGTTTTCCCGGTCATGAAACAGGAATCCAGAATCGGACTTTATCTAACCATTATTGTGCACCTGGTTGCCTTAATTGTTGTATTATCGCTTCAGGTGTCTTCCATGATTCAAAAAGAGTCCTCCTTTATCCTTGATTTCACACCGCAGGAAGAACTGGAGCTGGAACAACAGAGGGAAGAGATAAGGGCCCGGGTCAGTGAAGGGCTGGATGATCTGATTGCGGGTATACAGAGGGAATCAAGAAACGTGGCGGTTGATGCTTCCCTGAGAAACCGCCCCCTGAAGGATGACCGTCACCCGGATCCTTCCCAGGTTTACAAAGAAGCTGAAGCGTTGCAGGAGCGTCTGGATGCATCCCGTAAAGAAATTGAGGAACAGGGCGGTGTGGAAGAGATGGCCATTTCGGACAAAAGGGAAGACAAGCAGGACCCTGTCCCGTATACCGGTCCGGCCGTGCTGGAATACACGCTTGAAGGACGCAAGGCCATGAGCCTTTCCATTCCTGTTTATAAATGCCTGGGCGGGGGCGATGTTACCGTATCTATCCAGGTGGACAGGAAAGGCTATGTTCAGAAGGCAGACATTGTACCGTATTTCTCTTCTCAGGACCATTGCCTTCAGGAATATGCCCTGAGGGCAGCGCGTCAAAGCCGGTTTACCGCATCGGTAGATGCTCCTGCCCTGCAAACAGGGGAAATTGTTTACCGGTTTATTCCTCAATAATGATTTTATCTTTATTTTTGAATTGTGAACGAAAAGGAATACCGTGAAATAAAAGAATTGCTTGCCCGGCTTGCCGCCAGGATAGACGCCATGTATACTCCTGTGACTGTTCCTGATGTCCCCGTTGATTTTGAACTGGAAACCCCTCCCCCTGCTACTGCCGGTACTGTTAAGGATCGCTATTCCGAACCGGGACGGCGTCCCACGCTGGCCGATTCTCTGGCAAAAACAAAAAATAAGGGTTCCCTCAAAGAAGTCATTCCCCTTAACGACAGATTCCTCTACCTGAAAGCCCTTTTCTCTGAAGACAGCAACCTGTACGAAAAGACAATTGCCGACCTGCAGTCCCTCAAGAACCTGCAACAGGCAGAAACTTATCTCGCACAACATTTTCCCGCCTGGGAATTATCTACTCCCGCAGTTCAGAAATTTCTCAGCCAGTTGCAAGATGTGTTCTAAACTGATCATAGTGCCCACCCCCATAGGGAACCTGGAAGATATCACACTGCGTGCCCTGAAAGTACTTCAGGAAGCAGATCTGATCCTGGCCGAAGACACGCGCACCAGCAGTGTCCTTTTAAAAAAACACGGGATCACCACACATATGGAATCATACCATATGTACAACGAACACAGGCAGGTGGCACCGGTGCTGGAAAAGATCCGTCAGGGAAAGCTTGTTGCCCTGATAAGCGATGCAGGGACACCAGGCATCTCGGACCCCGGTTTCCTCCTGGTCAGGGAATGTCTGGAAGAAGGGATTCCTGTTGAATGCCTGCCCGGAGCAACCGCACTGATACCAGCCCTGATCAACAGCGGTTTTCCTGCAGACCGTTTTTGTTTTGAAGGGTTTCTACCGGTTAAGAAAGGACGGCGAAGCCGCCTGGAATTCCTGGCTGCCGAAACCCGCACCATGATCTTGTATGAATCTCCTTACAGACTGCTCAAAACCCTTGAGCAACTGGGCCAGTTCCTGGGACCGGACCGCCTGGCTTGTGTATGCAGGGAATTAACAAAAATACACCAGGAAACAAAGCGAGGCACATTGTCGGAGCTATGTCAATGGTACGGTCAGAATACCCCAAAGGGGGAAATTGTCATTGTGTTGAAAGGTAGAGGGAAGGATCATGAAAAGGGGCAATAAGCATCACTACATCATTCATGCAACCGGAATTGCGGGAATTGTTATTTTACTTTTGATCAGGATATTCTGGGTACAGCTGGTTCCCGGCCGCAAGATCAGGAAGGATGACCTGTTTTCAGAAGAAATATCAAACAGGTACACAGAATTCACGGCAACAACACCCAAAAAGAGCACAGTGACAGACAGGCCCCGGGCAGTTTGGACGAAGGAATCTGCCACTTCCGGGCAGGAAAATCCTGTGCCTGACAGGGAAGAAAGTCCGGAAGCTGCCGTGCCGGGGAAAAGCCAGACTCCCGGGGACATGGTCCCTTCCGGCACCAAAAAGAAACCACGCACAGAGGATTACCTGCCGGTGATGCCCGGCAAAATTGAGCTCAATACCGCAGACAGTGCAGAATTGGTTAAATTATACGGGATAGGTCCTTATTATGCGGTCAGCATTATAAAATACAGGGAAAAACTGGGCGGCTTTGCAGTCCCCGAGCAGCTGCTGGAAGTCAAGGGCATGGACAGGGAAAGACTGGAAGGATTCTATGACCGCGTTTTTGCAGACACCTCTTTTATTACCAGGATGGATCTGAGAACCGCCACAGAGGACCAGCTGGCACAGCACCTCTACATCGGCAGGTACCTGGCCCGTTGCATTGTTCGCTACCGGGAAACGGCGGGATTGGATTCCTGTACCCTGGAACATCTGGTCAGGGACAAGGTCCTTGAGAGCGGTCAGGCGCGCAAAATTGGCTGGTATCTGTATTGAGTGGTGTTTTTTCCTATATTTGCCTGATATATTTTTTTAAACCCCGATTTGTTTTATGAATATACTGGAAACCAAAAATGTGGTGAAAAGTTTCGACGGGAACCTGGCACTGGATGATGTAAGCATTGTCGTACCCAAAGGAATGGTCTTTGGATTGCTGGGACCTAACGGAGCCGGAAAGACCACCCTGTTGAGGATTGTCAATCAGATCACAGCACCTGATTCAGGCAGCGTCATTTTTGACGGTCATCTCCTGGCCGCAGAAGATGTCTTTAGCATAGGATACCTTCCTGAAGAGAGGGGATTGTATAAAAAGATGAAAATTGGCGATCAGGCCCTGTACCTGGCCAGGCTCAAGGGCATGACACATGCACAGGCGCTTGCCAGCCTGAAATCCTGGTTTATACGCTTTGGGATACAGGCCTGGTGGAATAAAAAGATCACCGAACTGTCCAAGGGGATGGCTCAGAAAGTACAGTTTGTCACAACCGTGATGCACAATCCCAAATTACTCATTCTGGATGAACCATTCAGCGGTTTTGACCCCATCAACGTGGAGCTTATCCGGAAAGAAATCCTCTGGCTTAAGGAAAACGGTACCTCGGTCATTCTGTCAACCCACAATATGGAATCGGTAGAAGAAATGTGTGATCAGATTGCCCTGATAAACAATGCACGACTGGTTGTTACCGGAAATCTTCACGAAATCCGCCGCATTCACGGAGACAACCATATTGAAATTCTCTACCGGGCTTCTGAGCCTTTGGAACCATCCTCCCTGGGCGCCCTGCCTTTCAGCGTTGTATCACAGGGCAAAAAAGACGGAGCATACCAGATGGTTGTGGATCCGTCAGTGAAAAATGACACCAATGCGGTGCTGCAGGCACTCATGCCGCATGTTAGTATTGTGGGCATGAGTGAGATCATTCCCCGCATGCATGACATTTTTATCAAACTGGTAACGAATAAGGAGGAAAGATCATGAATATAAAAAAGGTAAACCTTATTATTGGCAGGGAGTTTTCCATTCGCGTAAGAAAGAAATCTTTCATCATTGCCACTTTTCTTACCCCTCTGATGATGGCTGCGCTCATCACCGTTCCCATGCTCATGACAGGGGTCAGGGACGATCGGGAGAAAATCATTCATGTGATAGATCCTTCAGGTATCGGAGAAGCCGTGCTAGAAAACCAGGAGTATATCACTTTCAGTTTCCTGCGGGAGGGTAACCTGGAAGAATACAGGACCAGCTTCGATACAAAAAATATCCATGCCGTCTGTGTCATCGAGGATGCCGGAGACAACCAGGTGGATATCAAACTCTACAGCACCAGCCAGATCGATACCGAGGTCCAGAGGTATATCTCGCGCCAGGTAAGCCAGGAAGTGGAAAGGCGCAAGCTCGATTCATACGACATACCGCAACTGCAGCAGATCATGCAGGATGTCAGGACCAATATCCCGGCAAAAGCCTTTACCTGGACAGAAACAGGGGACGAAAAGGAAACCATAACCGAAGTGTATATGGCCATCGCCTACCTGAGCAGCTTCATTATCTATATGTTTATCTTCATGTACGGATCCATGGTCATCAGGGGCGTTATCGAGGAAAAGACAAACCGTATCGTGGAAGTCATCATATCATCGGTTAAGCCTGTGGAACTCATGCTGGGCAAGATTGTGGGTATTGCCCTGGTTGCCTTGTTGCAGTTCCTGTTGTGGATCCTGCTCACTGTAATTATCCTGTTCATAGTCATGGCCATGGTGGGAACCGGGACCATAACCGAAATGGGCCAGGCAGCTCCCCAGATTCAGGGCGGGCTGGCCGGAACCATTGCCTCTTTTGATACAGGGAACGGGGTGCTTACGGGCATTGCAAGCACCTTGTCACAAATACACGCCGGAAAATTCCTCCTGAGCTTTGTGCTCTATTTCGTGGGGGGGTATCTGATGTACGCCTCTATGTTCGCAGCCATAGGCTCTGTTTCCGATTCCGAAACCGACACACAGCAATTCCAGCTGCCTATTACCATACCCCTGATCCTGGGTTTGTTCATCATGATGCATACCTTTCAGCATCCGGACAGTTCCCTGTCTGTATGGGCATCTATGATCCCTTTCACTTCGCCTATGGTCATGATGGCACGACTTCCCTTCGGAGGGGTTCCTCTATGGCAGCTGCTGCTATCGGTTCTGCTGCTTTTTGCTACTTTCCTGGTAGTGGTTAATTTTTCGGCAAAAATCTACAAAGTGGGGATACTCATGTACGGGAAAAAAGTAACCTGGAAAGAATTATGGAAATGGATGCGCTACAAAAACGGCTGATAAGAATTGTCTTCTTTTCTGTCCTGTTCCTGATTACCGGGATGACCGCATCCCCGGCCCAGACAATCAGGGCAACCCGGGTGCTTATGGATACCTCGGCTTATCAGCCGAAGGCTTCCCCGGTTGTAAGGAGCATTATCAATGCATATTCCCCTGAACTCAACCGCAAGATGGACCAGGTGGTTGGTTACACTACGGTGGAAATGGACTCCTACCCTCCCGAAAGCCCTCTTTCCAATATGGCGGCCGATGCGTTGCTGGCCATCGCAAGAAGGCATTATGGCCTGGACAGGGTGGATTTTGCAATGACAAATTTCGGAGGCATACGCACTTCGTTTCCAAAGGGATACCTGACTCTTTACTATGTTTATGCTGCCTTCCCGTTCGAAAATTCTCTTGTACTGGTGGCCTTGAAAGGCAATCAGGTAAGGGCTTTGTTCGAACTTTTCGCCCGCAGCCGTACAGAGGCCCTGGCTGGTGTCCGGCTCAGGATCGACAACCGTAAAATCACCGGATTGCTCATAAATGGCCAGCCACTTGATGATGAGCGAATCTACTATCTGGCCACCATTGATTTTCTGCTAACGGGCGGAGACAGGATGACCGCGCTGCGGGATAATCTGGGTGTTGACTATTCAGGGATAACACTTAGAGATGTTATACTGCAGTATATCAATGTGTTTACAAAAAACGGAGAACCCATACCCGCCAAAAAGGATGGACGTGTGGTGATCAACAATTCGGTTGAATAATGAAAAAGCACAGTATATATATCCTTTCTGTTTTCTTGCTTTCAACCATTTCCCTGTCTCTATACGGCCAGGATCTGGTAATCGTGCATACCAATGATTTTCACAGCCAGATAGAGCCTTTTAAATCGGGGCGTAATGCCGGCACAGGCGGTCTGCTAAGTTTATCGGGCTACCTGGAAGATATGAGAAAAGAGTACCCCAACCTGCTTTATCTGGATGCGGGAGACTACAACCAGGGGACACCCTATTTCAACCTGTTTGGCGGGAAGGTGGAAGTGGAAGGGATGAATGCATTAGGATTATTTGCCACCACACTGGGAAATCATGAGTTTGACAACGGGCTGGAAGACCTGGTTGCACGTCTTAAAATGGCAGATTACCATATTCTTTGTGCCAATTATGATATTTTATACAGGCCGCTCAGAAAATTGGTCAAACCTTACGTCATAGCCCGGGTCAACGGGATGAAAATCGGCATCATAGGACTGACCATGAACCTGAATGGTCTTGTCTCAAGCCAGGTGTTGCGACACATGAAATACCGGGACGTTGTCCAGGCAGCCAACAACCTGGCATCGCGGCTTACAAGAAAAGGGTGTGACCTGGTTATCTGCCTGACACACCAGGGCGTTGATGCAGATATTAAACTGGCTGCCCGATCCCGGAACATACACCTGATCATAGGGGGACATTCGCATACTTTTCTTGAAGAACCCGTAATACAATCGGATCTGGACGGACATGAGGTGGTCATAGTACAGACAGGAGCTTACGGAGTATATGCCGGACGTGTTGATATAACTTTTTAACAGAGATGCATCATGTTTCTGGAAAATCAAAAGTGGAACGGAAGGATTGAGGTGATCTGCGGTTCCATGTTCTCGGGAAAAACGGAAGAACTCCTGCGCCGGCTCAAAAGGGCCAGGTTTGCCAATCAGCGGGTGGAAATATTCAAACCCCGGGTAGACGTGAGGTATTCAAAGGAAGAAGTTGTTTCCCACGACAGCCATTCCTATCCCTCAACGCCGGTTGACTCGGCAGAAAGCATTCTTTTACTGGCCACCAACGTAGATGTGGTGGCCATTGACGAAGCACAATTCTTTGACCAGAATCTTGTGAGGGTCTGCCAGATACTTGCCCAAAACGGTATCCGGGTAATTGTGGCCGGCCTGGATATGGATTACCTGGGGAACCCATTCGGTCCCATGCCCGATTTGATGGCTGTGGCCGAACATATTGTAAAAGTTCACGCCATATGTGTGCGTTGCGGGGATCCGGCCCAGTATTCCCATCGTTTAAGCGATAGCACACGGCTTGTGGAACTTGGAGAAAAAGACACTTACGAACCCCTCTGCAGACATTGTTATAACCAGATAAAAAAATGAACACTAATTTATTTACACACCTTGCAATAAGCATCCCCAATATCCGATACAACCTGAATTATTTCCGTTCATTTTTAAATCAGAAAACCAAATTGCTTGTTTTGGTCAAAGCATACGGGTACGGTCACGGCATAGGTGAATTTTCCCGTATTCTGGAAGATAATGGCACGGATTACCTGGCCGTTGCATATCCTTCAGAAGGTGTTGCTATACGGCAGGCAGGGGTAAATCTTCCGGTTATTGTTCTTTCAGGCGGTATGGAGCATTATGAAACTCTGATCAAAAACCGCCTGGAGCCGAGTCTTCCCTGCATGGATGCTTTTAAGCGTTTTGCAAGTGTAGCCGCTGCCCTGGGGGAAGAGGCATATCCCATACACATTAAGCTTGATACAGGAATGCACCGCCTGGGGTTTGAACAGGACGGGCTCCGGACACTGACGCAAGAATTGCCTTTAGCCCGGTCTGTGAGGATCGCCTCTGTTTTTTCCCATTTTGTGGCTTCGGGAGATCCGCAGCACGATGATTTTACAAGGACACAGATGGCCCGCTTTGAAGCCCTTTCCTCTTTTTTAATGAATCATCTGGATTACAAACCCATACGCCACCTGCTCAATTCTCCCGGAATAGAGCGGTTCTCAAAAGAAGCCCAATATGATATGGTCAGGCTGGGAATCGGGATTTATGGAATGTCCTATGTGGATAAAAGTCTGTTACGGCCTACAGCCTATTTAAAAACGCCTGTTTTACAGGTAAAAACCATTGCCGAAGGAGAAACCGTCGGGTATGCCAGAGCCGGAAAAATAACCAGGCCGGACACACGTATAGCTACTCTTGCCATTGGTTATGCAGACGGGGTTAACCGGCATCTGAGCGGCGGTAAAGCCTGCTTCTCTGTAAATGGACACAGGGCCCCAACCATAGGAAATATCTGCATGGACATGTGCATGATAGATGTAACCGGCATAGACGTCAAACCCGGTGATATGGTAACCGTTTTTGGCGATGATCCCACCATTTTTGAACTGGCAGAAATTCTGGGCACTATACCCTATGAAATCCTTACTTCCGTTGCACATCGGGTCCCCCGCATCTATGTGGAATGATCAGGCCATCATTTTGCAGACCATTTCCATAAGCAGTTCCCCGTCCGAGGCCTCACCCCGGTCAGAAGACTTGTAGATGCTGTCGTAGACGCATAGCAATTCCATGGCCCTGACTGTCCTGCTGAATGAAAAAAACCGGGATGCCCGGAGTGTTTCTTTAAAAAAATAATAATTGCCGCCCATGAGCTTGCCAACCGCATCTTCTGTAAGGGAGGGATTCTCCATGCGAAGGGCATGGTATTTAAGTATTCTTGATAAATGGGTATACAAAAGGCTGATGATCATGACCAGGGGGTACTTCTTTTCATTTTCCGAGAAGTACTGCACGATGGGTTGAACGCCGGCGAAATTACCGTCTGTAAGGTGCCTGAACATGGTAAAAGGACTGAAATCACGGTTGATGCCGACCGAATTTTCAACCATTTCTGTTGTGATGGTCAGTGTACCTTCAGGTATAAGTATGAATAATTTGTCCAGCTCCATGACCACACGCTGCAGGTCTGTTCCCAGGAAATCCGCCAGTAAACCGGCTGCCTGCGGATCAATCCTGGTGTTCTTTTCCTTCAGGTAAGAGGTTATCCATTCCTGCATCTGGTAATCCCTCAGGGGAACCGACTCCAGGACTTCACAATATTTGAGCGCCGTTTTCCAGAGCTCGGTTCTTTTATCCAGCGATTTGCCCATAAGGCAAAGAACAAGGACACAGGAGGGATTCATGGCTTTGAAGTAGGATGCAAGATGCTCTATTCCTTTGAGCTGCTGCGCTTCCTTGACTATGATCACCTGCCTTGATGCCATGAGTGGATACCTTCTTGCATGGTCGGCAATCTGCATAACGGTGGCATCCTGTCCGTAGATGACCATCTGGTTGAAGGCCTTTTCATCTTCTGTAAGGGCATGGGCGGCAATATATGAGGTAATCTGATCCACATAATAGGGTTCCTCCCCCATGAGCAGGTAGCAGGGTTTGTATACGCCCTTTTCCAGGTCTTTCATGATCCGCTTGTAGGCAGACAGTGTTTCTGCAGGTGTAGTTTTAGCCATAAGACAAATTTACATAAATTTGCACTATGAACAGTCCGTCTGTCATTTATTGCTCAGTAAGAAAAAAATGGGTGGAACGCACGCCCGAGGAGGAAGTCCGTCAGCATATCATCAAACACCTTCATGTGGTATGCAGAGCTCCCCTGCACCTGATGACGTGTGAATACCCGGTTCAAAACCTTGATCACCGGGCTGATCTGGTTATCCATGACCGGGAAGGGAAACCTCTGGTGCTGGCAGAGTTCAAAGCACCCTCTGTCAGGGTGGACGATAAAACCATAGCCCAATTGCGAAGGTATAACACAGAGATTATGGCTCCATACCTTCTTGTTAGCAACGGCTCACAAACATTTTTCTGGAAACTGAATAAAGAGAACGGCATGTATGAATCCATGAAAGAAATACCTGCATATGGGGAACTGACCTAATCTACCGTTGAAATGAAAGCTCCCCTAAAATCTAAAATATTCAAAATCGTATCCCTGCAGGCTCAGGCCAGAAATGTGCGCGCCTATGTGATTGGGGGGTATGTTCGCGATTTCTTCCTGAAACGCCACACTACCGATATTGATATTGTTGTAGAAGGAAATGGTCTGGAGATTGCCTCTGATGTGGCCTCTGTTCTGAAGGTTAAAGCCACGTTGTTCAAAAATTTTGGTACAGCGATGTTACGCTACCGCGGGATGGAAATTGAATTTGTCGGGGCAAGAAAAGAGTCCTACAGATCCGATTCAAGAAAACCGATTGTCGAGAACGGGACCGTGGAAGATGACCAGAAAAGGCGTGACTTCACGATAAACGCCATGGCGTTCAGCCTGCAGCAAGAAGATTACGGCACCCTGACAGATCCTTTCAATGGACTAAACGATTTGATGAATAAAGTCATAAGAACCCCTTTGGACCCTGACACTACATTCAGCGATGATCCCCTGAGGATGATTCGTGCAATCCGGTTTGCTGCACAACTGGAATTCACTATAGATCAAAATGCTTTCGATTCAATTACAAGGAATGCAGCCAGGATTCAGATCGTATCCCAGGAAAGAATAACGGCCGAATTGCAAAAGATCATGGCCACGCGCAAGCCTTCGGTGGGATTTTTTCTGCTGGAAAAAAGCGGCCTTCTGTCCATGATCCTGCCCCAGGTATCCCAGCTGCGCGGAGTGGAAACAATGGAAGGGAAAGGGCACAAGGAAAATTTCAGCCATACCATGGAAGTCCTGGATAACGTGGCTATGGCCAGCGACAATATATGGCTTCGGTGGGCCGCTTTGTTGCACGATATCGGGAAACCGGCTACTAAGCAATTTGACAGGGAAGCGGGCTGGACTTTTCATGGACATGATTTTATTGGCAGTAAAATGATCCCCGGAATTTTCCGGCAGCTCAGATTACCCATGGGAGAAGAAATGAAATATGTCCGCAAGATGGTACAACTGCACTTAAGGCCTATCGCTCTTGTTAAAAATGTGAGTGATTCCGGGGTACGAAGGCTCCTGTTCGATGCCGGGCAGGATATTGATGATCTGATGTTGCTGTGCCGTGCCGACATCACATCAAAAAACAGGAAGACTGTAAGACAGCACCTCGGTAATTTTGAACTGGTAAGTAAAAAACTGATCCAGGTTGAAGAGAAAGATGCCATCAGGAACTTTCAGCCCCCTATATCGGGAGAGGTGATCATGCAGACTTACAACCTGCCACCCTGCCGCGAAGTGGGATTAATAAAAGATTATATCAAGGATGCTATCCTGGATGGAAAAATTGGCAATAATTATGCAGAAGCCTTTGAGTTGATGAAACAAAGGGCGGCTGAACTGGGAATCAGTGAAGCAGGTGCATGAGTTCTTCCCTGGTTCGCATGTCCTTCAGGAATGTGCCGGTAAAGGCAGAAGTGACCATTTTTGAATGTTGTTTCTGAACCCCCCGTATCTGCATGCACATGTGCTCTGCTTCGATCACAACCGCAACGCCCATGGGGTTCAGCGTTTCCTGGATGCAGTCGCGGATCTGAACCGTTAAGCGTTCCTGTACCTGGAATCTGCGGGCAAATGTTTCCACTACCCTGGTGATTTTACTGATCCCTGTTATAAAACCATTGGGAATATAGGCCACATGAGCTTTCCCGTAAAAGGGCAGCATGTGGTGCTCACAAAGGGAATACATTTCTATGTCCTTTATTAGAACCATTTGCTGGTATTCTTCACGAAATTTGGCGGAATTCAGGATGGCAGCCGGATCTTCATGGTATCCTTTAGTCAGAAACTGCATGGCCTGTGCGACCCTGAGGGGGGTTCTGACCAGGCCCTCTCTTTGATTATCCTCTCCCAGGAGTTTGAGCACCTCTTTGTAATGTTCCTGCAGCTTTCTTGTCGTTTCGGGGGTATAAGAATCGTTGTTGGTATAAGACATGGGTAATCAGATATGGATTAGATGACAAAAGTACAAAAAAAAACATCCTGTAACTTACCTTAAACTTTCAGGACAAGCAGTAGTCAAATGGAAAATCAAAGTGTAGACTAATCATATTTTTTGTACATTCGCGTTCATGGAAAAAGAACTACTCATTAAGATCAGGGGAATCAAGAAATTTTACCAGGTGGGGACGCAGCAGGTGCGGGCACTCAACGGTGTTGATTTGGATATCAAGAAGAACGAATATGTGGCTATCATGGGCCCGTCAGGATCGGGCAAATCTACTTTAATGAATTTGCTGGGATGCCTGGACACGCCAACAGAAGGAACATATATCCTGAACGGTACAGATGTAAGCCAGATGCGGGACGACCAGCTGGCGGTAGTAAGAAACAAGGAAATTGGATTCGTTTTCCAGTCATTCAACCTTTTACCCAGATACAATGCTCTGAATAACGTGGCATTGCCACTGATATATGCAGGATTACCACGGGCAGAAAGGGAGCGCGAAGCAAAAAAAGCCCTGATCAACGTTGACCTTGAGGACAGGATGGATCACAAACCCAATGAGCTGTCTGGCGGACAAAAGCAAAGGGTGGCCCTTGCCCGTGCCATGGTTAACAATCCATCCATAATACTGGCCGATGAACCCACAGGAAACCTTGACACAAAAACATCGCTCGATATCATGCAACTTTTTGAACAGGTTTATGCAAAGGGAAACACCATCATAATCGTGACCCACGAGGAGGACATTGCCCGCTATGCAAGACGTGTTGTCCGCCTAAGGGACGGGCTTATAGAAAGTAACCAGCAAAACGGCAATCCGGTGTTGAACAATTAATGAACAAGATCTACACCCGTACAGGGGACAGCGGTTCTACCTCCCTTCAGGACGGGAGCAGAATATCAAAGGCTCATCCACGTGTTGCAGCCTATGGGAAAGTAGATGAGCTCATATCCTGGTTAGGACTCATCAGGTCGCATCCCGGATTCTCCCCTGATCAGAAATTGCATGAAATCAATTCTTTTCTGCGCAGCATCCAGGTGGATCTGATGCATCTGGCAAGAAAGCTGGCATGGAACGATCCATCTTGTAATCCTGATTACGATTTTCAAGCCGCGACCCTGGCACTTGAAGAATCAATCGACAGCCTGCAGGCACGGCTTCCTGCACTTCATACTTTTATACTCCCGTACAAACCAGAGATTTCCTCACAGATTCATATTGCCCGTACCATCTGTCGGGAGACAGAACGTAACATGGTCGTCCTTGGCACGGATATTGCCGGCGCTGATATGCTCACATACATAAACCGTCTTTCAGACTATCTTTTTGTTCTGGCACGGTTCATGACCATAACCAATAAATGTGAAGAAGATAATTTTATATAACTTTGTTCACTTTTTTTTAACACATTTCATCAATGTACTGGACACTTGAATTGGCATCTAAACTAGAAGACGCTCCCTGGCCGGCTACCAAGGAGGAACTTATTGATTATGCCACACGCTCGGGCGCTCCGCTGGAAGTTATTGAAAACCTGTCAGACCTTGAAGATGATGGAGAAATATACGACAGCATAGAAGACATATGGCCTGATTATCCCAGCAAAGAAGATTTTTTTTTCAATGAAGACGAATATTAAGATCCCTGAATGAATATAATTATTGCTGGTGCGGGAGAAGTTGGTTTTCACCTGGCAAAGATGTTGTCCGATGAAAACCACCAAATCACAATTATAGATCAAAATGAAGCCCGTCTGCATCAGATAGCAGAGACTTCAGATGTTATTCCTGTGCCTGGAATAGCCACCTCCATATCGACTCTTGAAAAAGCAGGAGTAAGTCGCTGCGATTTATTCATAGCGGTTAGCCCTGCCGAAGAACAGGATGTGAATGTTGTGTCTGCACTGCTTGCCAAACAACTGGGAGCAAAACGCGTTACGGCCCGCATCAACAATAAAGAGTATCTTAAAAACGAGAATAGGGTCATATTCACTGAATTGGGTATTGATCTTCTGTTTTACCCGGAAAGAATTGCAGCTCATGAGATCATTGATCTTTTGAAGCAATCCGGTACATCTGAGTTTATGGATTTTTCCGGGGGAAGGCTTCAGCTCATCGTGCTTAAACTTCTTGACAGCTCCCTGATTGTTAACAAGAGCCTGAAACAGGTAGCCCAAGAGAATGAAGGTGATTTACCCTACCGTGCAGTAGCTATTGCCCGCGAAGGCAACACCATTATTCCCCGCAAAGACACAGTTTTTCAGTTACATGACCTGGTTTTTGTAATAACCAAAAGAGAAGCGGCTCACGCTGCCATGATTTTCAGTGGAAAAGAAAACATGATTGTTAATAATCTGATGATCATGGGAGGCGGCAGGGTGGGAGAAATGGTGGCGCACAATATGGAATCCAGAATTGAAAAAGTTAAGGTGGTTGAAATTGACAGCAACCGCTGCCGGGAATTGGTCGTTTCCCTGCCCCGTTCCCTGATCATTAATGGTGATGCCCGTAACACAGACCTGCTGCTGGAAGAGGACCTCTCCCAAATGGATGCCTTTGTGGCGGTAACCCCCAGTGCTGAAGCCAACATTCTTTCCTGTATGGCTGCCAAAAGGGCTGGCGTGAAAAAAACCATAGCACAGGTGGAAAATCTTGATTACATCAAGCTGGCCGAAAGCGTGGGGGTAGACGCCACAATCAATAAAAAACTCATCACGGCAAGCAGGATATTCCGCTTTACCATGACAGGCGATGTCCCCTCTATGAAATGTCTGAATGGATCCGACGCAGAGGTCATGGAGTTCATTGCCAAACCAAGAAGCCTGGTCACCCAGAAAAAAGTCCGCGATCTGGGATTTCCCCGTGACGCCATCATAGGCGGTGTTACCAGGGGAAACACCAGCCAGATTGTCAAGGGTGATACCGAGATAAAACCTTATGACAGGGTGGTTGTTTTTTCACTTCCTTCTGCACTGCAGACAATTCATAAATTTTTCATTTAAAAATCACATCTTTCGGTTTCTTTTAAAGTATTGTCTTGGTGTGCAGGATACCCTTGACTTGAACACCCTGCAAAAAGAACGAACCGAATTGAAACCGCATGCCATTGACAGGTCCTCCAGGTCAATTTTATTGCGTGTTTCTTTGTCTATCAGGCGCTTGGCCTCATCTATCCTGAAAATATTCACCCATTCGCAAAAATTGGTTCCGTACATCCTGTGAATAGATCTTGATAGATAGGATCTGTTGGTGTTTGTTTCCCGGCATAAATATCCTATCGTTAAAGAGGGATTTTTATAAAATTCATATTTGACCATCATCTTGTTCATTATCAGAATAATATCTTCAGGATTTTCCGGGTATGCCGCATCTTTTCTTGTAAATAAAACAGGATCTGTCAACAGCCATCCCTGGGTATACCGTGTGATTCTTCCTAAAAATTTGTTACTTTTCTTCATGTTTATTTTTCATTATTAATTTTCTGTTGTTCCATCCTGCACCATTCTCCGGGAGTCATTCCAATATTGGTACGAAACGCCAGGTTTAAGGCTGTAAGTGACCTGAAGCCCGATTCGTTGCATAATTCTATAAGGCGGGCACCCGGGTGCCGCCGGAAATAATCCTGGGCATGTTTTACCCTGTAGGCATTAATAAATTGCTTGAAATTCATTCCTGCATATTCGTTCAGGGATCTGGACACGTACGTGATATTTGTCCCGATCCGGGCTGCCAGTTCATCTCTTGTGAGGGTAGGCGATCTGTATGCCTGTTCTTTTTCCAGGTATTTTTTTATTCTTTGATAAATCTCCATACGCAAATGATTTTCATTGGTGTGCTCCTCCTGAAGGTCAATCCAGGCAGTGCTGTCAGGGATCTGGGTTTCTTCAACCCACCTTCCTCCATATGCAAGGGTTGTGTCTTTCATGATGATAGCCATAATGAAAAAAAGATGTACAGGAATAAATACGGCAAAGAAGATACCTGAAGGCCAGGTGATCCCAGCCTGCAAGAGCACGTATGCAGAGAGCGACATAACCGGGAGGAAGCCCATCAGCGCCCTGAAAGCGCCAATCTCTTTTGTCCGCAGTTCATTATGATGTTTTAATGTATTATTCAAAACATAAAACAGCCTGAAACCAAACACAATGCAGGAAAGACACAGGGCATGAAAAAAACCGGATACGAGCAGGCCCAACGTTATGCCTTTCTGTAAAAATCCTGCTATTAAAACGTACAATAGAAAAAATACTGTAAGCAAAATGAGGCTTAATTTGAACAGCATTTTTCTGGCATGAATAGAAGCGATTGATGAAAATGCAATACAGTAAAGTGGAAGACTGGTAAGTGTGATACGCAAATAATAATCTTCTTTATGAAAATTATTCAGAATTTCATACTGCCCATAAATAATGAGAGCCCTCAGACAATAGAAGGCACCCAAAGCCAGCAAGGAATAAATCAGGCTTTTGAAAGGAATGGAAGGTGAAAAATGAAGGACAGATTTTACCCTGACCTTAGCCAACAAAAGAGAAGCGGCCACATAATAAACAACCGTAGCCATAAGATTTGAAAAAAAAATTAACATGGTTACAATAGATTGATAAATAATTAATTAGGTCTTTTCAAATTTACGAATCTATTGCTTAAAGAAAAAGAATTAAGCCGTTTGATTGGAAATAAAAATTGTCCGGAAAAAATGTCCTTTTTATAAGATTTGTAATCAGTGGTTTACAAAATAATTACTGAAATAATTTTTGAAAAATTATACGTTTTACTATTTTCCGGGTCCATAAATACGGCCTTCCCCCTGACAAAGGTTTTTATTACCTTTGTGCCTTTACAAATCACAGGATCAAGATGGAGTATAATTTTTCTGAAATAGAACAGAAGTGGCAATCGTTCTGGTCGTCTCAAAAGACCTTTAAAGTTGAGGCAAATTCTTCACTCCCAAAATATTATGTTTTGGACATGTTCCCCTATCCTTCCGGAGCAGGTCTGCACGTAGGTCACCCTCTTGGCTATATAGCCAGTGACATATATTCGCGCTATAAAAGACACAAGGGATACAACGTTTTGCACCCCATGGGTTACGACGCATTCGGGTTACCTGCAGAACAATATGCCATACAGACAGGTCAGCCTCCCCAGAAAACCACATCACAGAATATCAAACGGTACCGCGAACAACTGGATAAGCTTGGTTTTTCCTATGACTGGGACAGGGAAGTACGTACATCTGATCCATCGTATTATAAATGGACCCAATGGGCATTTCTTAAAATGTTCCATCACTGGTACGACATGGACCTGGATAAAGCACGCCCTATAGACAAACTTGTTGAATGGTTCAACACCCACGGCAACAGTGGTATAAAAGCCGCAAACAATTGTAAAAAGGAGTTTGGCGCCGGGGAATGGAATGCTTTTTCGGAAAAGGAGAAGGAAGACATCCTGATGGGCTACCGCATAGCTTACCTTGGAGAAACTACGGTGAACTGGTGTGCCGGACTGGGTACGGTATTGGCCAATGACGAGGTCAGGGAGGGATTTTCTATACGTGGCGGCTTTCCGGTGGAGCAGAAAAAAATGAAGCAATGGCAATTGCGTGTATCTGCTTATGCAGAAAGGCTGCTCAAAGGGTTGGAGGACTTATCATGGTCCGACTCCCTTAAAGAGATGCAACGCAACTGGATAGGAAAATCGGAAGGTGCTGACATTGAGTTTTTGGTTAAGAACGGCTCAGAGACATATTCCATGACTGTATTCACAACCCGTGCAGACACAATTTTTGGTGTTACCTTCATGGTCCTTGCTCCGGAAAGTGAGTGGGTCAATGTCCTTGCAACACCCGAACAAAAGAAGGAAATTGAAGACTACCTGGCCTATGTTAAAACAAAGACTGAACGGGATCGTATGAGCCAGACACATCATGTAACCGGGGTCTTCAGCGGTTCCTATGCAACAAATCCTTTTACAGGAAAAGAAATACCAGTCTGGATCAGTGAATACGTCATGGCCGGTTACGGCACGGGAGTAATAATGGCGGTACCGGCTCACGATAGCCGGGATTACCTGTTTGCCAGGCACTTCAACCTGCCTGTCATACCCTTGATACAAGGTTGCGATGTGAGTAAAGAAAGCTTTGATGCCAAAGAAGGCATTATGTGCAATTCCGGTTTCCTGAACGGGATGACCGTACAACAGGCCATCCCTGCTGCCATAGCAGAAGTTGAAAGAAGAAAATTGGGCACCCGTACAGTGAATTACCGATTGCGAGACGCCATTTTTTCCCGTCAACGCTACTGGGGAGAACCGTTTCCCATATATTACAGGAATGGTTTGGCTACCCCTCTGGACGAATCGCTATTACCCCTTGAATTACCGCCACTGGATTCTTTTCAGCCTTCCGCCTCGGGCGAGCCACCCCTGGCTAACGCCAGAAACTGGACATATAGGGGATATCCCCTGGAAACAAGCACCATGCCCGGATTTGCCGGCAGTTCTGCTTATTATTTGCGGTATATGGACCCGCATAATTCAGAACAGCTCGTTTCTGCAGACGCCAACCGGTACTGGCAGGATGTTGACCTGTATATCGGAGGCACCGAGCACGCGACCGGCCACCTGATCTATTCCAGGTTCTGGAATAAATTCTTATTTGATCTGGGCCTTGTATGTAAAGAGGAGCCATTCCGCAAACTGGTCAACCAGGGCATGATCCAGGGACGTTCCAATTTCGTGTACCGGATAAAAAACACAAACACGTTTGTCTCGCTCAATCTTAAGGACAACTATCAGACTACTGAGCTGCACGTAGACGTTAACCTGGTCGAGAATGACCGCCTGGATCTGGAAGCCTTCAGAAAGTGGAATCCCGAGTACGAGACCGCCCGGTTCATTTTGGAAAACGGGGAATATATCTGCGGATGGGCCATTGAAAAAATGAGCAAATCCATGTACAACGTGGTCAATCCCGATACCATCTGCCAGCGGTACGGGGCCGATACCCTGCGCATGTACGAAATGTTCCTGGGCCCTCTGGAACAGTCCAAACCCTGGGATACGAACGGGATAGACGGAGTTCACCGGTTTTTGAAAAAATTCTGGAGGTTGTTCTTTGACAAGGAAGGAAAACTGGACATAAACAGTCAGACCCCTGAAGAAAAAGAGCTTAAGATACTTCACAACCTGATCCGCAAAGTGGAAGAAGACATTGAAAATTTTTCCTTCAATACCACCATCAGTGCCTTTATGATAAGCGTGAACCAACTGACCGATCTGGACTGTCATAAACGTATGATCCTCGAGCCGCTCGTGATTTTAATTGCTCCGTACGCTCCGCATATTGCCGAAGAATTATGGTCCCTGCTTGGCAACGAACCCTCTGTGGCCAATGCCTCCTTCCCTGAATTTAAGCCCGAGTATATAAAAGAGCAGACTTTTGAATATCCTGTATCATTCAACGGCAAGCTGCGGTTTAAAAAAATCCTTGACCTTGGCCTGACAATAGAGGAAATTGAACGACTGGTAAGGGAAGATGAAAAGACAAAAAAATATATTGATGGTCAATTAATCCGGAAAATAATCGTGGTTCCTCAAAAAATCATAAATATCGTAATATGATAACAAAAACATCGCTCCGTCGGGCTACTGCCATAAAAGAGTATCTGCTTATTACGATCGGGTTGCTTGTTTATGTGGCATCCTGGACAACTTTTCTCATACCCAACCAACTGGTGGGTGGTGGTGTTACAGGGATTGCAACCCTGATCTACTATACCACCGGGCTGCCCATCAGTGTCTCTTACCTGGCCATAAATGCCGTCTTAATCATTATTGGGCTAAGGACCATCGGCTGGAAATTCGGAATAAAAACCATCTACGGTGTAGTGCTGGCGGGGATTGCTTTTCAGTTTATGCCCCGTATTATCCCTGCAGACCTGATCCGGGCCATGGCCCTTGATAACGGGAAACTCGTTTCCTCACTGCTTGGGGCTGTGATCTCGGGCGTTGGAGTTGGTACCGTCATTGCACAGGGAGGCAGTACCGGGGGCACCGATATCCTTGCTCAAATCATCGGAAAATACAGGAACTTTTCACCGGGCCGAATCATGATGTCCTGTGATCTGGTGATCATTGGTTCATTATTCTTCATATCTGACGAACCCACCATAGGGCTCAAACTTGCCGCGGTGATTTACGGCTACCTGATCATAGGCCTGGCCGGCTATACTGTTGATACCATTTTATCGGGGGCCAAACGCTCTGTTCAGTATTTCATATTTTCATCCCGTCACCAGGAGATTGCAGACCGGATATCAAAAGAACTCCAAAGGGGGGTTACTGTCATCAGCTCACAGGGATGGTATACCAAGTCTGAACAAAAAGTGCTGCTGGTGATTGTTCGAAGGACCGAATCAAATGCAATTGCCAAAATCATTAAGGAAACAGACAGGGATGCCTTTATTTCCATGGCCAGTGTATCCGGTGTTTATGGAACAGGCTTTGAGGTGCTTAAAACATGATCAGCGGGCAGGAGCCAACTCAAAGTAAACAGGGATCGATATCTTCACACGTACTTTCTCCCCTTTCTTTTCACCAGGCTTCCATTTTGGTGATGCTCCAATGACCCGGACTGCTTCCTGGTCCAGTAACGGGTGTACCGGTCGGGTCACTTCAACCTGTGATACTTCTCCGCTTTTTTCGACCACAAAAGCAACCATAACACGGCCACTGATACCCTGGCGTACGGCTTCCGGCGGATACCTGCGATATTTATACAACCACCTGTCTACAAAAGACTGAATATCACCGTTCATAAATTTTGGAGGGACGTCCACTTCAGAATAGGCAAAAACAGCTTCGTCTTTGGCCGATTGCAATGGTACTGTCTCTTTCCGGAACAGGTCTCCCGGGCCGTTGGCTGCTTCCATAATAAACAATGAGATATACTGGCAAAAAGCCTCCATCCTTCTATAGTCAAGCTTGTCGGGTGTGTCGCGCAATGTCTGGTGGTGTGGATGCAGGCCGGTTGTGAAAAGACAGACCGGGATTCCCTTTTCTGAAAAAGCCTGGTGATCTGACAGGAAATAATCGGTTCCGTAAACCTGGACTTTGGGCACATAAGGATTGTATGTCAGACGGGTAAGAAGATGTTCCATTTCGTGGTGAGGCTGTCCGCAATAAGCTGCGGGAACATTCTCCAGCGATGCGCCTCCCAGGCGGTCCAGGTTTATCATCATTTTCACAGAAGAGGCAGGAAACGCCCTGTTGATAAAATACCATGAGCCCATAGCCCCCTGTTGACCAGCCCCGAATGCCACAAACAAAAGGCTTCTCTTGTACATGAAATGCTGACTCCGTGCAACGGAGGCAAGTTCCAGCAGTGCCGATACACCGGAGGCATTGGCATCGGCTCCGGGATATATGCACAGGGAGTCTTTCCCGTTTACCTGCATGATGTATGCTCCCAGGTTGTCGTAATGGGCACCAATGACTATGTATTCTTCCCTCAGAAGGGGGTCGTAACCTGGAATCACAGCTACCACATTGCACGAATATAATGTATCCGATGTGGCCTGGTCAATAAAGGAAAAATCCTGGTATCCCTGCGGATACAATAATTCAAGGTCTTTTTCAGTAAATTGTCGGGAAATATAAGCAGCCGCATCGGACTCTCCTTTTGAGCCGGCCTGTCTTCCCATAAGCGTTTTGGATGTCAGTTCCTTGACGTGCGTCCTGAGTGCGTTCTCAAAAGAATCCTGAGCCTGCACGGTGACAAGGCCCAGGATCAGTGTTATAAGGGTAGTGAGTATTTTCATTGTTTTTTGTAAAACGGTGGCCTGACCACCACGGCCTTAAGCAGGCGGTCACGGACTTTTATGAACAGCTCCGTTTCCAATCCGGCAAAGGCTGTTTCCACATATGCCATTCCTATGCCAATCTTTAGCACCGGAGATATGTTACCCGATGTTACCCGTCCGATTTCTACGCCATCTGCCGTACATACGGGGTATTCATGACGCGGAACGCCTTTATCTATCATTTTGAATCCCACAAGTTTACGTGTTACACCACGGGCTTTTTGTTCCTGCAGGAAAGTTCTGTCAATGAAGTCTCCTTTTGTTTCTGAAAATTTGGTGATCCAGCCCAGACCGGCTTCCAGAGGCGAGGTGGTGTCATCGATATCATTCCCGTAAAGGCAGAACCCCATTTCCAGCCGCAAAGTATCACGGGCTCCCAGTCCAACAGGCATCAGTCCATACTCTTTCCCGGCTGCGAACAATGCCTTCCAGAGCTTCTCCCCGTCCTGGTTGGCCACATAAATCTCACAGCCTCCCGATCCGGTATAGCCGGTAATGGAAACGATTGCCTGAGGAATTCCGGCAACGGTGCATTTGCGGAATGTATAGTATTCCATGTCCATGATATGGGCATCACAGATCTTTTGTACAATCTTCAGGGCATTAGGGCCTTGAATGGCCAGCTGGCATATTTCTGAAGAAGCGTTGTACAATTCTTTGCCCGGGGTGATCCCAAAACGGGGTGCATGAGCGGAAAGATGTTCCCAGTCTTTTTCTGTATTAGCTGCATTGACTACCAATAAATAAGTTTGATCATCTATCCGGTATACCAGCAAATCGTCCACAATCCCCCCCCTTCCGTTTGGGAAACAGGTGTATTGCACTTTCCCGTCCTGGAGTAAAGACGCGTCGTTTGAAGTTACATATTGAATAAATTTGAGGGCGTTGGGTCCTTTAACCCATATTTCGCCCATGTGGCTGACGTCAAAGACGCCCGCATTGTCGCGCACCTGCATGTGCTCTGCGGTAATTCCCTGGTATTCAATGGGCATTGTAAATCCCGCAAAGGGCACCATTTTAGCACCCAGCTCTTCATGAAACCGGGTAAAAGCTGTTTTTTTCATAGATCAGAAGTGTAGGTTTTGGTTGGTGTCGTATACCCAGACATCGTACGGTGTGATATCATGGGAAAACATTTTGTACATCATATTGTAGGCCTCGTGAAGCGAATTGGACTGGCAGGCCGAAATGACCGAATACCCGTTCCTGAATTGCAGTCGTAAGGGCTGGTATCCCAATCCGGTAAGGGTTTCTATCATCCTTTTAGCGTTGTTGTCCATGATGAAACTTCCCAAAACCACGTGATACCTCTTAAGGGCGGCTCTCCCGGCCTCGATCCTGGCCAGAGAATCCAGCCGGAACTGTTCCCGGAGGGCCTCCTGCTCTTTGGCCACCTTGTCAAGGGAATCCTTGATGATTTGTTCCTGCTTCTGCTTTAAATCAGCAGATGTAGGCATTCCTAACCTGGAACGTATCCAATCGCAGGAATTCAAACTGCCCAGCAGTATGATTCCAAGGAGCAACGGGAATATTTTCTTCATAATAAAATCATTAGATAGTTTTCTTCAGACAAATATACATGAAAAAAACGGGAACAATAAAAAAAGGGGTAACTTGCAACCTGTTATATGACAAACAAGATCAGGACAGCACTTGTCTTCACAATGATTTGCCTGCCCCTGTGGGTGTTTTCAAAAGATGGAACCCGGGTGCGTTTCTGCTTTGCAGGAGACCTGATGCAGCACGGACCACAAATCCGCTCGGCCCGTCAAGCTGACGGTACTTATTTGTATGACACTTGTTTTGCATTTGTCAGGGACCGGTTTTATGAGGCAGATTATTCCGCTATAAATATAGAGACAACTTTCAGCGGGCCACCTTATACCGGGTATCCATCCTTTTCTTCTCCCGGCCAGCTGGCAGTGGCCGTAAAAAGGGCAGGTGTCAATGTCTTTTTAACCGCCAACAACCATATACTGGACAAAGATGTCAGGGGCGCGGCTAAAACTATTGCATTGTACGACTCACTGGGTGTTTATCATATCGGGACCACACGTCCGTGGATCATTCTGGAAAAAAACGGCATCAATACAGCGTTCCTGAACTATACCTATACCAGCAACAACAACACCGGCAGGGATTCCTTTACGCTTAACCTGACAGACACCTCACTGATCAGGGAACATATCCGCCAGGTCAGGGACAAGGGGGCAGATTGCATTATCTGTTGCATGCACTGGGGTGTGGAATACCAATTGTTCCCTTCGCAAGGTCAACGCCAGCTGGCTCACTGGTTGCGCCAGGAAGGCGTGCTTGCCGTAATTGGATCCCATCCGCACGTTCCCCAAAGTATAGATGTGGATACCGACCCTGAAGGGAAAACAAGCTTTATGGCTGCCTACTCACTGGGCAATCTTATTTCAAACCAGCCTGACCCTTTGACCAGGATGGGTATGCTCCTGTGTTTTGATTTAGTGCTCACAAAGAAAGGAACCCGTATAGAGTCTGCCTGGTATGAGTGGATCTGGACCTGGCGCCCTGTCGGGAACGGGGTAAAAACCTATCTGGTACTCCCGGTATCGGATGACCGGCTTTACAGCGGGGTTGTAAAAGATCCGTCCGAACTGAAACTTATTGATCAAACTTTAAAAACACTTCGTAACTTTATGCGGGAAACATCTCCCGGCATAGTTGAACGCAAACGTAATCCGGCCTATGAACGAAAAAATCTTTATTTTGGAATCCATCCCTCCATCCGCCCTATATGGACCCGACAGCCCATTGATCCCCTTGTTAAAACAGAACTTTCCCCAATTAAAGGTTATCGCCAGGGGAGAACAACTCAAGGTTCAGGGACCGCCCGAAATAATTGACCGGTTTGAGGAAAAACTGGAATGCGTTGTGTCTTTGTATGAAAAGAGACAACACCTTACCAGGGAAAGTATCCTTTCCATACTTAATGCCGCCGTTCAGGATACAGACCACCAAAAGACAGATGCGGACAATATCCTTGTATACGGGAACAACGGAGCCCTGATAAAGGCTAAAACAAAGAATCAGGAACTCCTGGTAAAATGTTACCAGGAACATGATCTGGTCTTTGCAGAAGGTCCGGCCGGCACGGGGAAAACATACACAGCCATCGCCCTGGCGGTACGTGCATGGAAAAACAAGGAAGTACGCAGGATCATACTTACACGTCCGGCGGTTGAAGCGGGAGAACAACTGGGTTTTCTGCCCGGAGACATGAAGGAGAAGCTTGATCCCTACCTTCAGCCTTTATACGATGCGCTTAGGGACATGATCCCGGCTAAAAGACTGGAATCGCTTATGGAGGAAGGCATCGTGCAGATAGCCCCTTTGGCTTACATGAGGGGAAGAACCCTGGACCACGCTTGTGTGATTCTGGACGAAGCGCAGAACACGAGCCTTTCACAGCTCAAAATGTTTCTCACCCGGATGGGAAAAGACGCAAAATTTATCATTACCGGAGACACCAGTCAGATAGACCTTGTCCGAAAAAGCGACAGCGGATTGTCCCAATGCATGGATCTTTTGCGGGACATAAAAGGTATTGCTTTTGTACGCTTTGATACGGGTGATATCATACGCCACCCGCTTGTAAGAAAAATTGTGGCTGCTTTTTCCGGCCTACCAGCTTCCGGAAGCACCGCCCCCTCCCCCAAGACCTCCACCAAAGCCTCCAAAGCCGCCGCCTCCAAAGCCACCGCTTCCGAATCCGCCACCAAAACCTCCGGTTCCGGAACCTCCCCGGCTCCTGCCTCCCAGGAGATTGGCTAAAATCATCAATTCCAGCATGCTGGGTCCCTTGCGGTTGCTCCCGCCCAGGTTGGTGGGGCCTTTTCTTTTATTGGCAATATAAATGATCAGGATAAAAAAGAGCAGGATGAAGAATAAAGTCAGAAATGCAACTGCTCCGGCTGACTTGTCAGCCCCTTCCCTGGCCGTATTGTATTCGCCCATAGCCGCTGCCCTGATGGAGCTTACTCCTGCGCTGATTCCATCAAAATAACGGTCTTCCCTGAAAAAAGGAATTATGTCGTTCATTATGATCCGTTTGGATAATGCATCGGTGAGCGCGCCTTCCAGTCCGTAGCCTACAGAAATAGCTACCTGCCCACCCGGCAATCCGGGTGTGTGCTCTACCAGCAACACGACTCCGTTGTTGTTCCGGGCTGTACCTACCCCCCAGGCTGACAATAGCTGTTGAGCGGCCATATTGATATCTTCGCCCTGCAGGTCGGCTACCGTAACAACGCAAATCTGGTTGGATGTAGAGTCGTCAATACCCACCAGTTCTGCCTCCAGCCACTCTTGCTGTCCAGGAGTGAGCAAACCGGCAAAATCATTGACCAGGCGCTGAACCGGCGGGCGTTCCGGTACCTGTGCCTTCAGGGATAAAGACATTCCCAGTACACAGACTGCCATAACAAGGATTCTGCGGTATTTTTTCATGCTCCAAGTGATATGTCGTTAGGCAATTCATTAACATCGCCCGGTTCGCAGGGAAAATATCGGGCCAGCTTTTCTCCTATCTCTTCCACTGCAGCACAGATGCCTTCTACAAAACGACCGGAAACAAAGGATTCTTTCATAATATCTTTAACCGTCTCCCAGAAGTCTTCAGGAACAACTGCGTTAATACCGGTATCGCCAAGAATGGAAAATTTCTTTGATTCACTGGCCAGGTATATCAGTACAGAATTCCTGTCCTTTGTTTTGTACATTTTCAATTGGTTAAAGACAAAAATTGCCCGGTCAAGGGTCGATGAAGGACAATACGTTTCCACATGAACCCTGATTTCCCCCGAAGTCTTGAGCTCGGCACGGGTAATGGCCTCAACTATGCTTTTTTTATCCCTGGAAGAGAAGAATTTTGCCATAGAGTCTCGTTCTTATTGGGAATTATTATCGGCTTTGCGAACACATCTGACAGACGCATAGACTGACGACTTGTCGGTTGTGGCACAGGAAAACCTGTCTACTGCATACTGTATCAAGCGGTAGTAACCCTGATTGCCATCTGCACAAGAGGCCCACCAGAATGAAGTCTGTCCAATTCCGGAAAAAGTGCCCCCCGAAAGGAGTGCATAACCGGCGGGCAAAGCATTCCAGCCTGATATATTAGTCTTTTCGTTGTCGGGATGATACTTCCAGAGTTTGTTCCCGTTGATTTTTGCATCCACAGAAAAAACCTCTCCCAGGCCGTTCCAGGGATCCAGAAAACCCACCGGTTTGCCACTGACTGCCGATGCCAGACCGGCCCAATCCTCGGCAGTGGGTATGGTCCATCCTTCAGGACAGACCCCCCGGGGCCCGGCGCCATGGCCACTGGCCGGCTGCGGAGGGGAAGGAGGGGCATTTTCCCCCGACATGGCCTGGTTCCAGGTATACAAACCTCCCAGCATGTGCCCCAGTGCAGGGGTATCGGAATAGGTAAGTCCCGCACCGTTCCAGTTCAGATTCTGAATGAACCAGTCCAGGTTACCGTACCTTTTGTAATAATACACTTTGTTATCCCTGGGATCGGTTATTGAATCACCGGATGGGATGAATCCTTCCACCATAACAGAAAAAATCCTGTTTATGATGGTTGTGGAACGGTTTGTGACGCTTTTTGTGTATCCTTCTGCCGAGGCTGTGAGTGTAAGTGTGTATGTTCCCAGGCTGTCGGGCATGGTAAAGAGGACAGATTGGGCAACCACCGAATCGGGCGTGAAATGTTTTCCCTTAAATGTATAAACGACCGAATCTCCCTGTGGCCTTGTAATGCCCGAGGCCTCTACCCGTATTGTATCACCCGGAAACGCATACGAGGGAAGATTAAATGTCAGTGCTCCGGACAAATAAAGTGGATCGGCCTCTTCTTTTTTACATCCCCCTGCAAGGGTAAAAATGGAAACCGATAAGAGCAAAAAAAACAGCTTAGATTTTTTACTGACCATATCCATAATAATCTGCAAATGTAGGCAAAAATTTGTAGCTTTGTGTACATGATAAAAAAACCATTCCCTTTTATCTTCCTGTGCCTTCTGCTACTTTTCACTGTCAGTTGTAACCAGTGGGGGCACTACGTTTCTCTTCAGGGAAGTGCCCTTGGGACAACGTATGCCATCACCTTCAGGACACCTGAAGGGGCACCGTCCGGTTTTTCTGATTTAGTGGAGCAAACAATCGCATCGGGTTTTAAAAGGATCAACAACTCCCTGTCTATATACAACAATCATTCCTTAATTAGCAGGATCAACAGGAATCTCACACAGGAAACAGACAGCCTGTTCAGGGTTGTGTTCAACAAATCCATGGACATTTTCATACTTACCCATGGAGCTTTCGATATTACGGCAGCTCCTTTTTTTGACTTCTGGGGATTCGGACTCAAAAAAAGAGACACACACGGACAGGATAGCCTGGAACTGATCAGGCAATATACAGGGATGGACAAATTCCGTCTTGAAGGTTTGTCGATATACAAGGAGGATCCACGCAGCAGTTTGAGCATGAACGCAATAGCTAAAGGTTTCGCATGTGATCTGATAGCCGGCGAATTGTCAGAACTGGGTATTACAGATATGTTGGTCGAAATCGGAGGGGAGATTGTATGCAGGGGTCTGAATCCCGAAAAGAAATACTGGCGCATAGGTATTGACAGTCCTGTAGACGGGAACATTCATAGCGGCAAGAATATTCAGGCGGTGATCACCATGACAGACAAAGGCCTGGCCACTTCTGGAAACTACAGAAACTATTATATAGAGAACGGTAAAAAATACGCACATATCATAAACCCGCAGACCGGACTTCCTGTAAGTCACAACCTATTGAGTGTCACGGTTATTGCTCCTGACTGCATGACTGCAGATGCCTTTGCCACGGCTTTTATGGTCATGGGCCTGGAAGCCAGCATCGGATTTCTGAATCAGCATCCAGAACTGGGAGCCTATCTCATTTATGACCAGGGCGGGGTTTTTAAAACGTTTGCTACCGATAACATCACCATTGAATTATGAAACGATTATTTGTTGCGGCAACTATCTTAATATTATTCCTGCCGGTTTTTTCAGGTTGTAGTCCCAACAAGTCATACCATACCATTGAAGGTGTAGTGATGGGACATTCATACCAGGTGGTATTCCAGATCCCAGATTACGCACCATGGACTTTTAAATCCGATATCAAAAGGGCTGCCAGAAAATGTACCTATGCCATTGACCGGTCAATCTCACCCTATGATAAATCCTCGGTCATCAGCAAAATTAATAGCAACACCGACATGAAAGCCGATTCCATCTTTACGACGGTACTTATGAAAACAAAGTCCACAGCAGAGCTGACAGGAGCGTCTATGAACGCCACAACAGGTCCGTTACGGGATCTGTGGGGATACAACCTTGTTAACCAGCAAAAAATTACTCCGATGCAGATTGCCGGGGTTCTGGAATATACGGGTATCTGGAAAGTGTCTGTGGAAAATGGATTGGCTGTGAAGAAAGATCCACGCATACAGCTTAATTTCAACAACATGGGGATAGGTTTTGCTGCAGACTACCTTGGCACCATCATGGACATGCACAACATTTCCAATTACATGATACAAGTTGGCAAGGTGGTATTGTGTAAAGGTGTGAATCCTTCCGGGACACCCTGGCGCTGGGTGATTAACCAGGCTTCCGGTAATGTGATCTACTTACTTGATAAAGCAATATCAATATGTGGCAACCTCTCTGATTTAGAATTCAGGGATGGAAAGAGATTCAACCAGATGTTCAATTCCAATACGGGTTATCCTGTTTGGGACCCGCTTATGAGCACGCTGGTTATTGCTGACAACAGCCTGGATGCCACTGCCTTTAGTATTGCCTTTTATTCCATGGGATTCGAAAAAAGCGTTCAGTTCCTTGAATCGTATGGCAACATACAGGCAATCCTGTTTTATTACAAGGATAATCAAATAATGACCTACAAAACACCTAATATTAACCAACGTTATGAAATCCAGTATTTCCCGTAGGAATTTCCTAAAAAGGAGCTTGTTCGCAGGTGCCGGCCTTGCAGCTGGCGCCGGTGGTCTGTCCGGAGCTTCTTCTGTTTTTCGTGTCTCGCAACCTTTTGATACTATTATCAATAACGGACTTATCTTTACCGGGGACGGAACAGCTCCGTATCGCGGAGACGTTGGCATTAAGGACGGCCGGATCGCGGCATTGGGCCGTCTGGGAAACTATGCCGATCACATGGTAGATGTTGGTGGTCTGGCCATTACCCCCGGATTTGTGGACCTTCACAGTCATACCGATACCAATCTTTTTCAATGCCCAAGGGGCGATAGCCGTATCTTTCAGGGGATAACCACCGAGGCCGGAGGCAATTGCGGTGATTCTCCTTTCCCCGGCAAGCCATATCAAGACGCAGCATCCTTTCTGGAAAAATTAAGGATACAAAAAACGGGAATCAACTATTGCACTTTCACAGGTCAGGGATCCATTCGTTCGTCCATCATAGGAGAATGGAACACAGCTGCCACCCCGGCACAGCAAGCTGCCATGCAGGATCTGCTGGAAACACAGCTCGAACAAGGGAGCATAGGCCTGTCATGCGGACTGGAGTATGCTCCGGGAGCCTATGCCACCAATGAAGAACTTATTGGGTTGCTCAAAGTTGTGGCAAAACACCATGGTCTTTTTGCCATACACATGCGCAACGAGGATGACCGGGTAGAAGAAGCTGTTTCCGAAGCCATATCAATAGCCATGCTTTCAGGTGTGAGACTCCAGATTTCACACCTGAAAGCCCAGAATTTCAATAACTGGCACAAGGGTCCTGCCCTTATAGAACTGATAGAAAAAGGCCGGCGTGACGGGGTTGATATTTCATTTGACCGTTACCCGTATATTGCCTTTTCAACGGGTCTTTCCAGTTTCATACCTCTGAACGGCAGACAGGGAACAACAGACGATGTTTTGTCCCGGCTCAGGGATAAAGACACTGCCCTCGAATTCGGAGAATATGCTCTCTCGCGATTTGCCCGCTTTGGAGGAGCGCAGAACGTGATCATATCTGCCTGTTCATTGCCCGGCAACAAAGAAACATTCATGGGAAAAAACCTGGAAGAATGCGCCCGCCTATCCGGAAAGAGTACCTGGGAATTTGTCAGGGACCTGCTCATAGAAGAACGCCTGCAATCAAGTATCGTTGTCTTTGCCATGACAGAAGACAATGTGCGTCTTTTCCTTTCTCATCCATTGGGAATGCCCGCCTCGGACGGAAGTGTTTATTCTCCCCGGGGCCCCCTGTCCCAAACCATGCCACACCCCCGATCTTACGGTACCTTTCCCAGATTTCTGGGCAAGTACTGCAGGGAGGAAAAGCTCATGGACTTCTCACAAGCTGTCAGAAAGATCACATCATTGCCGGCTTCCCGCCTGGGCCTCAGGGAAAGGGGCCTGCTCCTTCCCGGATACCATGCCGATATTGTGGTCTTTGACCAGGCAACTATCATGGACAGGGCCACCTTTGCAGATCCTCACCGGTTCCCGCAAGGTATCCCGCACGTTTGGGTGAACGGGGTTCACACCATCCAAAACGGTTCACATACCGGGAAAATGGGGGGGATGGTCCTTTAGGGGTTGAAATACAACAATCTGCCTTCCACCTGTTTATAGCCCATTCTTCCGAGGGCTGCCACATACCGGCTCATTTGCTTATGGTGCAAAGGATCCGGTTTGCCAAACTTGTAATCCAGAATTACGGTCTTTCCGTCTTTTTCCATCACCCTGTCCGGACGGAGTTTCCCTGTTGGTCCCAATATGGAGGATTCGTTCCTGACAGTCCAGGAGCCATCAAACCAACAAGCGACCTGCGGATCTGACAAAGTCTTCTCTATGATGGCCGCATATTGGCTGACTGTTTCCTTGTTTCCCGATAATTCACCTTCCATCACCAACTCTTCCAGAACCCTTGCTACGTCGGTCTCTGTCTCCAGACGGGAGAGGGCTTTGTGCAAGACAATACCCCATTGCCTGATGGAATCCTGAGCGTCATACTCAAAATCATCTTCCCGGTAAACAAGACTTAGGGATTCCCTGAAATCGTACGATGGATATGCCCTGGGGCGGTATCCTTCTTCTTGTTCCTTTCGGTTTTGCCTGACAGGGGACAGCTGCAGTCCGCAGGACCAGACCATATCCCCTTCTGTCTGGTTTTGAAAGAGGGCTTTCTTTATATGAAAAGAGATGTCTTCGCGCGAAGATGTGTTGGTTTGAGGAAGAAAAATATACAATTCTTCCCTGGCCCTGGTGATGGAAACATAAAGCAAATTCAATGAATCAAGGTACCGTTGGGTAAATTCCAGAAAATAATCCCTGACAAAAAAAGTATGCAGGAGCCTGTCGTTGTATAAAACAGGCAATTGTTCGGGCTGGTTGAAGGGTTCATTGCGGGTGCCTGCCCAGATAACCTGGCTGCCGGTACGCGTGTCAAGCGGCCAGTTACAAAAAGGAACAATGACTACCCGGGCTTCAAGTCCCTTGGCTTTGTGGATGGTAAGAACCCTTACCGTCTGACCCGGAATCCCTGTGGATAGCATTTTTTCCTTTCCCCTGTCCTTCCACCAGTTCAGGAATGCGTATACCCCACCGCCATCTTTGCCTGCAAACAACAATAACATATCGTGTAATTCCTGCAGGTAAGGCAAAGCTTCAAGCTCACCTGTCCAATCCATCTTTTGAACTATTGCCTCAAAGGCATCTGCCAGAGGCAGAAAACGGAGCCTGTCCAGGAATTCGCAGTCATCCATGATTTCAGGTTTTCCAAAATCGGACAACAGGGACTGCGCTGCCCTTGCATGGCAGGGCTCATGTCTGTAATGTACCATTCTGAACAGCGAGATCACCAGGTTAATTGCCGGAGATGATGCCAGATAGAGTGAATCTTCCGAAACTACCCGGGGCCATTGAAATACTTCCCCGTATTGGGAAACAGGACTTTGGAGAAAATGCCGGGTAATGGTGCGGGCATGCTCCCTGGACCTTACCAGGATCAGGATATCGGAGGGATCATACCCCCTGGCAAGCAGTGAAACCAGCAAATCCTGCAATGCTGAAAGTGCCTTTTTTATAGCACTATCCTCTTGGTGGGATGCAAAGGTGTTGACCCGGACATATCCGGGAGGTTCTTCCTTTGTCTCCCGGGGTGTATTCAGGGTATGATCAAGGTAGGCGTTGAAGAGAAGGCTCTCAAAATAATTCCGGTCCCCTTCCTCCAGATTGTCGCAGGACCTTGTTTTCTCTCTAATTGCCTCTGACATGGTCATCAAAACCCTGTCTATAAGCGTATTAATAAAACCTACAATTTCCCTGTAGCTCCTGCGGTTTGTGTTGAGAGAAAAAAAATCCACTCCCTGGCCCATAAGCTGCGGGTCTTTTGCAATTTCCTCTCCCAGAATTTTCCAGTCGCTGTTTCTCCAGCGGTATATGGCTTGTTTGACATCCCCCACGATCAGTGAATCTGCACCCTGTGACAACCCGTTGACCAAAAGCGGATGCATATTTTTCCATTGCAGATAAGAAGTATCCTGGAACTCATCCAGTAGAAAAGACTCATATCCACCCCCTATCCGTTCGTAAATGAAAGGGGTGTTCCCCTCACCTGCCAGTTGGCTGAGCAGGTAGGTGGAATCGCCTATATCCAGGGTGTTGTCCTCCTCCTGGACCTGGCGCATGGTGGTGATCACGTCTGCCAGCAGTCCCATCTGCGGTAATTGTTCCCTGATCGCAACAGCCGTAGCATACAGGTGGTAATGGCTTTGGTAATGATCGTATATGCTTCGCAGTACGGGCATCAGGGCCTGTTGCATATTTTCCAGACCGGCAGGCGAACTCTTGTTGCACCACACAGCCTGTGTCCCGTCAAGAGCATCCAGGACACGTTTTCCGGGTATGAAAGAATCGACAGATGGATAAGGATCTGAAATTTTTTCAAAATACCTTGCAAAAGATTTGTCTTTATTAGGAAAATCAGCAGCAGAAAAACCCCCGGAAGAAATAAGTTCCAGGGCCATTTTTCCCCGGGAGGCCATCGTATGCTCAAAATCCCTTATGATTTGCTGGTATTTACCCATATAATCCCTTAAAAAGTCCCGGTCCGAGATTTTTCCTGCAAACGATTCGCCCATGGTCCTGAATGACTCGCGGGTTGCCTGGTACCCAACCTCTTTGAGCAAACGGGAGGCATCCCAGCTGTCCGATCTGGCAATCTTTTCATTGATCAGATGCATGAACCACTCACGAAGCGAGTCGTCCTGCGGGACGCGGGAAATCATCCGGCGGGCGGTCTTATCCAGTAAATAATCGGTATCTGTATCTACGGAATAACCGCTGCCCAGACCCGCTTCCATGACAAAGGATTGCAACACGCGCTGGAAAAAAGCATCCAGTGTGGAAACTGAAAACCAGGAGTAATTATGCAGGAGCGTCTTATGAACAGTGGCGGCCCGTGAAACGATCTGTTCAAAGGGAAGGCCTGTTTCCCGGCAAAGATCGCTACCCATGGCCGGGGTTTTTCCGGCAGCCAGTGATTCCAGGGTATCCAGGATCCTGGTTTTCATCTGGTCTGTAGCCTTGTTGGTAAAAGTGACGGCCAGTATCCGGTAAAAGGCACGTGGATCAAAACGTGAAACATTGCCCAGCAACAGGGTAAGATACATCAGGGTCAGGCGATATGTTTTGCCTGTACCAGCCGATGCCCTGTATACTTTAAGAGCCATCTGCACTCCCTCCCATGAGGTATGCGTGAATGAAGCCGTTCAGATCCCCGTCCATAACAGATTGCGTATCGCTTGTTTCATATCCTGTTCTATGGTCCTTTACCAATTTGTAAGGATGCAGGGTGTAAGATCTGATCTGAGAACCCCATTCAATTTTTTTCTTTTGTCCTTCCAGCTGGGATTCCTTTTCCCTGCGCTTCTCCAGTTCCATTTCATACAGATGGGATTTGAGGATACGAAGGGCATTCTGCCGGTTATCAAACTGACTTCTGGTTTCTGTATTCTCAACAACAATCCCTGTAGGAATATGCCGGACCCTTACCCCGGTTTCCACCTTGTTCACATTTTGCCCTCCCGCTCCGCTGGAACGGTAAGTATCCCACTCCAGGTCAGAGGGGTTGATCTCAATTTCTATGGTGTCATCCACGGCAGGATACACAAAAACAGAGGAGAAAGTGGTCTGTCTTTTCCCCTGGGCATTGAAGGGGGATATGCGCACCAGGCGGTGCACCCCGTTCTCGGCTTTTAGATAACCATAAGCATAGAGGCCTTCAAATTCCAGGGTGCAGGACTTGATACCGGCCTCTTCCCCCTCCAGCATGTTGTGAACCCTGACCTTGTAACCGTTCCTTTCTCCCCAGCGGATATACATACGCATGAGCATAGCAGACCAGTCGTTGCTCTCGGTGCCCCCGGCTCCTGAATTGATCTTAAGCAACGCTCCCATAGTGTCCCCTTCGTTGCCCAGCATGCTTTTCAATTCCTCTTCCTCGATCCATTGCAGTAACCTGGAAATCTGGCCGTCCAGTTCTTCCTGGGGAGCATCCAGCTGGTCAAGAATCTGCAAATCGTCCAACCCTTCCCTGATCCTGTTATACGCTTCCAGGGGCGCCCTGAGCAAAGAAATTTTACGCAGGAGCGTTTCTGCCTCTTTGGGCTTATCCCAGAAGCCGGGCTGTTGTGAGGCTTCTGTCAGGGCTTTCAGTTCTTTTTCCTTGTTGTCTGCGTCAAAGAAACCTCCTCAGCCGTTGCCCCCTCTGCAACAGGCTTTTATAATTATCTTCGTTAAATACCATAATGGTGCAAAGTTAAGATTTTAATTGTTTCCTTCTGGTTTTCCAGTCCGGAAGTTCCCTTTCCAGCAAGGCGTAAAAATCTTTACCATGGTTGGCATGGATCAGGTGACACAATTCGTGTACCACAATATATTCAATACAGGCATCGGACTTATAATACAATTTCAGATTCAGGGTAATCCTTCCGGTTGCCGCAGAACAGCTTCCCCAACGCGTGTTCATTTCCCTGATAGTCCATCTTTTGGGGGCCACGCCATAGCGAATGCGAAAATGTTCCTCCCATGGAACAGCTATAGACCGGAACTTGAGTTCTGCCTGTTTTTTTATCCGGTTCAGTTCCGGGCCGGGTGCGGGCATGACCTGTTCGTTTCTCAGAGCCTGTTGCCTTGAACGTATCCACGAGGCCTTCTGCGATACCATACGTTTAATTTCTGTGACGGGAAGCCAGAATGGGGCCCTTACGTGTACAGACCCGTCTTTTTTGACGGTTAATCCCACAGATTTTCGCACACTTCTGTAGATGGTGAAAGCTATGTCGCCGGTACGTAAAGTTCCCATACAAAAAAAAGCTGCCTTCGTACGAGACAGCCTTAATACTCAGTAACTGATCAGTTAAATTTTCCTATAGTGCCCCCAATTCATAAATTATGAAAGTGAATATGTTCTGGAAAATATCAAAGATCTGGTTCAGGACCGTGTAGAGCTCATTAGCCCATTCTCCTGCACTACCAAAAAGCATTTGCCAGAGGTTTGCCAGGAACTCATAAACCGGTTGCAAAGTAATGTCTAAAATTGTCATGACGTTAGTATTTTAGTTAATAAATTAAATGGCTTCCTTTACAAGACACAAATATAACAAGATTTTCAATTACACAAAAAATTATTGATTTGCCGCTTTAGTTATTTTTCCAAGACATTCAACAATTTGAGAATAACTGTAACCCCTGCCCAGACCAAAACGCACCAGGGCCGCGTAACGCTTGCGGGGATCTTTATCTTTTAAATGCATCTGTTTCTTGCAAAGGGCTTCTGCCAGCTTTTCCCTGAACCAATTTTCCCCCAGTCCGGATAAGGACTTTTCTATTACCTCTTCTGGTATTTCTTTAATTTTCAGCATATTGTGGATTTTTCGGGGGCCCCATCCCTGGAAAGAGGATTTATCCCTTGCGTAAGCTGTTGCATAACGTTCCTGGTCAAGAAACCGCTCCTTTTCCAGTTCCTTCAGGATCTCTTCTGTCTCTTCCCGGCGTACACCGGCCTGTTCCAGTTTCAGACTTATGTCTGCCCTGCATTTTTCACCGCGGCTGCATAAAGCCTGCATACGGGACAGATGCTTTTTGTATTCCTCTTTCTGCATTATGCTTCGTTTTTTTTCTTTACGCTCAACTGACCACAGGCAGCCAGAATATCTTCGCCCCTGGATGCACGCACCGTTGCCACCAGCCCGGCTTTGTTCAGACGGGCCATGAAGGCATTGACCAACTGTTCTGAAGACGGGCGCATGGGAAAATCCTCTATGGCGTGAAAACGGATCAGGTTGACACGGCATTCCACACCGCGCAGCAATTGCAGCAGGGCGGCCGCATGCCTCTGCGTGTCGTTAAAACCTTCAAAAAGAATGTATTCAAAACTGAGCCTTCGCTGGCCCGAAAAATCATATTGTCGCAATTTCCCAATGACACTGCTTATGGGATATGCTTTCTGCACCGGCATGATCTGCGCGCGCTGGTGGTCATAGGGACTGTGCAGGCTGATGGCCAGGTGGGCTTGTGTTTTGGCCATAAAATCATCCAGGACAGGCAGGATCCCCGAGGTGGACACCGTGATGCGTCTGGGGCTCCATGCAAAACCCCAGTCAGCAGTAAATATTTCCAGGGACCTGAGCACCTGGTCCCAGTTGTCCAGGGGCTCTCCCATGCCCATGTAGACGATATTGGTCAGCCGTTCCTTTTCTCCGGTTCCCAGAAACTGTCCCACGATCTCTCCGGCAGTCAGATTACCGGAAAAACCCATACGCCCCGTCATGCAGAAACTGCAACCCAGCTTGCAGCCCGCCTGGGAAGAAACACACAGCGTCGCCCGGTCTCCTTCCGGAATCATAACCGCTTCCACCCCTGTACCGGAGCTACATAAGGTTGGAAAAAGATATTTTTTTGTGCCATCGGCAGACACCTGTACCTGTAACGGCTCAAATCCCCCCACCTGGTATGTTTGGGCCAGTGTTTCCCTGGCAGATTTGCTCAGGTTGGTCATATAAGCGATCTCCCTAACGCGTCTTGCGTATATCCAGTTTGCGATCTGACCGGCAGTATAAGAAGGCAGGCCGTAAGATGCCGCCATCTGCTGCAACTGCTCCGGATTTTTCCCCAGCAACCATTCTTTCATAGTTCAAAGATAGGGGTTTTTGTCAGTGAATTTGTATATTTGTTGTCTAATCATTAATCAAAATATTATGGCAAAAGTTAGTGCAGAAGAAGTAAAAGCGGGAGGAGTAACCGCCAGTCAGGAAAAAATGAAAGCACTCCAGGCAACCCTGGATAAGATTGAGAAAGATTTTGGGAAGGGAACCATCATGAAACTGGGAGACCAGCCCAAATGGGACGTGTCGGTGATACCGTCAGGATCCATAGGACTGGACCATGCCCTGGGCGTTGGCGGTTATCCCAGGGGCCGGGTAGTAGAAATCTATGGCCCCGAGGCAAGCGGGAAGACCACTTTAGCCATTCATGCCATTGCAGAAGCACAAAAACTGGGTGGCATCGCAGCATTTATTGATGCAGAACACGCCTTTGACAGCAATTACGCCCAACAGCTGGGCGTTAACGTAGACACCCTGCTCATATCCCAGCCCGACAACGGCGAACAGGCTTTGGAAGTGGCAGACCACCTGATCCGTTCCGGAGCCATTGACATTGTGGTTATTGACTCTGTAGCCGCCCTGACTCCGAAAGCCGAGATAGAGGGTGAAATGGGAGATTCTAAAATGGGGCTTCAGGCCCGCCTGATGTCACAGGCCCTGAGAAAATTAACCGCCAATATCAGCCGTACCAACACCTGCTGTGTTTTTATCAACCAGCTCAGGGAAAAAATCGGCATCATGTTTGGCAACCCGGAAACCACCACCGGCGGGAACGCCCTGAAGTTTTACGCTTCGGTGCGCATAGATGTGCGCCGCACAACCCAGCTCAAAGACGGGGAAGATGCAACGGGCAACCACGTGCGGGTAAAAGTGGTCAAGAACAAAATGGCCCCGCCCTTTAAAAAAGCCGAGTTTGACATCATCTTTGGAGAAGGGATATCGCTCATTGGCGAGATCATTGACCTGGGAGTGGAATTTGAGATCATCAAAAAAAGCGGGTCCTGGTTCAGTTATGGGGATACAAAGATTGGCCAGGGACGGGATGCGGTTAAACAAATGCTCAAAGACAATCCGGAACTCAAAGAAGAGATCGAAGCCAAAGTCCGTGCTGCGTTGCAGCAATAAAAAAATCCGTCAGGCGCCGGTCATCACCAGGTCTGCAATGACTATTGCAGTTACTGCTTCAATTACAACGGGAACACGTAGGGCAAAGCAGGCATCATGCCTGCCTTTTCCGCCTATGGTGGGAGTGGGTTTCACGGCGACCTGGAACGAGAGCATATCCCCGTTGGTAATGCCCCCGGCTATGCCCCCAATATGGGGATTCTGAGACCCCAGAAGCAGGGCTTCGTCAAAACCTAGCCCAAAAGTAATGCCTTTGATCCCCGGGATAGAAAAAATTCCATGGGATAACAGCGACTCTGCCGAATCAAAAAACGGGTTCCCTAGGCCGGCAGGGAGTTTGGTGACTTCACAGGAGATTACGGCGCCCAGAGAATCACCCCTTTCAACTGCCTGTGCAAGCAGGGCGGTCACTTCCTCAGGAAGCGGCCTGTTACGAATCACCGGGACACCGCCTACCTGGGAGAGAAAAGCGGTGATCGCCAGTTTTGGACACTTGCCGTCCAGAATCTTCTTTGCAACCACACCGGCGGCCACCAGGGGCAGTGTCAGCCTGCCGGAAAAATGTCCTCCGCCCCGGGGGTCCTGAAAACCCCTAAACTTGACATCCCCGGTATAATCTGCCGTTCCCGGCCTGAAAGGCAGTTTGCGTACAGGATCACTGTCTTCTGCGGCAAGGTAATCCTGCGGACGGGCATCCCTGTTTAGAAACGATATGCACAGGGGACTTCCCGAAGTGTATCCCCTGTAAACACCACTACGTATGAGGGGCTCGTCGCCCTCCCTGCGCCTGGTGGTTCCCGGAGCGCCGCTTTTGCGGCGTGCAATATCTTCCAGAAAATCCACCTCCGAAAGCAGGATCCCGGGAGGAACTCCGTCTATGAGCACCCCAACTTCGGGCCCGTGTGATTCACCGTAAACGGAAACCCTGATATTCCTTCCAAAAACATTCATGATACCGGTTTTGTAACTTTATTCAATTCTTCCCAAAAATCAGGAAAAGATTTTGCCACAGTATGTTTGCCTTCAATTTCGATGGGATTTTCCGCGCCCAGGGCTGCAATGGCCAGGGACATGGCTATACGGTTGTCTCCCCGGGCAGAAATCCTTGCCCCTCCCGGAAGAGCACCTCCCTGGATTACCATATTATTGCCTTCCAGATGGATGTTGGCTCCCACTTTTGAATATTCTTCCAACAAGGCAAGGGCCCTGTTGGACTCCTTGTGGAAAAGCCGGTCAATCCCGTGAATGCTTGTAGTTCCCTTGCAGTGTACCGCCAGTGCAACCAGCGGAGGAAACAGGTCCGGACACTTCTGGGCATCAAAAGTAAAACCCTGCAAATTCTGAGCCTTGTATACTTTCAACTGGCTGGATGACCCCCACGCCCACGACCCGCCTGCCCTGCCTACTGCTTCCAGAATCGCCTTATCTGCCTGCAGGCTGTCCTTCCACAAAGGTCCCAAACGAAGGTCTCCGAACATGGTTGCTCCCACTACGAAATTGGCTCCCCCGCTCCAGTCTCCCTCAATGTCAATTTTGCGGGCGCGGTAAGTCTGTCTGCCCGGGATATGGAACACTTTGTAATTATCATGGGTGGCCCGGACGCCAAAAGACTCCATTACATTCAGGGTGAGGTCTATATATGGCTGGCTTGCCAGATGCTCCACTTCCAGGATAGAATCTATCCCGGCCAGAGGAAGGGCCATAAGCAGCCCGCTCAGAAACTGGGAACTGCCTCCGGCATTGACCCGGTATTTTCCTCCCCTGAGCGGACCCTGTACCAGCAGTATGGGGCGTGACAGGCTCAGGGAAGCGTCGCGTTGTTCCCACCGTCCTGTTTCTTTCAGGTTTTCAATGATGGAAAGGGTGGGCAGCGTGTTCAGACTCTCACACCAGCATCCCAGTTCGCGCAGTCCTTCTATAACAAAATCTACAGGTCTTGTTATCAAGGTGGTACGACCGCGCAGGCAATAGATGTAGGACGACAGGGCCACGATAGGAGCAAACATCCTCAGGGCCAGCGCCGATTCTCCGCAATCCAGCTGTCTTCTTGAATGATCCCTTCCGGGAGGTACTTTATCGGGGGATATATCTTCTTTGACAAACTGTGATCCCACAGAACGTACCACACGGTAAGCCGCCTGTACGTCTTCACAGACCTGGGTTCCGTCCTTGGGCCAGGCCCCTTTGAGCAACGTATCCCGGCCCGATAAAAAAATTGCCGCCAACACTCTAATACTCATGCTCTTAGATGGCGGCAACGATACTCTGCCTTTAAGGCTTCCTTTAGAAATGGTTATCATAGTTTACAAAGATAACATTTACCCAAAAAAGACTAACTTTGTGGGTTGAATTTTGAATCTCTCCTTATATGAAAACTGTTCTGAGCGGCATACGTTCCACAGGCCACCTGCACCTGGGTAATTATTTTGGGGCCCTCCGGAATTTTGTCCAGTTGCAGCATCAGGCAAAATGCTATTTTTTTATTGCCGATCTGCATTCCCTGACAACCCACCCCAAACCGGTTGATTTCCATTCCGGGGTTAAAACCATTCTCTGCGAATACCTGGCCTCGGGCCTGGACCCGGAAAAATCCACCCTTTTTGTACAAAGCAGTATTCCCCAGGTAAGCGAATTGTATGTGCTGCTCAACATGCTCACATATAAGGGAGAGCTGGAACGCACCACCTCTTTCAAAGACAAGGTACGCCTGAATCCGGATAATGTGAACGCCGGATTGCTGACCTACCCGGTCCTTATGGCCGCCGACATTCTGGTCCATCGTGCCCATTGGGTTCCCGTGGGAAAAGACCAGGAACAGCATCTGGAAATCACCCGTTTACTGGCAAGAAGGTTCAATAAGTTATACGAAGTCCAGGTGTTCCCGGAACCCGAGGCTTACAATTTCGGCAGCAACCTGATTAAGATCCCCGGCCTGGATGGCAGCGGGAAAATGGGCAAGAGTGAGGAAAACGGCATCTACCTGGTTGACGACCGGAAGACCATTACAAAAAAAGTGATGCGCGCCGTTACCGACACAGGACCTACAACCCCCGGAAGCCCCATGAGTCCCGGGGTAGCCAATCTGTTTACAATCCTGGAGGTTGTATCCGAGCCTGAAGTGGTCAGGTATTTCCGTGAGCAATACGACAATTGCACCATACGTTACGGGGATCTAAAAAAACAGCTTGCAGAAGATATCTGCAGGCATACACTGCCTATCAAGGCAAGGATAGAGGAAATTTATACTAACGGGCCCTATCTGAAGTACGTCATTGAAAAAGGAACAGAGGAGGCCTGCACATCTGCAAACGCCACCATGACACTGGTACGTGATGCGGTTGGATTCAAAACATTCTGATGATAAGCCAGTCCACAATAGAGCGTATTCTGGAGGCTGCTCCCATAGAAGCAGTCATTGGCGAATACGTCACCCTGAAAAGACGGGGCGCCAATTACATGGCCTGTTGTCCTTTTCATAACGAAAAAACCCCTTCGTTTTCCGTTTCCCCCTCAAAAGGCATTTTCAAATGCTTTGGCTGCGGCAAAGCCGGCAATGTGGTTCGTTTCATTATGGAACACGAACAGCTCACCTATGTTGAAGCCTTGAAGTTCCTGGGGAACAAATTCAACATACCTGTGGAAGATAAAGAGGAGACCCCCATAGAGGCCGAATCACGGCTGCGAAGAGATAGTCTGATGATAGTCAACGGCTACGCCAGGGATTTTTATGCCAATTATTTGTGGGAAGAGCCCGCCGGGCGGGATGCCGGGCTAAGTTATCTCAGGGAACGCGGCTTTACCGAGCATGTAATCCGTCATTTTGAACTGGGTTTTGCCCCTGCCGCAAAAGACGCCTTCACCCGGTCTGCCCTTGCTGCCGGATACAAACAGGACCTGCTCACTGCCACAGGACTGACCATTCACTATCCTGAAAGGGAAAACAACCCGGAGACCCTTATGGACCGCTTCCAGGACCGTGTCATGTTCCCCATCCACTCCCTGAGCGGAAGGGTGATCGGTTTTGGAGGAAGGACCCTGAGGAACGACAAACAAGCGTCAAAGTACCTCAATTCCCCTGAAAGCGAAGTCTATACCAAAAGCCGCTCTTTGTACGGGCTCTATTTTGCCAAGCAAGAAATCAGCAAGGCTCAGAAATGTTACCTTGTAGAAGGTTATACAGATGTCATCACCCTGTTTCAGGCAGGGGTCAGGAATGTGGTTTCCTCTTCGGGCACATCGCTCACGGCAGACCAGATAAGGCTGATCAAGCGCTTCACCCAACAGGTTGTCGTTCTCTATGACGGAGACGATGCCGGGATCAAAGCTTCGATCAGGGGGATAGACATGTTGCTGGAAGAAGGGCTTCAGGTCAAAGTGGTCAGGTTCCCTCAGGGGGAAGACCCCGATTCGTACGCCCGTTCCCACAACTCCCGGGAAACACTCGACTTCCTGAACAAGAACGAAACCGATTTCATACATTTCAAGATTGCCCTGATGGCCGACGAGATCAGGGATCCTCTAAAAAAATCGGCCCTTATCAGGGAAGTGGTTGAAAGCATAGCCATCATTCCCGATGCCATAACCAGGACCGTATACATTGAAGAAAGCAGCCGTCATCTGGATATAGAAGAAATGATCCTTACCCGGGAAGTGGCCAAAATACGAAAGAAGAGAGCGGAATGGACAAACCGCCATTCTTCCCGGACACCGCCCCCGCAGCTCCCGCCCGGTGAAGAAGGCATGCAGGAAGCGCAGCTTAGGCCGGGAACGGCCGAACTGAGCCGATGCGAGCAGGACATACTCTACTACCTGATCAAATTCGGGCAAACCAAGCTGGAAGACATGACCGTGTCCGAGTTTATTCAAAACGCCCTGGCAGAAGACGATCTGGTATTCCAGGACCCGTTATTTCTGGCAATATTCCGCCAATACGAAACCATTGAGGGAGATGACGCTTCAAGAAAGAAATTTTTCTTCAATCACGAAGATCCTGCCATCTCACAGCACGTGCTGGATTTGATAAGCGATCCCCATCACATCAACCTGAAGGTGTTACGCGAAAGCCTGTCCCTGGAAGAACCCCTGTTGAAGGAAAATGTCACAAAAGCCCTGCTTGTTTATAAACTGAAAGTGGTTTCACTCTCCTGTGCTGACCTGGCAAGGGATCTGAGACAGGCACAACAGTTGGGAGAGGAAGATAAGATACAAACCATTCTGAAGGAACTTACGGTCATGATGGATGTGAGAAATTCATTTGCCCGCGAGTTGAACAGATTGAAATAAATAAACAATTTTGCGATGAAGCAGCAAGAATTTAAACGTTACCTGGTCACATCGGCCTTGCCCTATGCAAACGGGCCCATTCATATAGGACACCTTGCCGGTGTTTATATTCCGGCAGATATATATGTGCGTTACCTGCGCCTTGCGGGCAGGAAAGTCTGTTTTGTGGGAGGGTCAGACGAACATGGCGTTCCCATTACCATCCGTGCCAGGCAACAGGGGGTGGCACCTCAAGATATCGTGGACAAATATCACTTCCAGATAAAAGAATCATTCCAGAGGCTGGGCATATCCTTTGATGTTTATTCCAGGACCAGCTCCGGGATCCACCACAAAACCGCCTCGGCTTTTTTTAAAAAGCTCTATGACAGCGGAAAACTCCTGGAAAAAGAAACCGAACAGTTTTATGACCCCCAGACCCGTACATTCCTGGCAGACCGTTATATTGTGGGAACGTGCCCCCGCTGCTCCTACAGCGATGCTTACGGAGACCAGTGTGAAAAATGCGGATCCACGCTCTCTCCGGACGAATTGATCAATCCCCGTTCCTCTATCAGCGGAAGCATTCCTGAAAAAAGAATGACCAAGCATTGGTACCTGCCTTTGGATGAGTACGAGTCCTGGCTCAGGAAATGGATCCTGGAAGATCATAAGGAATGGAAACCCAATGTATACGGGCAGTGTAAATCATGGCTGGACAACGGTTTACAGCCCAGGGCCGTGAGCCGTGACCTGGACTGGGGCGTGCCTGTCCCTGTGGAGGGCGGACAGGGGAAAGTCCTCTACGTCTGGTTTGATGCCCCTATTGGCTATATTTCCAATACCATAGAACTTTTTCCCGATACCTGGGAAACATGGTGGAAAGACAAGGATACCAAAATGGTCCATTTCATCGGAAAAGACAATATTGTGTTTCACTGTATCGTATTCCCCTCCATGCTGAAGGCCCATGGCGGGTATATCCTGCCCGAAAATGTGCCGGCCAATGAGTTTTTAAATCTGGAAGGAGAAAAGATCTCTACCTCGCGCAACTGGGCGGTGTGGCTTCATGAGTATCTGGATGAGCTGCCGGGAAAAGAAGATGTTTTGCGCTATACCCTTTGTTCCACCATGCCCGAGACAAAAGACAACGACTTCACCTGGAAGGATTTCCAGGCGCGCAACAATAATGAACTGGTGGCCATCCTGGGCAATTTTGTGAACCGGGCCGTTGTTCTTACACACAAATATTTCAACGGATTAGTTCCCGCTGCCGGTTCGCTCACAGATTATGACAAGGAAGTGATGCGTTCTGTCCCGGGGATGGCCTCGGCCCTGGAAGATCATCTGGAACACTACCGTTTCAGGGATGCCCTGAAAGAGGCTATGAACCTTGCCCGCCTTGGAAACAAATACCTTGCCGATACCGAGCCCTGGAAGGTGGCCAAAACCGGTATGGAGCGCGTGGCAACCATCCTGAACTTTTCTCTGCAGCTCTGTGCACGTCTGACCGTGGCACTGGATCCCTTCCTGCCATTTACCACGGCCAAACTCAGAAACATTCTCAACATGTCCCGGCCCCTGCCATGGCAGGACCTTGCCCGGAAAACCCTGTTGCCAGGTGGGCACCGTCTGAACGAGCCTGTGCTGCTTTTTGACAAGATTGACGATACCACCATAGAAACCCAGGTAGCAAAATTGAAAAAACCCGGACCGGATAAAAAGGATGTCGCCCCTGCCCTTGCGGAATGTTCCTTCACCGATTTTGAGAAAATGGATATCCGGGTAGCCACCGTACTGCAGGCAGAAAGGGTTCCCAAAACGGACAAACTGCTCAAGTTGACCATAGATACGGGACTGGACCAAAGGGTCATCGTTTCTGGAATTGCCCAATATTACGCTCCGGAAGACATGATAGGAAGGCAAATATGCATTCTGGCTAACCTGGCTCCCAGGACCATCCGGGGCATTGTCTCGCAGGGAATGATCCTGATGGCCAAAGAACCAGAAGGTTTCATGCGGGTTATTTCTCCCCTGGAAGAAATTTCGAACGGGGCTGTTGTGGGCTAGTGTCATGTCAACAATCATATGACGGATATAATCTTTTTAATTTGATACGAGCATGATCTGTGGTGAATTGCCAGTTAATAGTCTTTTCCTGTCGGTTTCGGGCAAGCGCCCAAGCCTCA